>Ga0307304_10000003_pt1 | contig 34531 bp, 34 predicted proteins | sample ER_DNA_185_FD_194503 | JGI IMG/M metagenome (GOLD analysis project Ga0307304, IMG submission 194503) | Bulk soil microbial communities from the East River watershed near Crested Butte, Colorado, United States - ER_DNA_185 | ecosystem: Environmental > Terrestrial > Soil > Floodplain | place...
ACGAGTGGAAACCGCGTCACCGACACGAGCTGCGTGCCCTGAGCGGCCTGCACCTCGGCCGCCTTCCGGGTGACCGTCCAGCCGCCGGGGGCAGCAAAGAAGTAGCCTGGTCCCCGAACGGTCTGCTCCTTCGCCTTCGCGCCACCACAGCCGGCAGCGAGGAGCACGGCCCCGACCACGAGAGCCGCCTGTTTGCGAGGATTCGGGACGGGTACGAGACGGCTGGCAAACCAGCGAAAGGACACGAGAAGCATGGCCAACACGAAAGACAAGGTATTGGACCGGGCGGGAGGCGCGAGGCCGTACATCGAGCGCGCCCTCTACGACGAGGATCTCCGCGACAACGTGCGGAACGCCTTCGAGTCTGCCCGTGAGGTCTACAACGAGCTCATCGGCGGCCGCGGAGCGATCCCCGTCGCGACTCGAGTCGCAACCGACAAGGACATTCAGGACCGGCTGAGGGAAGCGCTCGACGAGCTGCGCGAAGCGGCGGATCGCGTGCAGGGCAAGAAGGACCACGGCACGCGCAACACGCTGCTGCTGCTCACGGGCATCGCGCTCGGGATCCTCTTCAACCCAGTGTCAGGCGCGCAGACCCGCAGGTGGGTCTCCGACAAGGTGTTCGGTCCGAGCGACGACTTCACCTACCAGGGGAACTCGACGCCGAGCTCGAACTAGCTCTTCTTACTTCGGCTTCTTCTTCGAGCTGAAGTTGTCGCCCTTCACGACGAGGGGACTGATCGCACGCTGCAGGGAGCCTGGGACGAGCCCGTCCGCGGTCGAGATGTCGGTCGCGGCAAGCAGGATCGCCCCGGGCTTCGGAGCGTTCCCGAGCGAATGCAGCGGCGCCCAGGCGTCGCCCCCCGCAAAGCTGACGTCTTGAAGGTGCTTCCACGCAAGCAAGTACGAGGTCGGGTTGACGGCGCCGTCGTACCCGAGGCCGAGCAAACCCACGGGATGGACCTCGAAGTGGAGATGGAACGGCGTTCCCTGTGCGTCACCCGTGTTGCCGACGAAGCCGATCACATCTCCTGCGTTCACCTTGCTCCCGTTGACCGCGAGCGGCGAGAAGGCGGAGAGGTGCGCGTAGTAGAAGAGGTTTCCCTGTCCGTCGCGTAGCCAGAGCCGGTTCCCGCCGATCTTGTTCCAGCCGACGGAGAAGACCGTCCCGGACGCGACCGCGAGTAGCGGTGCCCCGAGCGGGGCGAAGATGTCGTCGCCGTGATGCCAGCCGCTCGAGATGTCGCCGCGCAGGGCTCCGAATGTGTCCGTGAACGATGACGGCCCGTACACGGGGAACACGTAACCACCGGCGGTGAGCTTCGGCGTCACTGCCGGCGGCTGGCGCACCGGCGGGAAGCCCGGCGACGGCTCGGGCGCGCGCGAGGAAGACTTCGTGCCCCTCGCCTTCGGAGGCTTCGGAACCGTCACCGGCGGCTCGGGCGGTGCGGCCTGGGCAGCGACCTCCGCATAGCCGACGAGGATCGTGGTGCCCGCGACCAGTCCGCCGTGGTCGGCCGTGAGCCTGATCTCGAGAGCAGTGACGCTGCCGCGATAGCCGGTTGCCGGCGTGCCGCTCGCACCGCCGGCCACCGTCGTCAACGAGCCCCAGTCCCCGAGCTGCAGCGCGTTGCCCGTCACAGGCGCGCCGAGCGCCACGAGCCCGGTCACGGCCGAGCCGGAGATGTCTCCCTTCGCGGCGCCCGCGCGAGCCTCGGCGTGAGCCTGCGCGATGATGCTCGTCGCGGTGATCTCGCCGCCGAAGATGCTGAGGTTCGAGACCTCGGCCGAGGCGGTCGCGTTCGCTGAAGGCCCTGCGACGGCCGAGGCGCTCGCGTTCGCGGACCCGGTCGTGACGATGTGGTTGTAGTCGAACGTGCCGCTGAAGACGACCGAGTCCTCCGGAGCCGAGACGGTCGGAGTCTCCGCGCCCGGCTGATCCGGGACGACCACTCGGATCCCATAGGCACGCGCGGTCGCTCCCGACGCCTGATCGTGTTGCCAGCCGGCATCGGCGGCAGCAGCGGTCAGCAGCAGAAGGGCGACGAGGAAGGCGACGGAAGCGCGCTTCACAAGCTCCCCATTATGCAGCCTCTCCGGCCGTCGCATGGCCCGGGGCGGGCTCCGCGGACCGGAGGCTCCGTGTTAACCGAGGCCTCGCTGCAGCGACTTCGCCGGCAGGCGCGCGCTGAACACCTCTTCGGCCTTTGCATCCAGGTTCCGGGTGTCGATCCACATCGGGTAGGCCATCCCACCGCGCGCCGCGAGACCGGTGTAGCCGCCGTAGCCCCCGGAATCGCCGTAGCCGTAGATCCTGGCGTCCTCCCAGAGGACCTGGACGCTGGACGAAGCGCGGGCGGGCCTCACCGGTGTCGCCCACCGTTTCCCGTCGACCGAGACCGTGCAAGAGAACCAAGCCGTCGCGCGCTTCGAGTCACCGCGGGTGTCGTAGAAGCACACCCACAGATCCGACGTCACCGGATCGACCGCCGACACCGGCCAGAACTGATCGGACTTCTTCGGGTCGGCCGGGCCGGCTCGCCCTCGTGAAAGCGGGCGCAGTGCCCGATCGAAGACGGCCACGTCGACATCTTGCGTCTCGTCGGCGCCCACGACCCCGTACGTGAGAAAGACCCGCCGCTTCGAGACGGCAAGCGTCGGATTCGGACCGAGGCAGCGCACGGCCTGTTGCGGCAGGACGAACTTCCCGAAGACGAGACAGGTGGCGGCGATATTTCCCGGAAGGGGAGCCGCTTGGCGAACTGCGAAATGGCGGCCGGCATCGGTCGACCGGCCGATCCAGAGGCCTTGGCGTGCATCAACTCCGGCGACATAGAGATCGTCGCCCGAGCCGGCGCCGGCGGCGATAGTGACAAGCTGGGGCTGGACGAGTGAGCGGTCCACCACCTGCGGCTCGGACCATGTCTTGCCCCCGTCCGCGCTCGAGCTCACGACCGTCGTCTGGTACCTGGACTTGAGCAGACGGGACCACGCAACGTAGACACGTCCCTTCGTGTCGACCGTAAGCGCAGGCTTGTCGTCGAACCCGAACTTCGTCGCCGGACGCGTGACCCGCCGGATCAGCCAACCGCCCTTCGGCCCCGAACGGGAGGCCACGATGAGATACGGGGTCAGGTCAGGGCCTGGCGTGCAGATCGACTTCTCGGTGAACGCGACGTACTGCCGTCCGTTCGGAGCGATCGCGACCGCCGGATCTCCCCAGGCGCAGGTGTTCGGGTTGAACATGGGTCCATCTTTCGTCGACCACGTCCGGCCGCCGTTCACGGAGGTGAAGACGCGTATCTCCGGGTCGACCGTCTCGTTCGCGGCGGCGAAGAGGTTGCTCGGCCTCGACGGATCGACGGCGACCGCGACCTCGGTCTGGATCCCTCTCGAGCGGGAGACGTCCTGGACTCGTGTGCCCGCCGTCTGCCACGGGCTCTTCGCGTTGTGCACCGTGGTCAGGTAGATCGTCACGCCTGCGACCACCATGAGTACGACGATTACTGCCGCCTCGATCGAGAGCTTCCGCGCGTTCGAGAGCTTCCGCACGTCGGATTAGACGACGAAAGCGGGAAAAAGATCAGTCGCCGGCGAGCTGCTTGCGGGCAAATTCCCGGAAACGGTCACGCGCGCCCTCGTCGGGGCCGAGCGGTTCCTCGTCGGCGTACCTGGGATCAGCGGCGATTTCCTCGGCGACGGCTTTGACCTCGCGGCGCAGGGCATCGTGGTGCTTCGGATCTCTCAGCAGTGCCTCGACCCAGGTGTCGTCGGCGTCGTCGGCGCCGAGCTCCTGCTCGAACAGGAGCTCACCCAACAGGATGCCGACGCGGATGTAGGCGAACGTCCGAAAGGCGAGGACGCGGTGCGGCGAGCCGACGAGGCGATCGATCTCAGGGTCATCCGCCTGGATCCGCGCAACGATGTCGCCGACGGGCTCGTCGACGAGCGGCAGCCAGACTTCCTCGGGTCCTGCCATGTGGACAGGATAGGTCAGGACTCGCGCTGCCGCGCTCGCCATGCGATCTGCGCCGCAACCAGGACGAGCAATCCGGCGAAAAGACGGCGGAGAGTCGCGTCGGGCAGCGACACCGCGAGGGCGACGCCTCCCTGGGCGGCTGCCGCGGCTGCGATCCCGAGCACGGCTGCGGCATGCCAGCGAACGTTGCCGTAACGCGCCTGGCGCCACGTCCCGACGAGAACCGTCGGGATGATCGCAAGGAGCGACGTTCCGAGCGCCTCGTGATGACCGAGCCCGAGTGCGATCAGCGTCGGCACGAAGAGGAGACCACCGCCGATGCCGAACATCCCAGCGAGCACGCCCGCGACGAGCCCGAGTGCAATAGCGAGCGCGTAGGTCACTTGACGAACAGCCAGACGGCGACGGCGAGGATGAACGCGGCGAAACACAACTCGATCGTGCGCGTCTGCAGACGTTGTTGCAGCGCCGTCGCGCCCGCGACGGACGCCGCCGCCGGCAGACCGACGAGAGCCGCGTAGCCGACGTTGACGTCACCGTGGATCGCATAGGCGATCACGCCCGAGACTGCGGTGATTCCGATCGCCGCGAGCGACGTCGCCGTCGCGGGTCGAGAATCCCAGCCGCAGAAGAGCAGAAGCAGCGGCACGATCACGATGCCGCCCCCGACCCCGAACAGCGCGCTGAAGAACCCCGCGACGAGGCCGATGAGGACGAGCCGCACGCACCTATTCTTGCAGCGTGGATCTGATCGACCGGCTCACCGAGGATCCTGCGCAGGCGGCGCTCTTCTTCGACGTCGACGGTGTGCTCGCACCGATCGTCGCGCGACCGGAGGATGCACGGGTCCCGAACGAGACCGCCGCCGAGCTTCAGCGGCTGAACGAACGCTATGCGCTCGTCGCCTGCATCTCAGGCCGTGCCGGCGACGAAGCACGACGGATCGTCGGCGTTCCGGAGCTCGTCTACGTCGGCAACCACGGGTTGGAGCTCGACGGCGAGGCAGCCGAGTGGGGCGGACGGCTGCAGCAGTTCCTCGCCGAGGCGGGTTGGCCCGCGACGGAGAACAAGCGGTTGACTGCATCGCTCCACTACCGCGGCGCGGAAGACGAAGAAGCTGCTCGCTCGACGCTCGAGAGGGTGAAGCTGCGCGCGGAAGAACGGGGCTTCGTCGCCCGCTTCGGGCGCAAGGTGCTCGAGGTGCTGCCGCCGCTGAACGTCCACAAGGGAACCGCCGTACGACAACTGCTCGCCGAGCGGAACCTCCGTCGCGCGCTCTACGCCGGCGATGACACAACCGATCTCGACGGCTTCCGAGCGCTCGACGGCCTCGACCTGTCGGTTCGGATCGCCGTCGTCTCGGAGGAAGGCCCGGCTGAATTACAGGAGGCCGCGGACCTGACTCTCGGAGGACCCGAAGAAGTGCCGGACCTCCTGCGGCGGCTCTAGCCGGGGATTCGTTCTTCGGTCTCCGCGTCGAACAGCAGCAGCTTGTCGCGCGGAACCGTGAGCCTCAGCTGCTGGCCGGCGCTCAGCTGCTCCTCGATCGGGAGCTTTGCCTGGATCGCCGTGTCCTTGCGGGTCAGATGCACGAGTTGCTCGTCGCCGAGATACTCCACGACCTCGACGCGCGCGTCGAAGTCCAGGCCGTCCGGCCGGCCGTTGGCGAGGTCGATGTGCTCGGGCCGGAAACCCGCGATCCGACCGTTTCCCCCGGCCCCGTCCAAGACCTCGGCGGGCACGAGGTTCATGGCGGGGGAACCGATAAAGCCGGCGACGAAGAGATTCCGCGGCTCGCGGTAGAGCTCCTCTGGCGGCCCGACCTGCTGCAGCACGCCGAGCTTCATGACGGCGATGCGATCGCCCATCGTCATTGCCTCCACCTGATCGTGCGTGACGTAGATCGTTGTCGTCTTGAGTTCCTGCTGCAGCTTCAGGATCTCGGCACGGGTCTGCACGCGGAGCTGCGCATCCAGGTTCGACAGTGGTTCGTCCATCAGAAAGGCCGCGGGTTCCCGCACGATCGCTCGTCCGAGCGCCACGCGCTGCCGCTGGCCACCCGACAACTGCTTCGGCTTGCGCTTGATCAGCCCATCGAGATCCAGGATTCTTGCTGCTGTCTGGACGCGACTGTCGATCTCTTTCTTCGGCACCCGTTGGTTGCGCAGACCGAACGCGAGGTTTTCGTACACCGTCATGTGCGGGTAGAGCGCATAGGACTGGAAGACCATGGCGATGTCGCGGTGCTGCGGAGCGACATTGTTGACAACGCGGTCGCCAACCAGGATGCGCCCGTCGGACACCTTCTCCAGGCCGGCAAGCATGCGCAGGGCCGTGCTCTTGCCGCAGCCGGACGGGCCGACGAGCACCATGAACTCACCGTCCGCGATCTCGAGCAGGAAGTCCTTGACCGCGGCAGTGTCTCCGAAGCTCTTCGTGACGTGGTCGTACGTAACGCTTGCCATCAGCTCAGGCCTCTCGCGCCGGGTTCTTCGGCAGCGCGAAATGGGCGGAAACCAGGAACGAGTAAGAGATTGTCAGGGTCAAGAAAGGCAGAATCGCAGCCGCGACGCCCACGACGTTCACGAGCAAGAGAGCGACCGCAAGCCCGAGGAAGCCGAGCGGCCGGCGCACGACCGCGAGCGCCGCGTCACGAGCCACCGCGCGCAGGGGGCGTCCCACCTCGAAGACGGCAAGAGGCCAGAGGGCGAGTTGGAAGACACCGAACATGAGCAGGAGGTAGAGGCTAAAGGCTGCAAGGGGCCAGGCCCAGGTTCCTGCCCGTACGTAGAAGGGGACGACGACGGCCCCGACCGCCACAGCGATCGCAAGCGCGGCGCCCAGCACGATTCCGTGACGCCAATGCCGGCGCAGCCCGTTCGGCAGTTCCACCAGTCGGAGGTCCTCCGTCTGGCTCAGAGTCACTACGCAGTGCATGACCGCCGCGAGGACGGGGCCGACCAGGACGGCCAGAACGATCGCGGAACGCACGGCCAGGGTCGCGAACACCACCATGAGCACGGTCGCGCCCAAGAGCACGTTCAACACCATCAGCCTCCAGGCCTGGTGATAGAGGTCGTTCGCGGCAACACCGAGGGCACGCCGCAGAGTCATCCCTTCACCCCCGCCGAGGCGACGCCTGCGACGAAGTACCGCTGGAAGACGACGAAGATCAAGAGGATGGGCAGGATGGCGATGACGCTTGCGGCCATGAGCGGCGGCCACATCGTTAGATAAGCGGAGTGGAAGGCGGCAATACCGATTGGAATCGTGAACTCGCTCTTGTCCTGCAGCAACACGGCAGGCCAAAACAGCGCGTTCCAGGTCCCCTGGAACATGAGAATCCCGACCGCTGCGAGCGCGGGCCCGGCCAGCGGCAACATCACCTTCCGGTACGTCTTGAAGTAGCCCGCAGCGTCGAGCTTCGCCGCCTCCTCGAGGTCACGGGGAATCGTGAGGAAGTACTGACGCATCAGGAACAGGCTCGTGGCGGAGACGAGCTGGATCAGGATCACACCGTTGCGGTTGACAAAGGACGCATCGTGCCAGCCGAGGTGCCCCACCCAGGCCGGAATCCAGTTGACGAGCATGAGGTAGATCGGGACAAGCCGCAGCTGGTCCGGGATCATCAACGTCCCGAGGACGAGCATGAAGAGGACCTCACGGCCGGGAAACTTGAGCCTGGCAAACGCGTAGCCACCAATCGACGCGAGCACGAGGTTCGAGAGAGTGACCGCGCTGGCGATGATCGCACTGTTCAGTGCGTAACGACCGAAGTTGAAGGTGTGGAACGCCTCGTGGTAGCCGCTCGTGGTCCAGTGACGCGGAAGCAGCGAGAACCCTGCGACGGTGTCGGCAATCGTTCTGAACGACGTCGACACGCTCCAGAGGAACGGAACCGCGAAGAGCACCGCCACTGCGAACAAGATGAAGTACACGACGACCGTGCGGATCCGCTCTGCCCGCTCGCGGCCCGGAATACCCGTTGGCGCCGCGGTCCCTACGGCCATTCCCTCGAGCGCGAGCTCCTCGGCGGCGACCCGCGGGACTGGCGGCAGCTCTTCCGTGCTCATCAGGCGACCTCGGCTCTGCCGAAGAGGAGTCGCTGGATCACGGTCACGGTGAAGATGAAAGCGAAAAGGACGACGCCGACCGCCGCGCCATACCCGAACTTGATGTTGGCGATTGCCTGGTTGTAGAGGTAGAGCACCGTTGTGAGCGTCGAGTAGTTGGGCCCGCCGGACGCGCCTCCGATGAGAAACGACTGGTCGAACATCTGCAGGGCACCGATGATCGAGACGACGGCGACGAAGAAGTGGCCCGGTTTGAGTAGCGGGAACGTGATCTTCCGGAAGGTCCGCCAGGCCCCCGCCCCGTCGATTGCGGCCGCTTCGTAGACGTCTATGGGTATCGCCTGCAGGGCGGCGAGGTAGAAGATCATGATCGTGCCCGAGGTCGTCCAGGCGTTCAGGCCGATGATCGCCGGCAGCGCGGTGCTCTGCTGCGCGAACCAGGCGGTCTGATGGTGATAGCCCAGGTGGCCGAGGATGGTGTTGAAGAGCCCGTCGGAAGCGAGGATGTACGTCGCGATCGCCGCGACCGCCGCCGACGCTGCAAGCGAGGGGAAGTAGAACGCGGCGCGGAAGAACGTCCTGAACCGGATCGCCTGGTTGACGACCACGGCGAGCGCAAGACCGAGAGCCATCTGCAGCGGGACGACGGTTGCCGTGTAGACGAGCGTGTTGCGCACGGCGTGTCTCCAGAAGACGCTGTCGTGGTAGAGCGTCCTGTAGTTGTCCCAGCCGACGAAGGGCCCTTTGAAGATCTGCCAGTCGTAACGGCTGATGTAGAAGGCGTAGCCGATCGGGAAGATGAAGAAGAGGAGGAAGAACGCCATCGGCAGCGCGACGAACCCGTAGCCCACCAGCGCCTCACGCGTCCGCTCCGATCCCAATCCACCGCCAACGCGCCGTCGTTTCGCCACTGCGACTGCCATGCCCCTCCTTCCGCGGAGCGCTCCCCCGCACGCCCGGAACGGCGCACGGGGGAACGGCTTCCAACTATCTCAGCCTTACCGCGCTGCTGCGGCGATCTTCGCGAGCATGCCGTTCACCGATTCCTTGCCGTCGATGACCGCGGTCAGCTCGTTGTTCGCCACATCGTTCCAGACGTGGCGGAACCCAGGCTGGTTCCCCCAGCCGTGCACCGAAGCGGGGTACTTCGTGAACGCGCCACGACCGGCGACCGCGTGCACGTCTGTGCGCGTTGGCAACGCCAGTCCGAGCGAGACCCACTGCTGCATGCCCTGCTTGCCGACGAGGTACTTCAGGAGCTCCCACGCCGCGGGCTTGTTCTTCGAGTCCTTCGCCATGGAGTACGACACGGTGAAGGCGAGATTGCCGCGTTTCTTGTTCATCGGCAGCGGCGCCGTCGCGAACTTGACGCCGGGGAAGGTTGCCATCGTCGGGAACATCCAGTTGCCCTCGAAGGCAAACGCGGCCCGCTCTTTGCCGAATGCTTCGCCGCACCAGCCCGAGCCGGTCTGCGAAGGCTGCGCCGCGAGGCCGGACTTGAGCAGCCCGACGTAGTAATTGACTGCGGTCCGGAACGGAGCGGTGTTTGCGCTCTTGAATTGACCGTTGCCTCCGGCCTGGTAGACGAAGGGCATCAGCCTTGCCCAGTCGGCGCTGAGACAGATCGGCTTGCCACCTGGAACGGTTATCTTCGACGCGACGCTCTTAAGCTGCGCCCACGTCTTCGGGATCGGATTGTTCCCCAGCAACCGAGTGTTGACCTCCATTCCCAGCGAGGACCAGTCCTTCGGGAACCCGTAGTAATGGCCCTTGTACTTGAACGTGTTCAAGAGGTTCTTGTAGAACGGCTTCGTCTTGAACTTCGACGCCTTGACGTACGAGTCGAGGTTCTGCAGCACTCCTTGCCGCACCCAGTCGGCGAAGTCGGCCGCATCGACATAGAACACATCAGCCGGCTTCCGCGCTGCGAACTTCGCGAGCATGGCGGCCTGGTAGTCACCGGTGATCGAGGTGTAGTTGACCTTGATGTTCGGGTGCGACGCCTCGAAGTCGCTGACCACCTTCGAGAGCTTCGTCTCCTCGGCCGGCGAGGTCTGCCACCCGTTCAGCGTGACGGTCCCCGACGGCGCTGCTGACGCTTCCGAGCCGGACACCCTGGCCTGGGATCCCCCAGTCTGGATCGCGGCCACAATTGCGGCGATTGCAAGCAACGCCGCAACCATGAGTCGTTTACGCATTCGTCCCCCTCCTCCTCCATAAGTGGCGGTGCAAGTCCCAGGGAACTACTTCCCTTTGTGTCATGGCGCGACACCTATCCGTGCCTTCGACAGCCATGAAGTCGGCGGAATTCTACACTTTCAAACCGTAACGGGACGATCCGAAAGTTGTCTTTAGCTGCGCTTCAAAACGTCCCAGGCTCGCCGCACGTCAGCCTCGGTCGTCCGCTCGTTCCCGATTGCGAGTCGCAGGACGTACCGGCCGTCGAGCCGCGTGTGGGAGATGAAGAGCTCGCCGGTTGCGTTCGCGCGCGCGAGCAGGTCTTCGTTCTCGTCGTCCGACCCCGATGTGCGGAAGCAGACCACCGAGAACGCCCGCGGCGCGCACACCTCCCAGCCGGGCTCGGCGCGCACGAGGCCCTCGAACAGTTCGGCAAGCCTGATGGCTTCCCTGATCCGTGCCTGCAGCCCCTCGCGGCCGTAGCACCGAAGAACCGCCCACAGCTTGAGCGACCGAAAGCGGCGACCGAGCGCCGGCCCGTAATCCGAGAGGTTCTCGGCTTCGTCGCTCGTGCGCAGATACTCGGGGACGAGACTGAACGCCGCCCGCAGCGCTTCCGGCTTCCTCGTCCAGAGGAGCGAACAGTCCATCGGAGTGAACAGCCATTTGTGCGCGTTCACCACGAGGGAGTCCGCACGCTCCACGCCCGCCTGCGACCAGCGCAGCTCGGGACAGACCCAGGCGGAGCCCGCGTACGCGGCATCGACGTGCAACCAGACTCCCGCGGCCTCACACGCATCCCCGAGGACGGGCACGGGGTCGACAGCAGTTGTCGACGTCGTCCCGACGGTCGCGACCAGAGCGGCCGCGTCGGTGAGATCTACAGCGGTCGCGTCAAGGCGGAACTCGGCGTCCAGCGGAACCTTCCGCGTCTCGAGGCCGAGCAGACGCGCGGCTCGCTCCACCGAAGAGTGCGCTTCCTCCGAGCAGACGACGACGCTGCCGCCGTTGGCCTCACGCGCGGCGGCGAGCGCGGCGATCGTCGAGACAGACGCCGTGTCCTCGATGTGTCCGTGCCACCCGGGCGGGAGACCGAGGAGCTGCGCGGCCCAGTCGAGCGTGTGCGCTTCGAGCTCGGTCGACGCAGGCGACGTGCGCCAGATGAACGCGACCGAGTTGAGCGTCGCAGCGAGGAGCTCCGCGAGGATGCCGGGCTCGGCCGAACTGTTGGCGAAATAGGCGAAGAAGCGTGGACTCTGCCAGTGCGTGATACCCGGCAGCAGGATCTGGTCGAGGTCGCGCAACACGTCCGCAAACGGCTCTCCCTGCTCCGGCGGCGAAGCGGGCAGTCGGCTGCGGATGTCGCCGGGCTCGACCTGCGCAAGCACGGGGAAGTCTCCGACCCGCTCGAGGTAGCGCGCGGCCCACTCGAGCGCAGCGGTGCCGTCTTCGCGGAAGCTCACTTGCGGAGCTTCTCGATCTGCGGCCACGTGCGCGTGTTCAGCACCTGGTCCTTCGTCAGCCAGGCACGACGCGCCTGCGCAACGCCCATCTCCATGTGCTGAAGTGCGCTGAGCTGGTGCGCGTCGGTATTGACCGCGACCTTCAGGCCCGCCTCTCCTGCAAGGCGCGCGTGCGTGTCGCGGATGTCGAGCCGGTTCGGTTGCGCGTTGATCTCGAGAAAGGTGCCGGTCTCGAGGGCCTTGGCGACGACGCGCTCGATGTCGACATCGGCGGGCGGCCTGATGTTGATCTTGCGTGCGGTCAAGTGCCCGATGCAATCCACGTGAGGACTCTCCATCGCGGTGAGGATCCGCTCCGTGGGGTTGCGGTCGAAGGCCGCGTGCAGCGACGCCATCACCCAGTCGCGCTTGGCGAGCATCTCGTCGGGCAGCGAGAGTGAGCCGTCGATCCGGATGTTCACCTCGATCCCCTTCAGGATTCGAAACGGCGCGAGTCGCTTGTTGAGCTCGTCGATCTCGAGATCCTGCTCGGGGAACGCCCGGTGCGGGTGGTCGGTGACGACGTAGTACTCGTATCCCCGGGCCTGCGCCGCTCGCGCCATCTCTGCCAGCGAGTCGCGCCCGTCGGAGTAGGTCGTGTGCGTGTGGAGGTCGCCCTTGATGTCGGCGAGCTCGACGAGCTTCGGCAGCTCACCACTGCGTGCGGCTCCGAGCTCGCCCGCGTTCTCGCGGAGCTCGGGCGGGATGAACTCATAGCCGAGCCGCTCGTACACCTGCTCCTCTTCCGCGAACGTGAGCTCCTCTCCGGTCTCGACGACGGTGATCGAGTACTCGGAAACGGAGAGCCCGTCCTTAACCGCGCGCTCGCGGAGCGCGACGTTGTGATCCTTCGAGCCCGTGAAGTGCTGCAGCAGGTTGCCGTACGACTCGGGCGGGACGACACGAAGGTCGAAGCGGAGACCCTCGTTCGACAGGACCGTCGCCTTCGTCGGCCCTTTTGCCACCACCTCGATCACCCACTTCAGCTTCGTGAAGTAGTCGATCAGCGCCTTTGGATCGGTCGCGGTGGCGATGATGTCGAGGTCGCGAAAGGTCTCCTTGCGCCGCCTGGCGCTGCCGGCCTCCGACACCTTCACGGCCGCAGGGTGCTGCCGCAGCACGTCAACGACGGCCAGCAGCGGCCCCAGCCCGTCGCCGAGCAGCCTCCGGTCGGAGGGCTCCTGTTTCTTTTCCGCGAGCGCCTTCAGGATTCGCTCCTCGGTCTTCGCGCCCAGGCCCGCGAGCGTGCGCAGCTGCTCTTGCTCGGCCGCCACCTTCAACTCATCGATCGTCGTGACACCGAGCTCGTGCCAGATGCGCGCCGCGGTCTTCGGGCCGAGGCCCGGAAGCCGCATGAAGCCGACCACCTCCGGCGGGATGATCTTCTTGCGCTTCGTCAGGGCATGCATCTCCCCGTCGTCGATCACCTGGACGATCTTCTCCTCGATCGTCTTGCCGATCCCCTGTAGCTCCTTGGCACGCCCTTTGAGCGCAAGCTCGGCGACCGAGGCGGCCGTCTCGCGAATGCGGGTTGCCGCCCGGCGGTAGGCCAGCACCCGAAACGAGGCCTCGCCTTCGATCTCGAGCAGGTCGGCCAGAAGCTCCAACTGCTCGGCCACGTCGACGTTGCGAGGCAGAGCGCCGGTCATCGCATTGAATATACGCACGTGCAGCTGCCCAGGGCCGTCGTCTGTCTTCCCACGTACAACGAGCGCGAGAACCTCGAGCCGATGCTGCGCGCGCTCGGCGACAAGGGCGTGCACGTCCTCGTGATCGACGACAACTCCCCCGACGGGACCGGCGAGCTGGCCGACCGCCTCGCCGCCGAGCTCGACTACGTGGACGTCCTTCACCGCGAACGGAAGGAGGGCCTCGGGCCCGCATATCTCGCCGGCTTCCGCCGGGTACTCTCAGGGGAGGCGGAGCTCGTGCTGGAGATGGACTGCGACTTCTCGCACGACCCGAACGACGTTCCACGTCTGATCGCCGCGGTGGCCGACGGCGCCGATGTCGCGCTCGGCTCGAGGTACGTTCTCGGCGGCGGCGTGCGGGACTGGGGGCTGCTGCGCCGAGTCATCTCCGCCGGCGGATCGCTCTATGCCCGCGTGGTGCTCGGCGTCCGGGTGCGCGACCTGACCGGGGGATTCAAATGCTATCGGCGTTCTGTCCTCGAGACGATCGAGCTCGACTCGATCCACTCGAAGGGCTACGCGTTCCAGATCGAGACGACCTACCGGGCCCTGCGCGCCGGCTTCGAGGTCGTCGAGGTGCCGATCACGTTCGCCGACCGCGAGGTCGGAGGCTCGAAGATGTCGAAGGGGATCGTCGCCGAAGCGATCTGGAAAGTCCCTCGCCTCAGGCTCGCTGCACTGCTCGGACGGCTGTGACGAAGCGGCTACTCTGACGTCAGATGTTCGAGGTCACCGACGCCACGTTCGAGCACGACGTCCTCCAGTCCGACACACCGGTTGTACTCGACTTCTGGGCACCGTGGTGCGGCCCCTGCCGGGCCGTCGAGCCGATCCTCGAGCAGCTGGAGTCGGAGACACGCGGACGCGTCGAGTTCGCCAAGCTGAACATCGACGAGAACCCGCTTACCGCCGCCCGCTACGACGTCCTGTCGATTCCGACGGCCATCCTGTTCGAAGGCGGCGAGGCCAGGGCGACGGTGATCGGCGCACACCCGCGCTCGCATTACGAGCGGGCGCTAGCGGAAGTGCTGCCAGCCGCCTAGCTCATACGGCTCGCCGTTCAGGGTGAGCTCGACTCCTGTGCCTTCCTCACAGTGTCCGATTGTCGTGTACCCGCTCGGGCGCTCGACCGCGGCGAGGAGCTCGTAGTCCTCACCGAAGGCGAGGTCCGAGAGCTCGGCTCCGGCAGCGAGCGGCACGCGTTCCAGCTCGATCACCACCCGGCAGCCGGACCGCGACGCGATGTGGCCGGCGTCGATGGCGAGCCCGTCGGAGACATCGAGGAGCGCGTGCGCGTGAGCGCCGAGCTGCTTGCCCTCCGTCAACCGCAGCGGCGGGCGCACGTACGACTCTCGCCGGAACGCGGCACCTGCCGCGCCGAGCGGTCCGGTCACGACGACCTGATCGCCGGGTGTCGCGCCGGCTCGGCCCGGTACCCGGTCCGACCGCCCGATCGCCGTGACGCTGAGCATGATGCTGCCTGCCCTCGAGGTATCGCCGCCGAGGACGGGCACCCCGGTCTCGGCGATCCCCTCGTAGAGCTCGAGGACATCTTCCACCTGCACATCGCCCGGCGCGGCGAGCGTGACGAGCAGACCCTCGGCGTCCGCTCCCGAGGCGGCGAGGTCGCTGAGGTTGACCGCCGCCGCGCGCCACCCGAGGTCGCGCCAGGAGATCCACTCGAGCCGGAAGTGGACGTCCTCGACGAGGGCATCCTGCGTCACGATCACGCCGCCCCGGTCGAGTTGGGCGGCGTCGTTCTCGATCCGCTGCGCGAGGCCGCGGCGCTCCAGTTCGGCGAGCAGGCCGAGCTCGCCCGCCTCAGAGAGCTTCATCGATGGCCCTGCGAAGGTCGCCGGCGTCGCGGGCGGCCCGAATAACCGCAACACCCGCCGCACCCGCACGAATGCAATCCGCGGCATTCGTCACGCCGATGCCACCGATCGCGATCACCGGAATGCGCACCGCTGCGCAGATCTCGCTCAGGCCCGCGAGCCCGATGGCAGGATCGGCGTCCGCCTTCGACGGGGTCTCCCAGATCGGGCCGGCCCCGATGTAGTCGGCGGCACTCTCCGCTTCACGTGCCTCGTCGAGTGTCGCAGCGGAGAGGCCGAGCAAGAGGCCGTTGTCCTTCGCGCGTGCCGCTCCGTCGTCGCCCCGGCCGAGGTGGACGCCTTCGGCGCCGAGCATCAGCGCAGCCTCCACGTCGTCGTTGACGACGAACGTCACACCGAAGCGGGCGCACAGGCTTCGCGTGGCCCGGCCGCGCTCGACGACGTCGACCCGCGGAACGTCCTTCAGGCGCCACTGCACCACCGTGGCGCCGCCGTCGACGGCCAGCCGGGCGGTTTCGAGCTCGTCCACAATCGCGTGCAGCTTCACGAGATCCTCGTGCGCGAATCGAGCGTGTCCGGATCGAGTGCCGCCAGTGCGTCGTACAGAGCGACGTGGAAAGAGCCTGGTCCGGCCGCACCGCGAGCCGCATCCTCGGCGGCGACGCCGAACGACGCGAGCGCCTCGGCGGCGGCTTCCAGCGGCGCATCGCGCTTTACTGCCAGAAAGCAGCCGGTGATCGCGCTCGACATGCAGCCGGTGCCGGTGACCGACGCAAGCAGCTCGTGACCGTTCGCCACGGCCAGCACGCCTTCACCGTCGGACACCTGGTCGACCGGTCCCGTCACGGACGCGACGAGGTCGAGCTTGCGAGCGGCAGCCCGCGCGAGCTCGGCGCGCTCACTGCCCGCCCCGATCGACTCGACACCGCGCACCTCGGCGTCGACGCCCACGAGGGTCGCGACCTCACCCTGGTTGCCGCGGAGCACGGACACCTTCACCTGCTCGAGGATGCGTCTCGCGGTGTCGGTTCGATATCTGGTCGCGCCCGCTCCGACCGGATCGAAGACGACGGGAACACCGTGCGCGTTCGCGGCTTTGCCGGCCATGAGCATCGCCTCGACCCAGTGCGGCGACAGCGTGCCGATGTTGAGCACGAGCGCGTCGGCGAGCATGACCATCTCCTCGACCTCCTCGCGCGCGTGAGCCATCACCGGCAAGGCGCCGAGGGCGAGTGTCGCGTTGGCGGTCTCGTTCATCACGACTTAATTGGTGATCTGGTGGACGAGCGGTTTGCGCTCACGCAGAAGGCGCAGAGTCGTTCCTGCCGAGATGCTCATGCGGCTCCTTTCAGGTGCAGAACGTCCACCGGCCCGTCGCCGGCACCAAGCTCGGCCAGTCCGTTTCGCACGGCTTCGCTCGCGACCCGTGCCGCCTCTCGCGCGGCCTCTTCCAGGGTCAGACCCCTGGCCAGGCCTGCTGCGAGCGTGGCCGAATGCGTACAGCCCGCTCCGTGCGTCGCAGCGACGTCGTGCCGGTCGACCGGGATCTCGACATGGCGCTTCCCGTCGAAGAGATGGTCGACCGGCGTGTCCCCGTGACCTCCGGTGACGAGGACGGCGGGCGCGCCTCGAGTGTGAATCCGCTCCGCGAGCTCGCGGCGCGAGCCCGGACCACCGGCGAGAGCCTCCGCCTCGTAGAGGTTCGGCGTCACGACGGTCGCAAGCGGAAAGAGACGGGCGACGAGCGTCTCGACCGCATCGTCTCGAAGCAGCCTCGCACCGGAGCTGGCGATCATGACCGGGTCGACCACGAGCGGCACCTGCCCGGCCGCGAGTGCGTCTGCAACCGTCTGGATCACCTCGCGCGAGAAGAGCATGCCCGTCTTCGCCGCGTCGGCTCCGAGATCGCCGAGCACAGCGTCCAGTTGTGCGCGAACGAACGCGGGCGGCACTTCGTGCACGGCCGTGACGCCCGTCGTGTTCTGCGCCGTCAGCGCGACGATCGCGCTCATGCCGTAGCAGCCCGCAGCGGCGAAGGCCTTCAAATCGGCCTGGATCCCTGCTCCACCGCCGGAGTCCGAGCCGGCGATTGTCAAACAACGTGGAATCAAAACTCTCTCCCTTCGCCGGTCCTAACCGGATCAGGTTCGACGGGTGTGATCTCAGCCCCGAAAGGCACCCCGGTGACCCCAGGCTACCATCGCCAAATGGCTGTGGGCGCGGCGCTCTGGGATGAGTTGCTCGAGGGCGAAGAGGTCGCCCACGTCGAGACGGTGCCCGCCGCAGATCCCCGCGTCGTGGCGCTGCCAGCTGCACTCGAGCCCGCGCTTCGCGCGGCTCTGCCGTTCGACGGGCTCTACCTGCACCAGCGCGACGCCTTCGACGCGGCCGCGCGCGGCGAGCACGTGATCCTCGCCACCGGGACCGCTTCCGGGAAGTCCCTCGGCTTCAACTTGCCGGTGCTCGACGCGATCGCGCGCGACCCGAAGAACCGCGCGCTTTACCTCTACCCGACGAAAGCGCTCTCGCAGGACCAGGCTCGTGCGCTCGCCGAGCTCAAGGCGCCGAACGTGCGAGCCGCGATCTACGACGGAGACACGCCGGCGGAACGGCGCTGGCAGATTCGAAAGTGGGCGAACATCGTGCTGACGAACCCCGACATGCTCCACGTCGGGGTGCTGCCGCATCACGACCGCTGGGCCGATGTCTTGCACAACCTGCGCTACATCGTCGTGGACGAGGCGCATGTGTACCGCGGGGTCTTCGGCTCGCACGTCGGCAACGTGCTCCGGCGTCTGCGCCGCTTGGCGCAGGTCTATGGAGCCGACCCGCAGTTCCTGCTCGCGTCGGCGACGATCGCCAACCCGGGCGAGCTCGCCGCCAGGCTCGCAGGCGTCGAGGCGACCGTCGTCGACACCGACGCCGCGCCGCGTGCCGAACGGACGATCCTGCTCTGGAACCCCGAGCTGCTGGACCCCGAGCTCGGGCTACGCGCAAGCCCGCTCGGCGATGCGTCGAAGCTGTTGGCCGAGCTCGTCTCGAGGGGGCTGCGGACGATCTGCTTCGCGAAAAGCCGGAAGGCAGCGGAGTTGATCCACAAGTTCACCGTCGAACGCGTCGACTCGGCCACGGGCAAGCGGCTCGCTCCGTATCGCGCCGGCTACACACCTGCGCAGCGACGCGAGATCGAAAGGCGCCTGGTCGAAGGCGAGCTGCTCGGCGTCTCCGCCACCGACGCGCTCGAGCTGGGCATCGACATCGGCCTGCTTGACTGCGCCATCTCCGTCGGCTTCCCCGGCACCGTCTCGTCCCTGCGCCAGCAGTGGGGGCGGGCCGGCAGGCGCGGCCACGGTCTCGCGGTGCTCGTCGCGAGCGAGGACGCCCTCGACCAGTACTTCGTGCGCGAGCCGGAGACGCTTCTGCAACGCAGCGTGGAGGCCGCGATCCTCGACCATGCGAACCCGCGCGTCCTCGACGGCCACGTTCGCGCCGCAGCCTTCGAGGCGCCGATCGACGACGACGATCGCGCGACACTCGGCGACGAGGCGCTCGAGCGGGCGGCACTGCTCCCCGATCTGAAGCACACCAAGACCGGTTACGTCTGGGCAGGCCGCGAATACCCGGCCGCGCAGTTCGGGCTGAGGAGCACCACGCCCGACACATTCGCGGTTGTCGAGGCGCAGAGCGGGACCGTCCTCGGAATCGTCGAGCGCGAGCGTGCGTACTCGACGGTTCACCAGGGCGCGATCTACCTCCATCTCGGAGAGAGCTACCTCGTGCGCGAGCTCGACCTTCAGGCGCGCACCGCGGTCGTGACCCCATACAAGGGCGACTACTACACGCAGGCGAAGAAGGACACGAACACGGCGATCGAGGAGACGCTGTGCGTGGAAGGGCGTTGCGGGCTCGACCTCCACTTCGGCCGCATCTCCGTCACGGAGCGAGTCGTCGCGTATCAGAAGAAGTCGATCCGCGACCAGTCGACGTTCGAGACTGTCGAGCTCGACCTGCCCGAGACGAGCTTCGAAACCGAGGCGATCTGGTACCTGCCCGAGCTGGAGCAGCTCGAGGGACTGGAGAAGATGCCCAAGCTGCTCGGAACGCTCCACGCGGCCGAGCACGCGATGATCGCACTCCTTCCGCTCTGGGCGATGTGCGACCGCTGGGACATCGGCGGACTCTCGACCAACATCCATTTCCAGACCGACCGCCCGACCGTCTTCATCTACGACGGCCACTCCGGCGGCGTCGGCATCACAGAGCGCGGCTTCAACGCTTTCGAGGGTTGGGTCGAGGACACCGCACGCATGCTCGAGGGCTGCCCATGCTCGGACGGCTGTCCGTCATGCGTGCAGAGCCCGAAGTGCGGCAACCTCAACGAGATGCTCGACAAGGCCGGGGCGAGGACGTTGTTGCGCAGGATGGTGGCCGCATCGACGTCCGTCATGCAAGGGTAGGCCCATGTCAACCCGCAAGGCGCTCGGTGGCACCCTCGTGCTCGGCGGCGGGTTCGCGGGAGGCTACGTCGCGCGACTGCTCGGCAAGCGTGGCGCGACCATCGTCTCGCCGGAGAACTTCATGCTCTACACGCCGATGTTGCCGGAGGCTGCGTCGGGAACGCTCGAGCCGCGCCATGTCGTGGTCCCGCTCCGCCAGATGTGTCCGCACGCCGAGCTCGTGCTGGGACGCGCGACGGAGGTGGACGCCGACCGCCGTGAAGTCACAGTCGAGACCGAGAACGGGACGCTGACCGTGAGCTATGACGAGCTTGTCGTTGCACTCGGTGCGATCTCGCGCGCGCTCCCGATCCCGGGGCTCGCCGACCATGCCCTCGGTTTCAAGTCCCTCGCCGACGCGATCCAACTCCGCAACCATGTCCTGCGCCGGCTCGAGGCGGCCGACTCGGCCACGAGCGAGGAGCAGCGAGACCGCGAACTGACGTTTCTCTTCATCGGCGCGGGCTACGCCGGCGTGGAAGCGCTGGCCGAGCTGTCCGACCTCGTGCGCGATGCGATGCGCTACTACCCGGCGCTACAAGAAGCACCGCAGCACTGGGTGCTGGTCGATGCCGCCGCGAAGATCCTCCCCGAGATCCCGGTCCCTCTCGGCGACTACGCGGCGCGCGAGCTCACCGCGCGCGGCGTCGACATTCGCGTCGCCACCACGCTCGAGTCCGTCGAGGCCCACGCGGCGACCCTCTCCGACGGCAGCCGACTTGAGACGAGCACCGTCGTCTGGACTGCGGGCGTCCGCGCGAACCCGGTGAACCAACGGCTCGGCCTACCGCTCGACGACCGCGGGCGCGTGCTGGTGGATCTCACGCTTCACGTCGAGGGGATGGCTCACGCCTGGGCGCTCGGAGACGGAGCGCGGGTCCCGAACGAAGCGACGCCCGGACAGTTCGACCCCCCGACCTGCCAGCACGCCCTGCGACAGGCTCGGCGGCTGGCCAAGAACCTCTCGGGCCCACCCCGTCCATACCGCTACCGCATGCTCGGCCAGGTGGCGACGCTGGGTCGTTACAAGGGTATCGCCGACGTGCTCGGGCTCCGATTTCGCGGGTTTCTCGGCTGGTTCGTCACCCGTACCTACCACCTGTACCAGCTGCCGTTGCTCACCCGAAAGCTCCGGGTCGTGGCCGACTGGACGACGGCGCTCTTCTTTCGCAGGGACATCGCCGAGCTCGGAACGCTCGGCCACCCGCCGCGCCTCGACCCCTAGGCCGGCCCCTTCTCACCCTTTGGAGTTAGGACATCCGGCCCTTTATGTGGCGACCGGCACAGCCGATGCGCTTTCGGTGCGGCCAATTCCTCGCGATCGCGTGGTCCAGGATCTCGCCCTGCTCGGGATCGGAGGAATCGTCCCCGGGGTCAGCCTGCACTTCCTCGCGCACCACGACACGCACAGCCTCGGGTCGAGCGCGCACTTCATCGGTGTAGGCGTCAGCGCACTCATTGCAGCCTTCGCCGCGCTCGCGCTGACACTGGTCGGAGTGCGACGGCAGGACGGCCGGGTCGTGCTCGTGGGATCGGCCTTCACGGTGATGGCCGCTCTGCTTGCCATCCACGGCCTTGCCACGCCGGGCGTCTTGATCGGGAACAACGGCGTGATCGCGCTGACCGGAGCAGCAACGTTGCCCGTCGGCGGCGGCGTCCTCGCACTCTCGGCTCTCCCCGCGCTCCGGCGACCTCAGGGAATCCGACCCCTTCTCGTCTTTCAGGGCGTTGCGCTGATCGCCGTGGTCGGGCTCGGCATCGTCGGCATGGCAGTGCCGAGCCTCGTTCCCGCCGTCCCCGCGCCGGCGAGTGGACCGGCAATCGTCGCCCTCGTCGTCGGCGTCGCGTTCTACGCGGTGCTCATCCTGCGGGCGCTGAAGACCTACCTGTTGACGCAGCGGACTGTGGACCTCGCGGTGGTCATCGGCGTCGCGTGGCTGACAGCCGCCCTACCGCCGGCGCTGCTCCTGACCTTCACCGATCTCGGCTGGTGGCTCGGGCACGGCTTCGAGCTGGCGGGCATCGCGATCGTCGGGACCGCGGTGGCCGTGGACCTGCACCGGTCGGTTCAATCGCGCCCGCTCGTCGGCGACCTCCGTGCCGCGGAGCTCGTCGCGAAAGAGGAGGCGTTCCTCGACGGACGCGTGCATGCGTTACTGCAGCGGCTCGCAGAAAAGGACGAGTCGACCGAGGAGCACACGCGCCGGGTCGCTCTCCGCGCGGTGCAGGTCGGCGAGGAGCTCGGTCTTCCACCGGGGCGCCTGCGAGCGCTGGCGATCGGTGGGCTCCTGCACGACATCGGCAAGCTGTCGGTGCCCGAGCGGATCCTGCAGAAGCCGGCCGCACTGGACGAGGACGAGTTCGCCGTGATCAAGCGACACCCCGAGTGGGGCGTCAAGCTGCTGCGCGAGCTCGGCGGCTTCAACGTCTCGGCGCGGGAGCTGGTTCACAGTCACCACGAACGGCTAGACGGCAAGGGCTATCCCCGCGGGCTGGCGGAGGGTGCGATCGGCCTCGACACGCGCATCCTCACCGTCTGCGACGTTTACGACGCCCTCGTCTCGCCGCGTGTCTATCGCGCAGCATGGAGTCACGAGGCCGCGCTCGCCCTGCTCCGCGAGGAGAGCGGCTCGGCGTTCGACGAGCGCTGCGTTGCCGCGCTCGAGAAGGTGCTCGGGCGCGAGCAGGTTCAGCCGGACCTCTCCGAATTCCGCGTCGCCGCGGCGTCTGCCTAGGCGCCGAGCGCCTTCAGCGCGTCAGTAAGGCGTTGCTTCGTCGTCAGAACGCCTGCGTAGAGATCCCCGTGCTTCCGCACGCGCTCGAGCACGACGGGCATGGTGAACGAGAGCGGATCGAGCTTCTCGTTCACCTCAGACCAGCGCAGCGGCGTTGACACGGGCGCGCCCGGACGTGGTCGCACCGAATACGCGGACGCGATCGTCTTCCCTTCTCCGTTCTGGTTGGAGTCGATGAGGACACCGCGCCGCTTCGACTTGGTCCACTCCGTCGTTGCAAGGCCGCGATGCGTCCGCGCGATTGCCCCGGCGACAATCTCTGCGAACTGGCGCGTGTCGGCATAGGTGTAGCGACGCTCCACCGGCACGAGGATGTGCATCCCTTCCGCGCTCGACGTCTTGGGAAAGCCGACGAGACCGAAAGCGTCCAGTGCCTGCTTGACCAGCAGCGCGACCTGCGCGGTCTCCTTGAAACCGACATCGGGAGACGGGTCGAGGTCGAACAGCACCCAGTCGGGGCGATCGGGCTTGTCGACGCGCGAATACCAGGTGTTCATGTCGATGCAACCCATGTTCACCATCCAGAGCAACGCGAGCTCGTCGTCGGCGAGCGGGAAGTTGACCCATTTCTTCGTCCGCGGCGACTCCCTGGTCGAGACCTGCGTCCGGAACGTCCGGATCCACTCGGGCGTGTGGGACGGGGCGTCCTTCTGGAAGAACTTCTTGCCCTCGATCCCGTCGGGCCAGCGCACCATCGTGAACGGGCGATCCTTCAGGTGCGGCACGAGCACCGGCGCCACCGCACGGTAGTACTCGAGCAGATCTCCCTTCGTGATCCGCTCCGCCGGGAAGAAGACCTTGTCGAGGTTGGAGAGCTTCAGCTCTCTTGAGCCCTTCTTGACGACATCCGTGATCGGCTCCTCGCGACGCACCTCGTCGGCCGCCTTGTCTTCACGCAGCCCCTTGTAGGTCGGCGAGCGTAGGCGGCCGTCGTGCGTCCACTCGGCGAACTCCACCTCCGCGACGAGCCTGGGCTCGACCCAGATCACGTCGTTCTTCCGAACCTTCGGCATCTTCGGCACCTCACGAAACGGAGTGGTGTCCCGTCGCAACGGTCGTAGCTTGTCGAGGAGCTTGTCGATCTCCTTGGCGTTGAAGCCCGTACCGACGTTGCCGGCGTACACGAGCTCGTTGCCGACGTAGAAGCCGAGCACGAGTGAGCCGAAGCTGGACGCACGCCGGCCCGTCCCCTTCGTGTACCCGGCGACGACGAACTCCTGCTCGAGGTGGGTCTTGATCTTCAACCAGTCGCGCGTTCGCTTCCCGGGCAAGTACCGCGAGTCGAGTCGCTTGGCGACGATCCCTTCGAGGTGCTGCTGCTTTGCAGCCTCGAGCAGCGCCTGGCCGTCGTCGAACGTCTCGGAGAGCCGCACGGTCTTGTTGCGCCGGTCGAGCAGGTTCTCGAGCAGCTTGCGGCGCTCGACGAGCGGCAGGTCGATGACGGGCTCGTTGTCGATCTCGAGCACGTCGAACACGTAGTAGACGATCGGCGTGCCCGGCTTACCCTGTTGCATCGCGGAGAAGCTCGAGCGCCCGGAATCGTCGAGGGCGCACACCTCCCCGTCGAGCACGCAGTCCGGCGTCTTGACCGCCTTCGAAAGCTCCTTGGCGACGTTCTGGAAGCGTGTCGTCAAGTCGTTGCCGTTCCGGCTCGTCAGCGTCGCGGCTCCGCCTGCGACCGTCGCGATCGCGCGATACCCGTCCCACTTCACCTCGAACGCCCAGCCTGCCCCGCGGGGAACATCCTCGGCCAGCGTCGCGAGCATCGTCTTGTAGGTCTCGCCGCTGCTTCGTCTCGGTGCCGGCGCGGGCGAAGCGTCGTCGCGCTTGCGGAGGATCAGCCAGTTCTTCTCGTCGCCGCTCAGGTGCGCCGGGACAAGTGACCACGTGCCCTGCAGCTTCGAGCCATGTAGCCGCACGGTCAGGCCGCCGTTCTTCTTCTCCTCCAGCAGCTCGTACGTGCCGCTGTCCCAGATCTCGACGGTGCCCGCCCCGTACTGTCCTTTCGGGATCTCCCCCTCGAACGCCGCGTACTCGAGCGGGTGGTCCTCGACGTGAACGGCGAGGTGCTGCTCACCGGGCTCGAGGGGAACGCCCTTCGGAACTGCCCAGCTGAGCAAGGTCCCGTCCTTCTCGAGCCGGAAGTCGTAGTGCAGCCGCCGGGCATCGTGACGCTGGACGACGAAGATCGGCTCCTTCGCCGTTCCCTTCTTCGAACCGAAGGGCTCCGGCGTCTGCTTGGGATCGCGTTTGCGCTTGTACTCGGAGAGCTTCTGAGCCACGTCCTAGGAAGCTTTGCGCTTCGGGGCCCTCTTGCGCTGCTTCTTCGTGCGTTCGACGGACTCGCGGAGCGCCTCCATCAGGTCGACCACCTCGCCCTGCGGCTCCTGCTCGGGCTCCGGCAACGGCTGGCCCGCGGCCTTCGCCTTGATCAGGTCGAGCAATTCCTTGCGGTACGTGTCGTCGTACTTCTCCGGCTCGAACGGCTCGCTGAGGTTCTCGACGAGTGACTTCGCCATGTCGACTTCCGCCTTCCGCAGGTTCGGGCTCTCGACGTCGCCGTCGAGCGCCTCGGGCTTCCGCACCTCGTCGGAGTAGTACATCGTCTCGAGCAGCAATACGCCGTCATAGGGACGGAGCGCGGCGAGATGCTGCTTGTTGCGGATGACGACCTTGGCGATCCCGACCTTCCCTGTTTCCTCGAGCGCGCGCGCGAGCAGCCGGTAGGGCTTCTCCGCGCCTTCGGCCGGCAGGAGGTAGTACGCCTTCCGGAAGTAGACCGGGTCGATCTCGTCCAGGTCGACGAAGTCGCAGATGTCGATCGAGTGGGTGAGCTCGATATCGAGCCGGTCGAGGTCCTCGTCCTCCAGGGGAACATAGCGGCCTTTCTCGATCTCGAAGCCCCGGACGATCTCGTCGGGGTCGACCCGCTCCCGGTCGTCCCGGCGCACCTTCTCGTAGGCGATCGGCGTCAGGTCCTTCTTGTGGAGGAAGTGGAAGCGGAGCTCCTTCGACTGCGTCGCCGGGAACATGCGCACCGGGACGCTGACGAGACCAAACGAGATCGTGCCGCTCCAGATCGGGCGCATGCCGCCTCGATACCCGAACGGGCCCGTGTTTCAACCAGCGACAGCGGGGCAAACGTACTACTTCAAACGAGGGCTCTTGCCCTTCGAAAGGCTTCTCCACCCAGCGGGGGGGTCGACTCTTCGGGCCGGTCTTCCGGCCCGAAGTCGTTCCGGAGCCGGGGATAAGGCTGTGGATGTTGTGGAGAGGTGACACTCGTCACACGCCGCGAATCTGTCGAAAGCTGCGGGAAGCTCGCTTCTGTCCACAGTCTCGGCTGTTGACTCAGGCGTAAACGCCCAGCGAGCGGAATTTGGCTCGGCGCCTGCGCTTCAGGTCGTCCGGCGCGATCGATTCGAGCTCTTCCAGCGCCTCACGGATGCTCTCGCCCAGCAAGCGAGCCGCCTCGTCCGGGTCCGTGTGGGCACCGCCCTCCGGCTCCGGGACAATCCCGTCGATGACGCCCAGCTCGAGGCAGTGGAGGGCGTCAGGCTTGAAGGCGGCAGCGGCCTTCTTCGCCTCGCCTGCGTCTCGCCAGAGGATGGCCGCGCACCCCTCCGGCGAGATGACGGTGTAGATCGCGTGCTCCTGCATCAGCACCCGGTCGGCGACGGCCGTCGCGATCGCGCCGCCCGATCCGCCCTCGCCGATCACGCAGCAGACAATCGGAACCTGGAGGCGGGACATCAGCGCCTGCGAGCGGGCGATCGCGCCGCCCTGCCCGTGCTGCTCGGCGGCGACGCCCGGGTACGCGCCGGGGATGTCGATGAGGCTGACGAGCGGAAACTTGTGCAGGTCGGCCAGCTCCATCAGGCGCATCGCCTTGCGATACCCCTCGGGATAGGCCATGCCGAAGTTGCGGTCGGTGCGCTCCTTGATGTCACGCCCCTTCTGATTGCCGACGAGCGCAACCGTGCGACCGTCGAAACGTCCAAGGCCGATGACGAGCGCGTGATCGTCGGCTCGGCCACGGTCCCCGTGCAGCTCGACCCAATCGTCGAAGAGCCGCTCGACGTAGTCCAGCGTGTACGGGCGGTCCTGATGGCGCGCGAGCTCGACCGAACGCCAGATCTCCTCGTCGGTCGGTGCGGCCTGGATTCGCTCGAGCTGGCGTTGCAGCTTCTCCAGCTCCCCGGAAACGCGCGCGCCTCCGAGCAGGTTGAGATTGCGCAGGCGCGTCAAACGCTCGCGCAGGCGCAACTCGTGGTCAGTCGCCATTGCGCGAGAAGAGACGTAGAAGCCGGGCGACGTACGCCTTCAGCTCAGGACGCGGGACGATCGCGTCGAGGTGTCCGAAGCGAAGGTTCTGCTCCGCGAGGCCGAAGTCGTCCGGGAGCTTCTCGCGTGTCGTCTGCTGGACGACGCGCGGCCCGGTGAAGGCGAGCAGCGCACCCGGCTCGGCGACGATCACGTCGCCGAGGCTCGCGAAGCTCGCGAGCACACCCGCGGTCGTCGGATGCGACATCACGCTGATCAACGGCTGGCCGGCGTCGTGGAGATCCTCGACCGCGCACACCGTCTTCGGCAGCTGCATCAGGGAGAGGATCCCTTCCTGCATGCGCGCGCCGCCGGATGCCGTCACGGAGACGAGCGGAACGCCGCGCTGGGCGGCACTGTCGCAGCCCCTCGAGAACTTCTCGCCGACGACACTTCCCATCGAGCCTCCCATGAACGCGAAGTCCATGACTGCAAGCTCAGCCGCGTTCCCGTCGATCAGCCCGTGGCCGATCAGGATCGCCTCGCCGAGACCAGTCTTCATCTCTGCCTCCGCCAGGCGCTCCGTGTACGGCCGCAGATCGAAGAAATCGAGCGGGTCCTCGGAGCGGAGCTCGGCTGCTTCCTCGACGAACGTGCCCTCGTCGGCCAGGGACGCGATCCGCGCACGGGCGCGCATCGTGAAGTGGTGGCCGCAGTGCGGACAGACCCAGAGCGCCGCCTCGAGCTCGTCATCCCGGTAGTGCGAGGAGCACGAGGGACACGTGTTCGGGTGCTTTCCCGGTGGCTCTGGGACGTTCCGATGCTCGATGGAGACGTCGATCCGGGATGACATGGAACTGACGAGTTTAGACAGGCAATGAAGGCGAGCCGGTTACAGCCCGAGCGCCGATGCCAGGCGGGCCAAGGGCGGGACGTTCCCGGGCTCGAAGGTGGCCCCCGTGAATCCGGCGCCCAGGACGTCGGTGCCGGCGGCGATCCCGGCGAGAATCCGCTCCCCGTCGGTGAGGGAGAGCCCGCCCGGTTCGGGCATGAAGACCGCCAGCTCCGACGGCTCGAGGACGTCCGCGTCGAAGGCGACGTAGCTGCACGACACACCCTCGAGTGCCCCTCCGATGCCCTCCTCACCGAGGTGGATGCCGTGAGAGCCGATGAACTCCTCCTCCGGGGGATCGAGGTTGCGCGCACCGATGAGCACGACGTCGTCTGCCTCGACCGCACCGGAATCGATCAACCGGCGCAGGGGCATCCCCCACGGATTGCCGGACGGCGAGCTCTCGACCGTGTTGAGGTCGCCGTGCGCGTCGAACCAGATGACTGCGACACGATCCTGCCTGGCAGCGAGACCCTCGACCGCGCCGATATGCGCACAGCAGCAGCCGCCGAGGACGAGCGGCCTTTCCGGAAGGTCCGCCGCGAGCGCGAGGTTCTGCTCCTCGAGGGTCTCCGCCTCGATCACCGCCGTCTCGGGGTACGGGAGCTCGAGCCAGGCTGCCTCCGCCATCGCCTCGCCGCCGTCGCCCCAGGCTTGCGGAACGCGCACGAGACCTGCGCCGAACTCACGGCCACACGAATGGCATTCGTACTCCGGACCGAGTGCGACCGCCGTGTAGGTCTTGCAGTCCGGGCACTTCGCACGGAGCCGGCTCACGTGAGCGCCTTCTCGAATGCAATCGCCTCGTAGGCGACTCGCATGCCGGCGCGCTCGTACAGGCGCGTTGCTCCGGTCGGGTTCTGTGCGTCGACGCCGAGCCCGATGCGCGGCTGGCCGCGGCGGTAGAACTCGCCGAAGGCGTGGAGCAGCAGCGCCAGGCCGAGGCCGCGCTGTCGCCACTGCTTGCGGACGCCGATGGCGCCCACCCAACCGGCGCCGCCCCGTTCCGGTTCGCCGCGGAGGACCGCTGCGATCTCGTCGCCCTCACGCACGATGAACCACAAGGTCGGATCGAAGTCCGGCGCCTGGACGCGATGCTCGACCCACTCATCGAAGGGCATCGAGATGAAGGTCCATTCGTCGACGAACGCCTCGTTCAGAGCAGCGTGGAAAGCCCGGGCGTCGTCCTGTTCGAACGTGCCGACCCGAAATCCCTCGGGCCACGCGGGCGCGGGTGGCGGCCCGTCGAGCTCGATCAACATCCGGTAGTACCGGCGCACCTCGCGAAAGCCGCGCTGCTCGAACAGTCGGCGGGCGGCATCGTCCGGCGCAAGACACCACGTGCGTGCGACCGGGAGCTCGCGTGCCTTTGCGCGCGCCTCGCCGTTCGCAAGCAGCCACGCCCCGAGCCCGAGCCCCGTCTTCGTGGGGTGGACGAACCCGTCCAGGTCTGCGTTCTCTGCGTGTGCAAAAAGCACGCCGTAGGCCGCGACCCGGCCGTCGTGCTCCACAACCCAGGAGTCCTGCTCGAGGTCGATGAGTCGCCACCAGTCGAGCAGGTCTGCCGGGGTCTCATCGGACCACCCCTGGACCGCCTCGTCGGCCGCGATCACGAGCTCGTTGATCGCCGCGGCATCCTCGCGCGTCGCAGCACGCACACTGAAGCCGTCAGGAAGCGACAAGCTCATCAAGGGTGTCGGGAAGAGCGGACAGGTCGCCGAGCTTGCGGGTCGGGGGCGGTTCGTGCTGCTCCCCGTAGCGATTGATCCAGATCGACTGCAAGCCGAGCTCGTTCGCAGGAACGATGTCGTGGTAGTGGCTTTGCGCGACGTGCACGTGAGCGTCACGCGGAACGCCCGTCTCTTCGAGGAACTGCAGCCAGTGCCGGTGACGCGGTTTGTACGAGTCGATCTCCGACGCGACGACGGCAAGCTCGAAGGGAACGCCGATCCGCGCGATCGACGCCTCGATGAAGTCCCGGTCGGTGTTCGACAGCAGCGCGAGCCTCCAACCGCGTGACCGTGCCTCTTCGAGAGACGCGCGGACCTCCGGAAAAGGACCCCACTCGGGCAGAGCGGCTGCGAGCCCGCCCTCCTCGCCTCTTGGTGCGCCGAGTGCCGCCATTGCCTCGGTCATCACCTCCCGGTAGCTTCGTTCGCCGCCGGCCTGCAGCGTTGGCTCGAGCTCGTGATAGCGCTCGAGCTGCGCGTCGGCCCGTTCCTCGCCGAAGACGCGCGCGAGCTCACGGCGGATGCCGCCGTTCCAGTCGATCAGCGTGCCGTAGCAATCGAACGTCGCCCACCGCTCTCTGGACATACGTGGCGAACCTAGTCTTCGACGCGCTTCAGGACGATCGACGCGTTGTGACCGCCGAAACCGAACGAGTTCGACACGGCCACGCGCACGTCCGCATCGCGAGTCTCGTTCGGAATGTAATCGAGGTCGCACAACGGATCCTCGACCTCGTAGTTGATCGTCGGCGGCAGCTTGCCGTCGCGAATCGCAAGCGTCGAGAAGATCGCCTCGAGCGCTCCGCCTGCGCCGAGACAGTGGCCCGTCGCACCCTTGGTCGACGACACGGGAGTCTTGCGGGCGTTCTCTTCTCCCAGTGCGAGCTTGATCACGCGGGTTTCCGCGGCATCGCCGAGCGGGGTCGACGTTCCGTGGGCATTGATGTAGTCGATCTCGCCCGGATCGATGCCGGCGTCGGCAAACGCCATCCGCATCGCACGGGCCGGATTCTCGCCGGTGGGATCAGGCTCGGTCACGTGCTTCGCGTCCGACGAGACGCCGTAGCCGGCGACCTCGGCGTAGATCTTGGCGCCGCGCGCACGGGCACGCTCGAGCTCTTCGAGCACGAGCAACGCCCCTGCCTCGCCCATCACGAAGCCGTCCCGTCCCGCGTCGAAGGGGCGGCTGGCCCCTTTCGGATCGTCATTCCGGCGCGAAAGCGCGCGCATCGCTCCGAAGCCGGCGATGCCGACCTGGTTGATCGCAGACTCGGTCCCGCCGCAGAGCATGACGTCCGCTCGGCCGAGCCGGATGTCGTCGAGACCCTGGCCGATCGCCATGTTCGACGCGGCACACGCAGTGCACTCGGACGAGAGCGGCCCGCGTGTCCCGAGCTCCATCGACACCCAGCCCGCGCCCATATTCGGGATGATGCAGGGGATCGCGAACGGGTTCACGCGGTCGGGGCCCCGTGAAATCAGCGTGTCGTAACAGTCCTGGAAGGACTTGATCCCGCCGATCCCGGTGGCGATCGAAGCGCCGACGCGGTCTCCGTCTGCCTTGATGTCGATGCCCGAGTCGGCCTCCGCCTGCCGCGCCGCGGCGAGGATGAGCTGCGCAAAGCGGTCCATGCGGCGCGCCTGCTTGCGATCGATCCAGACAGAGGGGTCGAAGTCCTTCACCTCACAGGCGAAATGGACGAAGTAGTCCGTCGAGTCGAACTGGGTGATCGGTCCGGCCCCCGACTCTCCCGCGATGAGCGTCTGCCAGGTCGTCTCGGCATCGTTGCCGAGTGGTGTGACCGCACCGACCCCGGTGACGACGACCCGTCTTCGTCCGTTGCTCGACATCTACATCCCCAATCCGCCGTCGACCAGCAGTACCTCGCCCGTGATGAACGAAGCCTCGTCGGAACAGAGGAAACGTACCGCTCCGGCAATGTCCTCCGGCCGGCCGAAACGGCCGAGCGGCGTATTCGCGAGCATGAGCTTCTTCATCTCGTCGGCGATCACCTGTGTCAGCCGGGTGTCGACGTATCCCGGCGCAACCACGTTGGCGCGGACCCCGCGGTTGCCGAGCTCGCGTGCAAGGGCTTTCGTCAATCCGATGATCCCCGCCTTCGAGGCCGAGTAGTTCGCCTGCCCGGGGTTTCCGTGCAGGCCGACGATGCTCGACACGTTCACGATCGAGCCGGAGCGACGCTTCATCATCCCGCGGGCCGCGGCCCGGCACGTGTGGAACGTCCCGCTCAGGTTCGTCTCGATCACGACGCGCCAGTCTTCGTCCGACATGCGCGCGATCAGCCCGTCGCGCGTCACGCCTGCGTTGTTGACGAGGATGTCCAACTCGCCGACGGCGTCGACCAGTGCCTTCGCCTGCTCGGGGTCGGAGACATCCGCCTCGACGGCGCGCGCTCCTGCCTCACTCGCCACGTGTTCGGCTTCGTCCTGGCCGGAGCGGTAGCTGAGCGTGACGTCTGCGCCCGCGCGCGCGAGCTCGAGAGCGATCGCACGTCCGATCCCACGCGAACCGCCGGTGACGAGGGCGGCCTTGCCCTCGAGCGACGCGAAGGCGTCAGCCAGAGGAGAGCGTCTCCTCGAGCTTGTCGATCTCCTCGGGAGTAGAGACGGACACAGTTTTCACATTGCGGTCGATTCGCTTGACGAGGCCCGCGAGAACGTTGCCCGGACCGACCTCGACGAAGGTGTGCACGCCCTCCATCATCAATGCCTGCGTCGCCTGGGTGAAACGAACCGGCGCCGTCAGCTGCTCGACCAGAAGCGGGCCCATCCGCTTGGCCGATTCGACCCGGGCGGTCACGGTGGACATGAACGGCGAGGTCGGCTCGGCGAACTTCACGCGATCGAGCGCCGGACGGAGCCGGTCGGCCGCGCGCGCGACGAGCGGACTGTGGAACGCCCCCGAGACGCGAAGCTTGATGGCACGACGAGCACCTTCACGCTCTGCCTCGGCGCACGCCTCGTCGATCGCCGGATTCTCGCCCGAGACGACGATCTGACCCGGGCAGTTGTAGTTGGCGGGCCATACGTTGAGGATCCGGCGACAGATCCGTTCAACCACCTCGTCGTCGAGACCGAGGATCGCCGCCATGGAGCCCGGGTTCTTGCGCGCGGCTTCGGCCATCGCAAGGCCGCGCTCACGCACGAGAACCACCGCTTCCTCGAACCTCAGCGCCCCTGCAGCCGCGAGCGCTGCGAACTCGCCCACCGAGTGGCCCACGACGAAGTCCGGCTTGATGCCACGTTGCCTGATCGCCGCAAGAACGGCCAGGCTCGTCGCCACGAGCGCGGGCTGCTGTACCTCCGTCTCGACGAGCTCTTCTTCCGTCCCCTCGAAGCAGAGGCGCTGCAGGTCCATTCCGGTGGCCGCACTGCACCGCTCGAAGACGTCCATCGCCTCGGGCACGGCGGTTGCTACCTCCTGGCCCATCCCGACCTCCAGTGACCCCTGGCCGGGAAAGCAGAAAGCGACGCGTCCGGACTTCATCCCGTCCACTCCATCAAAGCCGAGCCCCACGTGAGGCCCGCTCCCATGCCAGTCATCAACACCAGATCTCCTTCCTTGAGCCGCCCGCCTGCCTGCGCTTCCGCCAGAGCAAGCGGAATCGACCCCGAGGACGTATTGCCGTAGCGGTCAACGTTAACGACCATGCGCTCCCGCGGGATGCCGAGCTTCGCTGCGGCGTGATCCATGATCCGGACGTTGGCCTGATGAGGAACGTAGAGGTCGACGTCCTCGACCGAGACGCCGCAGCGTTCCAGGACCGCTTCCGCCGACGAGACGAGCACCCTGGTCGCGAACTTGAAGACCTCACGGCCGTTCATGTGGACGAAGCCGTTGCCGGAGGCGTCCTCGATCCGGCGCGAGCCGCTTCCGGGCAGCGAGAGGTGAATGCCGCCGCCGCCGTCCGCCCCCAGCTCGAAGCCGAGGAAGCCCGGCTTGTCGACCTTCTCCAGGACGACGGCCCCGGCCCCGTCGCCGAAGAGCACGACCGTCGAGCGGTCGGTCCAGTCGAGGATCCGCGAAAGGACGTCCCCGCCGACGACGAGCGCGCGCTCCGCGAGCCCGGCCGCCATCATTCCGTAGGCCTGCACGAGGGCGTACATGAAGCCGGTGCAGCCGGCCAGCAGGTCGTAGGCGGCGGCGTCCTTGGCGCCGAGCGTGTCGGCGAGCAGCGCGCTCGACGTCGGGAACATCATGTCGGGCGTGACGGTCGCGCAGAGCAGCAGGTCGAGGTCGGCCGCATCCAGCTCGGCCTGTTCGAGAGCGGCTTTCGCGGCAGGCAGCGCGAGATCGGTGAATGCCTCCTCGGGCGCTGCGATGCGACGCTCGCGGATGCCGGTGCGCTCCATGATCCATTCGTTGTTGGTGTCGACCATCGTCGAGAGCTCGTCGTTCGTGACGATGCGGCTCGGAACGTAGGCGCCGAGACCGGTGATCGAGATCGGCGCGCCCTGCGCCTTGCCGATCACTTCTGTTCCACCGCGAAAGTCAAGGTTGCGCGACACGCAAGCTCGTCCCCCACACGGGCTTCGGCCTTCCCGCGTCCGATCGGTCCCCGCATGCGCTCGAGCTCACAGCGCAGCTCGAGCACGTCCCCCGGTCCGACGATGCGTTTGAAGCGGCACGCGTCGATGCCTGCGAAGAGCGCGAGCCGGCCGCGGTTCTCCTCCTCGCTCAGCACTGCGAGCGCGCCCGTCTGCGCAAGGGCTTCGACGATGAGCACACCCGGCATCACCGGCCGGCCGGGGAAATGCCCGCTGAGATACCACTCGTCGGTGCGCACGGTCTTGCGAGCGACGGCACCTTCGCCCGGCCGCAGCTCGAGGACCTCGTCGATCAGGAGAAAGGGCTCCCGGTGGGGCAGGATCTGCTCGATCGCCTCGCGCCCGAACGGCGTCGTAACACTCACGCGACGTCCGAGAGCTTGTCGCGGAGGCGGTTGCGGGCACGATGGGCGTAGCACTTGGCCGTTCCGACCGGCATCCCCGCGGCCTCGGAGATCTCCTCGAAGGAGAGACCGAGCGCGTCCTTCAACACGACGACGCGCGCCTGCTCCGGCGCGATCTCCGCGA
>Ga0307304_10000011_pt1 | contig 27648 bp, 27 predicted proteins | sample ER_DNA_185_FD_194503 | JGI IMG/M metagenome (GOLD analysis project Ga0307304, IMG submission 194503) | Bulk soil microbial communities from the East River watershed near Crested Butte, Colorado, United States - ER_DNA_185 | ecosystem: Environmental > Terrestrial > Soil > Floodplain | place...
GATTGCCTCCCCGGCCCGGCCGGGCAGTCCGGTACCTTTCAGGATCCGTTCCAAATTGATGGAGAGGGCCACGAACAACAGTCCGGCGAGCGCGGCAGAGGCACCGGCCTCCGCGACAAACAGGCTCTCCCATTCGGCGGCAGAGTAGGCGGGCATCAGCTCCGGCCCCTGGACAGCGTGAAACCTTTGGCTGGAGCCGGCATGCGGCGGACTCTACCCGAGGGCAGAGTGTCAGAAGAGCCGAATCGGATCGATGATGTCGGCCAAGATCAACACCACGCCGGAGATCAAGATCACACCACCCACGACGTAGGCGACAGGCAATAACTTCGCGGTGTCGACAGGTCCAGGATCAGGGCGTCCTAAGAGCCGAGCGATAGTCCGTCTAACGGCCTCATAAAACGCTGCAGCGACGTGTCCTCCGTCTAAAGGCAACAGTGGCACGAAATTGAAGAGTGCGACGAAGAGATTGACAGCGCCGAGCACGGTGAACATGCTCGCGACTTTGGCTGCAGCGCTGATCTGGTTGGTAGAGGCGATCTCCCCAGCAGCTCGACTTGCGCCAACGATGGACATCGGTCCGTAGACGTCGCGGGGCTTGCCAGTCACCAAGTTGTAGGCGGTGTAGTAGACCTTCACCGGAAAGTAGCCAAGCGCAACGACGGTCTGCTTCGTCATCTGCCACATGTCACCGATAACCGCGACCGGCCCGCCACGCTCTCGGACGACTTCGGGTTCGACGCCAAAGAACCCGGCAGCTACCCGCCGCGACGGGTCGTATCTGTCCGGTACGCCCGTAATAACGGTATTGACCGGCTTCAGGTCGATGCGTTGGCCAGCCCTCTCGACAGTCACCAGCGCCGGATGATCCAGATTCGCTCGGATGAAACGCGACACGTCATCCCAGGACGAAACCGGCATTCCGTTGAACGCCACGATCTTGTCCCCCGGCTGGATGCCCGACTGTGCAGCAGGTGTCGGCGGCTTGCCCTCACAGCTCTTGTCTGCCGCATTCGCAGCGACAATGCACTCCTGCACACTGCTGATCGTCAGCTGCGAGCGGTAGACACCGTAGCTGACTGAGACGCCAAGCAAGATCAGGAATGCGAGCAGAATGTTCATCGCCGGCCCACTGGCCATGATGATCAACTTTTGCCAGAACGGTTTCTGGTAGAACAGCCGGCCCTCATCTTCCGGGTGTATCGCCGACCACTCCGCAGCCCTTGCGTTATCGGCCAGCGCTCGAAAAGGTCCGGTGCTGTAGGCCCGCACTTCACCAGGACGATTTTTGGCCGGCGGAAACATGCCAACGAGCCGGACATACCCGCCCACCGGAACCGCCTTGACGCCGTACTCAGTCTCCCCACGCCTGCGCGACCACAAGGTGCGACCAAACCCGACGAAATACTCGGTGGTCTTGACGTCGAACAGCTTGCCCGGCACCAGATGCCCGATCTCGTGTAAGCCAATCGAGGCCATCACCAAACCGAAGAAGACAACAGCACCGGCGATGTAGATCACAAGTTCCATCTAGCGCGTGTGCTCCGTTGCGTGGGTGAGATCCATGGCCCGAGCGCGAGCCCAGGCATCAGCCGCCAGCACCATCTCGAGCGTGAGCTGATCACTTGCGACCAGCTTCGAGCCTACGTCGGGATCCGAACCGGCATGCTCGCGCAACACTACGGCCACAATGTCAAGGATCTGGGTGAAACGGATCCGACCATTGTGAAAGGCGTCCACGCACACCTCGTTTGCGGCGTTGTAGACAGCCGGAGCGGTACCGCCCAGCCGGCCCGCCTGCCGGGCCAAGTCGACCGCGGGAAAGGCCGAGTTGTCCAGGGGCTCGAAAGTCCAGTTGGATGCCGTACGCCAGTCGCACGGCTGAGCTACGGCACGCATCCGATCCGGCCAACTCAAGCCAAGCGCGATCGGAAGTTTCATGTCAGGCGGCGAGCACTGCGCGAGGGTTGAGCCATCGACGAACTGCACCATCGAGTGCACGATCGATTGCGGGTGCACGACCACATCAATCCGGTCGAGCTCTACGCCATAGAGCAAGCTAGCCTCCAAAAGCTCCAGGCCCTTGTTCACCAAAGTTGCAGAGTTTGTCGTGATCACCCGCCCCATGTGCCACGTCGGATGGGCGAGGGCCTGGTCCGGTGTGACATCCCTCATCTGCTCTCGTGTGAGCCCCCTAAATGGACCTCCGCTCGCTGTCAGGATCAGCCGGTCAACCTCGTTCGCGGCCCCTCCGCGGAGGCACTGCGCCAACGCCGAATGTTCCGAGTCGACAGCGACCATCTGGTTCGGCCCCGCGGCCCGGGTGACCAACGGACCGCCAACTACTAAGGACTCCTTGTTGGCCAGCGCGAGGATCCGGCCGGACCGCAGCGCGGCCAAAGTCGCCGCTAACCCCGTTGAGCCTGTGATTCCGTTGAGGACGACATCGCAGGGCATTGCCGCTAGCTCTGCGGCTGCTTCCGGGCCCGCAAGGATGCGCGGTAACTGCACCTTGCCTTCGGCCCAGCCGCGTCGGCTAGCTTCGGCATACAGAGCGAGTTGCAGGTCCTGGACCGTCGTTGCCCTGCTGACCGCGATCGTCTGTGCGCCGCTGTCCAATGCTTGCCGGGCGAGTAGCCCGATCTGCGACCCGCCGGCCGCGAGACCAACCACCCGAAATTCCTCGGAATGATCGGCGATCACCTCGAGGGCTTGAGTTCCTATCGAGCCGGTGCTGCCCAAGATCACTACGTCACGCACGGGGCCAAGTGTCGCAGGTCGCACTCGGTGGCTCAGCCGACTGCCTCCCACCACTGCAGGACGCGCAGCACGCGTACCGTGTTCCACCTGCTTGCACCCGGTTCCTCCAGCCGGAACCAGGTACGACCGGGGTATCCCGCGTAGGTTGGCCAGCGGCCGTCGGCTCGACGCGCGCGCCGCACGATCGGCAACCCGTCCCCAATCGTGGCGCCTGGCAGAATGCGCACACCATGAGAAGCCGACGAGCGGCACGGTGACTCGACGCCTGATCGAGATCGAGAGCCTTGCCGATTTCGATGCCCACATCAGCAAGACCCAGCGGCTGAATGGATGGTTTGTCCAGTCCGTTGATCTCACCGAACGAAGTGGCGCGCTGCTAAAGGTCGACCCCCGCGGCGCAGTGTTCCTCGGCTGCCTATTCGAACCAGCAGCCGAGACTCACCTCCGCAGATCCGGCGCGCTGCTGTTCCCCAGGCTTCCTGAGCTCCCGTTTGATCCCTACCGAACACGTCCGTACGACGCGGCAGAGCTGTATGGCTCTGGTGGCTACGCCGTAAGTCCGGATGCTGCTGTATACGCCTGGGCTCACGGCCGACCCATCCGATCACTGACCGCTGAGCTTGGCGCCACGCTTCACGATCACGCCATCACCGATGCACTCGACGACGCCACGTCAGATCTAGATCCGCGCACGATCGTTGGGCTCATGGGCGGCCATGCCGTGCCCCGCGGCGACCAGACATACCGTGCGGCAGCCGAGCTCGGAGCCAGCCTGACCGCTGCGGGCCGCACGGTGCTCACCGGCGGCGGCCCAGGAGCAATGGAAGCAGCCAATCTCGGGGCCTATTTGAGCCCCTGGCCGGGCTCGCTCGACGATGCATTGATGATCATGACTCCGCCGCTGCACTATTGGCCGAGCGTGGATGCTTGGGCCCAAAGCGCCTTCCGGGTACGCGCCCGCTGGCCGATCACCTCAGCAGGCCGCAGCGTTAGTATTCCGACGTGGTTCTACGGCCACGAACCAACCAACGTCTTCGCCACCACGATCGCGAAATACTTCTCTAATGCGTTGCGGGAGAACACCCTGATCCATCGCTGCGGCGGCGGGGTCGTATATCTTCCGGGCATGGCCGGTACGGTGCAGGAGATCTTCCAAGCCGTCACCGAGAACTTCTATGCCGCCGACGCGAGTCTGGTTACTCCACTGATCTTGATCGATCGCGAGTACTGGACTGAGGTCTACCCTGCCTGGCCCTTGCTGCAACGGCTAGGCGAGGGGCGGCCGATGGGCGAGTTGATCTTCTGCGTCGACGATGTGAAAGAGGCGATTGATCTGCTCACCGCTGAGGTGTAGCGCCACCGCCGATTCACGGCAGGAGCGACACCTCGTCTGGCGTTGCGAGGGTTAACACAGCCTCTTCGATACCTTCCTGTTGCTCAAGCTCATGCTCCACCTGCCGCAACCGCACCGCCACGCTGTGCTCAACATCATCACCGGCCATGTCCACCGACGCCACCAAATACAACCGACCGGGACCGACGTATTCCAGATGCAGATAGGTGATCCGGTCGATGTCGGGGCGCGCCAGCAAGTCACGCAGCACCCGCTGCCGAACCTCCGGACGCACGACCTCTCCGACCAAAAACCGGCGGTTGCGGTCGATCAGGACAACCGCCACAACCGCTAGCAACACACCCACCAAGATCGATCCGACCGCATCAGGCGTCACCGAGCCGGTGACCTGGTGGAGCGCAACCCCGGCTGTCGCGATGGCGATCCCAATCAGCGCTGCCGCGTCTTCAAAGATCACGGCCCGCAGTGTGGGATTGGAGGTATTCAGCACGAGCTCCGTCACGCTGCTGGCTCGCACCTCGGCCAGCCGCCGAGCTTGCATCATCGCCTGGGTGAACGAGACTCCTTCCAGTACGAATGCAATCGCTAGCACCACGTAAGCGACGAGAAAGTTTGAGGCTTCCTCCGGTTCAAGCAGCTGTTGGATGCCATGCCAGATCGAGACGACTGCGCCGGCAGTAAAGAGCCCAAAAGCGGCGAACATCGACCAGACGTACGCCTCGCGCCCGAAGCCCATCGGGTGACCACTGTCCCGATGACGATCTGATCGCCGATCAGCAATCAACAAGAAGATCTCATTGCCCGCATCCGCCCAGGAATGAGCAGCCTCAGCCAGCATCGACGCCGACGAGGTGATAGCGGCAGCGACGGACTTCGCAATAGCAATCAGCAGATTGGCCAGGAAGGCGATCAGTACCGTCAGCAGGCTTTGGTTGACCTGCTTCGGCTGCTTCTCGTCCTCTTCTGCCGTCACATTGGCACCGGCCACACACCGAACCCTATCCACGTCCCGCGCAAGCCCACATTGCTAGCTGCCTGACAGGTTCTACCCAGCTCACTGCCAGGTAAAGGCTTCACCCTATTTCGCACGGCACTGCAAAACGACGCCAAGGAGTAGCAAGAAACGTGGCAATTTCGATAAAAACTGCGGTCGCAATAGGCTCAGGGTTGCTCGTGCTTGGCGCGGGTGTCGGGGTGGCAGGCGTTGCGTCCGCAGACACACCAGGTGCGCCTTACCCCACGACCGCACCCACTATCGCCCCCACACCCGGCAATCCGCAGCCGCAGACTGATGTGCCGGGCTGGCCCATGAGCCCTGAGCAGGAGCAGGTCCTCGTCGAGACCTTGTCGAGCGTGCTCGGGCTCGACGAGGCCGAGGTCAAGGCAGCCCTCGACCAGGTGCATGCCGATTATGTGGCGAAAGGGCCGGCTGCCCTGGACCCGTGGCTGGATAAAGCGGTCCAGGCAGGCATTTTGACTCAGGATGAAGCAGACGCTCTGCGCGAGGCGGTTGAGCAGGGCGGGATAAATCTCGGTCCCAGATGACTGCCGCGGCTAACGGGGGCTGCTCACGATCTTGGCAAGATCCGCTGTCCGCTGGTTGCTGAAGATGTCTTCCAACATCACTAGCCTGCCGCCAGGTCCGGTCAGCGGCACTCGCCAGTTCGGGTATTCATCGATGGTGCCGGGCTGATTCTGCAACTGGCGCTCCCCGACCGCGTCGGCAAGCGAGAGGCACAGCAACCGCGCGGGCGTCCACGTTAGATAGCGGTGCAGGGCCTTGACAGTTTCGTCGACGTCCGCGTCAGGCTCCAGGGCACCACGCGTGCGAAGGTTCTCAAGCCACGCCTGGCGGTCGGCTTCGTCGGCTTCCAATTCCTCATCCAGCGAGCGAGTCAGAATGCCCAGTTGATCACGAAGCCGAACGTGATCACCGACCAGATAACCAGCAGACGGCGGCAGATCATGGGTCGTGACCGAGGCCAAGCAGTACTCGCGCCACTTCTCCGGCGGCAGTGGCCTACCGTCGCCATCCCAGTCGAATTCGAACCACAAGATTGACGTTCCCAGGATGCCGCGCTCCCGCAGATAGTCGCGGACCCATGGCTCCACAGTGCCGAGGTCTTCGCCAACCACCACGGCACCTGCCCGGTGGGCTTCCAGCGCGAGAATCCCGACCATGGCCTCGTGGTCGTAGCGGACGTAGGTGCCCTGCGTGGGGTGGGCACCCCCGGGAACCCACCACAGCCGAAAGAGGCCGATCACATGATCAACACGCAGGCCGCCGGCATGCCGCAAGATCGTGGATACCATCTCGCGAAACGGCGCATACGCTGTTGCGGCTAGGCGATCAGGCCGCCATGGAGGCTGATTCCAGACCTGGCCTTGCTGGTTGAACGGATCCGGCGGGCAGCCAACCGAGACATTTTTTGCGTAACTGTCCTGCAAGCTCCAGGCGTCCACGCCACGCGGACTGACACCGACAGCCAGATCATGCATCACCCCAAGCGCCATGCCAGCGCGTAGCGCCGCCTGCTGGGTGCCCGACAGCTGCTCCTCCATCAGCCACTGCAGCCAGCAGTGGAAGTCGATCGTGGCAGCATGCTGAGCAGCGAAGGCAGCAACCGCCGGTGATTGCGGATCTTGTAGCTCGGCCGGCCACTGTGTGAAGTCGGCGCCATGCTCCTCCGCCAGCGCCGCCCAGGCGGCGTACCTCTCCAGACCGGGCCCCTCTCGGCGCCGATATGCCGCTAGTGAGGCCTCCCGTCCCGGCGTCCGAGGCACTGAGAAGATGATCTTGAGCGCCAACCGCTTGGCATCCCATGATCGATCACGATCAATCTGGGTCGCCTGGCCAATGTCGGTATGCAGCTGGCTTCTGATCTTGTCAATATGCTCCCGCTGCTCAGGGCTTGCTATTGCGTATTCAGGAATCCGTTCTGGTCGCAGATAAACGGGATTGGCAAAGCGGCGACTGCTCGGCAGGTACGGCGACGGCTCCATGGGTGGCACCGGCTCGGCCGCATGCAGAGGGTTGATCAGCACGAAATCCGCCTGGTGTTCGGCGGCTGACCACACCGCCAGATCCTCAAGATCAGTCAGGTCACCGACCCCCCAGGACTGCTGGGATCGGACGCTATACAGCTGCGTGGTGAACCCCCAACCGCGATGCGCCCCCATCCGAGCCGGAAAACCGACCCAGAGCGGCGTAATGATCAAGGGCATGGACGCCTGCCGTTCACCGCTGAGGGCCTTCAGCAGGTGGTAGCCGACTGGCAGATCATCGGGAATCTCGAACGAGGCCTCACCCACCCAGCCTTTCTCGATCTGTTGAGGCGGCGTCCAGTTTTCTAGCTGCCGCAGGTGGTGGCGATTCTCGCCGGTCTCAAGTTCGATCCAGATGGTGACCGGATCCCCGTGCGGCATGTGCACCCACACGGAGCCGGTGCGACGTTCCCGGATCACCATGCACGGGGGCAACATTTGCGTCCAGGGATAACGGTGATAGTTGGCCAACGCGACAGCTGCAGCCTCCGGTGTGGACGCGTCAACGGCGAGAGCCGCGAGAACGGCGACGACTGTCTCGCGATTGACCGGGACGTGTCGACCCTGCCAATCCCAGTACTCGGTGGCCACGCCGAATACCTCAGCCAGGTCGTAGAGAGTCGGGTCCAGTTCTGCCACGGCGCCAATCTTGGCAGGTATCACAGCCGTTGAGCGGCGAGCTGTCCGCACGCGCCATCGATCTCTCGACCTCGCGTGTCACGCACTGTGACGGGTACACCTCGGGACTGGAGTCGACGGACGAACTCGTCTTCGTCGCTGCGTCGAGAAGCGGTCCAGACCGAACCTGGCGTGGGATTCATCGGGATGAGATTCACGTGCACCCAACCCCAGTTGCCACGGCGGCGCAGCACCTTGGCGAGCCGCTCGGCGCGGAAGGCTTGATCATTGATATCGCGAATCAGGATGTACTCAATCGAGACGCGACGCTTGGTCGACTTCGCATACTCCCAAGCCGCGTTGATCACTTCCTCGACGTTCCAACGGGTGTTGATCGGCACCAGCTCATCGCGCAGCTCGTCATCGGGCGCATGCAACGACAGCGCCAACGTCAGCGGAATGCCCTCGGCGGCAAGCTGCTGGATCCGCGGTACCAGCCCGACGGTCGACACCGTGATACCGCGGGCGCTTAGCCCGAGACCGTCAGGAGTTGGGGTGATCAATTGACGAATCGCTCCCAAGACCGCCTTGTAGTTGGCCAACGGCTCGCCCATTCCCATAAAGACGACGTTGCCAACCCGCCCGGAGTCGCCAGGTATCTGGCCGCGGCGCAACTTCCGCTCACCGTCCATCACCTGCTCGACGATCTCTGCGGTGCTCATGTTGCGTTGTAGGCCCGCCTGACCCGTGGCGCAAAACGGACAGGCCATTCCGCATCCAGCCTGACTTGAAACGCACATCGTGACCCGGTCTGGGTAACGCATCAGCACGCTCTCGACGAGTGCACCGTCGTACATCCGCCACAAGGTCTTGACTGTGGTGTCGCCGTCGCATCTGAGCTCGCGGACTGGTGTCAGCAACCGCGGCATGAACTTTGCAGCCAGCGCCTCACGTACGCCACTGGGAAGGTCGGTCCACTCGGCCGGGTCGTCTCGCAAACCCTCGAAGTAATGTGCTGAGAGCTGCCTCGCCCGATAGGCGCGCTGACCCATCGCTTCGACGTACTCGCGACGCTGGGCGGGATTCAGATCGGCCCAGTGACGTGGAGGCTGTCCACGACGAGGCGCCTCAAACACCAGCGGCAGGTTCATCCGCCCGGGACAAACACATACATGATGAGCCACGCTACCGGGGCGGCAACGAGTAGTGAGTCAAGACGATCCATGACTCCGCCATGCCCTGGCAGGAACGAGCTCATGTCCTTGATGCCAAGATCTCTTTTGATCATCGATTCGATCAGGTCGCCGCATGTGCCCACCGCGACCAGGCTGACTCCCAGAATGATGCCCACCCAGAACGGCACATCGAGAGCGAAGATCGCCATACAGATGCCGGCTGCGGTCGCCAAGATGAGGGATCCGGCTACGCCTTCCCAGGACTTCTTCGGACTGATCTTGGGCGCCATTGGATGCTTGCCGAACAGCACTCCGGCGATATAGCCACCGGTGTCGCTCATCACCACGATCAGCAGAAAGGTCACCACCCGGGCAACACCTTGCCCTTCGGCAAGCATCAAGGCCGCGAACGAACCCAGCAACGGCACGTAGGCGATGATCAACAGGCTGGCAGCGGCGTCGCTGACAAACCCTGCCACGCCCTTCGGCATTCGCCAGATCAGGCTGGCCAGCACTGTCAGGGCCAGCGACGCCAACAGCACGCTGGTGGTGGAGAAGACCACCGGCTCCTGACGCCCCGCAAAGAAAGAGCCAAATGAGATCGCCACGCTGCCGACAGCAATCGGAATGATCGCCGATGTCATGCCCTGCTTTTTCAGTGCCTCATGCAGCTCCACCGAAGCCAGCACCAGTGCGACAGCGACTAACACAACGAAGGCAGGCTTGAGGTAGAGCAAGCTGAGCACGACGTACGCGCCAAGTCCGACTCCGATTGTGATCGCGGCCGGCAGGTTGCGGCCGGCGCGGCCATGCGTCTCCGCAGGCACGGCCGGTGACTCAGTCATCAAACCTCGAGTAATTCGGCTTCCTTGTGCTTCAGAACATCGTCGATAGCGTCGGTGTGCTTGCGGGTGGCGGCGTCCAGTTGCTTCTCAGCCCGCACCACCTCGTCTTCACCGACTTCCTTGTCCTTGACCATCCGGTCCAGTGCCTCCTTGGCTGCGCGGCGGGCGCCGCGGACCGAGACGCGGGCCTCTTCGGCCTTATGTCTGGCCAACTTGATGTATTCCTTGCGGCGCTCCTCAGTGAGCTCCGGAAGGGTGATTCGAATGCTGGTGCCGTCGTTGGACGGATTTACGCCGAGATCTGAGTTGCGGATTGACTTCTCGATGCTGCTCAAAGAGTTCTTGTCGTACGGCGTGATCAGCATGACACGAGCGTCTTGAGCGTGAAAGGTCGCCAGTTGCTGGAGCGGAGTGGGCGCGCCGTAGTAGTCGGCGGTCAGCTTGGCGAAGATCGCCGGGTGAGCCCGACCGGTACGAATGGTTGCGAACTCCTCCTTGGCGTACTCGACTGCATTCGCCATCTTGATCTCGGCTTCGCGCATGGTCTCGGCGATCACAGGTGTCTGCTCCTTAGGCGTGGACGATCGTACCGATTTTCTCACCCGACACCACGCGGACGATTGTGCCGTCGGTATCGAGGCTGAAGAAGATCATCGGCAGTTTGTAATCGCGAGCCATGCTGATCGCGGTGGCATCGGCAACCTTGAGGTTTTGCGCGAGGTACTCGTCGTAGGTGAGCTCGTCGAACTTGATCGCGTCCGGGTGTTTGCGGGGATCAGCCGAATAGACGCCGTCGACGCCCTGCTTGCCCATCAACAGCACCTCAGCGCTGATTTCGAGGGCTCGCTGTGCCGCTACGGTGTCAGTGGAGAAGTACGGCATGCCCGAGCCGGCGCCGAAGATGACCACACGGCCCTTCTCCAGATGCCGCTCGGCGCGGCGCGGGATGTAGGGCTCGGCCACTTGTCCCATCGTGATCGCGGTCTGGACGCGGGTCTGAACGCCGACCTTCTCCAAGAAATCCTGCAGGGCCAGGCAGTTCATCACCGTGCCCAGCATGCCCATGTAGTCGGCCCTGTCGCGCTCCATACCGTGCTGTTGCAGCTCCGCGCCACGGAAGAAGTTGCCGCCGCCCACCACGACCGCGACCTGGACACCCATCTGAACGACAATGCCGATCTGCTTGGCAAGTCCTGCCACAACATCGGGATCGACGCCGACCTTTCCGCCACCGAAGACCTCGCCCGAGAGCTTCAACATCACGCGCTTGTACGGACCATTCACCCGCCGGTTCCCTTCTCTGTCGTGGAGCTGCTCGCCAGCCGGCGCGATCTACCTATGCGCCGGCCGCCTCGAACCGTACGAACCGCAGCACCTTGATGCCTGCCTCGTCGAGCTGCTTGCCGAAGGAAATCTTGTGATCGATCACTGAGGGCTGATCGAGCAGCGCAACGTCTTTGAAGTAGGCGTTCAGGCGACCTTCGACGATCTTGGGAAGAGCTTGCTCAGGCTTGCCCTCCTCCTTCGCAGACGCCTCTGCAATCCGCCGTTCATTCTCCACGAGTTCGGTCGGAACATCGTCACGGCTGATGTACTGCGGTCGCATCGCCGCAATCTGCATGGCGGCGCCGCGAGCGGCAGTCGGATCAGACCCCTCGTATTCGACCAGCACCCCGACCTGCGGAGGAAGATCAGAGGCTCGGCGGTGCAGATACACCACGGTCTGGCCGTCAAAGTAGGCGACCGCGCTCACCTCGAGCTTCTCGCCGATCTTGGCCGCCAGCTCATCAACCGCCTCCTGGACAGTCTGGCCAGACGGCAGCACTGCCGCATTCGCAGCCTCCACGCTGTCGGCCTTGCTCGCCGCCACGGCCTTCACCGCGTCGTCCGCCAAACACTGAAACGCCTGATTTTTCGCCACAAAATCGGTCTCAGCCCCCAGCTGGAGCAACGCACCGTCGGCTGATGCCACCAGTCCGTTCGTTGCCAATCGTTCTGCGCCGCGCTTGGCCGCCTTGGCCTGGCCGCTAACGCGCAGAATTTCAATCGCCTTGTCAAAGTCGCCATCAGCTTCGTTCAGCGCCCGCTTGCAATCCATCATGCCTGCGCCGGTCGCGTCTCGAAGCTTCTTTACTTCAGCAGCGGAAATCGTTGCCATGTGTTGGATGGTCCTCGTTCTCGTATTGGTGGGGAGTCTCAGCTGTGGGTCGACCCAGTGGCTGGGTTGTAGACGTTTTCGGGGTCCGGATTGTCGGACTGCAGCTCCAGATCGAGCTCCTTGTCCGCATCCTCCTCCGCCTCGATTGCCGCTTCCTCCGGCTGCTCCTCAGTTGGCACTGGAGCGGCGTCGGGCGCTGGCGACTCATGCGGCGTCGACGGCGCAGGCTCCTGAGAGGCAGCAAGCAGCTCACGTTCCCAGTCCGGCATCGGCTCCAGTTCGGCTTCAGCACCGGTTTGCGCACCGGAGCGTGCCATGAGGCCATCGGCAACCGCATCTGCGATCACTCGGGTCAGCAGCGAGACCGAGCGAATGGCGTCATCGTTGCCTGGGATCGCGAAGTCGACCTCATCGGGATCACAGTTGGTATCCAAGATGCCGATCACAGGGATCCGCAGCTTGCGAGCCTCGTCGACCGCCAGGTGCTCCTTCTTGGTGTCGACGATCCAGACTGCCTGCGGAGGCCTGGTCATGTCTCGAATGCCGCCGAGGGTGCGCTCCAGTTTTTCTTTCTCTCGACGCAGCCCGAGCAGCTCCTTCTTTGTCAGACCGGATGCTGCGATGTCGTCGAAATCCAGCCCCTCCAGCTCCTTGAGGCGCTGGATGCGCTTAATCACAGTGTGAAAGTTCGTCAGCATCCCGCCTAGCCAGCGCTGGTTGACGTACGGCATGCCGACCCGCGTGGCCTGTTCGGCAATCGCCTCCTGGGCCTGCTTCTTGGTGCCAACGAAGAGCACCTGGCCGCCACGTGCGACCGTGTCCTTCACGAAGGCGTACGCGCGATCGATGTAGGTCAGTGACTGCTGCAGATCGATGATGTAAATGCCGTTGCGTTCGGTGAAGATGAACCGCTTCATCTTCGGATTCCAACGGCGGGTTTGGTGTCCGAAGTGGACGCCACTTTCGAGGAGCTGTCGCGTAGTGACGACGGCCATGGCCGCGTTCCCTCCTTGCCGGCACATGCCTGCGCCGGCGTCCGGTTGTTCAGCGCCGAACTTTTCGGCGCTGCCTGATGCTTGCGCGGCACGCACTCGACCTGCTCTGTCAAGTCGAGACCGATTGTGCCGCCCGGTCGGCAGACCGACAGGCAAGCATGCGAAGTCAGACCTGATGGCAGGTCTGCCTAGCCGAGTCTATGCGAGCGTCGCAGGTCACGCACGTTTTAGGTATTGACCCAGAGCTCGATCTGCTGCGGTTGTCCACAACCGAAGGCCGACCGACGAGCGGCATCCACAGATTCCCGAACCGCTGCACGATTAGCGCGATGATCCAAAGACTCCAAACATGCGAGCACTTGGCCGATACGTTCGGTTGGCACTCTTCGTTCTGATCTGCCTCTGTGTGCTCGCTATTCCAACTCACGCTGACGCGGCCTCTCAACTGCCGACGCCTGCCGGCTGGCCGCTGAACGGCACGCCCGTGGTGCGGCGAGGGTTCGATCCCCCGACGGTTGTCTGGGGATCGGGCCATCGTGGTGTTGATCTTGTCGCTCAGCCCGGTCAGGCAATTCTTGCGGCCGCGAGCGGCGTAGTGACCTTCGTCGGATCGATCGCCGGCAAACCAGTGATCAGCATTGATCACGGTGGCGTCCGCACCACATACGAGCCCGTGATCAGCACACTGCGCGTCGGTGAACGCGTGGCGTTTGGACAAGTGATCGGGGTGCTCGGCACCGGTGGACACTGTCAGGGTTGCTTGCACTGGGGATTGCGTGAGGGCAAGAACTATCTCGATCCCCTGCTGCTCGTTGGCGGTCCTGGTGGCCGGCTGCGCCTGGTAGCCGAGGCTCAGCGGGAGATTGTGAAGCGCGAGGCTGCGGCACGGGCGGCGGCTGTATCGGCCAGTCGGCATGCCGCGATCATGGACTCAGGCGGGCGACCGGGAAGTCACGGATTCCTTTATCCGGTTACAGGTCCGGTGACTTCCGCCTTTGGGATGCGGATGCATCCGTTGCTTAAGGTCTGGAAGCTGCATGACGGCACTGACTTCGGTGCCGCATGCGGCACCGCGATACGTGCGCCGTACGCAGGAGTCGTCACACGCGCCTATTTCAGCCCGGCATACGGCAACAGGCTGTTCATCGGCCACGGCAGCGTTGACGGGATGCGTGTGCAGACCGCCTTCAACCACGCCTCGCGCTATCTAGTCCGGCCCGGCCAGCGCGTCAATCGGGGCCAGGTGATTGGTGAGGTCGGTAGTACAGGTTTCTCGACGGGCTGTCACCTGCACCTGATGGTGTGGCTCAACGGACGGCTCAGCAACCCGATGAGCTGGCTATGACAAGCTGCGAGCGTTAGGCCCGTGGGTGAGCCTGTTCAAAAGCCGATCGCAGCCGCTCGTTTGTCACGTGGGTGTAGATCTGCGTCGTTGCCAGCGATGCGTGGCCGAGCATTTCCTGCACACTGCGCAGGTCAGCACCACCCTCCAGCAGATGGGTGGCCATGGCGTGCCGCAGTCCGTGGGGACCGAGATCGGGCGCCCCCTCGGTCATCCTGAGGGACCGATGGACGATCCGGCGTACCACACGAGGGTCGATCCGCTTGCCACGGTCGCCGATGAACACTGCCCGGCCGGACTGATCAGTCATGAGCTGGGACCGGGCCTTCGGCAGCCAGGCATCGACGGCACGGAGGGCCGGCGCACCGAGAGGAACAGTTCGTTCTTTGCTGCCCTTGCCGAAGACTCGGATCACCCGGCGTTCCCGATCAAGATCATTGAGGTCGAGACCGCATAACTCTGAGACTCGGATGCCGGTGGAGTACAAGACCTCCAAGATGGCAACATCTCGAGCGGCGGCTGGTCCGCCGGTTTCTCTCGCGCTAGCGATTGCCTCATCAAGCATTTGAGCTGCGGTCGCCCGGTCCAGGGTTGGCGGCAGTACCCGAGTGGTTTTGGGAGAGCGCAAGTTTGCCGCTGGATCTGTGGTCACCTGGCCTGTCTCGTGAGCCCAGGCGAAGAACACTCGCGCAGCAGCCGCTCGTCGCTGCAGGGTGGTCCGGGCGTGCCCAACAGTGTGCTGCTTTGCAAGCCAGCTGCGTAGCGCCCTCAAGTCGACCTTGTCCAGGGAGTCGATACCGAGCCGACCGAGATGGGTGAAGAGATTCAGCAAATCGGTGCGGTAGGCGCGCACGGTGTGCTCAGCCATGTTGCGCTGGCTTCGCAAATGGCGCAGATAGCTCGTCAGCAATGCCTCGAACTGCGGCGGCAATCCGGACTCGGCCACAATGACCACTCTCAAACACAGGAGCGCGCATTCCAAGCGCGGCACGCGGTACCCTCACCGGCGTGCCATCTCAGACCAGCACCGTCGACGAGTTAAGGACCGGCGGCACGATCTTGCCGATCGTCCGCTGGGGAAACCCGATCTTGCACCGGCCCACTCGTCCCGTGACTGAGTTTGACGACGAACTGCTGGATCTCGTTCGGAACATGTTTGCCACCATGTACGCGGCGGAAGGCGTCGGCCTGGCCGCTACCCAGGTAGGCATCGATTTGGCGATCTTCGTCTACGACTGCCCCGACGATGAGCAGGTCAGGCATGTCGGGGTGATGTGCAACGCTGAGGTCATCCTGCCGGAAGGCAAAGAGCGCAAACTGCACTCCTCCGACGAGGGCTGCCTATCCCTACCCGGCGCCTATATCGAGCTAGCCCGACCCGACAACTCTATATGTCGCGGTTTCGACCAGAACGGTGAAAAGGCTGAGGTGGTTGGTACTGGCCTGTTGGCTCGTTGCATGCAGCACGAGACCGACCACCTGAACGGCATCGTGTTCGGCGACCGGCTCTCCGGCCGGGCCCGTAAGAAGCTGTACGCGCTGCACGAGGATGCTGCTGACCTCTATCCAGACGACTGGCCGGTAACACCGCGGGCAGACAGCGCGTAGCAGGCAATGGCCGCCGCGGCGGCCACGTTCAGCGAATCAATGCCCGCGAACATCGGAATGCGAGCTCGTACGGTTGCGCCTTCGGACCAGCGTTGCGATAGACCGGGGCCCTCGGTGCCCAACATCACCGCAACCCTGGTCTCCGACCTTATGTTTTCAGCTAACGCTTTGAGCTCTAGCGCCTCCGGCGCCGGACTGAGCGCTACCGTCATGAAGCCGGCAGCCGCCAGCTGCTCGGGCGCATCACGCCAGGTCTCCAGTCGCGCCCACGGCAGTAAGAAGACAGCGCCCATGCTCACCTTGATCGATCGGCGATACAGCGGATCGGCCGTGCGCGGCGACAGTAGGGCGCCGTCCCAGCCCAAGCCGGCTGCATTCCGGAGAATGGCCCCGACATTGGTGTGGTCGACTATGTCTTCCAAGACGACTAAACGATGCATTCCGAGAATGTCTGCAACGCGATGCCGCTGCTCGCGGTGCAGCGAAGCCAGCGCACCGCGATGGACATGGAATCCCGTTATCTGCTCAGCCAGCTGCTCGGTGACCACGAAGACCGGCACCTCAGGCCAACGATCAAGCACGGAGCGCAGGCCGCCAAGCCAGCGCTCAGCGAGCAAGAACGACCGAGGCCGAAAGCCGGCATCGATGGCCCGGCGGATGACCTTCTCACCCTCAGCGATAAAGAGCCCATGCTCTGTCTCCAGGTGCCGGCGAAGTGAGGTCTCTCGAAGTCGGACATAGTCGGCCAGACGCGGGTCATCGGCATCGGTAATGCTCAGCCTCACTATGATCCTCCCCTGATGCACATCGTCGGAACGCTGGACTGGCAACCTGCACTCGACCACCCCGAACTCCTGGGCCGCCCTGTCAGGGTCGCGATCGCTGAGCTGGGGCTGGAATGTTTTGTCGCTCCCATCGACCCCAAGCGAGCGGACACGGCGGACTTCTGTGCCACGTACGAAGTGCCCTTGGACGTCTCTGCGAACTGTGTGGTGGTAGCCGGGCGGCGCGCCGAGTTGTCCGTGATGGCAGCGTGCCTGGTCCGCGCCACCGATAGAGCCGACGTCAATAGGGTGATCCGCAAGCGGCTCGAGGTGCGCAAGATCTCCTTCGCCGGAATGGATGACGCCGTACGCGAAACTGGCATGGAGTACGGCGGCATAACCCCGATCGGCCTTCCACCCACCTGGCCCATCCTCGTCGATGAGGCGGTAGCAAGTCTGAACATGATCGTTGTTGGTAGCGGGATCCGGGGGAGCAAGATCGCCATGCCAGGGCCGTCCGCCGCAACCCTGCCGAACGCCGAGACCTTGGCTCTCGCGCTCAGCTCAACAGACTGACGATCGCGGCGATGCCGACGGCAACGATGATCACTCGATAAACCATCGGGGGCAGCTTGGGCCCCACCCGGCCACCTACCTGAGCGCCAAGGACCGATCCGACGGCGATCGCGATGGCCGCAGGCCAGTTCACCTGGCTAACGATCACGAACACCACGGCGGCGATCCCGTTGACGATGGTCGCCAGCACGTTCTTGATCGCATTGATGCGGGCCAATGATTCGGCAAAGCCGATGCCCAGGATGGCAATCAACAGCACGCCCTGGGCTGCTCCAAAGTACCCGCCATAAATGCCGGTGACCGCTACGCCAAGCCACAGCAGCACTGGGCCATGCACATGATCAGCATCCAGTCCAAGCCGGGCCCGGCGGATGGCGAGTCTTTTGGAGATGAAAGGCTGCAAGATCACCAGTGCGCAACCCAAACCGATAAGCACGGGGACGATGGCGTCAAACGCCTCGGAAGGCAGCCACAGCAGTAAGACTGCGCCCGCTATTCCGCCCAGCAGCGAGGCCGATCCCAACCAAAGCACCCTCCGGCGCTGACCGCCGAGTTCCCGGCGCGTGGCCCACGCGCCTGACACCGAGCCTGGAGCCAGACCCACGGTATTGGAGACATTGGCGATCACCGGTGGCACGCCAAGCGCCAGCAGCGTCGGAAAGGTGATCAACGTCCCCGAGCCGACAACGGTATTGATCAATCCTGCGACCCCCCCAGCTCCGAGCAGCGCCAAGAGGTCCAGCCAGGTCACTGAGTCAGATTAGGCTCGCTTTCCCACTCGTACTGGCCGTTCGGGATCGCCGACGTCGGCTCCTTCTCAGGTAACTCCAGCGCTGCTGGCCTTTCAGAACGCCCTGGACGCTCCAGCGCCTCCGCCTCTTGGATGGCCTCCTCGACGGTACGCCGCGCGGCTTCTTCCTCCGCGGCGTTTTGCCTCTCGATCTCTTTTTGCACGTCGATCTTGGCCGGCGCAGTGAACTCGCCCTCAGTGGCGTCTGGAATGGCGGAGGAAGCAACCTTGCCGACCACGCTGCCAAGCCCCTTGAGTGCGTCGTTCAGCTCACTGGGTACGACCCAGACCTTGTTGGCGTCACCCCGAGCGATCGCTGGCAGCATCTGCATGTACTGGTAGGCGAGCAGCGCCTGGTCGGGCTGTCCAGCGTGGATGGCGTTGAAGACCGTGGTGATTGCTTGAGCCTCGCCCTCAGCGCGCAGCATCTGCGCCTGCCGGTCGGCCTGAGCTCGCAGCACGGCCGCCTCGCGGTCGCCTTGTGCCCGCAGGATCGCCGACTCCTTTTCACCACCGGCGGACAGGATCTGCGACTGCCGTTGGCCCTCAGCGAGCAGGATCACCGCCCTCTTGTCCCGCTCTGCCCGAGCACCCTTCTCCATCGCGTCCCGAATGGTGGCCGGAGGCTCGATAGCGCGGAGCTCGACACGGTTGACCTTGATTCCCCACTTGCCCGTTGCCTCGTCGAGCACGATGCGGAGCTTCTGGTTGATCTCCTCACGGCTCGTCAGCGCTTGCTCAAGATCAAGCCCGCCGATGATGTTACGCAGGGTCGTCATGGTGAGCTGCTCGATCGCCTTGATGTAGTCCTGGGCCTCGTACGCCGCGCGGACGGGGTCGATGATCTGGAAGTAGATCACTGAGTCGATACCAACCATCAGGTTGTCCTCAGTGATCACGCCCTGCGGCGGGAACGGTACGACGTTCTCCCGCATGTCCATGTTGTAGCGAACCTTGTCAAACAGCGGCACGACCAGATGCGGCCCAGGCTCCAGTGTGCGCTTGAACTTTCCGAGCCGCTCGACGATACCGACCCGCTGCTGGCGGATGACTCGGACTGCGTTACCTATGAAGAAAATCACCGCCAGCGCCACGGCCAAGACGACGATCAACGACGCGAGATCCACGATCTTCCTTCTCTCTAGGCTAGGGGAGTAGCCCATGCTTGGGGTAGACGACAGCAATGACCCCGTCGATCTCATAGACCTCGATCTCGGTGCCTTGCTCGATTACTACGTCGGAGGAGTAGGGACGGGCCGTCCAACTCTGCCCGTCCACCTTGATCTCACCGCCGGATTTGTCGATCTGGGAGACGGCTACCCCGCTACTGCCTACCATCTTGTCGGCTGAGGATCGATAGCCAGGCATGCTGCGCACCTTGGCGAGCAACGTTGGCCGCAGCAGCAAAAGCATGCTGATGCTGACGGCGGTGGCAGACAGGATCTGCAGCCACCACAGCGAAGGAGCGAATAGCGCTACGGCGGCTCCAGCCAGTGCTCCCACCGCAAGCATGATCAACACCAGGTCAAGCGACATGATTTCGGCGATGCCCAGCAGAAAGGCGAGACTCAGCCAGATCGCCCAGGAATTGTCACCTAGCCAGTCGGTCAAGTTCACCTCCATTTGCTTCTCCAGACGTGGTTATCCTCGTCTTCCATGGTGCCAGTCGCCTAAAGCGCCCGAGCGGTCCATCGACCGTCAGCCTCAACGAGAGTCAGCTCGAGATCGAAGGTCTTCGTCAGGTTGTCAGCAGTCAAGGTTTCCCGCAGTGGTCCAGCGGCAACGATGCTGCCCTCCTTCAGCAGCATCGCGTGCGTGACGCCGGATGGAATCTCCTCTACGTGATGGGTAACCAAGACCATGGCGGGGGCGTATTGATCTTGCGCGAGCTCGCCAAGGGCATTGACCAGCGACTCGCGGCCAGCCAGATCAAGGCCTGCGGCGGGCTCATCGAGCAGCAGCAGTTCGGGATCTGTCATGAGGGCGCGAGCTATCTGGACCCGCTTCCGCTCACCTTCGCTGAGAGTGCCGAACGTGCGATCAGCGAGGCGCTCTATGTGTAGCTGAGCGAGCAGCTCATCGGCTCGTTCGTGGTCCAGCTCGTCGTACTGCTCACGCCACCGGCCGACCACGGCGTACGAGGCAGAGACGACGACGTCGTGAACCCGTTCGCTGCGTGGAATGCGCTCCGCCAGGGCGGCAGACGTAAGCCCGATGCGCGGCCGCAGCTCGAAGACGTCCACGGTGCCGAGCACCTCGCCAAGCAGCCCGGCTACCCCGTCCGTGGGGTGAATTTGTGCTGAGATCACCTGCAGCAGCGTCGTCTTGCCCGCTCCGTTCGGTCCAATGACCACCCAGCGGTCTGACTCGTCCACTTCCCAGGTGATGTCATTGATCAAGGTCGAACCGTTCCGGACGATGCTCACGCCAGCCAGGTCCACAACAGCTGCCATGGCTTCAACCTACAGTTTTAATTGCTTCGCTCGCTGCGCTCGCTCCGCGCGGATCGCGCCTTGGAATCCGCCCACTTCGTCGTCGCTCGGGGACGAAAAGCATGTCCCCTCCCTCCTCCTCAGTACGGCGGGGGCGCGATCCGGATTTATTGCTCCCCTCGCTGCGCACGGTCCACCGGATCCCAGGACATACGTTAGGGCGATGGAGTCCCTGCCCTCGCTCCGCATGACGGCGAACTTGAATTCGATGATCAGGGGGCGGCAATCCATTGAGCAGGCGGAGCGGGCGATCGTCGGCGGTGACGTCGCCCATCATGTGATCGACCCCGAGAGTGTGCTGGGCCTAGACCCGCTCGAGGCCTCGATCTTGGACGACGCTTTGGAATCACTGCTGACTGCGGAGCAGGATGGCTGGTTCCTCGCGCTACCGCTACCTGGAGCTCTTGCACCGCTTCGCGGCCCAGCTGCCTTCAATCTCGCGGCGGTCGAGCAGGGCGAGGCCGTGGTGGCTAGTACCGCTGGCATCGGTCTAGTACCGATACGTGTCGGCCAGGCCGTCCAGTGGCGGATCTTCAGCGCAGAGCGACCACTTGTGCCGAGCAGTCCATCTGAGGCGGAACGAGCCTTGAATGAGGTGGTTATCGATGCCGCTGCCACCCTGTCCCGACTGGACGTCGCATCGGGGACTTTGCCTCAGCCACCGGCGGCAGCCGTGCTGCCGCCGGGCTACACCTCGCGCCAGCGAGCAACAGTCCAGCGAGCGACCCGGCTACTCGCCGCTTGCGATGCAGCCTTGCTGAACGACGGCGCCAGCATCTCCTCGTTTGAGGCCAACCGCCGCGCCCAGGAGCTGCGCCGGGTACGCGCCAAGGCTGGCGACGCGCTCGGTTCGGCCGTCAGCTGGGTTGGGTGAGCGGAGCGAGCAGTCCAACACCTCTACTACGCTGCCCACATGTCCCTGCTCCCCGCTTTGACGGGCTCGTTTTCCACCCCAGCGGCCGGAAACCCGACCGTCGCGATGATGGAGGCGGCGTACACACATCACGCCATCGACGCGCGATACATCAACTGTGAGGTCGCTGCTGAGAACCTGGCAGATGCGGTGCACGGCGCGACGGCAATGGGTTGGATCGGCTTCAACTGCTCACTTCCACACAAGGTGGCAGTGATCGAATTACTCGATGAGCTCGCCGAGTCGGCCCGACTCATTGGCGCAGTAAATTGCGCGGTACGCCGCGACGGCCGATGGATCGGGGAGAACACCGATGGTCAGGGCTTTCTCGGTTCATTGCGCACTCTTGTCGAACCGGCGGGACAGCGGGTTCTCATTCTCGGCGCCGGAGGTGCGGCTCGTGCAATAGCAGTCGAGCTGGCGCTCGCCGGAGCAGCTGAGCTTTGGGTAGCCAATCGCAACCTTGCCAAGGCAGCCGAGATTGCGGATCTAGTGAACTCGCAAACATCCACTGCCTGTTCGGCTGTTGAGTGGCGGCAAGAGCTCACCGTGCCGGCAGCTGCCACCGTCGTTGTGAATGCCACCTCGCTGGGCCTGCCCGGCTCGGGAGAGGTGCCGCTTTCGTTCGACGCGATTCCCATGGGGCTGGTGGTCTGCGACGTCATCCCGAATCCGCCTGACACCTCGTTTCTGCAGCGGGCGCGTCAAGCGGCTGCAAGGACCCTCGATGGCCGAGGCATGCTGCTCAACCAGGGGGCGATCAACATCGAGCTCTGGACCGGCATCGACCCGGATCGTGCGCTCATGGGGAAGGCACTTGACGAGGCCATCGCTAGCTGGGCGCACCCGTAACGCCAATGGTCGGCACACTGTTTGCGATCGGCGGTGCCGAGGCGAAGCTTCGGCGCCGAACCGTGTTGGGTGCTTTTGTTGCCGCCGCGGGGGGCACAGATGCGCGGATCGCGGTCGTTTCGTCGGCCTCTTCGCTGGGTGCCGAGGTAGTCGAGGTCTACAAGACTGTCTTTACTGCTCTGGGGGCCCGGGAAGTCATTTCGCTGCGGCCGGAGAGCCGGGCGCAGGCGAAGAAACCCGATCTTGTCGAGCCGCTGAAAGCGGCTGGTGCAGTCTTCATGACCGGCGGCAACCAGCTCAAGCTCAGCTCCTTGATCACCGGCACCCCGTTCGGCGACGCGATCCACGACGCATACCACCGCGGCGCAACCGTTGGCGGCACCTCGGCAGGCGCTAGCATCCTGGCCGAGCACATGATCGCGTTCGGCGCCGGCGGGTCGACGCCCAAGCAACGGATGAGTCAACTATCTGCCGGACTCGGTTTGCTGCGCGGGGTCGTCATCGATCAACACTTCGAGCAGCGAAACCGTTACGGGCGGCTGCTATCGCTGGTCGCCCAATCTCCCTCATTGCTCGGCATCGGAGTCGACGAGGACACCGCCGCAGTGATCTCTGACGGCAGCCGGCTCGAGGTCATCGGCCGAGGTGCAGTCACGGTGGTCGACGGACAGCATCTGGTTTCCAACGCCTTCGCAGCCAAGCGCACGGCACCGTTGCTGATATCTGGTGCCCTCATCCATGTACTTCCAGCCGGAAGCCAGTTTGATCTCAGCAGCCGCAGCCTGCTGGCGCATCAGACATTCGTCCCAGACCCCCAAGTAGTGGAGGCGCAAGCCGCTGAGGCCGATCTGCGCGAGGTTGCTCGAGATATTGCCGCCGAAGGCGTGTCCCCAACCAACTACGCGCGTCGTTTGCGCCGCAATAGAAGCCGCTGAGGGCGACTCCGCGATCAGGATCGGTCGGCTGGGCTCAAGATCTCGTCTTCGCTGACCCGCGGCAACGGCTGTCCGGTCTCCAGCAGCGTCTTCATGCTGTTCAAGATCCACACCCAACCGTCTTTGACGTTCTCCCACGTCAGCGGACTTTGTTCGAGGTTGCCGTGGACCAGCCGGACACGGGTCAGGCCCTTACCAGCGTTCTCGACGGTCCACTCCACGCGGCTAGCCGGTTCATGCGCCAGATCCGGGTCGTAGCGGGTGTGCCAAGTCTGGACGAAGCGGCCCGGACGACCCTCTTCCGGTGGCAACATCTCTTCGATGATTCCGTCGACGGCCGGGCGCCCATCGACGCCGACCGTCAGATAAGGCCTTCCCTGCTGCGGAGGCTCGACGAAGGCGACGGTATGGAAGTAGCGTCGGGTCCACTCTGCCTCGGTTATCGCAGCCCAAACCTGCTTGGGTGTTGCGGCGATATAGATCTGATAGACGTGCGCCGGAAGGCTCATGCGGATTCTGCCCTTCTCGTTTCTGTTTCCTCATCGGCGCTGACCTGCTTGTCCAACGCCACCAGAGCCGATGTGAATCGGGCCGCGTACCTGCTGATCCAGCGGTTGGCAACCTGCTCGATGGGCACGGGATTGAGGTAATGCCGCTTTGTCCGTCCGTGTCGGGCGGTGATGACCAGGTTCGCCTCCGCCAGCACTGCGAGATGTTTCATGACCCCGAAGCGAGTCATTTCCGGAAACTTCTGGCACAACTCATTGAGCGTCTGCCCGTCCCGATCGAAGAGCGAATCCAGTACTGCCCGCCTGGTTGGGTCGGCGAGTGCCCGAAATACATCGCCTCCTGCTTCCATGACTCGATAATATGTGACTATTTAGTCACATATCAAGCAGCAACTGTTATCGACAAGACTGCGGATATGAACTCGCTACTGGAGCGACTATTCGTTGCATGGACGAGCACTGACGATCTCGCTCAGGTGGAAGATCGGTTTGCTGCGCTCTATACCGATCCGGTACGCGTCAATGGCACAGACATCTCGCCAGCCGATCTTGTGTCCAGAGCCCGATCACTACACGGAGCGTTTTCCGGTCTGCGGGCCGAGCTGCTGCAGGTCGTTGAGGACAAGGAGAGCATCGCTGTTGCTTTCGTGATGCATGGCTGGCATACCGGGCCGTATCAGACCCCATTCGGAATCATCCAGCCAACTGGAGTCAAGGTGCAGATCCGCACCATCGACGTCTTGACCATCAGCAACGACACGATCTCAGCGATCTGGGTAACTGCCGATGATCTTGGCACGCTGCGTCAGCTGGGCTGGCAACCGTAGCCGCCGCGGGATGACCCGCCAAGTGATCAGTGGCAGGATCGCAGCAAACAGATCCTGTGAGGAGCGTTTGTGACCCAAAGCGTTGCCCCGACTCCGGCTCCGGATCTCAAGATCATCTCAAGCAGGGTTTTCCGGGGTCCGAACATCTGGCACTACGAACCAGCCATCCAGCTTGTCGTTGATCTCGGGGTGCTGGAGGACTTCCCTACCAACAAACTGCTCGGCTTCACCGACCGTTTGATGGAGCGGCTGCCAGGGTTGATGAACCACAGCTGCAGCCGGGGCCGCCGCGGCGGTTTCCTGGAGCGGCTAAACGAGGGGACATGGGTTGGTCATGTCGCCGAGCATGTGGCACTGCAGTTGCAGCAGGAGGTCGGCCACGACATGCGCCGCGGCAAGACGCGGCAAGTAAAGGGTGAGCGCGGCCGCTACAACGTGATCTATGCCTACTACGACGAGTCGGTCGGGCTTGCCGCCGGCGAACTGGCCGTCCGGCTGATCAACGACCTCATCGCTGAAGATCCAGACTTCGACTTCCACAAGGAGTTGGAAAGCTTCATCGTCCGCGGTGAGCGAACCGCGTTCGGCCCGTCCACTCAGGCGATTGTCGACGAGGCGGTGAGTCGCGATATTCCCTATCTGCGGCTCAACACCGCCTCTCTGGTGCAGCTCGGCCAAGGCGTCCATCAGAAGCGCATTAGGGCCACCATGACCTCGCAGACCTCATCGGTAGCCGTCGACATCGCGAGCAACAAAGAGCTCACGCTTTCACTGCTATCGGCTGCAGGCCTGCCGGTTCCTCGATCACAGTCGGTGCGCACGGTCGATGAGGCGGTCCGGCTGGCGAACCGCATCGGCTACCCCGTGGTCCTGAAACCGCTCGACGGCAACCATGGTCGCGGCGTCATGCTCGACCTGCGCAGCGATACCGACGTACGCAGCGCGTTTGACGCTGCCAAGTCGGAGTCGCGAAGCGGATTGATCATTGTCGAGACTTATGTCACCGGCCGGGACTACCGATGTCTGGTGATCGACGGCAAGATCGCTGCGATCGCCGAGCGGGTGCCGGCTCATGTCATCGGCGATGGTGCGCTGACGATCGATGAGCTGGTTGCCAAGACCAATGCCGATCCCCGCCGCGGCGTTGGTCATGAGAAGGTGCTGACCAGGATCAAGATCGATCAGACTGCAATTGATCTTGTAGCGGCACAAGGCTTCGGCCTTGCTGACGTGCCGCCGGAGAGCACCATGGTGAAGCTCACGCTGACCGGAAACATGTCCACCGGTGGCGTCTCCATCGACCGCACCTTTGAAGCACATCCGGAAAACATCGAGATTGCCGAAGAGGCAGCCCAGGTCGTCGGATTAGATATTGCGGGCATCGACTTCATCGCACCCGATATCACCCAGCCGGTACGCGAGACCGGCGGAGCTATTTGCGAGGTGAATGCTGCGCCGGGCTTCCGGATGCACACCCATCCGACGATCGGGGATCCGCAGTACGTGGCGAAGCCGGTGATCGACATGCTGTTTCCGCCGAATACGCCGAGCCGGATACCGATCGTCGCTGTCACCGGCACGAACGGCAAGACTACGACGGCACGGATGATCGCCCACATCTTCAAGGGCATCGGCAGGAAGGTCGGTATGACCTCCACCGATGGTGTCGTGATCGACGAGCGGTTGGTCATCCGCTCAGACGCCTCTGGGCCGCGGTCGGCGAAGATGGTGCTGCAGAATCCTCGGGTCGACTTCGCTGTCTTCGAGGTGGCACGCGGCGGCATCCTGCGCGAAGGCTTGGGGTATGAGCGCAACGACGTGGGGGTCGTACTGAACGTCCAGGCTGATCATCTGGGCCTCCGTGGCGTCGACACGCTCGAGCAGCTCGCAGATGTCAAAGCGGTCATTGTGGAGGCGGTGCCGCGGAACGGCTTTGCCGTACTCAATGCCGACGATCCGCTGGTCAGAGCGATGCGGCGACGTTGCTCTGGCCGGATCGTGTGGTTCAGCATGGCCGAGCCAGGTAGTGAGATCCGCGATTCCGTCGATGATCACTGCCGGCGCGGCGGACGGGCCGTCGTCCTGGAGCACAGTGATCTTGGTGACATGATCGTGGTCAAGGAAGGCCGCCGCTCCATGCAGCTGGCCTGGACCCACCTGCTGCCAGCAACTTTCGGCGGTCGCGCCACGATGAACATCCAAAACGCCATGGCGGCAGCGGCGGCGGCGTTCGCAGCGGGCGCCTCGCTGCATGACGTCCGGCAGGGCTTGCGCAGCTTCTCGACCAACTACTACCTCGCGCCCGGCCGCCTCAACGAGGTCGGTGTGGAAGGCCGAACCGTCATCGTCGACTATTGCCACAACGTCCCGGGGATGATCATGCTCGGCGATTTCGTGGACAAGACCGGCGATGCCCTGGAAAGCACAAATGATCTAGGGCGGGTGTCGCGGATAGGGCTAATCGCCACCGCTGGTGATCGCCGAAATGATGACATGCACGCGCTCGGCCAGGAGGCGGCTCAGCACTTCGATGTCCTGATCGTCCGGGAGGACAAGAATCTACGCGGCCGGGCAGCAGGTGAGGTGGCCGAGCTAGTGGCAAACGGGGCGCGCCGTGCAATGGCGGAGGGTGCGCGCTGTAAGCAGGTCGAGATCGTTCTTGATGAGCTGGCAAGCGTTCAGCATGCGATGTCGCGATCCAATCCCGGTGACCTCGTAGTGATTTGTGTTGAACAGCACGCAGCTGTGATGGCCTATCTGGAGTCTTACGGTCATCACGCGCAGCCCGGAGCACGGCCTGAGAACGCTGCAGAGATCAGCAATGCCGTGCCTGACCCCGATTCGCACTGAGCACCTTGGCGCGCAAGACCTCGGCACTGTCGGGCGAGGCGCCGTGATCGAGCAACCACTGATCAAGTAGCTCGCGATCTTGGTGAGTCATGATCGCCACGACGTCCCCGTGCCGTGCTTGGCCGACCAGCGAGATCAGACCGCCCAGTTCGCTATCGTGCACGGCTTGGATATCCACGCCAGCGTGAGCGGCGCCTTTGGCGATCAATTCGTTGATCTGATCCATGCTTCGGCCGCGCA
>Ga0307304_10000015_pt1 | contig 26077 bp, 30 predicted proteins | sample ER_DNA_185_FD_194503 | JGI IMG/M metagenome (GOLD analysis project Ga0307304, IMG submission 194503) | Bulk soil microbial communities from the East River watershed near Crested Butte, Colorado, United States - ER_DNA_185 | ecosystem: Environmental > Terrestrial > Soil > Floodplain | place...
GCCGCAGCCGACGAGAAGCCCGGCTGCGATCAAGCCAAGCACTCTCCGACTGCGATCCGCCATGACCTGACGATAACTACAGGCGGCGACCGCGCCACTCGCTGCGCGAGCGTGCTCTCGCCGATGCCCTGACCAGTGTTGCTAGAGCAGAATCTCGACGGCAGTTTCGGGCGAGCAGCCCTGGCCCACGAGCTCGACGGCCCGGTGCAGGTCGGCCTCGCTGCCCGCGAGCCGTTCGGCCAGCGGCAGGGGGTAGCCGGCTTCCATGAGCACATGCAACCGCCAGCTCTCGACCTTTGTCTGGTCGCTGCCGTTCGGCTCGATGATCTCTGTCGTCTCTCCCACGATTTGATCCGTTCGCCGTTTCATAGACGAACCCTGCCCTCTTTTGTTTGCTGAGGGGCGTCCCGAAAACGGCCTAGGTACGCGCGAGGGTCTCATCTATGCGCTTTGCGAGCTCTCGCAGCCTGGCATCGAGGACGGCTCGCTCGGCCTCGGCGTCGGCCGCCAGCGTGTCCAGCCGCCGCCGCAGTTCTTGCTCGGCCTGCAGGAGCCGGGCCTCGAACGCCTCGATCGCCTCGGCACGCTGCCGGTCGAGCCCCTCTGCGACCTGAGCCTGCCGCCGCTCGAGGCGCTGGGCGCCGGCGTCGCCCACCTGCGCGAGCCGGTCGGCGAGGACCGTTTGCGCTTCGCGCGCGAAGGCTTGCACGGCGCGGTCGAGCTCACGTGACAGACGTACCGCGGCAGCTTCGCGGGATGACTTGACCGTGTCAGCGAACTGCTGCGTCGCTGCATCGGAGTAACTGGACGCGGCGCGCGAGAGAATGCGCTCGAGTTGCTCGAGCTGGCGGCGCTCGACATCCGCGAAGCCCGACTGGATGCGACGTGTTGCGTCAGCTTCTTCGCGCTCGATCAGCTCGGTCAGCTGACGCTCGCGTTTGCGGATGCGCTCGTTGAGCTCGTGGAGCGAGCGTCTTCGTTCGGACGCGTAGCCCTCGAGCTCGGCGCTGCCCGCTGCGATTGCCTCCTGCGATGCGCGCGCCAACTCGTCGCGCAGCCGCACGAGATTCGCGCGTTGCTGCTCGCTCTCGCCTTCTAGCCGTTCGGCGTCGGCGGCGATCCTCGCCTCGGCCTCGGCGATGAGCTGTTTCTGCCGTTGCGCAAGCTGTGCCAGCTGATCCGCGACTCCCCTTTGCGCACGTTCAAGGTCGTCGGTCCATGCGGTCAGGCGTACCTCCATCTGCTGCTGCGCTGCCGTGAGCGCTTCGCCCAGCTCGTCTGCTGCCGTACGCGAGCGCTCGGCCGCCGCCGCCCGTCGCTCCTCGGCCATGCGGCGCTCCTGCTCGGCCATGATCGAGGCCGAATCCGCGCGAGCCCGCACCAGCGTTCGCTCGAGCTCGGCCATTCGCTCGTCTGCCTCGCGCGCGATCATGGAGTTGATTCGGCCTTGTGCCCGCGCCAGTTGGTCGTCGACGCGGCGAGATGCCCGCAGGAGATCGCGCAGCTTTATCGCCGCGAGCTGTGCGAGGAACGCGACGCTGATTCCCCCTGCGGCAGCTGCGATGCTCGCCTCCGGGCGGAAACCGAAGGCGACCCAGGCGGCGACCGCCGTCACGCCCACGAGCACCGCAAGAGCGACGAGCGCGCGGCGTCGACCGCGATCGAAAGCGACGGCCGCCAATGTCAGCGCCGCCACGGCCGCTGTTGCGGCGAACGCGATCTGCACGATCGTGACGAGTTCCACGGCGTCAGGTTACGCGGAGCAGGACGAGCGCGAGTGCTAGGCAGACAACGGCTGCGGAAACGGCCCGCAGTGCCCGCTCCGACTCGGCAGTGAAGGTCTCGGCGGTGATGTCGATCGTCGAGCCGTCGACGAGCTCGATCCGGCCGGACACATCCCGAGCCCGGCGGCGAACAAGCCGCACCGGCGTCGACAGCCGCCTCTGCGCGTGGCTGAGGAGAGCGGCGAACGCTGCGGCGAGCACCCCTTCGACGCGGATCGTCTCCGCTGCCGCGAAGTACGTGGCGAGGACGGGGAAGGCTCCCCAGGCGAGGGAGAACCAGGGATCACCGTGGAAGCGGCCGCCGAAGAGCTCGAGGTTGTATGCCACGGCGATGAACGTCCCCGCTGCGACGAACACGAGCAGCCAGAGGCTCGTGCGCACCGCGACTGCGACGCCGATGGCGGCTGCGCCTGCCAGGGAAGCGACGGCAAGAGCTACGAGCGCCGTGTCGCCGATGCGGGTCTGGAGGGGCCGTCCGTTGAGCTCATCAAGAGCATGTGCCGCGACGCCCATGCCGAGAAAGAATGCGAGCAGTCCGAAGCCGAGCACGTCGGCCTTGAAGTGGGGGGCGAGCGCGGCGCCGATCGCCACGTACGAGAGATGCCAGAGTGTGTAGGGCGGATGCAGCAACGTCACGTAGTCGCGCCACCCCCCGGGCGCGAGCGCGTAGAAGGCGGGTCGCGCGGTCCCACTCATGCGCGTCGCCCCCACGTGACGATCCCACCTCCTAGGCTGAGCCTTTGCGACCTCGCGCCGGGGACACCGGCCGCTTCCCAGAGCCCGAGCAGCCGTTGTTCGGGCCACCGCTCGTAGAAGTTCCGGATGCTCGGGCCGAGGAAGCCGCCGACCTGGGCCCAGCCCGGCGAGATCACCCGGCCGGCGAGCGGGAGGCCGACACGCACATAGAGCTCCCACCAAGGGCGCCACACACCATGCGGAACGGCGAACTCGAGGCCTGCGATCATGCCGCCCGGACGCACCACCCGCGCGAGCTCGCGCAACGTCGCCGCGGGATCGGAGACGTAGCGGAGGAGATACGTGAACGTCAGCGCGTCGAACGATGCGTCAGGGAACGGAAGGTCTTCGGCCGTACCTTCGACCAGTTCAACGTCGCCGGGCAATCGGCGTCGAGCTTCCGCCAGCATCTCCGAGCTCTGGTCCAGCCCGACGATCGTGCAGCCTTTCTGCCGGAGGAGCTCGCGGGCGACAGCGCCGGTTCCGGTGGCGACGTCCAGCACCGTGTCCGTGGGGCCTGCATCGATGCGCGAGACGAGGAAGCGGCGCCAGCGTGGATCCTGGCCGAACGAGAGAGCGGCGGCGTAGCGGTCATACGTCGGCCCGAGTGGGGCGAAGAGCGTCCGGGCGGAGACGGCTCCTGCCACACGGGCGAGTTTATGCTGGCGCCGTGTCGCTGAGCGAGGACGTCGGCCGGATTGCCGAAGTTGCGGCGCGATACGCGGTGCCTGGAGAGGAACTGGCCGCCGTCGTGCCCGTCGAGCCGGCGTCGGGCGAGCGCGTCTATCTCTGTGCCTTCGCTCAGGCCGACGGGACACAGAGCTGGCTGGGCCTCGACGACCGAGGTGCTCCGCTGACGAATCGCACGTTGATCCGCGATGCGGCCTCCATTGCGGCGCTCGTCGAGATCGCCGAGGAGAGCGCAGCGGTTCCCACGGGTGACGAGCCTCGCCTTGCGTCGCCCGCGTATCTCGATTCGCTCGGCGCTGTCGCGAACGGAAACGTCGCCGGCGCGCTGCAGAGCGCGCTTCCCGCAATCGACGAGCTGACTCGCGACCTCGAGCTGAACTACAAGCTCGAGCTCGAGTAGTCGGCGAGCGGTGGTGGCCGCCGCACGAATCGTTGTCGCCAGGTTCCGCCGAAGCGGTGGATCACCATGCCGAAGACGAAGATGCTGAGACCCACGGCGAGCAACGCGACTGCGAACACCCATCCGTTCTCGTTCAGGTTCGTGACCATGTAGTGCAGCAGCGGCGCGTAGTACCCGAGCACGCCGTACACGGCCCAGGTTGCGCGGCGAATCGGACCGGCGAGGATCGCTATCACGGTGCCGACGATGAGCATCGGGATCCACCCGCGCTCAGGGTTGCCGCCTGGTTCCACGATGAGAAAAACGAGACCCGCGGCGGCACTGAGCCAACCGAGCGCGTGAAACCAGAACGCGTCACGGCGACGCCCGAAAGCGTCCAGGAAGACACCGACGACCAGCATCAGCCCACCGGTGACGAGGGCCGCGGTCGCCCGGTCTTCGCCGGTCGTTGAGCCTCCTGCCTCTGCGAGGAACTGGGAGCCCACCAGAATTGCCGTGACCACTGTGAAGTAGAGGAACGTGAAACGCGTCAGCAAGTAGGCGATCAGGCCGGCTACCGCTGTGACAATTGCGACCGCGAGCGCGTAGCCGTTGAAGTGGGACACGGGCAGGTCGCTCGACCAGGCGTCGATCAGCCGCAGGAAGCCGATGGCGACTGCGGGAACCATCGCCACCGCCAGGGCTGCAGCGAGCCCGCCGGGAACCCACCATCCCTGGCGCAAGAGGCCGTGCGACGCTGCGGAGTACACGAGCAAGAACGCGAGCCCGGCGACGAAGATCCAGACGCTCGAGTGCGACTCGGGCAGGGCGCCGAGGAGCACGTACGACCCGGCCGCGATCGCGTATGCGCCGGCGAACCACAGAACGTTCGGAGGGTCCATTCGAGGCCAGTCACGCTCGGCCGGCTTCGAAGGAAGGACGCCGCCTGCCCGCTCCTCCACGCGCCGACCCTAACCGTTCGGCGGTCCGTATGCTGTGGAGCATGGAAGGTGGATTCAGCTTCCCGCTGGGCGGCGACCCGGAAGATCTCCTGCGCGGCCTGCGGGAGTTCGCCGAGCAGCAGGCTGCGTCCGTCCACGAGACCCAACGTGAGCAGTTCGCCACGCTGACCCTGAACACGGCGGTCGAGCTGACCGGCGCAGCGCTCACGCAGCTGCAGCCCGCTGGGACGGCCGACGAGCAGGCGATTGCGCTCCGGGACGCCATGCGGGTGCTCTTCCCTGAGGCGGTGGCGCTCGTCAGTGCGGCGCGTCAGGGATTCATGCGCGAGCGTTAGGCAGTGGGCCTAATCGGCCGCCTGCACAACTGGCGGATCGATCGCATGACGAATCGCGTAGCGCGGCGTCCGAGTGGCCGTCGTGCGCGCAAGGTCTACGGCGCGGACGACGTGCACTCGCTCGCCTGGGAGCCCGTACTGGAGGCGCTGCAGTTGACCTCTGACGATCTACTGCTCGACGTCGGCTGCGGTGGTGGGGTCTTCCTACGCCGGGCACTGCAAACCGGCTGTCGTGCAGTCGGGCTCGACCACAGCCGCGACATGGTGCGGCTCGCTCGCCAGACGACTCGCGGCGATGCGCGGATCGTGCACGGCTCCGCCGAAGGACTTCCGTTCGAGGACGGCGAGTTCACGGCCATCTCCTGTCTCGTCGCGTTCTTCTTCTTTCCGGATGCCGTCGCGGTGTTGCGCGAGTTCCGACGTGTGCTTGATCCTGAGCGAGGCCGGGTGGCCGTCTTCACGACACCTCCGGAGATGAAAGGGACTCCCGCCGCGCCTTACCCGCTCGCCACGCGAGGCCATTTCTACGAGGACCAGGAGCTCGAGGGCCTCGCGCCGGCGGCCGGGTTCACCGTCGCCCGAGTCACGCGCACCGAGATCGGCGCGCAGCTTCTGTTCGCTCGCAAATGAGGTCGCCGCGGCGCTGTCGCCGCGAACGTAGAATCGCGAGTCCTTGGCGATCTTCGACCGCGCGATCGTTCGCATGCTTCCGGCCGTCCCGCGGCCGTTGGTCCAAAAGCTCTCGGGGCGCTACATCGCCGGGCCGGAGCTGAAGGACGCGCGCGAGACCGTCAGGCACCTCAATGCCGAGGGCAAGCTGGCGACGATCGACGTCCTCGGCGAGGAGATCACCAATGAGCACGAGGCGGCGGCAATCGTGCGCGCATATCAGGACGTGTTCGCCGACATCGAGCATTGCGGGCTCGACTCGAACGTCAGCGTCAAGCTCACCGCTCTCGGGTTGAACCTCGGCTACGACGTCTGTCGTGCAGACCTGCGCGTCGTCGTTGAGGACGCCGCGTCCCGCGGGAACTTCGTGCGCATCGATATGGAGGATTCCTCCACGACGGACGACACGTTGCGGCTTTATCGCGAGCTCCGAGAGGACGGCTACGACAACGTAGGAGTCGTGCTGCAGGCGATGCTGCGGCGAACGCATGACGACATCGCAGCGCTCGCGGATCTGAAGCCGAGTGTCCGACTCTGTAAGGGGATCTACGTCGAGCCGCCGGAGCTCGCGTATCAGGAGTTCGAAGAGGTGCGAGGCTCGTACGTGCAGGCGCTCGAAGCGCTGCTCGATGCAGGCGCCTACGTGGGGATCGCCACTCACGACGAGTGGCTGCTCGACGAGGGCCGGCGCCTCGTCGCCGAACGCGAGCTGTCCCGTGAGGAGTACGAGTTCCAGATGCTGCTTGGAGTGCGTCCGCGGCTGGGAGACGAGCTCGTGCGCGAAGGCCACCGGCTGCGGATCTACGTCCCGTTCGGGCGACACTGGTACGCGTATTCGCTCCGGCGCCTGCAGGAGAACCCGAAGATCGCCGGCTACATCGCGGCGGACACGCTCGGCCGGTTGATCGGGCGGCGTAACGGTTCAAGCAGTCCCGGGTGAGTTCGATCTCGTTGCCCGATGTGTTCCAGACGGACGCGCGGGCAAAGCCCGCACATCCTCAGTGAGGCACCGCAAGCGGTGCCTCAGTTGATCTGGGCCAGGGCCGAGGGCTGCCGCGTCTGGGACGCGGAGGGACGCGAGTACATCGACTTGACCGGCGGCTTCGGAGTCGCGGTGCTCGGGCACAGCAATCCGAAGATCGCGACAGCGATCGCTGAGGCACCCGTCACGCACGCACTTGGTGATCTGGCGGAGGCGGAGGTCACCCAGCGGTTCCGTGACGCACTGCCTTGGCCAGCCAAGCTCGGTGTCACGGGCGAGGATGCCGTCGAGATCGCGCTGCGCACCGCGTTGCTTGCGACCGGCAAACCGGGCTTCGTTGCGTTCGACGGCGCGTACCACGGCACCGGCCTGCTCGCGCTCGCCGCGACGGGACTCGAGCGCTTCCGCGAGCCGTTCGCACCCTGGCTGCCCGGACCGGTGAATCGACGCACGTACGGCGAGGATCCGGGCGCGCTACCCGAAGATGCGGGAGTCGTCATCGTCGAGCCCGTGCAGGGACGTGCGGGTGCGCGCGTCCCGCCGGACGACTTCCTCCCGACGTTGCGCCGTCGGTGCGACGAAGTCGGCGCACTGCTCGTTGTGGATGCGATCTTCACCGGGCTCGGCCGCATCGGAGAGATGTGGCCCGGCTCCGACGTTGCAGACGTCCTCTGCGTCGGGAAGGCACTCGGCGGGGGCTTGCCGATCTCGGCAGCGCTCTTCGTCAAAACCGATCTCGAGCAGGTGTGGGACTTCGGCGAGGAGGATCTGTACACGCACACACATAGCGGCAATCCGCTTGCGTGCGCTGCGGCACTCGTCGTCCTCGAGGAAGTACCGAAGCTGCTGCCGAGGATCGCGGTCCTGTCCGAGCGTTTCGCATCGGCCGGCTGGCAAGGCAAAGGCCTGCTGCGTACAGCGTCGATGAACGCGGCTCAGGCGGAGTCAGTCGGTGTTCTCGCAATTCCGATCCCAGCGTCCGAAGGACGCACCGCATTGATCCAGGCCGCGCCGCCGTACACGCTTACCGACGACGAGCTGGACGAGGCGTTCCTGCGGCTCGGCGGCCCCAGCTAAGCAACCGCTTCTCCTAAAATCCAAGGGGGTGAAGATCTACAGAGACTTCTACGCCTGGATCGTGCTACTGGCGACTCTGATAGGAGCTGTGTGGCTTTACACGTATCGCGTGTGGAGCCTCGTTGAATACATCGATGCCACCGGTCGCCACTTCCACCCGAACGAGCGCGTCAGGGTCCAACCGTGGTGGAGCGTGTACGCAGCTGTCGCTCTCATGTCGATCGGTGCGGCGGCAGTCATGTGGCTACTCCCAGAGCAAAAACGGAAACGCCTCATCAGGCGGTTCGCCAAAATCGTCCTGCCAGTTCCCCTTAGGTAAAGGGCTAGGGCGGCGGCGGCGGCGCTTCCTCTTCCTCGACGACTGTGCGGCGACGAGGCGCATAGCCGGGATCGCCAGCAGGAGGGCCCGCCGCGTATCCACCGCGGTGCCAGCCCAGCGCGCCCGGCCCCAGTCGGTCCCACAGCATCAATGACAGCAGGCCGCCGACGAGACCGACGAGCATCAGGATCCAGCCGACGACGTCGATGTCGACCGGGGGATTCGGATCGCTCTGTTTGACGGCGAAGGCGAGGATGGCGCCCACGGCGATCAGGATCAGGCTGACGGGAAGTCCCATGGCTCCCACGTCCCCAGTGGCGGCGTTTGCCAAACGGCCTTTGCCGTAAGCGGGTCAGGCGAGCTTGATCAGCCCGGCGTTCGTCGGCGTGAAACCGCAAGCTTCGAAGTAGAAGCCTCGCAGGTGGTCATCGAAGTCGACATGGAGCCACTCGCAGTCGGTGCCGCGCGCCTCGTCGACCGCGACCTCGACCAGCCGTGTCCCGATCCCTCGTCTGCCTGCCTTTGCCGACACCATCGTGTCGAGGAGGAAGGCGTGGAATCCGCCGTCCCACGGCACGTTGACGAAGCCGACGAGCTCGCCGCCGTCACGCGCGCAAACCCAGCCGAGACTATGTCTCTCGACCTGCGCCTTCCAGTCGTCCTCGAGCAGCCGATGGTTGAACGCCTCGGCATGAAGCGCGTTGAGCTCCGCGTTGAATCACCGCGCCACTCATACGTGATCTCCATGCTCAGGACTTTCGCGCGTAGAGCAGAAACGTCCCCGGGATCCTTGCATCGTGGTGTCGGAAGCCGTCGCTGCGCGACGGGTACTCCTCGAGCGCACGTAGCGCGAGTCCCGCGCGCGCGGCGGCGTTCACGATCTGGCCCAGCCGTCGCGAGCCCTCGTCGAAATAGCTCTCGCGCCAGTGCATCAGTCCGTCCACACACAGGGCGACAGGATGCTCCTCGAAGAGAAGCAGCTCGCCATCCGCGCGCAGTGCGCTCGCGATACCGCGCATCCAGTCCTCGATGTCGGTGATCTGCAGGAGTGACCCGAGGCCGGCGTACACGAGGTCGAAGCGACCCCGTCGCAACTCGGCCGGGAGAGCTTGCGGGTCCGCCTGCACCCAGAGGATCGAAGGCCAGCGTTCGCGTGCGAGCTCGAGCGCTTGCCCGGAGGAGTCGACGCCGGTGACGATCGCTCCCAGCTCCGCGAGCTCGGCGGTCGACTCGCCCGTTCCGCACTGCAGGTCGAGGACGCGCTTCTTCTCGAGGTCGGCCAGCGCGTGGCGGACCTGACTCGGAAGGCCGCGCTCACCGGTCACGGCCGCCGCGCGTCGCTGATGAATGTCGTCCCACGCCTGCCGGTTGTGCTCCGTCGGTTCCATCAGGCGAGCAGTGAGTAGCCGCCGTCGACGATCAGAGTCTGCCCGCACACCATCTGCGCATCGGATGAGCAGAGGAACGCCACCGCACCGGCGATGTCGTCGGGCTCGACGAGCCGGCCCGCGGGCGTTCGGGTCTTCCCCGAGTGCAACATCTCTTCACGATTCGGAAAGTGATCGAGCGCTTCCGTCTCGACAACGCCCGCGGAGACGGCATTGACGTGGATGCCGCGCGGAGCAAGCTCGACGGCGAGATAGCGCACGACCGACTCGAGCGCGGCCTTGGACGTCCCGACCAGCACGTAGTTTTCGAGGACGCGTTGTGCGCCGAGCGAAGAGATCGCGACGATCGACGAGCCGGTTTCCATGTCCGGCGCGCACGCGCGCGCGAGCGACAGAAGGGCGCGGGCGTTCGCGTTCAGGGTCCAGTCCCAGTGTTTGTCCTCGGTCTCGAGTGCAGGTTTGATCACGCCGGTGGCAGCGTTGTGAACGACGACCGCATAGGGCCCATGGGACGCAAGCTCGGCGATCACCTTGTCCGAGGCGACGTTGCCCCGTACGAGCAGAGGCTCGGCGCCGGCCTTTCGGACTTCCTCCGCAGCTGCCTCGGCGGCCGCATCGTTCCTCATGTACCCGAGGGCGACGCGCGCAGCACCTTCGGAAGCAAGCCGCAGCGCGATCGTCTTCCCGATCCCCCGGGTCCCGCCCGTCACGAGGACGGAACCGCCTTTGACCGGACTCATTTCCGACCGGGAAGCGGCTCGTGCGCGGGCGCAGTGCTCGGGATCTGGTCCCAGCCGGGGCTCGACCTGGGCTCGCGCGGGCCCTCGTCGGCCTTCGAAGAAGCGAAGGCGAGTTGCTCGAGGAGCTCGATCTTCTCCCGTGCGTATCTCTTCACCGGGTGTCCCTCCGAGAGCGGGAGCACGAGCTCTTCGATGCGCGCCCTGAGCTGGGGTGCGAAGTGCGGCGTCGCAGGTCCGACGAGTGCGTCGATGTCCTCTTTGGTCGGCTCCGCCATTGGCCGCAAGCCTAACTGCGCGGCTCGTTTCACGTCTGAGATCCCTGTGGAAGTGCGCGCCGGGGGAACGTCATAGCTGACTTCGAAGCCCTGGCCTCTGCACCGCTTGGCGGACTGGATGAGTCGGAGTTCGCAGGCGAAGCGCGCAGCTACTGGTCGCGGGCCTACGGCCGCTTTCTTCAGCACCGCCTGGCCGTGGCGAGCCTCATCTTCCTCGTCTTGATCTCTGCGGCCGGCCTCCTCGCCTCCAGAATCGCGCCATACGGCTACCAGGAGGTGAACCTCCACGCTCTCAACTCCGGCCCGAGTTGGTCGCATCCGTTCGGGGCGGACCAGCTCGGACGCGACTACCTCAGCCGCACGCTCTACGGAATTGGCACGTCGGCCCAGGTCGCCTTGCTCGTGGGCTTCATCGCCTGCCTGATCGGGACGCTGGTCGGCGCGCTCGCGGGCTATTACGGAGGGCTCGTCGACAACGCGTTGATGCGCCTCACGGATCTGCTCCTCACGCTTCCGGTCCTTGCCGTCGTCCTTCTCGCTGCCGCGTTTCTGCACGCGGACACGGCGCAGAAAGCTGCGGTCGTGCTTGCCTGCTTGCTCTGGACCTCCGTAGCGCGGGTCCTGCGCGCCTCGGCGCTCGCGCTCCGGGAAAAGGAGTTCGTCGATTCCGCGCGAGCTTCCGGAGCGAGCGATCTGCGAATCATCATGCGCCACGTCTTGCCCAATGCGGTCGGTCCGCTCGCGGCGGCGACGTCGTTGATGATCGCGACCGCCATCGTGCTCGAGGTGACGATCGCGTACCTGGGCTTCGGTTTTTCCAACCTCGCGGGGTTGCAGGCGAAGCCGAGCATCGGTGACGTGCTCAAGCAAGCGCAGTCGGAGGGTTACTATCACTGGTGGGGAATTACGTTCCCCGGTTTGCCGATCGTGCTGATCGTCGTCGCGATCAGCTTTCTCTCCGAGGGCCTGCGTGACAGCCTCGATCCCACGTCCGGTTCGAACCGGCGCTTCTCGGCAAGAGCATTCCGTCCTCGACGCCGACGCTTGACGCCGACGTGGCGGAGGCGCGCGTTTCAGATCCGCGCACCCGAATGGGCCACTCTGGAACGCGTCCGGCATGCCGCTCGACCACGCTTGTCCCTTCCGTCGATCGTTTCGGCGCGCAAAGGTTCCCGCTCTCCTTATGCCGACTCTCGCCGTCGCGCAGGGCTGAAGTTCGGGCTCGAGGCACTCGTGATTGCGGTGCTGATCGGAATCGTTGCGGGAGCGATCTACCACTTCGGCGTGCACCATGCGAGCAGCCCGTGGGCGACGGCGGGATCCGACGTCCAGGCGGTCTCACCAGCTCCGGGCGCACAGACCGAAGTGGCGGTGGCCGTCGCCCCCGACGACCCGCGAAGATTCTTCGCGGCGTCGAACGACTCGGTGCTCCCACAGATCAGGGTGTACGACTCGGGCGACAGCGGACGGACGTGGACGTCCGGACTCGGCCCGACGCTGACGTCCTCGACCTGCGCCTGGGGAGACCCGGCGGTGGCGCTCGCTCCGGGTGGCCGTCAATACGTCGCATTCGTCGAGAAGTCCATTTGCAGAAGGGGGATCGACCTGACACCGTTCCTCGTCGTCGCCTCGCGCGCGGGCCCGAGCGCGACCTGGATCGTGCGGCGAGTTGCTCCACCGGCGATTAGCGACGGCTTCGACGACAAGCCCGCGATCACGGTCGACGGCGGGGGCCGCGTCTACGTCGCCTGGTCGAGGTTGTTGGGTCCGTCCTACGAGACGACCGTGCTGAGCTCGAGCGGCGACGGCGGCCGGACCTGGTCGACGCCGCACGTAGTCGACCGGAAGCTTTCGTATCCGCAGTGGGTCAGCGCGACGTTCGGCGGTGGGGCGCTGTATCTCGCGGGTGTCGATGCGCGACTCGGAGTTTGGCTGGCACGTTCAGCCGACAGGGGACGTCACTTCACCGTGAAACAGGCCGCGCCGTTGGCGCTGAACAATGCCGGGAATTGCTTGCGCAACGGGAAGTACGTGTTCGCTGAGCAGTCCATCACCTGCCTCGGCACCATGCCGACCGTCACGGTCGGACGCGGTCGAACCTACGTCACGTACGCCACGCTTTCACCGAACCAGACGTGGGATGTCGGGGTCGCGGTCTTCGATGCCAAGCTCGGGCTGTTGTGGCGCGGACGCATCGGCCCTGCCGAAGAGAAGCCGGCTGACCAGTTCTGGCCGACTTCGGCCGTCGACGCGCAGACCGGCGAGCTCTGGGCGTGCTTCTACGACACGACCGGCGACTCGGAACGGAAAGACGCGTGGTTCCTCTGTTCCCGCTCGCGGGACGGCAGGCACTGGGCGCAGCCGGTCCGCATTGCGCGACAGCCCGAAAACGCGTTCGTGCTCTGGGCGGATGCGATCCGCGCCGGTTTCGGTGACTCCATCGCCTATGGCGGCTACCCGGGAATCGTCGCCGCGGAAGGGGTTGCCCACCCGATGTGGATCGATGCGCGCGACAGAAGCCACCTGGACCAGGAGATCTTCACCGCCCGCGTTTCTTCCGCGTCGCTTTCGGCTTCGACGCACTAGCCGTCTCGCGCGGAGCGAGTGCTACTGGAGGGGAGAGGCGATGTACACGCGTATTTCCAACGGCCCGAATGAATCCGTGAACGACCCGCCGCTCGCCGTGAGCGTGTGCTGGCCGTCGAGGCTCCTCAGGACGCGGTCGCCCAGGGCCGGAACATTGATCGACGCAGTCGCGGCGCTCCGGCTCGAATTCACTGCGATCACGTACACCGCGCCGTTGTGCTCGCGGGCCCCTGCCTTCACCGAGCTGCCGAGCGAAACACTGGCTGCGATCGGGGGCTCGACGAGAGCGGGGACGAGACCCTGGATCTCGTGGTTCGTGCGCGCGATCTCTGCGCCCACTTCGTAGCTCCAGTTGTTCGGGAAGTAGCCGATCGCGTGCGCGCCGCCGGCGATCGAGAGCCAGGCTTCCGCGCGCACGGTCTCCGGAGTCGGGTCGAGCTGGTCGCCCATGCAGTCCATCTGGCGCGCCTCGATCCACTGGAAGGTCGGCCTGCCACGGCCCAGCGCGACCAGGTCGAGCTGCGAGTCAAACACGTCGCCGAAGCTGTCGAAGCGGCACCAGTTCTGCAGCGGGTAAAGGTCGAACCCGAGTACGTCCGCGCTCGCGGCCAGAGCGGGGTACATCCCCTTGCCCTGCGGGAGCGGACTGGCACCGCTGTAGAAGTGGTTCGTCAGCGTGAGGAAGCGCGGGCCGGATCCCGGGATCTCCGGCACGAGGCGCATCGCGTCCGCAGTCGTCAGGTCGCCGGGAAGGTGTGTGTCCCATTCGTCGGGCAGGTGCGTGCCGACCGTGCCGGCGCGCGCCGCGGTGGGCGCCTGCGCGTTGGCGAGGACGAAGGCTCGACCCGTGGCCCACGTGGCGAGGTCGGCGGCCGTGCCGCAACCGTTGCCCATGAAGAGGTCGATGCCGACTGCAAGATTTCCCTCAACGGCGTCGGGGCACTGGGCCCAGACCAGCTTCGGGAATGACGGCTGACCGTTGAGCAAGATGACGCCGTTGGACGTAGTCATCTGCACAGGGCCGGAAAGGGCCGGCGTCGTCAGCACGTATTCCCCGACCCGGCTCGGGCCGCCCTCGTTCGTGGCGGTGACCGCAACCTTGTACGAGCTCGAGAACGTCAGCCCGGTGAGTGTCGCGTGATGCTCGGTCGACGCGATGTTCGGTGCCGTCCAGAGGACCGGTGCATCGAGCCCGTAGGCGATGCGCGACGTCGCCGGCACGCTCGTGCGCCAGGCGATGGTTGCGGAGAACGCGGTAAGGGAGGTCGTGTGCACGTTCTCGATCTCGGGCGGAGGTCCGACCGGCTGGGGGGTCGTCGTCGTAGTCGTGGTCGTCGTCGTGTCGCTCGGCGACTCTGCCGAGGGGTGATACGTCACGCTCGGGAGGGCGAGGAACCTCAGGTCGCTGACGTACGGCGAGTTGAAGGTGACATCCGCCTTGCCGGCGGCGGTTGAGCGTGAGGGAGAGCTCGAGACTGCGCCGCCATCGACTGCCGACACGGGCCGGAGACCAGGGGTCGACGGTCCGCCGGTGTCGAGGCCTGCGGGGGTGACGGGCCGCCCGCCCGGGGGCGCGAAGGTGAAGGGCGCCTGTGCTGCATTGGCGGTGGCTGACGCGGCCGGGACCGGGGTGGAACCGGAGCCGGGCAGGGCAATCTTGAAGCCGATCGTCGAACCGGCAACGACGGCAAGCAGGAGCCAACAGATGGTGCGCAGAGGCACCTTTTAGAAGTCGGCTTTCCAGGGCCGCGCCTCTCCCTCGATCGAGGGATATGAGCGGGTAGCGTGCGGCGTCCGTGCGCCGCCCGACCGCCGACTTGATGCTGCTCGCGACGGTCAGCCTCTGGGCGCTCAACTTCACGGTCTCGAAATACATCCTCGACCACGGTTTCCACCCGCTCGCGTACTCGTCGACCAGGTACGCGTGCGCGGGCATCATCTTCGCCGCTATCACCCTTGTCTGGGAGGGCTCGCTGCGGATCGCGCGCCACGACCTACCGATCATCGTCTTCTGCACCGCAGTCCTCTTCGCGAACCAGCTGAGCTTCGTCTACGCCCTCCGCTTCACGACTGCGACGACGGTGGCGCTTCTCTTTGGGACGCTGCCGATCTTCACGGCGCTCTTCGCCCGAGGAAGCGGCGTCGAACACCTGCCGCTCCGCTTCTGGATCGCGGCAGGCTTCTCTTTCGCGGGGGTCGCGCTCGTTGCTGTCGGATCGGGCGGGAAGCTGTCTGCCAACCTGAAGGGCGACGCGCTCGCGGTGGCCGGCTCCGCGACGTGGGCAGCCTATTCGGTGGCGATCGGCCCGCTCATGCGCCGGTACTCACCGTTCAGGCTGAGTGCAGTCTTTCTGCTGGCGGTGACGGTTGTGCTGTCCGTCGCGGGGTCCCGGCAGCTCGCGGATCAGAGCTTCCACTTCGGCGCGCTCGTATGGGTCGGTTTCGCGTTCGCCGTGCTCGGGCCACTCGTGCTCACGAACCTGCTCTGGTTCACGGCGATCGACCGCGTCGGGCCATCGCGGGCGTCGCTGTTCGCCAACCTGCAGCCGTTCCTCGCGGCGCTCATCGCACTCGTGCTGCTGTCGGAGCCGATCACGGGGTTGCAGATCGTGGGCGGCGTGGCCATCGCATGCGGGATCGTCCTGGCGTCAGGGCGGGGACCGGCCCCCCTGCCAGACGCCGAGTAAGCTAAGGCCGTGGGGCAGAACGCGGACTTCATGCCCATCGACGGATGGGACCACCTCGAGCTCTACGTCGGCAACGCCAAACAGGCGGCGTTCTACTACGAGAACGCGCTCGGCTTTACCAAAACGGCGTATGCCGGGCCGGAGACGGGCGTGCGCGACCGCGCTTCGTACGTGCTCGAGCAGGATGACATTCGCTTCGTGCTGACGAGCGGGCTGCGCGGCGACAGCGAGATCGGTCGGTTCGCCTGCGCGCACGGGGACGGCGTGAAGGACACGGCGCTCACCGTGCCGGACGCGGGCGAGGCGTACCGCCAGGCCGTGCAACGCGGTGCCCGCGGCGTGGTCGACCCTCACTGGGTCGAAGACGACTTCGGGCGCGTCGAGCTCGCGACGATCGCGACCTACGGGGAGAACGTCCACACCTTCGTCAACCGCAAGGACTACACCGGTCCGTTCCTGCCCGGCTTTCAGGAAGTCGCGAGCACGAACGGCCGCCCCGCGACCGGCGTGGGGCTGAGGGCGATCGACCATGTCGTCGGCAATGTCGAGCTCGGCCGGATGGACTACTGGGTCGAGTTCTACGAGCGCACGATGGGCTTCACGAACATCATTCATTTCGCCGACGAGCAAATCCACACCGAGTACTCGGCGCTGATGTCGAAGGTCATGGCCGACGGTCAAGGGAAGATCAAGTTCCCGATCAACGAGCCGGCCGAGGGCAAGCGGAAGAGCCAGATCGAGGAGTACCTCGAGTACTTCGGCGGGCCCGGTGTCCAGCACATTGCGCTGCAGTCGGAGGACATCGTTCGCACCGTCGAGACGCTCCAGGACCGAGGGATCGTCTTCCTCGCGACACCCGACGCCTACTACGAGGACGTCGCCGACCGCGTCGGCGAGATCGGCGAGGACTGGGCGGACCTGCGCCGGCTGCGCATCCTCGCCGACCGCGACGAGGACGGGTACCTCCTCCAGATTTTCAGCAAGACGGCTCAGGACCGGCCCACGCTCTTCTTCGAGGTGATCGAGCGCCATGGAGCCCGCGGTTTCGGCGAGGGGAATTTCCGCGCTCTCTTCGAGGCGATCGAGCGCGAGCAGGCCCTCCGCGGCAATCTCTGAGTGACTCCAAGGGCCACCCGGGTTCCCCCGCGCAGACCGCAAGGTTGCGCCCTTCGCAGCATCTACTCCCCAGACTCTGAAAATCCCAGCAAAGAGGTGGAAAACAGATGCGCCGATTGGTTATTCCGTTCGCTCTGCTCGTCGGGGTGCTGACGCTTGCCGCGTCCGGCCTCGCCGATCCGGGCGACAACGGCAAAGGCAAGGCACAAGGGAAGAACAAGTTCAGCTTCCAGCTCACGACTACGGACAATCGCTGCAACGGCATTGGCACGTGGGCGACGCTGACCGAGACGCGGACGTATCAGCTGCACAAGAACAAGGACGGCAGCTACCGGCTTCGCCGCGTCGACAAGGGAACGTTCACGACTACCGATGGCATTAGCCCCGGTAATTGCGCCGAGAACAAGAGCAAGCACGGACAGCACATCCGCGCCGGCGTGACGGGTCGCTTCGGCGGCTATCTCGAGGGCACGCTCACGGGCGGTACGTTCAACAAGAACGCCACGTGCGCCACTCCGTGCTTCACGGCCAATTTCATCTCGGCATTCTTCGGGACCGCCGTGTTCTCATGCGACGGCGCGACGAACAGTCCGGACTGCAAGTTCAACTACAACTACACAGCGCCGAGCCGCGCGGCAAATCGGCCAAAGTTGATCGTGCGCCACTGGCAGGACAAGGGCAAGGGCTCTGGGACGTCTCTCAAGGAGACCTTCCACGGCGACATCGCCAGCTCGTAGCTTCGGAGGGGGATACGAGGAGTCGCGAAGAGCCCGCCTAACCGGCGGGCTCTTCTGTTTCACTAGCCGGGTGGATCCTCAACGACGGACAGCCCTCGTCTCGGTGGTCGCAGCCATCGTGCTCATCGCGCTCAAGCTCGGCGCGGGCCTCGCCTCGCACAGCCTGGGCCTCATCTCGGAGGCATTGCACTCGGGCACCGACCTCGTGGCCGCCCTGCTGACGTTCTTCGCCGTCGGTGTCGCGGTTCGCCCCGCGGACGTCTCGCACCAGTATGGACACGGGAAAGCCGAGCATCTCTCCGCTCTTGGCGAGGCGACGATTCTGGTTGCGGCCAGTTTCTTCATCGCCTGGCGGGCGATCACTCATCTCGCCGGCTCGCGCACTGCCACCGTTGAGGCCAGGTGGTACGCGTTCGCGGTGCTCGGGATCGTGATCGCGGTCGACGTCAGCCGTACGGTCGTCCTCTGGCGCGCGTCCCGCCGCTACCGAAGCGCGGCGCTCGCGTCGAACGCGCTTCATTTCGCCAGCGATCTCGTGGGATCGGTCGCAGTGCTGGCGGGGCTCGTGCTCGTGCACGAGGGCTACGCGCGCGCGGACTCCGTCGCCGCCCTCTTCGTGGCGATTCTCGTCCTGCTCGCGGCCGCCCGGCTGATGCAGCGCAATGTCGACGTTCTGATGGATCGCGCACCTGCAGACGCGGAGCAGGCGGCCCGCGTGGCGATCGCGGGGGTTGAGCCTCCGGTGAGGCTCAAGCGACTACGGGTGCGGCAGGCCGGCCCGCGCCAGTTCATGGATGTCGTGATCACGGTTCCGCCGGGCGCGGCCGTGGGACAGGGCCATGCTGCGGCGGACAGCGTGGAGGATGCGCTCAACGCCGCTCTGCCGGGGAGCGACGTCGTCGTCCACGTCGAGCCGCAGGAGGACGAGGCGGCTATCCGCGACCGCGCCCATGCGGCTGCGCTTGGAGTTCCGTCGGTGCGGGAGGTGCACAACGTCAGCGTCCTGGATGTGGGCGGTCACACGGAGGTGTCGCTGCACCTGAAGCTTCCCGGCGAGGCGACGCTCGAGGAGGCGCACGAAGTGGCGAACCAGGTCGAGAGCGCGATCGTCGCCGCCGTGCCGGAGGTCGACTCGGTGCAGACGCACATCGAGCCGCTCGGCGAGGCGGTGGAGGGCAAGACAATGGAGGACGACCAGGCGGAGCGGAACGTCGTGCTTCGCATCGTGCGTGAGATCACGGGCGAGGAGCCGCGGGAATTGCGATTCGTCCGCACCGACGAGGGCCTCCTTGCGTACCTGACGCTCGGGCTCGATCCCTCGAGCCAGCTCGCCGAAGCGCATGCGCGTGCAAGCGAGATCGAGGAACGCATCAGGCGCGCGCGTCCGGACATCGCGGACGTGATCGTGCACACGGAACCGTGACGAGGGTGTCATGAGGCTCTGCATGTTCACTCCGAAGGATCTGCAGCTCGAGCGCGGCTGGCCGGGGATCATCGAGGGCGACACCGTCGTCCAGCTCGCGGCGCAGACGCTCCAGTCGTACTTCACCGGCGGCGGAACCGCTCGCAGGCACGCCGAGTATCCGGTCGCAGACGTCGACTTTCGCCCGCTGGTGCTCCACCCGCCGGCCGTCCGCGACTTCTACGCCTTCGAACAGCACGTCAAGACCGCGCGCGCTCTGCGCGGCCAGGAGGTTCCGCCCGAGTGGTACGAGATCCCGGTCTTCTACTTCTCGAACCCCGCGGCGATCTACGGGCCGGAGGACGAGATCCCCTATCCGCCGGACACGAACGAGCTCGACTACGAGCTCGAGGCCGCCGCGATCATCGGGGCGGACGAGCAGATCGCCGGCTTCACGATCATGAACGACTGGTCCGCACGCGATCTTCAGCGGGTCGAGATGAAGGTGGGGCTCGGCCCTGCGAAAGGCAAGGACTTCGCCACCACCGTCGGGCCGGTGCTGGTTACACCGGACGAGTTCGACGGCACGAGTGGCGAGATGATCGCGCGCGTGAACGGCGAGGAGCGGTCGCGTGGAAACCTCGCGGACATGTACCACTCGTGGGATGCGATCGTCGCGCATGCCGCGCGGAACACTCATCTGCGCCCCGGAGACATCCTCGGCTCCGGGACGGTCGGGACGGGCTGCATCCTCGAACACGGCGACGGACGCTGGCTGCAACGCGGCGACGTCGTCGAGCTCGAGGTAGAGGGAATCGGCGTGCTGCGGAACCGCATAGCTTGACCCGAATGCAGGCAGAAGTCGCCGTCGTCGGGGCAGGGATCATGGGCTCGGCCACTGCCTACGCGCTGGCACGCCAGGGCCGCGACGTCGTAATCCTCGAGCAGTTCCAGGTCGGACACAACCGTGGCTCGAGCCACGGCAGGTCGCGCATCGTTCGGCTTGCCTACCCGGAGGTCGAGTTCGTCGAGCTGGCGAAGGAGGCATTCGCGGGTTGGCGTGAGCTCGAGGAGGAGTCGGGTCAGGAGCTCCTCGAGCTGAACGGCCTGCTCGAGCTCGTCGAGACCTCGGCGCAAAGCTCGGCAGACGCGCTCGCGGCCGCCGGAGCCGAGTACGAGCTGCTCGATGGGGACGAAGCAGCGAGCCGGTGGGCGGTCGGCGTGCCCGACGGATGGACTGTGCTCTTCCAGCCGGAGGCCGGCATCGTCCGCGCCGACCTCGCGCACCGAGCGTTCGTCGACGGTGCGCTTGCGCACGGCGCCCGACTCGAGGAGGAGACGCGCGTCGAGTCTCTCGACGGGCTCGACGCAAAGGTGATCGTGGTGACCGCCGGTCCCTGGATCGGGGACTTCTTCCCGGACCTGCCGGTCCGTACCACACGCGAGACGCTTGCCTACTTCCGCCGGGATGGCGCGCCGCTTCCGGCAGTCGCGCAACTGGATCCAGAGACGCGCGGCCACCTGATCTACTCGCTCCACGACCCGGTGCACGGCCTGAAAGCCGGTGTGCACCACGGTGGAGCGACCATCGGTCCCGACGAGCCGGGCGAGCCCGACCCGGCGGTGATCGAGCGCGTTGCCGAGTGGATCGCCCGCACCTATCCCGACGCCGACCCGGATCCGATTGGGGAGGAAACCTGCATGTACACGACTACTCCAGACGAGCACTTCATCCTCGAACGCCGCGGCAAGGTCGTGATCGGCTCCGCGTGCAGCGGCCACGGGTTCAAGTTCGCGCCGGCGATAGGCAGCCGCCTCGCCGCTTTGACCGCCGATATCCTCTAGCCGTGCCGTTCTACCAGCGCCTGGGCGATGTCCCTCGCAAGCGTCACATCCAGTTCCGCGACAACGGAACGCTCCTGACCGAGGAGGTCATGGGCATGGAGGGCTTCGTCGGGATGGAGTCGATCCTGTACCACCTCCAATCGCCCTGCCGCGTCATGAAGATCGGCGGCTTCGAAGAGATCAAGCGCGACGAGTGGGTTCCCGACGCACACGCGCATCGCCATTTCAAGACCTACGACATCGACGCGAAGGGCGACGAGATCACCGGCCGCCGGCTGCTGATGTGGAACAACGACGTCGAGATCTCGCTGGCGCGCCCGAAGGAGCAGATGGACTACTTCTTCCGCAACGGCGAGGGCGACGAGGTCGTGTTCGTGCACGAGGGCACCGGGACGCTGGAAACGATCTTCGGCAACGTCCCGTACAAGGAGGGCGACTACATCGTCATCCCGCGCGGCACGACGTACCGGTTCAACCCGGAGGGCCAGCAGCGCTACGTCGTCTTCGAGACGCCGGGACTGATCGAGATCCCGAAGCGCTACCGCAACCAGTACGGGCAGATGCTCGAGGGCGCGCCGTACTACCACCGCGACATCCATCCGCCCGCGGAGCTGAACACGCATCGGGACAAGGGCGAGTTTCCCGTCAAGGTGCGCGTGCGCGGCGGCTACCAGACGTACGTCCTCGACTATCACCCGTTCGACGTCGTCGGCTGGGACGGCTACCTCTACCCGTGGACGTTCTCGGTGCACGACTTCGAGCCGATCACCGGCCGCATCCATCAGCCGCCGCCGTCACACCAAACGTTCCAGGGCAGGAACTTCGTCATCTGCTCGTTCTGCCCGCGCAAGCTCGACTTCGATCCGCTCGCCGTGCCGATCCCCTACCACCACTCGAACCTCCAGTCCGAGGAGATGATCTATTACGTCTCCGGCAAGTTCGGGTCGCGGCGCGGGGTGGATGTCGGCTCGATCACGCTGCATCCGTCCGGCCTCCCGCACGGCCCGCAGCCTGGCCTCGCAGAGAAGTCGATCGGCACGCACGAGACGCACGAGCTCGCGGTGATGTGCGACACGTTCTATCCGCTGAAGCTGACGACGTTCGCGAAGGACCTCGACGACGGGAAGTACGCGTACTCCTGGTACGAGAACGCGCAGGATGGTGGCGGCGAAGAAGCGTCCGTGGACGGGGACGCCAGCGGCGCCGGACTCACTTCACACCTCTGACAGACGCGACCAAAACGCGTTTAGGTCACCGGTCGATGGTGGACATGTTCGCCTCGTCGTGACGCTCGCCGGCGGCCGGTGCGAGATCGTTCAGCCGGGCAGTCTGCTCCAGGCTTAGGTCGACGGCGTCGGCTGCCGTGTTCTCCTCGACGCGGGAAACCCGTTTGGTACCCGGGATCGGGGCGATGTCGTCGCCCTGCGCGAGCAACCAGGCCAAGGCGACCTGCGCCGGTGTGGCGCCGACCTCGGAAGCGACGGCCTCGACCTCGTCGACGATGCGGAGGTTCTGCTCGAAGTTGCCCTCGGTGAAGCGCGGGTTGTTTTTGCGCCAGTCGTCGTCGGCGAGCTCCTCAGGGGAGCGGATCGTCCCGGTGAGGAAGCCGTGGCCGAGTGGCGAGTAGGGCACGAAGCCGATGCCCAGCTCTCGCACCAGCGGTAGCACCGTGGCCTCAGGATCGCGAGTCCACAGGGAGTACTCGGTTTGCAGCGCGGCGATCGGGTGCACGGCGTGGGCGCGGCGGATCGTTTCAGGCCCGGCCTCGGACAGGCCGATGTGCAGGATCTTTCCCTCGGCCACCAGTTCGGCGAGGGCGCCAACGGTCTCCTCGACGGGAGTGTTCGGATCGACCCGGTGCTGGTAGTAGAGGTCGATGCGGTCGGTACCCAGCCGCTTCAGGGAGCCCTCGACCGCGGTCCGGATGTTCGCCGGGGTGCTATCAAGCACTCCGGGGCCACCGCCGGAGTGGGAGACGAAGCCGAACTTCGTCGCCACCGCGACACCGTCGCGGCGCCCCTTGAGGGCGCGGCCGACGAGTTCCTCGTTCGCGTAAGGACCGTAAATCTCAGCGGTATCGATGTGGGTGACGCCCAGGTCGAGTGCTCGCTGGATCGTGCGGATCGACTCGGCGTCGCTGCTAGTCGGGTCGAGGTAGTAACCGGACATCGCCATCGTGCCGAGTCCTATGCGCGAGACATCAAGTCCTCCTAGCGAAATGTGCTTCATGACGACCTTCCTGTTGGATGGGGAGGCGGTGTGTTCGCGGCCTCTTGCTGCATCCAAGAAAGCACGGGAGTGCGCGACGTGAGAGTCCCTGTTGATAGGGCTACTGGCAGGGTCCCCCAATGTCGGGGAGCGGCGTCTAGGCTGACCTCGTGGACACGAAAAAGGAGATCCGAGACTTCCTGACGTCTCGCCGTGCCCGGATCACGCCCGAGCAGATGGGGTTGGTCTCCTTCGGCAGTCGCAGGGTGCCCGGGCTCCGTCGTGAGGAGGTCGCAGTCCTGGCCGGAGTGAGCGTTCCGTACTACACCCGCCTGGAGCGCGGAGACATGAGCGGAGTCTCCGAGAGCGTGCTGGAGGCACTGGCGCGGGCGCTCGAGCTCGACGACGCTGAGCGCGCCCACCTCTTCGACCTCGCCCGCGCCGCGCAGCCGACGGGAGCGCCACGTCGTCGGCGCCAGGTCAAGCAGCGCGTCCGGCCCGAGGTCCAGTGGACCCTCGACGCGATCACGGGCGCGGCTGCGTTTGTGGGCAATGCGCGTCTCGACATCCTGGCGGCCAACCAGCTCGGGCGTGCGCTGTTCTCCGAGCTGTACGCCGCGCCCGCGCGGCCGGTCAACAACGCCCGGTTCGTTTTCCTCGATCCGCGAGCCGAGACGTTTTACGGCGACTGGGAGCGCGTCGCCGGCGAGTGCGTCGCGATTCTGCGCTGGGCCGCGGGTCGCGACCCGTACGACCGCGACCTCTCAGACCTCGTCGGCGAACTCGCAACGCAGAGCGAGGCGTTCCGCACCCGCTGGGCAGCGCATGACGTGCGCTTCCACAACACCGGTGTCAAGCAGTTCCACCATCCCGTCGTCGGCGAGCTCAGCCTGGCCTACAACCGGTTGGACCTCCCCGCGGATCACGGGCTGACGATCTTCACCTACGCTGCCGACCCAGGTTCGCGCTCTGCGGAAGGGCTTCAGCTCCTCGGTAGCTGGGCGGCCACCGTCGACTCCGCTGAGTCGGCGCACGCAACCGACCAGACCTGAGGCCGAGCGAGTCAACCTCGAGCCTTCCGAGGCGGTGGGGTGGGACGGCTACCTCTACCCGTGGACGTTCTCCGTGCACGACTTCGAGCCGACTACCGGCCGCATTCACCAGCCGCCGCCGTCGATCGGCACGCACGAGAGGCACGAGCTCGCGGTGATGTGCGACCCGTTCTAACCAGGAGTACGCGTACTTCCCGTCGTCGAGGTCCTTCGCGAACTTCGTCAGCTACGAGAGCCGGGACGGGCGTAACGGTCCCAGTCTGGATCGCGGCGCTCACACAGCGACCGTCACGCGCAGGAAGGTCGCGGGAATGGAGGTGGCATCCTCGCTCGGGTGTGCGTTCTGGGCGTTGAAGAGGGCTTCCAGCTCGGCCTGCAGATCGGCCTCGCGGCCGTTGGCTGCAGCAGCTTCGAACGCGTTCATGGTCGGTCCGTAGTACCTCCTGAATAGACCAACAAGTTCTGATGGTGCGCCTGGGAAGTTGAACGTGTAGGTATCCCTCTCGAACGAGATCTTCTCCTCGGGCACTCCCGCGCCGACGAATCGCTCGATCACGTTGTCCTCAACGCCCCACGTCATGGGACTGACGAATCCTTCCGGAGGCGGTGGCGAGTAGGAGGCGCTGATCTTCAGGATCTGCGCGACGAGCGTCGGGTCATTGGGAATCCAGTTACCCATCACGATCCGGCCGCCGGGCCGTGTCACACGCACGAGCTCCTTTGCCACGTCGAACGGTCTCGGAGCGAACATCGCGCCGAAGATGCTGATGACGAGGTCGAAGCTGTCATCCTCGAGCTCGCTTAGATCTGACGCGTCGCCTTCCTGGAATCTGCAGTTGGTGAGGCCCAGGCTCTGTGCTCTTGCATTCCCCGCCTCGACCAGGTTGCTGGCGATGTCGACCCCGAGGACGTTCGCCCCGAGCCTCGCCGCCGGCAAGGCCGTCGTCCCGTCGCCACAGCCGAGGTCGAGGACATCCAGCCCGTCGGTGATCCCCAGCGTCATCACGAGTGCTTCCCCGCTATCGCGCATGCTCTCTGCGATGCGAGTGAAGTCGCCCTTTTCCCAGAGCGCCTTGTTCGGATTGACGGTCGTGGACATGGTCGCCTCCGTTCTGTGCAGTAAGGACTGGTCGCCACCGAGCGTACCGCTTGATCTTCAAGTATTCAAGTGATAACTTGAAGATGTGGCTAGTGGCGCAGCGAAAGTGGCTTTGTTCGACGCGTTGGCGTCTGTAGCCCAGGCGCTCGGTAGCGGCCGCCGGGCGGAGATCGTCGATCTGCTCGCGCAGGGCGAGCGCTCGGTCGAGGAGATCGCGAACGAAATCTCCCAGAGCGTCGCCAACACGTCGCAGCACCTACATGTTCTGGCCCGTGCGGGCCTCGTTCGCTCGCGTCGGGAGGGGACGAGGGTCTTCTACCGGCTTGCGAGCGAGCGGGTGGGCGATCTCTGGGCGGCTGTCCGCGATGTCGCGGTGCGCCACGTTGCCGAGGTGAATCAGTTGACGGACGAGTACCTGGGTGACCGGGACGGAGTCGAGCCTGTTTCCGCCGAGGAGCTTCAGGAGCGGCTGGCCCGCGGCGACGTGGTTGTGCTCGATGTGCGGCCCGAGCCCGAGTACCGGGCGGGGCACATCCCAGGCGCACAATCGGCGCCGCTTGCCGTGCTCGCTTCGCTTGAACCCAAGCTGCCGCGCCGCCGGCGGATTGTCGCCTACTGCCGGGGTCCCTACTGCGTTTATGCCGACGACGCAGTCCGGCTGCTCCGGGCGCGCGGGTTGAAGGCGCGCCGCTTGGACGTCGGCTTTCCCGAGTGGCGGCGCGCGGGCCTGCCGGTCGAAACGAGCTGAGGAGGAGTCCCCCGCGGCCGGCGCGTGTGCTTACGCGTCGAGCGGTAGCTGCTGGAGCACTTCGTCCACGCGCGCGAAGCCGCTCTTCGCTCCCTCCTCGACGCCGTACTGCATGGTGGTGTCGCGCTCCTCGGTCGTAGCGAAGCGCATCGTCTGCGTCAGCCTCGTCTTGTCGCCGAGATCCTCGAACTCGAGGGTCTGCAGGTGGTTCTGGAACGTCTGCACGAGCCGCTCGGGCGCGTCGACCTCGCGGAACTCGCCC
>Ga0307304_10000016_pt1 | contig 25706 bp, 26 predicted proteins | sample ER_DNA_185_FD_194503 | JGI IMG/M metagenome (GOLD analysis project Ga0307304, IMG submission 194503) | Bulk soil microbial communities from the East River watershed near Crested Butte, Colorado, United States - ER_DNA_185 | ecosystem: Environmental > Terrestrial > Soil > Floodplain | place...
CCCGAGCATTCGCTGATCGATCAAAGCTTGCACTCGCAGCTCGGCGCCGAGACGACGAACGGTGACGGCTTCGGCGTCGGCTGGTACGGCTCCGGCGAGACGCCGGGCGTCTTTCGCAGTGTCGAGCCGGCCTGGAACGACCGCAACCTTCGCGAGCTGGCGGGGCACGTCGAGTCGCCGCTCGTGTTCGCCCACATTCGAGCCTCGTCCGGCACGGCGATCCAGCAGACCAACTGCCATCCGTTCAGGCACGGCCGCTGGCTCTGGATGCACAACGGGCTGATCCATGACTTTCACGAGGTCAAGCGCGACCTGGCGCTGGCAGTCGATCCGTCGCTCTATTCGTCGATCGAGGGCTCGACCGACTCGGAGGTGTTTTTCCACCTCGCGCTCACGTTCGGGCTGGAGGACGATCCGCCGGCCGCGGTCGCGTCGGCTGTCGGCCTGATCGAGGCGGTCGGGCGTGATCACGGCGTCGAGCATCCGATCCAGATGACGGTCGCGACCAGTGACGGCGAGCGCGTCTGGGGCTTCCGCTACTCGAGCGAGCGGGACTCGCGGTCGCTCTTCTACTCGACCGACGTCCCGACCCTGCGAGAGCTGCACCCTGAGGTCGAGGTCCTCGCGAAAGTCACCGATCAGTCGAGGCTAATCGTCTCCGAGCCGTTACGCGATTTGCCGGGTGCCTGGAACGAGGTGCCGGAGTCGAGCTACGGCGTCATCCAGGACGGCCAGGACGAGCTACTCCCGTTCGAGCCGAAGGCGCCGTCGAAGCCGACTCCGATCCCGACCCGAGCCTGAGGGAAGTCGGATGCTGATCCTGCTCGCGATTGCCCTGCTGATCGTTCTTCCGTCGCCGTGGAACCTGGTCGGGTTCATCGTGGTATTGCCGCTGTGGCTGCTCGAGCTCGCGGGCTGGAACCGCACTGTCAAGCGGCGGCGCCGGGTTGTCGGGGCGCAGACGCTGATCGGCAAAGACGCCTCGGTCAGCACGCCGTGTCACCCGAACGGTCAGGTTCGGCTCAACGGTGAGATCTGGGCGGCGCGCTGCGTGGCCGGAGCGTCGAGCGGCGACGTGGTTCGCGTCGTGGGGCGTGACGGCCTGACGCTCATCGTCGAGCCGCGTCGATAGAAGGAGCTAGCGCGCGGCTCCGAGCTGCTCGCGCAGCTTCGGCGCTCGCTCGGCGCTCATGAGCCCGCGCCCGAACGCGTCGAAGCGGCCCCAGCGGCCGGGGATGTCGAGCAGCTCCAGATGACCGACCCCGGCAGGGAGCGCCGGATCGACGACGAGGTGCTCGCCGACGGGTTCGAGTCCGAGCATCGTTCGCAGGAGGAGCAGCGGTGCGCCCGTTGACCAGGCCTGGGGGCTGCACGCGGTGGGGTACTGGACCGGGTACTTCGTCAAAGAACGCTCGTAGCCGCCGAATGCCTCGGGCAGCCGGCCCTCGAAGAAATCCGCCGCGTCGAGGATCCCGGCTGCGATCCGCGCTGCCTCGTCCTTGAAGCCGTAGCGGCGGAGACCCCAGGCGATGAACGAGCAGTCGAACGGCCAGACCGTCCCGACGTGGTAGCCGATCGGGTTGTAGCGAGCCTCGCCTTCGGCGAGCGTCCGGACACCCCAGCCCGAGAACAGGCGGGGCCCGAGCAGGTGCCGAACCACGGCCTTGGCCTTCGACTTGTCGACGATCCCGCTCCAGAGTAGGTGCCCGTTGTTCGAGGCGAGCGCGTCGACCTGGTTCCCATCCGCATCGAGCGCGAGCGCGAAGTACTTGCCGTCCTCGACCCAGAAGTCGCGGTTGAACCGTCTCTTCAGCGCCGCGGCCTGGCGATCCAGCTCGTCGGCGAATGCCGGATCGTTCCAGACGATGCGGGCAAGCCTCGCGGCGCGCCGCTTGGCGTCGTAGGCGTACCCCTGGAGCTCGCACGTCGCGCGGGGGAAGCCCGGAAGCCTGCCGTCGCGGTATGAGATCGAGTCCCACGAGTCTTTCCAGCACTGGTTCTCGAGGCCGGTCTCCTCGTTCCGGCGCTGGTACGAGATGTAGCCGTTCCCCTGCAGGTCTGCGTATTCGTCGATCCAGTTCAGGGCAGCCCGCGCGGCCGGCTCGAGCTCGCGGGCGAGCTTCCGATCGCCGGTCCAGCGTTCGTATTCGTCCAGCAGGACGACGAACAGAGGTGTCGCGTCGGCATTTCCGTAGTACGGCGAGTGCGGCCGCTCCTCGAAGGCCGTCATCTCGCCGTACCGCATCTCGTGGAGGATCCGGCCCGGGTCTTCGTCACGGAAGTCGTCCGTTCGTGTGCCCTGCCTGATGGCGAGCTCGCGCAGCGTCGTCGCGGCGAGCTCGGGGGTGAAGGGCAGTGCCTGCAGGCTCGTGATGATGCTGTCGCGGCCGAACATCGTCATGAACCACGGGAGGCCGGCCGCCGGCAGGCTTCGCCGGCCTGCAGTCAGCGGCGAGAAGCGGAGCGCAGCAAGGTCGACGAGGCTCCTCCGATAGGTGGTCAGCAGCGGTTCCCAGTCGCAATGCAGCTTCGGCGCTCCATCGAGCCAGCGCTCCAGCTCGGACTCCATGTTCGCGCGGCCGCGCCCTCGCCCGCTCGACTTGGCGAGTCGCTCGAGGCCTGCGAATTCAGTCACGACCTCGAGCTCGGCCTTCCAGCTCTCGTGCGGACGGAGGTGGATCGGGAAGCTCAGGCCGGCTTCGTCCGCCTTGGCCTTCGGCAGCGAGGAAATCGCGGTCGAGCGCCGATAGGTGTCACGGACGTAGCCGAGCCGCAGCCGGCCCGGCGCGGCTTCACGCGTGTAGGCGCCTTTCTTCTTCAGCGCGTCCTTGACCTCGAACAGGTCGGCGAAGTCGGCGTCCGCCTCGATGCGAAGCGTCAGGTCGACAGGCTCGTCGTCGTGATTCAGGACCTCGAGCGTCTCGCGGAAGCCTTCGGAGACGGCGCGGCGGCGGATCACCGAGAGCTTCGCGTCGACATAGACGGTGCCGGTTCCCGCGACGAGGAAGTACCTGGTCTCGAAGTAGCTCAGGTCGTCGGTCGAAAGGGCGCTGAGGCGTTCTCCGTCCACGGTCAGCACCCATTTCGAGAGGAAGCGCGTGTCGAACGAGAACAACCCTGCCGTGTCCGTCGGCGTGGCCTCGATGTCCCCCCGATCGTCGCTGACGACGAACGTGTTGCCGTCAAGGATCCTGACGGACCCGTCCGTCACGGCTTTTTGCCCGAGCGCTGCGGGCTCGTCCCAGCCGGAGGACCGGGCAACAGCCGCTGGAAGAGCGTCAGCAGCTCTGCATCCCCCTCGACCTCGAGAGTGCCTCGCAACACGGCCGCCGTCGCGTTGACCTCGCCGCTGGCGATGCGGTCGAAGAATGGCTTCGCGGCTCGGACCGTGCAGTCGGCGCGCCGACGTTGGTGCGAGACGGCGAGATTGCCTTTGTCGACCGCGACGAACCAGCGATCCACGTCGCCCTTGCCCGCGAGGTCGAAGCGAAGCGTGCCGACGGTCTGCTCGAGCAGCGGCTCGTGCGCACGCCGGCCCAGCGACTCGAAGAAATCGGTGGTCGTATCGGCGGCCATGGTGCGGCGCTGTCCAAGCTACCCGCACCCTCCCGCAGAGCCGTCACCCAAAGCGGATGAACGCCCGAACCCTTCTAGGGCGCCGACCCGGGCTGTCTCTTGGGGATCCGCCCGGTGAAGAAAAGCGCCACGATCGTGAGCAACGCGAGGATGCCCAGAGCGGAGCGAAGTCCGGTGATGCGGGCGTCCCGGTAGGCGTCGAGTGCCGCGTCCGTGGTCTTTGAATTTGCGCCGGCCTTGTCGAGAGCGCTTGTGAGATCTGCATCGGAGACAAACGGAACGCCGCCGGCCAGCTTGACCTGAGCCTCCGATTTCACCTGCTCCGGGATCGCCGAGCTGTTCTCGATGTTGTTCAGGAAGCCGGTCGAGAGCGCGGCGATCAGAATCGAGCCGGCGACCGCGGTGCCGAGGGACGCCCCCAGGTTCGTCATCGTGTTCTGGATGCCGCCGACCTCGGGGCTCTCGTCGTCGGGCACCGCGGAAACCGTGACGGCGCCGAGCTGCGAGGCCAGCGCACCGATCCCGAGCCCCACCAGGAGCATCGGCAGGAGGACGACCTCGGGGCCCGAGTTGGCGTCCAGCGCGCCGAGCAGGACGGCGGTTCCCGCGAAGAGGGCCAAGAGGCCGAAGCGAACGACGCGGCGCGGAGAGGCTTGTGGGCGAAGCTTCGGGATGCCGATCGCGGCGGCGAGCAACGTGATCGAGAGCGGCAGGAGCCGCCATCCCGTCGCCAGCGCCGACAGGCCGAGCGCAACGGAGAGGTAAAGGGGCACGACGAAGAAGAGGCCCGCCTGCGCCAGGTACTGGAAGAAGAACATCGTCAGCCCACCGGTCAGCTGCTTGTTCTTGAGCATGTCGGGACGGACGAGCGGCTCCTTGCCCGTGGCGACTCGGTGCGCCTCCCAGGTGAAGAAGAGCCAAAGCACGAAACCTCCGGCCAGCACGAGCCAGACGGTTGGCGACAGGCCGGCCCAGGACGTCGCGCCCGGCCGCGGCTTGATCCAGCCCCACTCTCCGGAGCGGAGGACGCCGAACACGAGCAGGCCGAGCCCGGCAGCCGACAGCACTGCACCGATGACGTCTAGCTTCGGGCGCGTCTCGGGCGGCGCATCCGCGATCTTGCGGGCTAGGAGGAGGATCGCGAGCACGACCACGACTTCGCCGGCGAAGACCCACCGCCAGGAGAAGTACGTCGTGCAGAAGCCGCCCACCAACGGCCCGACTGCGACCGCGATGGCGCCCGCGGCGGCGACCATGCCGTACGCGGCCGGACGGCGCTCGATTGGAAAGTTTCCAGCGACGAGCGCCACGATCGCCGGCAGGATCAGCGCCGCTCCGACCCCCTCGAGGAACGACCAGCCGAAGAGGAGCACGGGCAGATTGGGAGCGATCGAGGTGGTGAACGAGCCGCACCCGTAGATGACGCAGCCGATCGCGAAGGCGCGCTTGCGGCCGATCATCGCGCCGATCTTCGCGCCAGTGATCATCAGGGATGCCATCACCAGCGTGTAGGCCGTGATCGCGCCTTGGATGCCGGTCACAGTCGTGCCGACGTCCTTCGCGACCGTCGCGATCGAGACGTTCATGACCGACGTGTCCAGCGTCATCAGAAACTGCCCCGCGGCGAGCGTCAGCAGGACGAGAGTCGCCGCCTTCGTTCGCGACGGAGTCGCCGGGGCGGCGACCGTCAAGCCAGTGCTTCCGCCGGCGCTGCCGGCGCGTCGCGCGACGCCGGCTCACCCTGGAGCTCGCGCCGCCAGCCGAGCAGGATCTCGTTGACGGTCGCGGCGCCGACGATCGGCTCTCCCGAGAGTCGGAACGCGGCTGGGTGGAGAAGGAACGGCCGCGTCTGCGGGCCGCCGATTCCGCCGTGGAACGAGATCAGCTCCTCGAACGCGCACCCCTCTTCCAGCGTTGGGTCGTAGAAGCTGCCAACGAGGATGTCGGGGGCGTGCTCGAACCCGTCGGCCCGCATGAGGTGCCGTGGCGCATTCGGGGGAAACACCGCCAACGGATCCTCGCCTTCGACTTGTCCACTCTCGAGGTGTCGCGTTCCGCTCGGCCCGAGGACGAGCGGCCCTCGGTCCGACGAGCGGACGAGCAGCCAGCCGATGTGCGGGTGCTCGCGCAGGGCTGGAACGAGCCGGGGGTGCCGGCCGTCGATCTCCTCGAGGCTGAGGCGGCGCCGCTCGTCCATCAGGTAGACGAGGCCGAGGTTCCCGGACGCCAGGACGACGACGTCTTCACCGCTGACGTCGTTCTTGGCGGGCTTCTCGGGCTTCCTGCCCGAGGCGTCGTCGACCGCGCGGCCGACCGTGCTCCGGTTCTCGTCGCCGGAATCGACCCCGGCTACGTCGGCATGCTCGACCGAGCGGCGCACGAGCTCTTCGAGGTCGTAGCCGTTCCGCTGCTTGAAGGTCGCTCCCTGCGTCTGGCCATGATCGGACAGGACGACGAGCTCGTATGGCCGGGGGGCGTAGGGCCGCGCGCGCTCGATCCGGCCGAACTGCTGATCGAGCTTGCGCAGCGCCTCCATGGTGTCCGCGCGCTCGAGGCCGGAGTGGTGGGCAACCTCGTCGTAGCTCGAGAAGGTCGCGTAGACCGCGGGGCGCCCTTTCATCATGTCCGTGAGGACGCCGAAGACGATCAAGTCTCTGACGACGACGCAGAGCGCCGCGCGTAGGAAGGGGTAGTAGCCGCCGCGGTGACCGCGGGGCTGCACGTCACGCCTGCTTGCTCTCCGCGCAGCCGAGATTTCTAGAACGACCTCCCAGAAGAAGAGCACGAGCGAGCGGAGAACGTTGAAGCCGCTGGCGAAGAACGCCCTGTACCCGGGGTTCGCATGGCGCTCGGCCTCGCTGCGGCTGGCCGTGAGGATGACGTGATCGGCCTCGCCCGAGAGGAGGTTGCCGCGGCTGGCGCCGCCGTTCGCGAGCAACCCACGGCCCGAGAGGTGCCGCCGCTCGATCTCGGCGCAGTCCGCAGGTGCGGAGCAGACCATCACTCTCGCCCGCTCCTTCTCGACCCAGCGGAAGGCCGGGATGTCCTCGTTCGAGCCCAGCAGGATGCCCGCCTGGCTCGCCCCGGTCTGGGACGAGAGGTCGGTCTCCCATTCGGCCAGGTTGTGGGAACCTTGCTCGAGCCAGCGCGCCATCGTCGGCGCGCTGCCGTTGCGGATTGCCCGCTGGAGGACCGGCAGAGCGAGACCGTCGATCTCGAGGAAGACGATGCCGGGAACGCTCGTCTCCTCACGTTCGCCCGACCTGCGAGCGATGCGCTGTGTGACCCGAAACGTGTAGGTGTCGTCGTCGTTCGTGCCGAGGAGGACGTTGATCAGGACGCCTAGGCCGACTGCTACCAAAGCGACGCCGAGCGCAGACCAGAACGAGTCGACGGTCAGATCGCCGTTGGTGAGGCGGTCGGCACCGAGCAGGATCAACGCATCGAGGACGAGCACGACCAGGAACCCGACGAGGACTACGAAAGGGAAGCGGATCGCAGCGACGATCGGCGGCAGGACGGCGTTGAGCGCTGCGACTACGAGCGCCGCAACCAGCGCTCCTCCGAAGTTCTTGACCGAAGCCCCCGGGACGATCCAGGCCGCGCCGAGAAGCGCCGTAGCGGAGACCAGCCAGGCGAGCAGCAGCCGGAACACGTGAAACCGCGGCCGCCCGATGCCCCAGGTCGGCGCTTGCCCGTACTCCTGCGCAGTCGTCGTCATCGCAACGCCTCCATCAGAATCACGTGAAACGGGGGCTGCTCGGTTCGAGCTGCCCCCGGTTCCAGGCCGCTGCCTTACCTCGCTTCCGAGCCCGCCGTCAGCGCGGCGCCGAGCGCCATCAGGTCAGCCGGATGGACCCACTCGTCCGCAAGGACGACGCCGTCGGCCGCCATGAGCTTGTCGCGGAGCGGGATCGCCCAGCGGTGCTCGATCAGTGCAATAGCAGCGCTGCTTCCGTCCGGGATGGCGTCGGCGAGGTACCAGACCTCGTCTTCGCCGATCACGTGACCATCCGCGCCTGCTTCCGCGCCGGCATCGGCCGAGGCTTCCAGGTCCTTGCCGGCCCCGACCCCGACCAGAGCGCCGACGACCGCGCCGAAGTCCTCGGCCTCCTCCTGGCTCAGGTCGCTGGCGCGGTGCGACTCGACTTCACCATCGCGCTTCGTCACGAACAGCAGGTCGATCAACCGGATCACCCCGGACTCGTTCAGGCGCTCGAGCTCGGGCATGATCTCCCCGTCGAACCGCGTGCGGTCGAACTCGAGCACCAGCATCTGGACGGGCCCGAAGGGCAAAGACGTTTCCGAGGCGCTCATGACGCACCCAGCAGCTTCTGCTTCTGTGCGGTGAACTCTTCCTCGGTCAGGATGCCTTGGTCCCTGAGTTGGCCGAGCTTCTCGAGCTGGGCGATCATGTCGTCGGACCCACCGCTCGGCGCCGCGGGCGCCGCTGCCTGCTGGCCCGCTTGCTGCTCCTCGAGCTCGGCGATACGAGCATCGCGCTCGTAGTCCGACTCGCGGCCTTCTTGCACTTTCTTGCCCGCGTGGTATGCGACCCCACCGACCATCGCCGCTCGCATCAGCGGCCGCCGTCGTCTGAACATGCAGTACCTCCCTTCTGCTCCCCGCCGGCTTGGGGCCGGGGAGAACGGATGTCCGTTGCACGAAGGCTTTCGCGCGGGGCGAGAGGTGACATCGCCCGGTTGGGGTGAAGCCCCCGGCCCCATCGGTCATCCCATCGGGACGATGCCCGGCGCCGAGTGCGGCGTTTAGCTGGTCCGAAAGCCACAGAAGGAGGAGTTGAATGGTGAGGACGACGCAGGACTACGAGGTCGCGCGGGACTACGGTGCCGGCGAGCCGGCCGGAGTCGGCTGGGTCGCGTTCGCGGCCGTCATGCTCGGCTTCACAGGCCTCTGGAACGTCTTTGACGGGATTGCGGCGATCTCGAACGCGCACGTTTTCACCGCCAACGCCAACTACGTCTTCAGTGACCTGAACACATGGGGCTGGATCGTCTTGATCTTCGGCGTCCTGCAAGGGATCGCCGCCTTCAGCCTGTTGACCGGGAGCGAGTGGGCCCGCTGGTTCGGGGTTGCGAGCGCGTCCGTCAACGCGCTCGGCCAGCTTTGGTTCGCGCCGGCCTATCCGTGGTGGTCGATTGCGATTTTCGCGCTGGACATCCTGATCATCTACGCCCTCGTCGTCTACGGCGGGTCGCGACTACGGACGTAATGCGGAAAGACCTGGGGCGGCGCTGCAAGCGGAGGGACCCGGCGCCGCCCCCGCGCACATTCGCGTGAAGCTGTTCAAGCGCCCGCAGGGACGGACGGAAGAGGCGAGCCCGGTTGTCGGGGCGAGCGAGATTTCTTCAGACGAGCTGCTCGACCTGACGACCGCGTTCGCGGCCCCGCAGTGGCTGAAGAACCTCGGCCGAGCTTCCTGGCTGCTCGTCGGCGTCTTCGCGCTGATGGCCGCCCTCGTCTGGTTCCTCGGTGCCACCTACACGATCGGCGGCCCGGTGGTCGCGGCGACGATCATCGCGACGGTGGCCATGCCGCTGGTGGCAACGCTCTCGCGGCGGCTGCCTCGGATGGCCGCGGCCGCACTCGTCCTGGTCGGCCTGGTCGCGATCGCGGCGGTGATCCTCGTCCTCGTCATCGGCGGGATCACGTCGCAGCATCAGTCGATCGCGCAGCACTCTTCGGACTCCGTGACCAAGGTCAAGGACTGGCTCGAAAGCGTGGGTGTGGACAAGCCTGGCGCCGACGGTGCTTCGTCGCAGCTGAAGGCGGACGTCCCGAAGATCATCTCGACGCTCACGAAAGGGATCATCCACGGCATCAGCGGACTTGCCTCGCTCGCCTTCGGCCTCTCCCTGGCGGCGCTCTCGCTGTTCTTCCTGCTGAAGGACGGCCCCTGGATGCGTATGTGGATCGACCGCCACCTCGGCCTACCGCCGCGCGTCGCAACGACGATCACCGGCGGGGTGATCACCTCGCTGCGCGGCTACTTCCGGGGCGTGACGATCGTCGCCGCCTTCAACGCCGTCGTCGTCGGAATCGGAGCGCTGATCCTGGGCGTGCCGCTGGCCGGCACGATCGCCATTGTCAGCTTTGTGACCGCATACGTGCCGTTCATCGGCGCGTTCGTCGCGGGCACGTTTGCGGTCGTGATCTCACTCGGTGCCAATGGAGCCACCACTGCTCTGATCATGCTCCTGATCGTGCTGCTCGCGAACGGCCTGCTGCAGAACCTCCTGCAGCCGTTCGCGATGGGCTCGGCTCTCGACCTCCACCCACTAGTTGTCCTGGTGACGACGATCGCGGCCGGGTGCATCTTCGGCACGCTCGGCCTGATCCTGGCCGCGCCGCTTCTTTCAGCGGCCGTCCACATCACGCGTGACCTGGCGCGAGCGAGAGCTCAGCCGAGCGGGGAGCCGGACTCCTCGAGCGCCGCCGCCACGTCGTAGTCGAGCGCCAGGCCAAGTTTCGGCGCCGCTGAGGTAACCCGCACGGCCCCGAGCGCGGGCAGGGTCGCGAGCAGGCAACCGACGAGCTCTTCGTCGGAGGTGCCGCTCTCGCGGGCGGACTCGATCACTTCGAGATAGGAGGGGGAAGCTGCGTCGGCCGCGATCAGCGCGCCGAGACGGACCAGCGAGTGTGTCCTTGCGTCGAGCCGCGATTCAATGCGGTTGGCGGTCTGGCTCGAAAGCATCCGTTGGATGTAAGCGTCGTCCCCGATCGCCAGCTTGAGGAGAGTGCGCTCGATGTCGCCCACCGGAGCCTCGACTGTTACTCGCGCCTGCTCGCTGATCATCACCCCGCGGGGGTGAAAGCGCTGCGGGTCTCAGAGCTCGCTGGAGATGAGAACGCGGAGGTGCTCGTCGAGGCCGAGGCGGTGGGCCTCCGAGATCGCCTCGCTTCGACTGGAGACGCCGAGCTTCCTGTAGACCGAGATCGCCTGCGTCTTGATCGTGTTGCGCGAGACGAAAAGGCGCTCGGCAATTTCGCGGAACGAGAGATGAGTGGCCAGCAGCGGGAGCAGCCGGAGCTCGGCCGGGGTGAGCCCCGCAGCGTTTCCGTCCAGCTCGGGCACCGCGCCGATCTCCCGCCGGAGCTCTTCGGCCTGCCCGGCGAGCCTGTCCAAGCCGGGGACCAGCGTGAGAATCTCCTCGATCTCGCCGAGCAGGGCCTCGGCCCCTTGCGCGTCGCGTAGCGTCGCGAACCCGCGTCCGAGCTCGATCCTCGTCTGCACGGCGAGCCACGGAATCGCGACTGTGACGTAGGGCAGCAGCTCTCGAGCAACCGTGAGAGACGCGCGCGCTTCGTTCCACCTGCCCCGGTGGAGCAGCATCTTCGCGCTCGTCGCATGCTCGATTGCGCGCGCCGGTGCGCCTTCGACGCCAGATGTCGCCACGAGCCGGCTCGCCTCTGCCGCGAGCCTTTCGGCCTTCTTATCGTCGCCCAGGTCGGCAGCGAGCAACGCTCGTTCGGCGAGCGCGACGACCTGCGTCTCCGTCGAGCCATGGCCCGCGGCGCAGGTTGCTGCCGTGGCTAGCACCTCGTCTGCCTTCTCGGCCTCTCCCAGCAGCAGCAGCGCCACTCCGTGCGCGACAAGCGCGCTCGGTCGCCAGTTGCTCTCCTGCGGCAGCTCCGCAAGGGCCTCCTCTGCGTCGGCCAGCATCTGCCGAGGACCTGCCTCGCAGAGCCAGGCCCGAAGGGTGGCGATCCAGGGAGCCGTCGACCGGCTTCCGTCGGGGAGCGTTCCCGAGAACGTCGCCCTGGTTGCTGCCTCGAGCCACCGCTTGGCGAGCTCCGGACGCCCCCGCAGCGCATGGATGCGGCACCCGTGGAGCGCAACGGCCGCGTAGCGCTCGAACAGCCCCGTCCGTCCGAATCGTTTCAGCCAGAGCTCGAGGGTCGCGACCCGGCCCGAGTAGTAGACCGGAAGCGCGATCGCGGCCAGGATGTCGGCTGCACGCCGGCTGTCGCCCGCCGCATAGGCGTGCTCGAGCGCCGACTCTCGGTCGCCAATTGCCTCGAACCAGTCCGCGGCGCGACTGTGGAGAACCGGAATCAGGTGCGGCTCCTCCTCGGCGAGCTCGCGCTGAAGGAGCTCGCGAAAGAGGTGGTGGAAGCGGAACCACTCGCGCCGGTTGTCCAGCGGGACTACGAAGAGGTTCGCGTGCTCGATCTTCTCGAGCTCGCGCGCCGACCCCTCGTCCTCCAGCACCGCGTCGCACAGAGAACCGCACATCCGATCGAGCACAGAGGTGCGGCGTAGGAAGCGCAAGGGGCCGGGCCTCAGGCGAGACAGGCACTCAGAGTGAAAGTAGTCGGCGACGTAGCGGTCGCCGCCGTCGAAGCGCGATCGTCCCCGCTCGGACTGCTCCCCGTCCCGGATCGACAACGCAGCGAGGTAGAGCGCCGCGGCCCAGCCCTCGCATTGCTCGATTAACTCGGCGGCCTGCGTTTCGCTGAACGTCACGCCAGTCGCCTTGAGCAGCAACTTGGCCTCGCGCCTGTTGAGGGCGAGCTCCTCGATCCCGAGCTCGAGCAGCCCGCCGCTCGCGCGAAGCGGCGCCAGAGGCAGAATCGGGGTCACACGCGACGCCGCGACGAGTATCGATCCGTCGGCTTCGTCGTCGATCAACGCGCTGACCACTTCGAGCGCAGCGCGCGACCGCAACAGGTTGAAGTCGTCGAACACGAGCACGATCGGGCTCCTCGCAGCGAGCTCAGCGGCCAGGCGCGGCACGGCGGCCGACCAGATCGCCGTCGCCGTCGAGCTGAGCGCGTCGACGAGGCGCGGATTCAGCTCCTCGTCGTGAGCGAGCGCGGCCGCGATGTGCCGCAGCAGGACGACGGGATCGTTGTCGCGTTCGTCGAGGGTGACCCAGGCGAATGGGCGCGAATCCTTCGCCGCCCATTGGGAGAGCAGCGTCGTCTTCCCATAACCAGCGGGGGCGACGAGCGTCGCCACGGAGGTGGTCGAAGTCGAGGCGCGAAGCCTGTTGATCAGCGGCGTTCGCGAGATGGTTCCAGGTCGAAGCGGCGGCACCTGGACCCGCGACTCGAGAAACTCGAACGGCGGCACGGGGCGCGCGAGCTCGAGGTGTGCGGGGGCCGCCACGCTTCGGCGCCGCTTCGCCGCGGCGGCAGCCCCCGTTTTCCGCGCACGCGCGGTCATGAAAGTGACCCTGGATGGGGCCTCATGCGAGCAGAAGCGGTTGCCGGCATTGGAGGCGAGTATCCGGGAGTGTCCGGGTCTTGGGCAATGGCGCTTCCATGAGTCTTCGCGGCGGCGTCCCTGCGTCTGGCTGTGGTGTGTGCACCCGCTGCGTGAAAAGTGTGCAAAAGCAGACAATTTCCGTATGCTGGCTCAATGGCGACGACGATTGCGTCGGCCGCCGCCGCCGATCGGCGCAGGAGCACGCCCCCAGCTGTTGCCGTGAGCGCGCTTGCCGGCCTCGGAGCGGCCGCAGCCGGCTTGACGGCGTGGACGATCTGGGGGAGCCCGATAGCTTCGGCCCCCGAGACGACCGCGATCGTCAAGGGGCTCTCGGTTGTGGCCTACGTGACCGTGGGTGCTTACACCTGGTGGCGACGCCCTCGAAGCCGGCTCGGTCCGCTGGTCGCCGTCGCCGGGTTGCTGATGGCTGCGACCAGCCTCGCCGCGTCCGCGAGTGAGCTGAACTTCACCCTCGGCCGCATCGCCCTCGCCATTCTCGTTGTCTACTTCGTCTATCTCTTTCTCTGCTTTCCGCGCGACCGGCTCAGCTCGCAGCTGGAGCGGCGCTACGTCCTTGCCTTCGCTGTCGCAAGCGTGGCCGTCTGGACGATCGTGCTTGCACTGGCTCGGACGATGCCCAAGGGTGGCGCCTTTAGCGATTGCGGCACCGCGTGTCCCGGGAACCCGCTCCAGGTCGTCGACACGTCGGCCTCCTTCACCCACGCGATCAATCTCGCCGCCAACGGGCTGACTGCCCTCGGGCTTGCCGGAGTGATTGTCCTGCTGCTCCAGAAGGCCGCCTCGCCGGCGCACCTTCGCCGCCGCGCCGCCGTGCCGCTGCTGGGCGCCGCGACGATCTTCACCGCCGCGTATGCGGCCTACAGCGTGCTCAGCGAGGCGGATGTCACGGTGCACGCCACGGCACTAAGGGTGATCACTGGGATCGGGGCGCTCGCAATTCCAGTCGCGCTGCTCGTCGGACAGTTTCGTGGGCGCATCTTCGCCGCGACCAACCTCTGGCGCCTGCTGGCGGACGCCGGCAGCCGCCGTTTCACGCCAGCCTGGGTCGAAGGGATCTTGAGCAGCTCGCTCGGCGATCCGTCGTTCGCACTGGCGCTCTGGGATCCAGAGCGCAATGGTTACGTGGACGCCCACGGAGAGCCGCTGGAGCTTCCCGAGGCGACCGATGGGCGCAGCGTGACGCGGATCCAGACGGACGGTCGTCCGCCGATCGCGCTCGTGCACGATTCGTCTCTCGACGACGAGCCGGAGATTGTCGAGGGGCTTGGAGCCACGGCAGCCATGTTGCTCGAGAACTCACGGCTCGTCGGAGAGCTCCAGGCGTCGCGCGCGCGCATCGCCGAGTCGGCGGAAAGCGAGCGACTTCGTTTCGAGCGCGACCTGCACGACGGCGCGCAACAGCGGTTGATGGCAATCCAGATCAAATTGGCGCTCGCTCGGGGCGCTGCCGCCGGCGCTGACCTGGAGGGACAGCTCGACGAGCTCGCAGCCGATGCGTCGGCCGCCGTCGACGAGCTCCGGACGCTGGCTCACGGCATCTATCCCGCAGTGCTGCGCGAGCGTGGCGTTGCGGACGCCTTCCGCGCCTTCGCAAGGGCCGTTCCGATTCCCGTGCGGGTTGTCGACGACGGCGTCGGTCGCGCCGCCTCAGGCGTCGAAGCCGCGATCTACTACTGCTCGCTCGAGGCGATCCAGAATGTCGTCAAGCACGCCGGGCCGGACGCGACCGTCACCCTGACGCTTGCGCGGCCGAGCGGCCGGATCGAATTCGAGATCAGCGACGACGGGACCGGATTCGAGTCGTCGGCGCCGATCGCAGGATTCGGTCTCGTCAGCATGCACGACCGGATCGCGGCCGTCGGCGGGGAGCTTTCCGTGGACTCCTCACCCGGGCGCGGGACGACCGTGCTCGGCAGGATCCCCGTCGCCTACGAACCCGTTGTGCACCGCCCAAAGCGCGAGTTGGGTCCGTGATTCGAGGCCGAGCTTCGCAAGGATGCTCGAGACGTGGGTGCGGGCGGTCCGCTCGCTGATCGAGAGCCTGGCGGCGATTTCCTTGTTCGCTCTCCCCGTGGCGACGAGCTCGACGACGTCGAACTCGCGGGGAGTGAGCTTGGGGCCTGATTCGACCAGTGATCGCGCGATCGCGGGATCGAGTTGCAGCTCGCCCCGGCTGGCCGCTCTGACGGCCCCGGCGACCTCGTCCGCATCTGCGTCTTTGAGCAGGTAGCCGGAAGCGCCGGCGTCGAGCGCGGCGCGCACTTGCCGCCGGTCGCCGAAGGAGGTCAGCGCGACGACAGCCACGTCGGCATACCTGGCCCGAATCCGACGCGTGGATTCGACCCCGTCGGTCGGCTCCATTCTCAGGTCCATGAGCACGACGTGCGGCCGGCGACCTTCCGCCTCGAGCCGCTCAAGTGCCGCCAGGGCTTGCGCGCATCCGTCGACGTCGCCGACGAGGTCGAAGTCGGGCTCGCTGCCCAGGAAGGCCAACAGGCCGCGACGGACGACGGCGTGGTCGTCAACGATTAGTACTCGGATCGGCTCGAGTTTAGGTTCCGCCATCTAGATCAGCCGCGAGAGGCACCTCGATGCGGATCACTGTTCCGACCCCGGGCGAGCTGAAGATGTCGAGCGCGGCGCCGATGTCGCGCGCACGGCTGAGCATCGAGTCGAGGCCGTAGTGCGCGGGCTCGCGCCGTTCCTGGTCGAAGCCGTGGCCGTCGTCGGAGATCTCGAGCAGGATGAGGTCCTCCAGAACATCGACGCGCACCGATGCGTTGGCCGCATCCGCGTGCTTGCCGATGTTCGTGAGCGCTTCGCGCCCGATCCCGAAGAGCTCCGCCTCGGAATCGCGGGCGAGCGGCAGTCGCCCGACCGGGCCTGCGACCGCGATCTCGGGACCGGTGCCTGCGAACAGCACCTCGGCGTATTCGCTCAGCGCAGCGAGAAGCCCGTTCTCGACCGGGTCGCGCCGGAGCTCGAAGATCAGGCCGCGCATCTCGCTCTGCGCGCCCTTGGTCAGATCCCCGATCGCGGCGAGTGCTTCCGCGAGCCGGCCCGACGGCCCGACATCATGGTTTTGAAGGGCCTTTTCGGCGGTCCGGGTTTGCAAGATCGTCGAGAAGAGGGCCTGGGAAACCGAATCGTGGAGGTCGCGCGCGATTCGATGCCGCTCCTCGATCGCCGCCTCGCCCTGGTCGCGCTTCGCTTCCATCAGCGCCGCGGTCGATCGTTCCCGCTCGGCAACCAGTGCGGCCAGGAACAGCGTCGTCAGCGCAGCGACGCAGATGTAGAGCTGCGTTCCCAGCGTCCTGCTGTCGATCTGCTGGCGCGCGAACGGCCCGAGATGGTGCGCGGTCATACCGATCGTCATGCCGGCGACGATCGCCACCGCGAGAGTGGCTCCCGGGGCTCGAAATCTCGTGGCCGCCCAGATCAAGACGGGGAAGACGACGTAAGTGACCGTGGCGTCGCTCGAGACCGCCACCGCGGGAAGGGTCGAGACCGCGAGCAGCAGCAAGCCGCCTTCCCAGGTGCAGACGCGCCTCCACGCGGCGCGGGGGTCGCGAATCCAGACGATCAGCAAGGGGACGACGATGAGGCTGCCCGAGAGATCGCCGAGCCACCACGTCCTCCAGAAGATCGTGAGCTCCGACGTCGTGATCACTCCTCCGGCGAGCATCGAAAACGTGCCGATCGTTGCGCTGATCGCCGTCGCGGCGGCGAGCGCGAGGAACAGGCCCGTGACCTGGTCGATTCGATCGAGCCCTGCGCGCGGGCCGATCAGCCGGCGCATGAGCGCCGCGCCGATGAGGATCTCGGCCATGTTGCCGAGCTGCTGGCCCACCAGGCTCCCGAGCGGCAGCGGGTCATGTCCCAGTAGGAGCTCGAGGTTCGCCACGAGATCGCCGAGAAACACCCCGGGCCACCAGCGCAACCCGAAGAGGTAGAGAGCGCCGATCCCCAGGCCCGCCGGCGGCCAGACGGCCGAGACCGACCCGGTGTAACGCAGGGCCTGGCCGGCCTTCGCCGCTCCGTAATAAGCGGCGGCGAGCGCGAGGACGCCACCGATATACCGGGCGTTCCGGCCCCGGACCACGATCGGCAGCCGTCCGAAAAGCGGCTGCGCGAAGGGCGTTTGTGCCTGAGTGCTCATCCGGCTATAGCAGCGTCCCGGACAAAACTAGCGCCGGGCGTCGGTCTGGCCAACTACCAGGACAAATGTCGCAGGGCAGATCGTCGGTTTGCCCGATGTGCGGCGGGCTGCAGAGAAGCGATGATCGCCTTGCCTGCGCGCCGTAAGGTGCGTCAGGGATGAACGCACAAAAAAGCCGCTACTGAGATGTCGATTCGTGTCGTACTCGGGGAAGACAGCTTCCTGGCCCGGGAGGCGGTCGGCAGCGTGCTCGAAACGGCGGACGGGGTCGAGCTGGTGGCGGCCGCGGGCGATCTGGAGAGCCTGCGGGCGCTGATCGAGGCGGAGCGCCCGGATGTGGTCGTGACCGATATCCGGATGCCTCCCGACAACGCCGACGAGGGAATCCGGCTCGCGGCCGAGCTCCGCTCCACCCATCCAGAGATCGGCGTCGTCGTGCTGAGCCAGCATGCGGAGCCCACCTACGCGATGCTGCTCTTCGAGGAGGGCTCCGAGCGGCGGGCCTACCTCCTCAAGCAGAGCCTCAAGGACCAGGCCGAGCTGACCCGGGCGCTGAAGACCGTTGCCGAGGGCGGCTCCGTCGTCGACCCGATCGTCGTCGAGCAGCTGGTCGAGGCGCGGCGAAGCCAGGAAGATTCGAGACTCGACGGCCTCACGCGACGCGAGCTCGAGATTCTGGGAATGATCGCGGAGGGCCGAAGCAACGCGGCGATCGCCGAATCGCTCGTCGTCACCAAGCGGGCGGTCGAGCGACACATCAACAGCATCTTTCTGAAGCTCGACCTGCGCGAAGCCGAGGACGTCAGCCGCCGGGTCAAGGCCGCGCTGATGTACCTCGCGGGGGAGACTGCCACCTCTCTCTGATACATGCGCGCACCACAGCCGAGCGGTGCCCGCGGTGCCATGATCGCGATCGAATCCCTTGGTGCCTCGAATGCGGCCTGCGACAGTCACGCCCACTCTCGCCGATTCGCCCGTAGCTGTTCTAGCGGTCGATGACCGGCCGACGTTTCGCGAAGCAGTCCAGCGGCTCGTGACTGCGACGCCGGGCATGGACATCGTCGGCGAGGCGGGCTCCGGCGAGGAGGCGGTCGAGCTGGTCGAGCTGCTGAAGCCAGACCTGGTTCTCATGGACGTCCGCATGCCCGGGATCGGGGGAGTCAGCGCCGCCCGGAGGATCAAGGACGCTCATCCCTCGGTGGTCGTCGCGCTCATCTCGACGAACCGCCCCGAGGAGTTGGCTGCGGTAGCGGAGGAGTGCTCGGCCGACGCACTGATCTGGAAGCGGGACTTGCAGCCGCAGCTCCTCACCGAGCTCTGGCAGCGCCACCGGGTCGCCTGAGCAGGTCATCCCGTTCGGGCGATGCAGGGAACGCCTGCGCGATGTCCACTCAGCGCATGACGATTTCGCCTGAGTTCGCTCTGGCCGCGGCCGTGACAACGGCGGCAGGCGTCGTGATGATGCGCCTGGGCTTCGGCTCGCGAGCTCTCAAGACGCGTTTGCAAGGGCGGCGCTGCGTCTCGTGCGGACGCCGAATCGACGCGAGCACCTGCCCGAACTGCTCTCGCTGATGGGCGGCCGGACCCGGGGCGCCCCGGCAGTGCTGGTCGTGAGCCTGCTCCTGCTCGTACCAGTCGCGGCTGGGTGCGGGAGCGACAAGAAGAGTTCGGGCTCGGACGCTCAGGCGTCCTGGGCCGACGGCTTGTGCAGCTCGGTCACGGCCTGGAGAGACAGCGCAAAATCGGCTGGCGCGAAGGTCACGGAAGGCCGGCTATCCGAGGCGACGCTCGCGACCGCTGCCTCGGCGATCTCGGAGGCAACGACGAAGCTCGGAGAAGACCTGCGGGCGCTCGGGAAGCCGCCGACGCAAGTCTCGAAGGAGGCCAGGGCGACGGCGACGCAGCTGGCCGACGACCTGAAGAACAACGCCGACCAGATCAAGACCGCGGTGGCCGGGGTGTCGAGCGCAACCGAGGCCCTCGCCGCGGCGCCGGCGATCGGCGCGGCGCTCTCGGCCATGACAGACGACATCTCGTCCGCGGCCGACAACCTTCAGAACCTTGAAAAGGAGGACGACACCTGGAAGCAGGCATTTGAGGGATCGGAGGCGTGCCAGAACTTGGCCAACCGTTGAGAATCGTCTGGATCGGGCACAGCACGGTCCTGATCGAAACAGACGGTGCACGCATGCTCACGGATCCCTTGCTGCGTCCGCGGGTCGCGCATGTGCGGCGGGTGATCGAAAATCCGCCGGCGATCGGCGGTGAGCTGGACGCCGTTCTCCTCTCCCACGTCCACCACGACCACCTCGATTTTCCGTCGCTCGGCCTCGTACGTGCCCACCGGATCCTGGTGCCACGCGGCGCAGCGAGGCTCCTCGAGCGGCGGGGGTTCAAGAACGTCGTCGAGCTCGAAGAGGGGGAGGAGCTCTCGATTGGTTCGGTCACCGTCCTCGCGACACACGCAGCGCACGACGCACGCCGTTGGCCGTACGGCACGGTCGTCCCGGCACTCGGGTATCTAATCCGAGGCTCGGCGCAGCTCTACTTCGCCGGCGACACGGACCTGTTTGAAGGGATGGTCGAGCTCGGGCTGGGTCTGGACGTCGCCCTGCTTCCGATCGACGGCTGGGGCCCGCGGGTAGGCCCCGGCCACCTCGACCCGCGCCTGGCGGCGGAAGCGTTGCGACTGCTCACTCCACGGGTCGCTGTCCCGATTCACTGGGGCACGTACAGGCGCATCGGGCTCCACGGTGACGTTGCGAAGTTGCGCGAGCGCGCTGAGCTGTTCAGGCGCTTCGCCGAAGAGCTGGCTCCCGAGGTTGACGTCCAGATTCTGATGCCGGGCGAGCACCTCGACTTGCCGCTCGCGGCGTCCGCCGGAGAAGCCCGGTGAACCCGCGCGGAAAGCCTTGGCTCAAGCGGCTCCTGCTCGGTGCGCTGACCCTCGCGATCGTCGTCGCGACGTTTGTCTTCTTCCTGCCGAAGATCGCCGACTACGGCAAGGTCTGGGACGTCGTCCAGGACGTCTCTCTGACTTGGATCGCTGCCTTGCTCGGGGCGACGGTCCTCAACGTCGTGACGTTCGCGCCTCCCTGGCAGGTGGCGCTGCCCGGGCTCTCATTCATGCAGGCGCTGACGGTGACCCAGGCTTCGACCGCGCTCTCGATTGTCGTCCCCGGTGGCCTTGCGGCCGGCGTTGCCGGCTCGTTCGGCGTTCTGCGCGCCTGGGGATTCGCGTTCACCGAGATCACGCGGGCGGTCACCTTGACCGGCCTCTGGAACCAGTTCCTCAACCTCGCGTACCCGATCGTGGCCGTCTTCGCCCTCACCGTCTCGGGTGAGCACAACGCCGCGCTTGCCACGGCGGCCTTCATCGGCGTCGCCGTCCTCGGAATCGTCCTCGCCGGCTTCGTCGTCGTTCTCGTGAGCGACAGCCTCGCGAGGGACATCGGCGACGTCGCGGCGAGCTGCGCCAACTGGGGGCTCGGCAAGATCCATCGCGGTCCTGTTTCCTGGAGCGGGGCGAGCTTCGAGCGGTTCCGCGCCTCGACGGGAGACTTCGTCGGGCGACGCTGGCACGTGCTCACGGCTGCCTCGCTGGTCGGCAGCCTGTCCGTGTTCGCGGTGCTGGTCGTCTCGCTGCGCGCCGTCGGCGTCACCGCGTCAGAGGTCACGGTGGTCGAGGCGTTCGCCGCCTGGTCCTTCGTCCGGCTCGTCAACACGATCCCGATCACGCCGGGCGGGATCGGTGTCGTCGAGCTCGCACTGACAGGTGCGCTCGTCGGCTTCGGCGGCAACAACGCAGAGGTTGTCGCGGGCGTCCTCGTCTACAGATTCCTGACAATGGTTCCGACGCTCCTGCTCGGCCTGGCCGCGGCATTCACGTGGCGCCGGCAGCGGCGGCGCGCCCCGACCCTTGCTCCGACCGAGGAAGCTTGAACGCTCGCGTTTCACCCGTTCGGGGCGATGTCGCTGGCCGGCCTCGGGCCAAAGATCGAGTTCCCAGCGGCTCGAATGCGCGCCGCGGAAAGGAGCACGATGGATGACGGAGGCGGAAAGTTCTTTCTCTGGGTGATCGGCGTCTCGCTCGCGATCGGCGTCGGAGGGATGCTCCTCTTCTTGCTGATCGGAGCCGCCTGGTACGCCTGGGGGCCCTTCCTGGCCTTGATCGTCGTGGGCGGGGTGCTGATCCTGGCCGCGTGGATCTGGGAACGGACTCACGGAGGCAAGCCGTACGACGACGAGTACGACACGAGCGTCGCCGATCGCTGATGCGGCTCGAGCTGGGCAAGCAGGCGCGGCTCGCCGATGGGGCTCTTCGCGACCTCGTCGACGTCGTCATCGACGCGGACACCAACCGCGTCACCCATGTCGTCGTCGAGCCCAAGGACGAGCCGGAAGGCGCGCGGCTCGTGCCGATCAACCTCGTCGAGGACAACGGTCGGCGACACGGCCTCTCGCTGAGCTGCACCACGGAGACGCTCGAGGCGATGGAGCCGGTACGACGGCACACCTACCTGGGCTCGGGTGAGACCGCGGACCAAGCTGAGGGTGGTTGGGACGTGGGCGTCGAGGACATGCAGGCGATGCCCCAGTACTCGGCGGGCTTCATCGGCGAGGTTGGGCCCGATCTGGCCGAGGACGTCCTGATCACGTACGACCGCGTTCCGAAGGGGGAAGTCGAGCTCCGCCATGCGAGCGCCGTCTATTCGGCCGACCAGCACCACATGGGCAGCGTCGACGGAGTCGTCGTCGGCGCCGACGACCAGATCACGCACCTGCTGCTCGAGCGCGGCCACCTCTGGTGGCGGCGCGAGCTGGCGGTGCCGGCCAACGCGGTCTCGCAGATCAAGACCGACATGGTCGTCTTGGGCGTGAACAAGAACCAGCTCGGCGCAGCCGCGGACAAGGGCTAGCAACCAAGCATCGCGTCGCGGCCGCTCTGACGCGGCTGGCATCGTTCGGTTGCATGCTTGAGCGACGAGAGGTCAGCGTCGACGGCCGGCCCGTCCCCTACCGCGTCGCCGGGAGCGGCGAGCCCCTTGTGCTCGTGCACGGGCTCGCGGGGTCGTGGCGCTGGTGGACGCCGGTGATCGATGCGCTCGCCGCGCGACGCAGGGTCTATGTCGTCGATCTGCGGCGGTTGCGACACGTCGGCGCGGCCGACGTGAGCGCGTGGCTTGGACGTTGGCTCGACGCGGTCGGCCTCGACCGTGTCGATATCGCGGGACACTCACTCGGCGGCCTGATCGCAGCCGAGCTCGCCGCGAGCCGTCCCCAGCGAACTCGTCGCCTGGTCCTGGTCGCCCCGGCAGGGATCCCCTGCGGCCGCAGCCTGCCGGGACGCGGCGTTCCCTTGCTCGGCACGCTCTACGACATCCGCCGGTCGTTACCGATGATCACCGTCGACGCGCTGCGGACCGGGCCTCTGTCGATGGCGCGCGCAATCGCGTTCGTCTCGACTCGGGATCTCCGGACCGAGCTCGCCACCGTCAGCGCACCGACGCTGCTGGTCTGGGGCGACGGCGACCTGCTCGTGCCGTCCGAGCTTGCCGAGGAGTGGGAGCGCCTCCTACCCGACTCGCGGCTGGAGCGCCTCGCTTGCGGGCACGTCCCGATGCTCGAGGCTCCGGGGGAACTGGCCGAGCGCATCGGCTCGTTCCTCCAGGCTGAGCTCGCCGACGATTTCGGCGACCAGGTCAGGCCTGGTGTAGTGAACGGCGTGCGGTTCGCCGGCGATCGCGACGAGCCGTCCGCGCGGTAACAGCGTCGCCACGCGCTCGGCCCATTCCCGGCTGATGAAGCCGTCCTCCTCGCCGTGGATAACGACCGTCGGCTGCTCGATCCGGGGGAGCCGGTCTTCGATGCGGTCGGCGAGGACGACGCGGGCAGTGGCGAGCAACGCGCGCAGACCCACCGAGGCGTCGTCTCGGGCCGCGATCGCCACGAGCGACAGCGGCTCGCGCGCCGCATCGCGCAGTGCTCCGAAGAGCTGATGGCGTGCGGCACGACGTTCGGGATCGACTGTCGGCCCGATCAGGATCAGCGACCCGACTGCGGCCTGCCGGCGAGCCGCCAGCTCGGTGACGATCTGGCAACCCATCGAGTTGGCGACAAGGATGGGTCGGGCGAGAGCGTTCGCCTCGACCCAGTCGCCGAGAGCGTCGGCGAGGCTCTCGAGGCTGACCTTGCCCCGCAGCTGCTCGCTCTTCCCTTGGCCGGGCAGGTCCGGCACGAAAACGGAGTGGGAGGGCGCGAGAGCGCGCGCGAGCGGAAGCATGTAGGTCCCGGAGACGCCGTAGCCGTGAACGAGGACTACGGGCGGGCCGTTGCCGACGACGACGGCATGCATGCGCGAGCCCCCGACGTTGCTCCAGATCGTGCGGCGCGGGCCCACCTGCTTACGTCCTCGGCGTGTCGCTGTCTATGACCACGGTCCCGCTCAGGAAGTCCTGAAGACCCCGTCGCCGCGAGTCGAAGAGCACCGGCAGGAAGCCTGCGAAGAGCGGAACGATCGCAAGGATGAGGCCGACGAAGCGGACGAGCGATCGATACACCGATGGCGGCATTCCGTCAGGCGTGACCACCTGCAGGTGCATCAACCGCATGCCAGGTGTCTGCCCGGTGGTGCTCCAGAATGCGGCGAAGTAGATCGCGGCGGCGATGAGCCACCCTGCTCCGGCCAGGGCTCCGGCGAGCCAGCCGGAGTGCAGGCCGCTCGCGAGTGCGGCGACGAGCGCGATCGCGGCGGCCACGACGACGAAAGCGAGCTCCGCGAGCGCGGCATCGACCACGAGCCCGACTGCTCGCGACGCAAAGCCGCCGAAACTGACCGACTGCCCGTTCGGGGGACGGCGCAGCAGCCGCCTGGCACGGCCTTCCACACGCTCGTCGGCGATCCTCGAGCGCCGGCGCACAGCCTCTGCGAACTCGCCGCCGAAACCTGCTACCTGACTCGTGAGCGCCGCGCGGACTTCAGGGCTCGAGAGAACGTCCTCCAGCGCCTGCTTGAAGGCCGCGCTCTCGACCAGCTGGCGAGTCAGTGTCGAGGTGAGCTGGCGGCCTTCGTCTCCGGCAACCCAATCCTGGACTCCCGGGCTCTGGCGAATCCGGTCGACGAGCTGCTTGAGCCGATCCGCGTCGAAGCCCTCGTCTGCCGCGGTCTCGACCATGCCCTCCGCGACGCGCTCGACGACGTGGTGCTCGATCAGCGACCGGCCGATCGCCTCGGGCAGAGGTCCGGCGAAGGCGGCGTCGATTGCGCGCTCGGCCTCGCTCGTGATCATGCCGCGCCCCGATCGAGCGGCAGCACGCACAGGGCCGAGGGCGAACCGATCGAGCCTCACGCCTCGCCCTCCACGGCTCGCAGGATCTTCGGCCCGACTGTCCAGAGCAGTGAGCCGGCACCAGGGGCAGGCTCACCGTCGATGCGAACGACCGCCACCCCGCCCTTCTTCAACTTGAGCCGAAAGTGCTCGCCGCCTCCGCACAGGATCGACGCCAGCGTCGACAGGTAGGGCTCGTGGCCGACGAGCGCAATTGATTTCTCCTTGCGCTCGCGGAGGACGTCGATCGCGGACGACGGCGCCCGCCCGACCTCGAGCGCCGAGGACTCCTGCGGTTCCGGCCAACCGGCGACCTCGTGCAGGAGCTCGGCCGTTGACCAGGCGCGAGCGTAGCCGCTCGAAAGCACGACCCCGACTTCGGGCACGACTCGACGCAACCCTTTTGCCGCTGCCCGGAACTTCTGGATCCCGTCCTCGGTCAGCGGACGTTTGGAGTCGTCCGGCCAGCGCGAGGCGTCGGCATGATCGGCATACGCATGCCGGACGAGGTAAAGCGTGGGGCTTTCGTTGGCGGTCATCGCGTCGAGCGTGTCATCCTAGGTAGCCAGGGCCATCACCCAGGACGGATGACGGAGTTGACCGCAAATCGGCTCGTCCGCGCCGCCGGCGGCGTGATCACACGGCCCGGCCCCGACGGCGAGCCTGAGCTGCTTCTCGTTCACCGAGCGAAGTACGACGACTGGACGCTGCCGAAGGGCAAGGCGGAGCCTGGCGAGAGCGACGAGGAGTGCGCGCTCCGGGAGGTCGAGGAAGAGACCGGTCTCGTCTGTGTGCTCGGCGAGGAAGTCGGCGTCACCGAGTACGAGGACTCCTCAGGGCGGCCGAAGCGTGTCAGCTACTTCGCGATGACCGCACCCGGCCAGCAGGCGGGGCCACACAACGAGATCGACGCCGTGCGCTGGCTACCGCGGAAGCGTGCGCTGGACACACTGAGCTATGCGCGAGACGCGGAGGTCGTCGAGCGCTCGGCTCAGCTGCCCTGAGCTCCGTCCCCGAGCTGCTTCGCGAAGAACTCGAGGGCGCTGCGCGTCTTGGTCTGCTGCTCGCCACCCAGGTCGATGCCGCGAGAGGAGAGGTAGGCCCTCGTCTCAGCCGCGACCTGAAATGCCTCCGAAGGCTCGCATTTCGTCGACAGCTCCAGGATCCGCGAGCCGTCGGGGTAGAGCCACAGCTCCGTGACCAGCTTGCGCTCGAAGCCTTCGGGCGTGTTCTTCAGCTTCAGAATGAGCAGCGGTCCGAGTGTGGACAGATCATCAAGGCTGACCCCGTCCGGCGCATGTTCGGCGAAGAGCAGCTGCTGTTCCTTCGACAAAAGCTTGCGCAACGGCCTGTCGCCGGTCATCACCTTGCGCACCGCCCCTTCCTTCGG
>Ga0307304_10000020_pt1 | contig 25133 bp, 24 predicted proteins | sample ER_DNA_185_FD_194503 | JGI IMG/M metagenome (GOLD analysis project Ga0307304, IMG submission 194503) | Bulk soil microbial communities from the East River watershed near Crested Butte, Colorado, United States - ER_DNA_185 | ecosystem: Environmental > Terrestrial > Soil > Floodplain | place...
ACTCCCGCTCGGACTTCGACCCCGCCGTTGCCCGCTCCGCCGAGCTGCTCCACAACGAGCTCGACCGGTTTGAGGCGCTGCTCTCCGACCTGCTCGAGATCAGCCGGTTCGACGCCGGCGCGGCGGTCCTCGACGTCGAACCCACAGACATCCGAGCCACGGTCGCCCGCGTCGTCGAGTCGACGGGAGCGCTGGCTGAGCGCAAGGGTGTCCAAATCAGCGTCGAGGAGCCCGACAAGCCGTGCGAGGCAGAGATCGACAGCCGCCGCGTCGAACGGATTCTCCGCAACCTCCTCGTCAACGGGATCGAGCACGGCGAGAGCCGGCCGATCGTCGTACGAGTCGGCAAGGACGACCACGCGGTGGCGGTATCGGTCCGGGACCACGGCATCGGGCTGCGCCCGGGTGAAGCGGCGATGGTCTTCAACCGGTTCTGGCGAGCGGACCCTGCTCGGGCTCGCACGACCGGCGGGACGGGGCTGGGTCTGGCCATCTCCCTCGAGGACGCCCGGCTGCACAACGGCTGGCTACAGGCCTGGGGAGCACCCGGTGAAGGCTCCTGCTTCCGATTGACGCTCCCCCGGTACTCGGGCACGACCCTGGAGACGTCGCCGTTGCCCCTGAATCCCGTCCTCGGTGACGCGCTGCCCATGCGATCGGCAGGATCCGGTATGCCCGCGCGGGCCCCCGGCGCCGAAGCCGAAACGGCCATCTTGCGCCGGGTGCGCGCCGCGGCCGATCCGGTGGCCCTTACCCAGGAGCGAGCAGCGGGCGACGGCGAACATCCGGCGACGGCCGCCGTACGAGGTCACTCGTGACTGGCGGCACCGTCGCATACCGAGTGCGAGCCACGCTCATGGCGGTGCTGTGCGGCGCCCTCCTGGCCGGCTGCGGCATTCCGCGCTCCAGCGACGTGCTGGAGGGTCGCCGAGTCGGCGACAACGTGGCGCCGCGGGCGCGGATCGTCGTCAACCCCCCCGCCCCTGGGGCGTCGCCGGAAAGCATGGCGCGGGACTTCATCCGGGCCGGTACGGCGTTCCAGGAGACCGGCGACGACCAGCAGGTGGTGGGCCGCTCCTATCTCGCGCCTGGCTCGGTGGATCTCTGGCGGCCGACCGCGCTGGCGACCACGGTCTATGACTCACGAACGCCGCTGACCATCGAGCCGCTGCCGTCGGACCAGGTTCGGCTGAGCATCACGGCAGTGGCGACGATCGACGACATGGGCCGCTACCGCGAGCTGCCGTCGGACACGAAGGTGTCGACGGTGTTCGGGATGACCAAGATCGACGGTGAGTGGCGGATCAAGCTGCCTGACGACGGCTTCGGACTCTGGCTCAACACCGACGACTTCGACCGGGTCTTCGCGCCCTACCAGGTGAACTACGTCCAGAGTGCCAGGAAGGAGCTCGTTCCAGACGTCCGGTGGTTCCTCGTGGGTCCGAGGCTGCCGACCGCGCTCGCGCGGGCGCAGCTGGCACCTGTTCCGAATTACCTCAGAGGCGCCGTGGACACGGCCATCTCGGAAGGCACCCGTTTGGCCGTTGAGGCGGTCCAGGTCGACGCAACGGGGGTCGCCACCGTCATCCTGACCAACAGCCCACAGACGATTGATTCCAGCCGGCGACGACCTATGTGGGCCCAGTTCCTCGCGACGTTGACGCAGGTCCCGGGTGTCTCCGCAGTGTCGATCGAGGTGCAAGGGCTCGGCAAGATTCCGGTCTCGTCCCTGCCGCCGGCTGTCTCATCACTCTCCGACCTCGGGTTCTCCGTGGCTCCCACGGTGCCGGCCACGGTCGGCCTGCTGCGCTCCAAGGAAGGCCTCCAGCGCACCAACCCGCAGCTACTGGGCGAGAGCGGAAGCGCGCCGGCGGCTAAGGGGTCCAAGAGTGTGGCCGACCCTCCCAAGATTCCCGAGACGTACGTCAACCTGGCGACGTCCACTGACGGCGGCGAGATCGCCGGCGTGTCGACCAGCCGCGCGGAGCTGGCCCGGTGGCGGGGCGGAGCGGAGAGCACGGTGCCGCCCTTCGGGACTGCGCTCACGAACCCGATGTATGCGTCCGACGGTCGCCTCTGGATCGCTGGGCTGGCCTCGGGTGGGCCCCGGATCTGGACCTTCGACGGCGCCACGCTGTCCGGAGGTCCGCATGAGGTCACGGCACCATGGCTGGACGGACGCCAGGTCGTCAACCTGTCGGTGTCCCCGGACGCGACACGGCTCGCGGTCCTGTCGAAATTGCCGAATGACACCGACTACCGGTTCGACGTCGCGGGGATCGTGCGTAACGACAGCGATATGGCCATGGCGCTGGCCGAGCCGTACCGGCAAGGCGAGCCGCTCGTGCGGTTCGTCGACGTGACCTGGCTCGACCAGGTGACGATGGCGGTGCTGGCCCGCGAGAAGGAAGGGGCCTCGCTGCGGCCGTTCAAGGTGGACCTCGGCCAAGGGGTCGGGCTGCGCCGGGTCGGGCAGCTCGAGCTGGATCAGACGCTGATCAAGGAGCTGCCCGACGCGACGTCGCTCACATCGCGCGGAGGTGTCCGCGGGCTGGTTGTGATGACCCCACAAGCCGCATTCGTACGCGCTGGCAACGCCTGGGCTCAGCAGGCGGACGCCTCCGAGATCATCGTCGGCGGTACGTAAACATAGCCATCTAGCCACATGTGCCTAGACCGAACGGATGACCCATGAGTGACCGAACGTCGGGGCCAGCCTGACATCTCGGGCGATGTGCTGGCGCCACTGGATCGGCAGAGTGGATGTCCGGCAGGCGGTAGTGCCTGTGCATGTCGAATCACCCAAGCCCTGAAGGGACAGAAATGCTCAAGGCACTCACCAAGTTCCAGACCCGGATCGCGACCCGCGACAAGGGCGCGACCGCGGTGGAGTACGGACTGCTGGTCGCCCTCATCGCGGCTGTCATCGTCGCGATCGTCCTCGTGCTGGGTCGCCAGGTCAGCAACGCGTTCACCTCGGTCTCGCAGGCCATCTGATCCTCTTGGCTGGGACGGATGCCCTTTGGATCCGTCCCAGCGGGGGCCCGGGGACCCGGGGACTGGTCCGCTCGGGCTATGGTGCAGGTCGGCGCCGTCACAGAGGATGTGATGGTCGTTTCGGGGGGTCTCGTGCTGCCTGCCTGCGGCAGCGCGCAGCATGTGTTGAAAGGAACCACCGAAAATGACCAGGCTTCTCGCCACCATCACCACTCGCCTGCACACCCGGGAGCGGGGGGCCACCGCCGTCGAGTACGGGCTCCTCGTCGCGCTGATCGCAGCCGTCATCGTCGCGGTAGTTCTGATCCTCGGACGGCAGGTCAGCAACGCGTTCCAGTCGGTCTCTGACGCCATCTGACGCGGCGACCTACGCCGGACCGCCCATGACGTCCCGACTCCGCACACCAGAAGGTCAGGTACTCTCATGCGGCGTTCGGCTCGGGGCGACAGCGACTGGGGAACCACCGCTGCGGCGTTGGGATACGTCGTCACCCTCATCCTCGCGGCGACGATGTACACCACCGTCCCGAGTTTCTGAAGGACGGGATGAGATGCGAGTCGGTCAGAGAAGCTGGCGCCGGCGGGACGCCGGTGCCAGCGCCGTGGAGATGGCCATCGTCCTGCCGCTCCTGGCGTTCCTCGTCATGGGCGTCGTGGACTTTGGTCGCGCTCTCAATGCGGAGATCCAGCTCAGTCAAGGTGCTCGAGAGGGAGTTCGCCTTGCTGCGCTTGCCGGCGGTAACGCCGCCTACGATAAGGCAGCAGTGCGCGCTCGAGTTATCCTAGCGGCTCCTGCGCCGGGGTTCAGCGGAACCCCAACGATCGCCGACGCAGACATCAGCCTATGTACCAATACGTCCCCCGCCAGCGCCGTCGCATCTGTGACGGCGAAGTTAGCGTTCCGCGGAATTCTCTGGACTCCAGGCGGCGGTACCTTGCAGCAAACGGCGGTGATGAGATGCGGCGGCTAGGGCTGCGGCGTCTGCGCCGGGACCAGGGTGCGGCGGCCCTGATCGCCACTATTCTGTTCACCACTGGGCTGCTGGTCGGTGTTGCAGCCTTCACCGTAGATGTCGGGACGTGGAACTCAGAAAAACGACAGCTGCAGAACGCTGCGGATGCCTCGGCGTTGTCGATGGCGCGGACTTGTGCCCTCGCCGAGCCCAACTGCAATTACGTCGGCGCCAACACCTCTCTTGGTTCAGCCAGTATCATACAACTGGCTAACTCCAACTCACAGGACGGAAGTTCCGGTCTGGACGCGTCGGCGTACGCCAATGGTGTTTGCGGATCCGCGGCGATTTCCACCGTGACCTCGTCACTCCCTCAGTGCAACGCGCCCTCCGCATCCCTGGGCGACTGCCTTCCGCTGCCCTCGTGGATCTCGTCACCGGTGTCTCAGATCAAGTACGTCGAGACTCACACGCTCACACAGGACAAGAATGGCAACTCAATTCTTCCTGCCTCCTTCGGGCAGTTCATCACTGGTCGTTCCAGCTATACATTGGCGGCGTGTTCACGCGTGGCGTTCGGTCCGCCCGGAAACGGGACCGGAATCATTCCGGTAACCTTCTCGCTGTGCGACTGGTTCCTCAACACCTCCGACGGCACGTCCTTCCCGCAAACCGAAGTCGCGCTTGCTTTCAACACAGCCACCAACTCCGCATGCACGGCCAAGTACGGACACGACTTTCCAGGCGGCTTTGGATGGTTGACCCACAACGTGACGTGCACGGTATCGACGGACGCCAATGGTTGGGTGGATGCCAATACGGGTCTGGGCGCTGCCAACGACTGCGCGATTCAGATCAACTCGATGGTCGGCCGAGAGATTCTCTTTCCTGTTTTCGACTGCATGGACAAGAACAAAAGCTTCTGCGGCAACACCGCGAACGGTACGCAGACGTTTTATCACATCGTTGGGTATGCCAGCTTCTACTTGACTGCGGTGGACGTCAACGGCCAAATTCTGGGTAATCTTCCCGGCTATCCCTCAGCGGCGGCCCTTAGCCAGTGCACCTCCAAGGGCGGTAAGTGCTTCTTTGGCTGGTGGACCCAGTCCATGCAAAACTCCGGCGTCATCGATCCAACCGCCCAGAATCTTGGTTCCCAGATCATCAAGCCTGCAGGCTGACAGAGAAAACTACGTATAGGTCGGTTTCATTCATGGGTCGTCGCGTCATCGCCATTACCGCCGCCGTGCTCCTCGCCCTGGTTGGCGTCATAGCCGTCGTGCTCTACGCCAACGGGGCGGACCAGCGCGCTATTGCCTCCGCCCAGCCGCGGACGGTGTTCATCTCGACGCAAGCCGTGCCGCCCGGGACCACGCTGAACGACGCCATCGCCGGTGGGCTCATCGTCGAGACGAATTTGCCCGCCAAGTCGGTGCCCATCGGTAGCCTGACGGCGGTCACGGAGGACAACAAGAACTTGCTGGCCCTCAGCGAGATCGCGCCAGGAGAGTACATCCAGAGCACCCGGTTCGGCACGACACCGCAAGGTAGCCAGGCGATCCGGGTACCCAACGGCCAGATCGCGATGTCTCTGACCCTGAGCGACCCCGCCCGCGTCGGCACGTTCGTCGCACCGGGCTCACACATCGTCCTGTACGACACGGTCGCGGGGGCAACCGCGACCGGCACTGCTGCCCCCGCCCAGGCGGCCGGCACCCATGTGCTGTTCGAAGACGTTCTCGTCATCGCCGTCGGCAGCACCGCCTTGACTCCGGCGCAACCTCAGGGCGAGGCAACGGCGGCGCCGAACCAAAGCGGCGCACTTGTGACCCTTGCCCTGACGCCCGAGCAGGCGCCGCGGCTCGTGCATGCCCTCCGGAACGGCAATTTGTATGCCGGTCTACGCGGGTCTGATCTCAAGATCGACACCGCACTCGTTGTCACCGAAGCCAATGTCTTCAACCGCTGAGGCCTGGACGAAGGACTGACTGACATGGCCATTCTCTGGCACAGCGAACCGCGCGCGGTGGAGCGCTACTCCATGGCGATCGGGGAGGCCATCCATCAGGTGGAAAGCGCGTCGATGGCCTCCCGGCTCCTCACCGCGGATCATTCTGAGCGCTTGGTCGTGATCGGACCGGACGTCGACCTGGAGCACGCCTGTGACCTGTCGGAGATCACCCGGGTGGACCGGCGCGAGGTTGGGATCATCCTCCTCCGGCGCCGCCTGGACGTGACGATGCTGGCTCAGGCTCTGCGGGCTGGTGTGCGCGAGGTCGTGCCCTCGGACGACCTCACGGCCATAGCCGAAGCCTGCCGTCATAGCCGCGACCTGTCGCTGAAGCTCAGTGGCGGGGCCGGACAGCCTGGTGCCCGTGAAGGCCGCATCGTCACAATCTTTTCCGCCAAGGGTGGCGTCGGGAAGACAACCTTTGCGACGAACGTCGGAGCCCAGCTGGCGGCCACCGGAAGCCGCACCCTGCTCGTCGACATGGACCTTGCCTTCGGCGATGTCGCCATCAGCCTCCAGTTACTGCCGGAGACCACCATGACCGACGTCGTCGCGATGTCCGGCCACCTGGACGACCAGGGCTTGGCTTCGGTCGTCACCAAGCATCCCGCGAGCGGCCTGGATGCACTCTGTGCTCCCTCCGAGCCGGGTGAGGCGGACCGCATTCTCGGTGCGACGGTGGGTGAGGTACTTCGGGTTGCGAAACGCGCATACGACTTCGTCATCGTCGACACCCCACCGGCCTTCACCGAGCATGTCCTCGCGGCGTTCGACCTCAGCGACCAGATCGTCCTGTTGGCCACCCTCGATATCCCAGCCTTGAAGAACCTTCGGCTCACCCTCGACACGCTGGACCTTCTGGGCAGCCCGGCGGAGTCGCGGGTTGTGGTCCTCAACCGGTCCGACGCCAAGGTGGGGTTGCGTCCGGACGACGTGGTCACGTCGATCAAGCAGGACATCGCCGTCATGGTGCCGAGCAGTGTTGACGTTCCGGCGTCGGTGAACCGTGGCGTCGCTATCGTTTTGGACGACCCCAAACACCCGGTGAGCTACGCCCTTCGCCAGCTCGTCGACCAGCACATCCGTCCCCCGGCGGAACCGACCGGGCGTCGGGAGACGCGCGCGGGCTTCCGCACCCTGAGTAGAGGAAACCGGCGATGAGCCTTTCCGAACGACTCGACAGCGTCCGACGGGCGCAACAGCCGATAACCCCCGTGCCCACCGGCCAGCTACGCGTGCTGCCGACCATCGTCGACCCCTTCGCCGAGGTCAAGGCTCGGGTCCACCAAGCGATGATCGACCAGCTGGGACCCAAGCTGTACGACCCGAACCTGCCTGCCGCTGACCTCGAGGCCCGGGTCAGGCAGACGCTGCAGTCGATCATCGACGCCGAGCAGACACCACTCGCGCTGGCCGACCGCACCCGGATCGCCCAAGAGGTCTCTGACGAGATCCTGGGTCACGGACCGATCGAGCCGCTGCTCCGCGACCCGGAGATCACGGAGATCATGGTCAACGGCCCGACCAGCATCTACGTCGAGCGGGCCGGCAAGATCTTCCCGGTCCCGGCGAGCTTCGCCTCGGACGCCCACCTGCGCCGGACCATCGACAAGATCGTCGGGCGCGTAGGTCGCCGGATCGACGAGGCGAGCCCGCTCGTCGATGCCCGCCTGCCCGACGGCTCCCGAGTCAACGCCGTGATCCCGCCGATCGCGCTCGACGGGTCGGTGCTGACGATCCGGAAGTTCTCTCCCGACCCGTTCACCGACCGTGACCTGCTGGCGTTCGGCACATTCTCACCGCAGGTGCGCGACCTGCTCGACGCCTGCGTCCGTGGCCGCCGCAACATCGTCATCTCCGGCGGCACGGGCTCCGGAAAGACCACGACGCTCAACGTCCTGTCGGGGTACATCCCGATGGACGAGCGGATCATCACGATCGAGGACGCTGCGGAGCTCCAGCTCAACCAGGAGCACGTGCTCCGCCTTGAGGCCCGTCCGTCGAACATCGAAGGTCGGGGCCAAGTGGCCGTTCGCGACCTGGTCAAGAACGCCCTTCGTATGCGTCCGGACCGCATCGTCGTCGGTGAGGTCCGTGATGGTGCCGCGCTCGACATGCTTCAGGCCATGAACACCGGCCACGACGGATCCATCACCACGGTGCACGCGAACAGCCCGCGCGACAGCCTTTCTCGGCTCGAGACCATGGTGCTGATGGCTGGCGTTGAACTGCCCGTTCGAGCGATCAGGGACCAGGTCGCTAGTGCCATCGACCTGGTCGTGCAGCAGGCCCGTATGCGGGACGGCAGCCGCCGCATCGTCGCCATCAGCGAGGTCGAAGGCATGGAGGGTGACGTCATCACCCTCCAAGACCTGTTCACCTTCGACTACGCGGCCGGCCGCGACGAGACGGGCCGATTCCGTGGCGGCTTGATCAGCACCGGGCTGCGTCCCAAGTTTACCGACGCCCTGCATGACCAGGGCATAGACCTGCCCTCGAGCATGTTCGTCCGAGGGCTTGCATGACGAGGAAGCGCATCCGCCTGGTTCTCGCCGCGCTCGTCGCCCTGGTCCTGGGCGTGCTCGGCGTCGGCATCGCCCGCGCCGACGGCGAGGCGTCCCTGAGCTCCTTGGCCAAGACCGCCGAGGGCACGGTGAGCGGTGTTCTCACCGTGCAAGCGATCGACAACTCACCAGCCGTGGTCGACCCGAAGTCCCTGGTCCTGACCGTCGACGGCAAGGACTACCCGGCCACCGCGCAGTCGGCGTCTTCAGTGGAGCGCTCGACGATCCTCCTCATCGACCGCAGTGGCTCGATGAAAGATTCCGGTATGGCCATCGTGCGCTCGTCCGTGCAGCAGTTCCTCCAGAGCGTGCCCAAGGACGTCAAAGTGGGGGTCGTCTCGTTCGCCGACCAGCCCAATCTCGATGTAGCGCCGACGAACGACCACCACGCCGTTCAGATCGCTGTGGACGGCCTGACGTCGGGCGGTGACACCGCGCTCTACGACGGGCTCAGCTTGGCGATCGACACCCTGGGCACCGCGGGGGATCGAACGATCCTCCTGCTCGGTGATGGCAGGGACACGAATAGCAAGCTCAAGGCTCAGCCCGCCGAGCAGAAGCTCAAGGCGTCCGGCGTACACCTCCAGGTCATCGCGTTCCGGACGAGCTACACGGACAACCTCGCGCTGGGGTACCTCGCCGCGGCCGGCCAGGGGACGGTGACGGAGGTGGGCAACAGCGCCAAGGTCGCCGAGTCGTTCTCGGCGGCGGCGAAAGCCCTCGGCAGCCAGGTCTCGTGGACAGCCACGCCTAAGAACGTCTACGGCCGGAAGGACGTCACCCTGCGGGGCACGGCCAACGGCAAGGCGTTCGCGGCGCTCTCGACGGTCGACTTCGGCCAAGCGCCCGCGTCGGGCACCTCCACCGCGACCGCCCCTCCCGCGCCCGGGCAGGCGGCCCCCGTGCCGCCTGCTGACGCGGCCCCGGCCCCGCCGCCCGACACCTCGCTCATGGGCGCGCTTTCCGCCCGCACCTTCCTCGGGCTGCCGCTTCCGGTGGCGATCGCCGCACTGCTGATCTTTGTCGGGCTGCTGCTGTTCGTTGCTGCCCTCATGTCCCCGGCCTTCAAGTCCAAGCGGCGAGAACGGGTGGAGTCGATCGAACAGTACGTCGCTCAGACCAGCCGACGCGCGGTGGAGACTGTCCGTACCACCGACGTCAGTGGCCTAGCCGCCAAACTGATCCGGATCGGCGACCGCGTCGTGGAGGGGCGCGAGTCAACGTCCCGCACGGTTCTGCTGCTGCAACGGGCCGACCTGCCGTGGCGGGCCGGTGAGTGGGCGGTCCTCCGCGTTATCTCCGTCGTCGTCGGCATGCTCCTCGGCATCCTGCTCATCCACGGCGATGCCCCCCTGGCCCTCCTGGGCGCGCTGCTGGGGATCCTTGTAGGGATCATCGTTCCTCCCCTTGTCCTCCGGTTCCTTGCGGGTCGCCGCGCTCGCAAGTTCGAGCGGCAGCTGCCCGACGTGCTCACCCTCGTCGCGAGCAGCCTCTCGACCGGCTTCTCCCTGCCGCAGGCCCTCGACGCCGTGGCACATGACGTCGCCCAACCGGCGGCCAAGGAGTTCTCGCGTGCGATGGCCGAGACCCGGATCGGGTCGAACATCGAGGAGTCGCTCGAGCGGATGGCCGACCGGATGGACAGCAAGAACATGCATTGGACGGCAATGGCGATCGAGATCCAACGCAAGGTCGGTGGCAATCTGGGCGAGACGCTGCGCACCACAGCGACGACGCTGCGAGAACGTGAGTCGCTCTTCCGTCACGTGCGCGCGCTCTCGGCCGAGGGCCGGCTCTCAGCTGTGATCCTCATCGCCCTGCCGATCGTCATCCTCCTGTGGATGCTCTACGTCAACGGTGAGTACGTGTCGCTGCTGTGGACGAACCTCATCGGGATCGCGATGTCCTTTGTCGCCGTGGTCCTCATGGTCATCGGCGTCATCTGGATGCGCAAAGTCGTTGAGGTGGAGGTCTGATGACCGCGCAAACCGTGCTGATCGCGGGGGTCGTGATGATCTTCGTCGCGATCCTCGTCGTCATCGGCACGTTGGTTATCGGCGCGGGCGAACCCCAGGGCGTTGCGCGCAGCCTGGCCATCATCGAGCGGCAGATTACCCACAGCGAGGTCGGCAGGGACGAGCTGCCGGCTCGTGACCGCCTCGTGACGCCGGTCTTCGACCGGTTCCGCCGGATCGGGTTGGCATTCTCCCCGCGTGGGACCTCGGACCGGCTTGCTCGGATGCTGGACGTCGCGGGTAACCCGCCGGACTGGCCGGTCGAGCGAGTTCTCGGCGCCAAGGGCGTCTCCATGATCATCTTCGCGGTCATCGGCCTTCTTATCGGCGGGTTGTCGCTCACCGGGGTGATCGTCGCCGTCATTGCGGGTGCCGCCGGCCTCTTCCTGCCGGACCTGCTGGTCTACAACGCGGGTCTCAAGCGCCAGGACCAGCTCCGCACCGGGCTCGCCGATGCGCTCGACATGCTGACCGTATGCATGGAGGCCGGCCAGAGCTTCGACGGCGCCCTGCTCCAAGTGGCCCGGTCGGTGGAGGGCCCGATCGCCGGAGAGTTCGCGCGCGTCCTCTCGGAGATCCAGATCGGACGGACCCGCGGCCAGGCGTTCCAGGGAATGGGGGAGCGGACCACGCCGCCCGAGGTCAAGACCTTCGTCAGCGCGATCGTGCAGGCCGACCGGCTCGGTCTGCCCATCGCGAACGTCCTGCGCGAGCAGGCGAAGGAGATGCGTCTTGTGCGGCGCCAGCGTGCCGAGGAGAAGGCCCAGAAGATACCGGTGAAGATCCTCTTCCCGATGCTCTTTTGTGTCTTCCCGGCTCTACTTGTTGTCGTCATCGGCCCCGGCGTCATCCGCATCATGGGGATGTTCTCCGGCTTCTGATCGGTATCCGACCCGCCGGTCAGGCAGACGAGAGGGCCGGTATGCGTCAGCCCCAACGCATACCGGCCCTCTTCGTTGTCGTCCGATCGCCCACGTCGGACGGTAGTTCGCCCTAGGACTGGGACTTCACGAACCCCAGCTTGATGGCGGCCATGACCGCGCTCGCGCGGTTGTGTGCCCCGAGTTTCGAGTAGAGCTTGGCGATGTGGGTCTTGACGGTCGACTCGCTCATGTAGAGCCGCTTGGCCATTCCCGCCACGGAGTCGCCGACGGCGAGGCGCTCCAGGACCTCCATCTCACGGGCGGTGAGGTTGGGCTTGACCTGCGTCGAACGCCGACGCAGCGCATCCGCGAGGCCCACCGCCGTGAACGAGTCGGGGGCCGCGGCCGCCCGGCGGACCATGGCCAAAACCTCCTCCGAGGAGGACGTCTTGAGAACGAGCGAGGACGCTCCCGCGTCCAGGGCGGCCAACAGCGTGTCGTCGTCGTTGTGCATGGTGAACACGACGAGGCCCATCGTCGGGCGCTTCGCTCGTACTGAGGCGACAAGGTCGAGCCCCGACCCGTCGCCGAGCGAGACGTCGACGACCATGACGTCCGCGCGGACGGAGTCGGCGAGACGCATACCCTCCGCCAGGCTGGACGCCTGGCCGACGACGTTGAGGCCGCCGTCGGTGAGAAGGTGAGCGATGCCGTCACGCACGAGGGGGTGGTCGTCCACCAGCAGGACCGTCACGGGGGCGGTGCGGGTCGGGGAACCGGCAGGAGAGGTCATCGGAGAGTCCTTGAGGCCGATCATGAGGGTTGGGGGAGCCTTTCGTGGAGAACCGCCGACGCCTCCGGGACGGCGGTCAAGTGGACCGAGATCTCGGTACCCGACGACGATCCCGTGATCGTAATCACGGCCCCGAGCGACGTGGGAAGGTGAGGGGACAGGTCGGATTCGGTGAGCCGCGTGGGACCGGATTGCCGCAGTACCATCTCGGCGTCGGGCGCCTGGGTGCGGAGCCAGACCTCCACTTCGAGGTCCTGTGCTGTGGCGCTGCGGCGGGCGTCGGCGATGAAGTCGAGGAAGATCCGGTACAGGCCGGTCTCCACGTGCGCGGGCAACCGGAACGACGACTCCGAGAGCCGCAGGTTGACCACAGCACCGGTCGCCGCCCCGAAGGCTTGGAGCTGCGACGTGATGGCCGCGCCCAGGCCGCCTTCGGGTCTGACCGTGAGACGCAGGTCTCCGATGTGGGACCGGACGTCACCGAGGATGCGGGTCACCTCGGCGCGCAACGCAACGACCTCCTGGCGCAGCTCGTCGTCGGGCAGCCGCCTGAGCCGGTCCATGCGGAAGCCGACGGCGACCAGCTCCTGCGCGATGCCGTCGTGGATCTGGCGCGCCAGCCGCTCGCGTTCCTCGATGCCGGCGCGCTCACGCAGGCCCCCGAACGCGAGTGCCACGGCGACGAGCCCTTGGTGCTGGCGAGCTACCGCAGACGTGGCGATGAGCAGGTCGTCGCGCGGGATAGCCTCCCCGATGCCGTCGCTGATGACGATGCCGTACTGACGGTCGCGGGCGTCGCGGAGCGGAATCGCCAGCTGTACTCGCCCGTCGTCGTCCACAGTCGCACCGGGGCGACCGTGCTGCCACGCTTCTCCGATCACCCCATCGTCGTCGCGGGGGTCCGGCCACGGGACGCGTAGTGAGCCGCGCAGCGCAAGGGGCACCGGCCGGTCGGGCGGCGAACCGATGAGAATACCCGAGCGCGATCGGGCGCCGGTACTTGGCAGTGCGTCGAGCACGTGCTCGGCGGAGGTGGCCGGATCGAATCCTGCTCGCATCTCGGTCGCGAGGCCCTCCAGCCGCGTCAGCAGCCAGGTGGCCTCGGCGGCGAGCGCGTCGTCCTTGCTCGAACGTGGAACCAGGTGGGCGGACCACGCGGCCAAGGCTCCCAAGCAGACGGTCAGGGCGCCCCAGAGCGCCAGGGAGGCAGGCTGGAGGTCCGTCGTGGTCGGCATCGTGGTGATCCAGGCGACGACGGCGGGCCCCAGGAAGATCGGGACGCACGCCGCGACGGCTCGACCACCCCACTCCTCGCCGGCCCGGAACACCGGGATGATGACGAGGAGGAGGGCGCCAGCGCCGGCCGTGAGTGACAGCCCGGCGATCGCCGCCCCAGCCAGGGTCAGGGTGAGGCCGAGGACCCGGCGGTCGTGGGGACGGAGCGGCGCGAAGGTCAGGGCGGCGCCGGTCATGATGTCGGCAGCTAGGACGAGAAGCGCCCACGGGAGCACGCCGGGTGAGCTCCCATGGACGGCGTTGACGAGCAGCACGATCACGATGACGCCGACCCGCAAACGCGTGCCTGTAGACAGCACCCGGCCAGAGCCCATTGACCGACGTCCCTTCGTCAGGTGAGGTCCGCGTCCGGACCTCGCGCACATGCTTCGGCATCGGCGCCGCCGATGGGGCGGATTGCCGCATACCCGCCCGAAAATGGTCCGAACGGACCATAATCCACAGGCTGCGATCGGTTTTGCCCCGATCTCCACAGACCGGGAGTGGACCGATGACAGCCGCGGAGCGACCCAACAGGGTGGCGTCATGACCACCGCCAGGACCTTGACCGCGAGCATAGCGCGAACCCTCGCCGTGGGCGGCCGGACCATGGCCGACGCCCTGCTCGACCTTGCCTTGCCCAGCACGTGCGCGGCCTGTGACTTGCCGGCTGGCCCGCTCTGTGCTCCGTGCGAGCGCGAGCTGCGGGATGGGCTCTTCGACCGTCCCCGGCGTTCGATGCCGGAGCCCGTGCCGATCCACCTCCCGCCGGTCACGAGCGGAGGACCGTATGCGGGTGTGCTGCGGCAGCTCGTGTCCGCCTACAAGGACGACGGCCGGCGCGACCTGCGCCCGGTGCTGGCCGAACTCCTGGCGCAGTCGATGGCGGTCGCGGGATCGGGCCGTTCTGTGGTCGTCGTTCCGATGCCCTCTTCGCGGGCGGCGGTCCGGCGTCGGGGCGACGATCCGGTAGGTGGCCTCGTTGCCGCCGCGGCGGCCCAGATAGCCGGCGCACCACGGGTTCTGTCGGTGCTGCGACCACGTCGCCGCCTCGCCGACCAGTCGACCCTCGGGCACCGCGAGCGGGCCGCCAACCTCGCCGGTGCGTACGCGGTCCGCAACGGTGGGGCGGCCGAGCTTCAGGGCCTGGCGGTCGTCCTCGTGGACGACGTCGTGACGACCGGAGCGACTCTTGCGGAGGCGGCGCGGGTCGTCCGCGCCAAGGGTGGACTGGTGGTCGGCGCAGCGACGCTCGCCGCGACTCAACGTCGGGCCTCGGGACGGCGACCGTGAGCGGCCGAAGTCACCTGGAGGAGGTCCGCGGGGCGCGACCCGCCCCGGTTCCGCCGGGCGGCGGAAAGGGTTACGGTCGTGACAGGAATCCGGCGCTGGCGCGGATGGGAGGTGGGCGTTCGGGTATCGAGGGCCTGCCCGGCCCGAGGCGGACCATCCCCAACAGCGAGGAGAGCGACGTGGACATCGTCGTCACGGGGCGACACACCCAGATCACCGACCGGTTCCGTCTGCACCTGGAGGAGAAGCTCTCCAAAGTGCCCCAGCTGCTCCCGAGGGTATCCCGCATCGACGTCGTCGTGACGCACGACAAGGCGGTTCGCAACTGCGAGGTCGTGGAGATCACGTGCCACGCCAAGGGTCCCGTGATCCGGGCAGAAGCCTGCACCGACGACCTCTACGCCGCGCTGGACATCGCCCTGGACAAGCTCCTCGAGCGGCTGCGCCGGGTGTCGGATCGACGACGGGTGTCGCGCGGCGGCCGCCGGGCACCTGAGTCCGTTGCACGGGCCACAGGTCGCCTGAGCGCAGGGACCGTTGCTGAGGCGGCTGGTGCAGTCGTTCCCGAGGTCCGCGAGGATGTGGCGGGCTCAGTCGCCGGAGGAGCGGCAGCCGGAACGTCAGGTGACGCCGACGGTCGAGCAGCCGGGGTCGGGGCAGCAGCGCGACCGGGTTCCGCTGTCGGCAGGCCAGGTGTCGACGGAGCCTTCGGCGCGGTCGGGGAGTCGCCCATCGAGGTCCGCGAGAAGGTCCACGCGAGCGCGCCGATGACCCTCGAGGACGCGCTGAACCAGATGGAGCTGGTGGGTCACGACTTCTTCCTCTTCCACGACTCTGACACCGGTCAGCCGAGCGTCGTCTACCGGCGGCGCGGCTGGTCCTATGGCGTGATCCATCTCAAGGTCGACGCCTCCGAGGAGCCGAAGCCGCGGCCCGGTGATGCGGCCTCCGCCGACGATGAGGCCGACTCGCCGGTTGGCAGCGCCCTGGGCTGAGCCGCGGGACCTCTCGCCGGCGGAGCGACTCCGCTGCGTCGTGCGATGATGCCCGGCATGGGCAGCTGGAATGACGGGGACGAGTCGCCAGGACCCGAGGGCCAGTCCGGTCTGGTGAAAAGCGTTGAGACGAGCGACGCCCCCGAGCCGATCCGGGTCCTGGTGGCCGATGACCACGTGCTGTTCCGGCGGGGTCTGGAGATGGTGTTGCAGGTGGAGCCGGACATCTCGGTGGTGGGGGAGGCCGGTGACGGGTTGGAGGCGCTGCGTCGGGCCGAGGAGCTGCTTCCGGATGTGATCTTGATGGACGTGCGGATGCCCAAGCAGTCCGGGATCGATGCGTGCCTGGCCATCAAGGAGGCGGTGCCGTCCAGTCGGATCGTCATGTTGACGATCAGTGACGAGGAGAGCGACCTGTTCGAGGCGATCCGGGCCGGGGCGAACGGTTATCTGCTGAAGGACATTCCTGGCGATGACATCATCGCCGGGATCCGGGCGGTGCATACCGGGCATTCGTTGATCTCGCCGTCGATGGCGTCCAAGCTGCTGAGTGAGTTCGCGCAGATCAGCCGGCGCGAGGAGGAGGTGCCCAATCCGCACGTCCCGAAGCTGACTGCCCGGGAGGTGGAGGTGCTGCGGCTGGTGGCCCGGGGGATGGGTAACCGGGACATCGGCCAGCAGCTGTACATCTCGGAGAACACGGTCAAGAACCACGTCCGCAACATCCTGGAGAAGCTGCAGCTGCACACCCGCATGGAGGCAGCGATGTACGCGGTGCGGCAGAACATCATCGACCCGCGGCAGAGCTGAGCGTCAGCCCTGCCTTCTAGGCTCGGGCCATGCCCGGGCGAACCCTGACGATCGCGCAGGCGCGGCGGATCGCGCTGGCGTCCCAGGGCTTCGCGGATCCCCGGCCGGAGTCATGGGCCGCGACGATGCGACACGTTCAGCGGGTCATCGACCGGGTGCAGGTCGTCCAGATCGACAGCGTCAACGTCGTCTCGCGCAGCCACTACCTGCCCTTCCTGGCTCGCCTCGGACCCTACGACCGGGCCCTGGTCGACCGAGCAGCCAACCGCAGCCCTCGCCGGCTGGTCGAGTCCTGGGCGCACATGGCGAGCTACGTCCCGCCCACGACTTGGCCGCTCCTCGACTTCCGGTTCCGCCGGGCGGAGGACGAGGCGTGGGGCGGCGTCGAACAGGTCCTGCGCGACTACCCTGGTCTGGTCGACGCGGTCCTCGACGAGATCGAGCGGCGGGGGCCGATGACGTCCCGGGAGACCGAGGCGGCCCTGGCCCACGACGCTCCGCGCAACCGCGACCACTGGGGTTGGAACTGGTCGGCGGTCAAGACCTCGCTCGAGCTGCTGTTTCGGGCGGGCCGGGTCAACTCCGCGGGCCGCACAAGCCAGTTCGAACGCCGGTATGCGTCCCTGGCGTCGGTTGCGCCGCCGGCCATTCGCGACCAGTGGGTCGACAGTGCCCGCCGGCCGCATGAGGACGACGCGATTCTCGAGCTGGTCCGGATCTCCGCCAAGGCCCACGGTGTCGGCACCGAGCTGTGCTTGCGCGACTACTTCCGACTCAAGTCCGTGCAGGTTCGTCCGGCCATCGTCCGCCTCGTCGAGACCGGCGAGCTCGAACCCGTCGAGATCGCCGGATGGCCCAAGCCGGCCTGGCTCCACGCCGAGGCACGGCTGCCGCGGCGCGTGCATGCCGAGGCGCTGCTCAGCCCGTTCGACTCTCTGGTCTGGCAGCGCGAACGCACCGAGGCGCTCTACGACCTGCGCTACCGCATCGAGATCTACACGCCGCTGCAGCAGCGGGTCCACGGCTACTATGTGCTGCCCTTTCTCTATGGCGACGCGCTGGTCGCTCGGGTCGACCTCAAGGCCGACCGCGCCGCCGGCGTCCTACGGCTCAACCAGGTCACCTGGCAGCGCGATGCCCCGGCTGAGGCCCGCCCTGCGCTCCTGCGCAACCTGGCGTCCATGGCCGACTGGCTCGGCCTCGACGACGGTGTCGTCGAGGCGGTTCCGGCATGACGGAGCCCGAGCCGGACGAAGACCGGCCGTGCGTCGTTGCCGTCGTCCCCGCATACGAACCCGGTCCGAACCTCCGCGAGCTCGTCGACTCCCTCACCGCGCAGGTCGCCTGCACGGTCGTCGTCGACGACGGCAGCCCTACCTGGCCGCACATCCCCGACGAAGCAGTTGTCGTGGTCCGCCACGACAACAACCGGGGCATCGCCGCCGCCCTCAACACCGGCATCCGCGAGGCACTCACCCTCAGCGATGCCGTGGCCGTTTTCACCGTGGATCAGGACTCTCAGGTGTCCGCGGGCTTCGTCCAACGCCTGCTCGACACCTGGCACGACGCAGAGTCCGCCGGCGTTCGGGTCGGTCTCGTCGCGCCGGTTCACGTCACCGGGCAGCCGGACCAGAGGCCCGGGCGGCCCCCGATCCAGTCGGGCCAGCTCATCCCCGTGGCTACGCTGCGTCGCGTCGGCGACTTCGCCGAACCGCTCGTCATCGACGGGGTGGACGACGACTACGCGCTGCGCTGCCTCGACGCCGGCCTCGCCGTCGTCATCGCTCCGGGAATCACTCTCAGTCACCGCCTCGGCGACACCCACGACGTCACCATCGCGGGCCGGTCCGTCACCCTCACGAGGTCAGCACCGTTCCGCTACTACTACCTGACCCGCAACCGCCTCTGGCTGATCCGGCGTCACGGCCGCCGACATCCTGGCTGGGCCGCGGGCCAGGTCATCGGCGTCACCGGTCACCTCGGCCTGGTCATCGCCTTCGACCGCGAACGTGGCCTGCGCGTGCGAGAGGCGTGGCGTGGCGTTCGCGACGGACTCCGTGGTCGGACCGGACCGCGTGAGGACATCAGACCGTAACGACTTTGTCCGCCAAGTCGTTTCACACGCCACCCCGCCGCTCTAGGCTGGCGGTTTCCCGACCGGAGGTGTCAGATGACCGTGGTGCGCGCGGCGCTGGTCCAGACCACGTGGACCGGTGACAAGGACTCGATGATCGACAAGCACGAGGAGTATGCGCGCGAGGCCGCCGCCCAGGGCGCGCAGGTCATCTGCTTCCAGGAGCTGTTCTACGGGCCGTACTTCTGTCAGGTCCAGGACACCAAGTTCTACGAGTTCGCCGAGGCGGTCCCGGGCCCGACGACCGAGCGGTTCCAAGGGCTCGCCAAGGAGCTCAAGCTCGTCATCGTGCTCCCGGTTTACGAACGCGAGGAGCCGTTCCTCTACAACACCGCGGCGGTGATCGACGCCGACGGCAGCTACCTCGGCAAGTACCGCAAGCAGCACATACCCCACGTCGGCGGGTTCTGGGAGAAGTTCTACTTCCGGCCCGGCAACGGCGGGTACCCCGTCTTCGACACCGCCGTAGGCAAGGTCGGCGTCTACATCTGCTACGACCGCCACTTCCCGGAGGGCTGGCGGGCGCTCGGCCTCAACGGCGCGCAGATCGTCTTCAACCCCAGCGCCACGAGCCGCGGCCTGAGCGAGTACCTCTGGTCGATCGAGCAGCCGGCCGCCGCCGTCGCCAACGAGTACTACGTCGGCGCGATCAACCGAGTCGGCATCGAAGACCTCGGCGACGACGACTTCTACGGCCAGTCGTACTTCGTCGACCCCGAGGGGAACTACGTCGGCGACAAGGGCGACCCCCACAAGCCGGAGCTCATCGTCCGCGACCTCGACCTTGATCTCATTCAGACCGTCCGCGAGCGCTGGGCCTTCTACCGCGACCGCCGGCCCGAGGCCTACGACGACCTGGTGCGGCCATGATCAACCCCACGAAGTTCTCCGCTTCCCTGCCACCCCGCGAAGTTCTCCGCTTCGCTCCGATACTTCGCAGGGACCCTGGCCTCCGATACTTCGCGGGGGCCCCGGTATGAGCACCGCGCTGATCCGAGGCGGCACCGTCGTCTCGGCCACGGGCCGGGTCCGGGCCGACGTGCTCGTCGACGGTGAGTCGATCGCCGCCCTCCTCGCCCCGGGCAGCCAAGCCCTCGGCAGCGACGTCGCGAGCACCGCCGACACCGTCATCGACGCGACCGGGAAGTACGTCATCCCGGGTGGCGTCGACTGCCACACCCACATGGAGCTGCCGTTCGGCGGGACCTTCGCGTCCGACACCTTCGAGACAGGCAGCACGGCCGCAGCTTGGGGCGGCACCACGACCATCATCGACTTCGCGGTGCAACGCACCGGCGAGCGCGTCCAGGACGGGCTCGCCGCCTGGCACGACAAGGCCGACGGCAACTGCGCCATCGACTACGGCTTCCACCAGATCCTCGGCGGGGTCGACGACGACGCGCTCAAGGCCATGGACGAGCTCGTCGCCGACGGGATCACCAGCTTCAAGCTGTTCATGGCCTATCCCGGCGTCTTCTACTCCGACGACGGCCAGATCCTTCGGGCCATGCAGCAGGCCCGTGAGAACGGCGCGCTGATCATGATGCACGCCGAGAACGGCATCGCCATCGACGTCCTCGTCGCCCAGGCGCTGGCCCGCGGCGAGACCGACCCGATCAACCACGGGCTCACCCGCCCCTGGGAGACCGAGGAGGAGGCGACCCACCGCGCGATCATGCTGGCGCGCCTCACCGGCGCCCCGCTCTACGTCGTCCACATGAGCGCGAAGCAGGCGGTGGCGACGCTCGCGGAGGCGCGCGACCAGGGTTTCAACGTCTTCGGCGAGACCTGCCCGCAGTACCTCTACCTCTCCCTCGAGGAGCAGCTCGGCGCTCCGGGCTTCCAGGGCGCCAAGTGGGTATGCAGTACCCCGCTGCGGTCTCGCGCGGAAGGTCACCAGGACGAGCTCTGGCGGTACCTCCGGACCGGTGACCTCAGCGTCGTCAGCACCGACCACTGTCCGTTCTGCATGAAGGAGCAGAAGGAGCTGGGGATCGGCGACTTCTCCAAGATCCCCAACGGAATCGGGTCCGTCGAGCACCGGCTCGACCTGCTCTACCAGGGCGTCGTCACCGGCCAGATCACGCTCGAGCGGTGGGTCGAGCTCTGCTCGACGACCCCCGCGCGAATGTTCGGGATCTACGGCCGCAAGGGAGTGCTCGAGCCAGGCGCCGACGCCGATCTCGTCATCTACGACCCGAACGGCCACACCAGCATCGGGCTGAACAAGACGCACCACATGAACATGGACCACTCCGCGTGGGAGGGCTACGAGATCGACGGGCACGCCGATGTCGTCATGTCCCGCGGGTCGGTCGTCGTCAGCGACGGGGAGTTCCGGGGCACCAAGGGCCACGGGCATTACCTCAAGCGCGGCCTGTCGCAGTACCTCCACTGAGCGACGGCGCCTCATGGACCTCGGCGTCGTCCTCCAGTGCAACCCACCCGCCTCGCGGGTCGTCGAGCTGTGCCGCCAGGCGGAGAACTACGGTTTCTCCCACGCCTGGACCTTCGACTCCCACCTGCTGTGGGAGGAGCCCTACGTCATCTACAGCGCGATCCTCGCGGCCACTCGCAAGATCGTCGTGGGCCCCATGGTCACCAACCCGGCCACCCGGGACTGGACGGTCACCGCCTCGACCTACGCGACGCTCAACGAGATGTACGGCAACCGCACGATCTGCGGGATCGGCCGCGGCGACTCGGCGGTTCGGGTCACCAACGGCCGACCGAGCACTGTCGCCGAGCTCCGCGAGTCGATCGCCGTGATCCGCGGCTTGGCCAATGGTGACGAGGTTGCCTACAAGGGCAGCCATCTGCGGTTTCCGTGGAGTCACCGCTCGTCGCTCGATGTCTGGGTCGCCGCATACGGGCCACGCGTGCTCCAGCTGACCGGCGAGGTCGGCGACGGGTTCATCCTCCAGCTCGCCGACCTCTCGATCGCCGAGTGGAGCATCGCGGCCGTGCGCCGCGCCGCCGAACAGGCCGGCCGCGACCCCGACGACGTCGCCATCTGCGTCGCGGCTCCCGCCTACGTCACGGACGGCAGCGACGCCAGTCGTGCGCACGCGTACGACCAGTGCCGCTGGTTCGGCGGGATGGTCGGCAACCACGTCGCCGACATCGTCGCCCGCTATGGCGCAGACGGCCTGAACGTGCCGACGGCGCTGACCGACTACATCAAGGGCCGGGAGGGCTACGACTACAACGAGCACGGCCGTGCCGGCAACACGCATACCAGCTTCGTCCCCGACCAGATCGTCGACCGGTTCTGCGTCATCGGCACCATAGACGAGCACCTCGCCAAGCTCGACGCGCTCCGCGCGCTCGGAGTCGGCCAGTTCGCCATCTACCTGCAGCACGACGCCCAGGACGAGACGCTGCGGGCATACGGACAACACGTGGTCCCGGCGGTCGCGGAACGGGTCAGAGCGAAGACGTGACCACGTGGTCTTCCGGGTCGCCCGAAGCCCCGGACGGGCTGGCACGCCTCAGCGTGGCGCCTGCGAGGCCTCGTAGAGGTTCGTCGTGCAGTGAATCTTGATGACGAGCTCGTGGCTGGCGAACATGTCCCAGTTCGTGGCGGTCGAGACTCCCCGCGAGCTGGTTGTCCCGGTGATGGGGCGGTACACGACGTCATAGGCGTCCTTGACGTATTCGCGCTCGGTGGCCGAGATGGTGGTGCCGATCCAGCCCGATTCTCCTGTCACCTCAACCCCGTGGGGTACGCCGCGACCCGGTGAGAGGTTCTCGTCCTTCAGCCAGCTGCCGCCCGGGCAGGAAAGGGACGGGATGGTGATCGAGTCCCAGGGCTTGATGGACTCCCGGAACGCCTCGATGGTAGTCGTGTCGCTCGACGTGGTCGAGGCGGATGCCGTGGTGACGCCGACGCCGGTGATCAGGGTTGCTGCGCCGGCCGTTGCGACGACGGCCACGGCGACCGGGCCGAGGCGGCGACGCCGCGGCGGTCGCTGGTCAGTGATGTGGTTCATGGTGTTCTCCTGTCTTGTCAGTTTCAGCGAAGGACTCACCCGTAGGTCGGGTCCATGTAGGCCTTGCTCAGGTCCGTCGTGCAGTGGAGCTTGATGACCAGCTCGTGGCTGGCGAACGGATCCCAGTTGGTGGCCGTCGACCAGCCCTGGCTGGAGTCCGTCCCCGTCGCGGGGTGGTAGGTCCGGTTCCAGTAGTCGGTGACACCGGTGCTCTTCACATCGGTGATCGTCGTGCCGATCGCACCGCCGTCGACGATCTCGACACCCTTGGGCAGGATGCGGCCCGAGGAGTAGACGGTGTTCTCGAGGTACCCGCTGGGGCAGCTGAGCGACGGGATGGTGATCGAGTCCCAGGGCTTGATCGTCTCCCGGAACGCCTCGACGGTGGAGGACTCGTTGCCGAAGACCGATGCCGATGCAGCAGTGACGCCAACGCCCGCGACGGCTGCCGCCGCGAACGCGGTCGCCAGGACCATCTTGCCCGTCACGCCGAGGGAACGGCCGGAGGTCGACCGCTTGGTGCTGTTCATGTGAATCTCCTTGTTGGGTTGGGTTGCTGGTGGGTCATTGGGCTGTCCGGCGGCTGCCGGTCAGAAGGGGGACTTGCCGATGTCCTTCACGACGGCCTGGTCGGTGTCCCAGGTGCAGTGGGCGTTGATGACGACCTCGTGGCTGGTGAACGGGTCCCAGTTGGTGGCACCCGAGTAGCTGTGGTCGGCGTCGGTCCGGTCCTGTGGCTGAACCAGCCGGCCGTTCTCGATCCAGACCGGCCCGGTCGTCTGGGTGATGGTGACTCCGACCCCGCCGGGCTCGACGACCTCGACGCCCGGGGGCACCATGCGCCCGGGGGAGTAGTCGGCGTTGTGCAAGTACCCGGTCGGGCAGCCGAAGGACGGGATCTTGATCGAGTCCCAGGGCTTGACCGTCTCCCGGAACACCTCGTACGTAGTGACGCTCGCCGCCGGACCGGTCGTGTCGTCGGCCGTCGCCACGGCGCCTCCGATGCCCGTGATCGCGGCCGCGGTCATGGCCACGAGCGTCGCGCGGACGGGCCACGAGAGTGTGCGGTGAGACATTGGTCAATCTCCTTGCGTGAGAATGAAGTTCGGTAGCAAGGAGTATTCGGCCGTCGGAGAAGTGACACCGTCGTCCGAAGGGACGATCGGGTGGAGGACGTCAGGCGGCTGCTCGACGACCCTCGAGTGGGGTCAGCCCCACCCGGCTCAGTGACCGCTGTTGAGGTACCGCACGACCGCGAGAACCCGACGGTGCTCGTCGGGGTCCGGCGGGAGTTCCAACGTCTGGAAGATCAGGGCGATGCTGCGGTCCACCGCCTTCTCGGTCACTCCGAGATCCCGTCCGATGCGCGCGTTGCTGTAGCCCTGGGCCATCAGCTGGAGGACCTCCAGCCGGCGGGGGGTGAGCAACCCGATGCCGTGGTCCAGCTGGTCGCGGACGCCGCGGCGCACCATGGAGGAGATCACCTCGGGGTCGATGCTGGAGCCACCCGCGACGACCCGGCTGACGGAGTCGAGGAACTCGTCGAGGTCCATGACCCGGCTCTTGAGCAGGTAACCGATGCGCTCGGCGCCAAAGCTCAGCAGCTCGAGCGCACCGGGTGTGTCGATGTGCTGGGACAGCACCACGACCGCCACGTCGGGCAGCTCGCGACGGATTTGGAGCGCCGCGGCGATCCCGTCGCGGGTGAACGTCGGCGGCATCCGGATGTCGGTCACGACCAGGTCCGGGATATGTCTGCGGACCTTCTCGAGGAGGTCGTCGCGGTCGCCCGCCTGCGCCACCACGTCGTACCCCTCGTCTCCGAGGATCCGGGCGATCCCTTCCCGGAGAAGGACGTCGTCCTCGGCGAGGATCACGCGCATATGAACTCCGCTCTCAACGTCGAACCCCGGCCCGCCGCCGGTTGCAGACTGAGCGTCCCGTCCAGCGAGGCGACCCGGTCACCCAGGCTCCGCAGCCCGAAACCCGGTGCCGAATTCGCCGGGCCTCGTCCGTCGTCCGTCACCTCGACCTCGAGGCGGCCGTCACGGACTGCCAAGGTCACGGCGACGGCGCTCGCGTCGGCGTGCTTGACGGCGTTGGTCAAGGCCTCGGCCACGACGAAGTAGCCGGTCGACTCCACCTCGGCGTTCATCCGGTCCAGGGCCCCGACGACCGTGACCCGCACGGGAATCGGCATCTGTTCCGCCAGCGCCACCACGGCGGCCTCCAGTCCTCGTTCCTGGAGCGTCGCCGGCATGATGCCCTGGACCAGGCGGCGAAACTCGTCGACGAGGGACCGGCACTCGTCTCCGACTCGCGCTGCGACGGAGCGCACGAGCTCGGCATCGTCGGCGCGGCGGCTCAGCCGTTGGACCTCGATGCCGACGAGCACGATTCGCTGCTGCGCCCCGTCGTGGAGGTCTCGCGCGATGCGC
>Ga0307304_10000025_pt1 | contig 23802 bp, 28 predicted proteins | sample ER_DNA_185_FD_194503 | JGI IMG/M metagenome (GOLD analysis project Ga0307304, IMG submission 194503) | Bulk soil microbial communities from the East River watershed near Crested Butte, Colorado, United States - ER_DNA_185 | ecosystem: Environmental > Terrestrial > Soil > Floodplain | place...
GCCGGAGACGAAGCACGTGATCGTCGGCGCGGGCGACTCACGCTGCCTGCTGGTCGCCGTGGGCGCGCGCGACAAGTCGGTCGGCGAGAACTGGGGCGGCTACACCGTGGACGCGGTCGCTGCCCGGCACGGCGCGAGCGTCGACGAGGCCACGACGGTTCCCAAAGAGGCGTACGCAAAGGTCGCTCAGCGGCAGCCGACGCGCTGCGGCGAAAACTGGCTGCCCGACTGATCTAGGGCCGCTTGATCTAAGGCCGCTGTGTGTCGCGCGCGTAGGCGCGGCGCGCTGCGGCGGTGGCCGCGACCGTCCACGCGGCGACGACCAACCAACCGACCCTTCCCCAGCCTGTGCCGCCGAGCCCGACATGACTCGCCTGGACGAGCCAGTAGGACGGCAGCGCCTCGGCGACGGTGTGCATCACGCCGCTCGTGACCGGGAACCACACGCCTCCGAGCAACGCGAACAGCGCCGTCGTCCCACCGATCGCCGGCCCGATGGAATCGGCCGTCACCAGGTGCCCGATCAGGATCCCCAACGCGGCGAACGGCGCGAGGCCGACCAGCAGCAGGCCGGTCATCTCCAGCCAGTCGCCCCCTTGCAGGCTGACGCCGAGCGTCGCACCGGCGATGTAGAGGAGCGCGATCGTGACCGCGGCCATTGCATAGGCGGTCAGCACCTTGACGCGAAAGTACGTGCGGGTCGAGAGCGGCGTCAGTCGCAGCTGTCGGTTCCAGCCGACCGAGCGCTCGGCGGCGATCCGGGCGCCCGAGCCGAGCACGGCGTTCATCGTCCCGAAGGCCGCTAGCGAGACCATGAAGTAGAGCGACGCTGTGATCCCGGTGCCGGCGAAGTCGTGGTTTTGCCGGTTCGGCCCGGCGATCGCGTAGTAGAGGACGAGCGGGAAGCCGAGCGAGAAGATGAACAGCCGGCGGTTGCGGAACGTGCGCACGAGCTCGTAGCGCGCGTAGCCGACGGTGTCGCTCACGCCGCCACCTCCTCCTGGTCGCCGGTCAGCTGCAGGAACGCTTCCTCGAGGCCGGCTCCGCGGACCTCGATGTCGTGTGCTTCCGGGTACGCGTCGAGCAGCTCTCGCAGCGAGGCATCCGAGTCGGCCGAGACGAGCGTGATCGCCTCGCCGTGTCGCTCCGCTGCCGTGACGCCTGGCAGCTGCTCGAGTGCCTCGAGCGGCACGGAGGGCAGGGTCGCGCGAATCGTCCGCGAGCCGACCAGTGCCTTGATCTCGGTCGTCGGGCCGTCGGCGACGATCCGGCCGCGCGCCATCAGCACCGCCCGGTCGGCGTAGGCGTCGGCCTCCTCGAGGTAGTGCGTCGCGAACAGGAACGTCTTGCCCTTGCGGGAGAGCTCGCGGATGGTCGTCCAGAAGGCACGCCTGGACTCGACGTCCATGCCGACGGTCGGCTCGTCGAGCACGAGCAGGTCGGGGTTGCTGACGAGCGCCACGGCGAAGCGCAGCCGTTGCGACTCGCCGCCGCTCAGTCGCTCGGTTCTCCGCTCGGCAAGCCCGCCGAGTTGTGCGAGCGCCAAGGTCTCGTCCACTCCGAGGGGCGCCGGGAAGAGCGCGGCCATCATCGCCACGAGCTCGCGAACGGTGAGGTCGCGTAGCACGCCGCCCGTCTGCAGCATGGCCCCGATGCGCCCTTCGGCTACCGCCCGCTGCGGGGCGGCGCCGAAGACCGCGACCGACCCCTCGTCGGGGCCTGCAGGCCGAGCAGCAGGTCGACCGTGGTCGACTTTCCGGCACCGTTCGGGCCGAGCAGCGCAACCGTCTCACCCTGCTGCACCACGATCTCCACGTCGCGCACCGCGTGAACCGGTCCGCTCGGCGAGCTGAAGGTCTTCTTGAGGCCCCGTAGCTCGATCCCATTCCCCGCTTCCGGGCTCGCTGCCACGCGAGCACCGTAGCGAGCGGGCAGCGCGGCTCGTCGCAGTCCTGGCAGAGTTGCGCCGTGGCAGACGGGCGAAAGGCCGAGGCCTTCAGGGCGTTGCACGAGGGCGAGCCGTTCGTGATCCCGAACCCATGGGACGCGGGGTCGGCGAGGATGCTCGAGGCGCTCGGCTTCCAGGCGCTGGCGACCACCAGCTCGGGGTTCGCCTTCACGCTCGGCAAGCTCGACGGCAACGTCACGCTCGACGAGGTGGCGGCACACGTGACGGCGCTCGACGCGGCTACGGAGCTGCCCGTCTCGGTCGACCTCGAGAACGGCTTCGACGCCACGGCCGACGGCGCCGCCTCGGCGATCAGGCGCGTGGCCGCCGCGGGCGCGGTGGGCGGGTCGATCGAGGACTGGGATCCCGTCGAGCAGCGGCTCTACGACTTCGATCATGCAATCGAGCGAGTCGCCGCGGCTGCCGAGGCTGCGCGGCATCTCGACTTCCCGTTCACCTTCACGGCGCGTGCCGAGAACCACATCCGGGGCCGGGACGACCTCGACGACACGATCGGCCGCCTGCAGGCGTTCGAGCGCGCCGGCGCGGACGTGCTCTACGCGCCCGGGCTCGGGACCGTCGACGAGATCCGCGCCGTCTGCGATGCGCTCTCGAAACCGGTCAACGTGCTCGCCGTGCCGTCGCTGAGCCTGGCCGAGGTGGCCGAGGCCGGTGCGCAGCGGGTCAGCGTCGGCGGCGCGCTCACCTGGGTCGCGGTCAAGGCGGCTGCGGACGCCGCAAGCGCGATGCGCGCGGGCGACTTCTCGGCGCTCGACGCGAGAGTGCCGCTCGGCGATTGGCTGGGTTAGCGACGAGGGGGCGCGGGCGGACCCGCGCCCCTCGTCTGCGAACTGCTAGGAGTTGTTGGCCGTCAGGGCCGTGTTGTTCAGCCAGCCGACCGGGCGAATCACGTACACGATTCCGCCGGAAGCCGGAATCCAGGCCCGCTCGAACTGCTCGCGGTCGTAGAAGTGCTTGACCTTCGAGTCGTCGATCGAGGCGGGGTCGTTCACGATCACCTTCGTGCCGTCGGCGGTGAAGCCCTCGATCACCAGCAGGTGGCCGTTGGTGCTCTTGATGCCGGTGTCAAGCTTGTTCGAGTTCCACGCGACGGAGGCGACCAGCGGGATGCCGGCCTTGAGGAACGGCTCGGCCTCGGCAAGGTTGTGCAGCTGTGTCACGTCGGCGACGAGACCGCGGGAGGCGGCATAGGCCGCGTTGAAGGGCCAGTTGCCTGCGCCGTTGTAGTGGTAGTCGTAGACCTCGCGGGCGGTGAAGTCGACCCACGGATCCTGGTGCGGCGGCGACGGCAGCGCCAAGGTCACCCACGAGTACTCGCCCGGCCTCGGGCTGTAGTTGTAGCCCGTCTTCTGCGTCCAGTAGGCGACGACCATCGAGGTCGAGGTCGGGCTGCACCAGGCCTCGCCGCCGTTGTCGTACTGCGGGAAGTCGCCGTGGTGGATCTCCTGCGAGTACTGCGGGACGCCGAGATCGACGGCGGTACCGGTCATCGTCGTCTTGCTCGGGAACGTCATCTTTTGGTTGGTCAGGTTGGACGCGATCGCGCTCAGCCGGCTGAGCGTCGGGCCGCTTGACGCGGTGGTCTTCTGGTAGAGCGTCGCCCGTAGGCGGTACGCGATTGCGGGATGGTCCTTCGCGAAGAAGGTGTCGATCGAGACGAAGCCGTCGGCGTCGCCCTGCCCGCCGACCGAGGTACGGTGGAACGAGTAGTCGTCGGACGACCAGCGGCCGAGGATGTACCACTTGGCCCAGTGGCCGTCGTCCATCTGCGGCTGCACCTCGACCTGGATCCAGGTGCCGGACGGCGTGTTCGCGTTCCACGACGAGACGAGCTCGTTGAACCCGAACGAGAGATTCGTGACCCCGGAGGTCCACGTCCCCGACACGTAGTCGCCCGAGCCGTTGACGCCGTCGCCCGAGTAGTTGGCGAACGGGTCGACGTAGCTGAGCGAGCCGAGGCCGCCTGAGGCGAGCGTCAAGCCGCCCGAGTAGGAGGTGCCCGAGCGGACCCCGCCGCTCAGGTCGAACGTCTTGTAGTTGAGCGGGTACTGCTGTGCTGCCAGCGCGGGGGCGGTGCCGACGAGTCCGAGCACCGCGGCCGCACACACGAAGAGAAGCCAACGTTTTGTCATGCCGCGATCCTACGACGGCGTCGTAGAGAAGCCAACCTGTGAGTAGGATCGAGGCATGTGCCGAAACATCCATACGCTCTTCAACTTCGAGCCGCCCGCGACCGAGGACGAGGTTCACGACGCGGCGCTGCAGTACGTGCGCAAGGTGAGCGGCTTCACGAAGCCGTCGCAGGCGAACACGGTCGCTTTCGAGCGCGCCGTCGAGGAGGTCGCCCAGGCGACCGGCCGCCTGATCGCCGAGCTCGTCACGAATGCGCCGCCGAAGGACCGCGAGGTCGAGGCCGCCCGCAAGCGGGAACTCGCCGCCAAGCGGTTCGCCACCGCCTAGCACCGCAGGCATGAAGCTCACGCGGCACGACAGCGCCGAGGGGTTTCTCGCGCACGCGGGCGAGTTCCTCGGCGCGCGTGAGGCTGAGCACAACCTGATCCTCGGGCTCTCGTCTCGGCTTCGGGTCGCGCCGCTGATGTACGGCGAGCCGGCCTACTTCGCGGTCGTCGAAGAGGGTGGCCGGGTCGTCGGCGCCACGATGAGGACGCCGCCGCACAACCTGATCCTCTCGGAGCTCGACGACCTCGCGGCCATCGGCCCGCTGCTCGAGGACGCCCGCGCCGAGTTCGGCTCGCTTCCCGGGGTCGTCGGGCCGAAGGAGCCGGTCGCGCTGTTCGCCCAGGCCTGGGGCGGCCCCGCGAGGCTCGAGATCGCGCAGCGGGCGTTCCGAGCCGACCACGTCGACCCGCCCGGCGGCGTTCCGGGCCGCATGCGCGATTACGAGCGCGGCGACCGCGAGCTCGCCGCCCGCTGGATGGACGCCTTCGCCGAGGAGGCGCTGCCCGAGCCGCCTCCGGGGACCAGCGAGGAGTTCGTCGACCACCGCGAGGAGGACCTGGACGGCGGAATCGTGGTCTGGGAGGACGAGGGCGGCACCGTCTCGATGGCCGGCTTCGGCGGCCGCACGCCGAACGGGGTCCGGGTCGGGCCGGTCTACACGCCGCCGGAGCTCCGCGGCCGCGGCTACGCAAGCGCGCTGACCGCGGCCCTGACGCAGCGGCTGCTCGACGGCGGGCTGCGCTTCTGCTTCCTCTTCACCGACCTCTCCAACCCGACCTCGAACAGCATCTACCAGCGGATCGGTTACGAGCCGGTCAGCGACGTCGACCTCTGGACGTTCTCGGGCTAGGCTGCGCAAGGCACTTCGAGGACCAAGGGGAGGGAACTCACATGCGCAAGGCAAGTCTCTTCATCGCGCTCTCGGCCGCGCTCGTGTTCGCCGCCGCCGGCAGTGCGATCACGAACGGCGTTCGGGACGGGAACGCACATCCGGAGGTCGGCGCGCTGCTCGCGCCGCACGCGTTCTCAGACGGCACGTGGGAGGAGTGCACGGGAACGCTGATCTCGTCCCGCGTCTTCCTGACGGCCGAGCACTGCGACCTGGGCGTCAGCCGGGTCGAGGTGACGTTTGCGTCGACGTTCGTCCGCGGAACCAGCACGACTTATTGGGGCACCTGGCACGGCGACCCCGATTACAACCACACTGCGAGCGACCCGAACGACCTCGCCGTCGTCGTCCTCGAGCAGCCCGTCACGGGCATCACTCCGGCACGGCTGCCGGCGGCGGGCTCGCTCTCGAACCTGCCGGGCGACCAGCAGTTCACGCCCGTCGGCTACGGCGCGCAGTCGGTCACGAGCGGGCCGGGCGGCAAGACGTTCCACTACCAGGACGTCCGTTACCGCACCGTCGGCACGCTCAACACGCTGACCAAGGCCTGGCTGAAGATCTCCGGCAACCCGTCGCACGACGACGGCAACACCTGCTACGGCGACTCCGGCGGCCCGAACTTCCTCGGCGCCGGCGCCTCGGAGACGAACATCATCGCCGGCACGACCATCACCGGCGACACGCCTTGCCGGTCGACGAACGTCGACTACCGGCTCGACACGCCCTCGGCGAGGGCGTTCCTCGGGCAGTACGTGACGCTTCCCTAAGGCACTCAGCGGCCGGGCTCTGCGGAAGCGGGGCCCGGCCGCTCCGCACCTAGTTAGTCTGCGGCGGTCACGACCGCTACCCAGGGGGGTTTCCTCGTGTCTCCACGCCGTCTTTTGATCCTGTGCGCGGGCGCATTGGCCGCGCTCTCGTTGCTCGTCGCGCCGGCCGGCGCCGTCTCGCCGCGCGCCCACCAGCCGTCGCTCCAGTTCATCGGCCAGGCGATCATCCCGACCGGAACAACGTTCGCGGGCACGACGATTGGGGGTCTCTCCTCGATCACGTACGACCCGAAGCTGAACGTCTACTACGCCCTCTCCGACGACCAGTCGCAGATCAACCCGGCCCGCTTCTACACGGTCGGCATCGACGTCGGGCCGAGCTTCAACACGGGCGACGTCCACTTCCAAGGCGTCACGACGCTGCAGCAGCCGGGCGGCGGTCCATACCCGACCGGAGGCCTCGATCCCGAGGGCCTCGTGCTCACGAAGGACCGGCAGCTGATCCTGACCTCGGAGGGCAACACGAACACACTGCTCGCTCCGTTCGTGCGGGAGTACGACCTCACCGGTGACTACCTCGCCGACCTGCCGGTGCCGGGGTACTACCTGCCGACCGCCGACCACTCGAGCGGGATCCGCTTCAATCTCGCGTTCGAGGCTGCCGGCGTCCCGCCGAACGGCCGCTTCTTCTTCACGGCCACCGAGAACGCGCTCTTCCAGGACGGGCCGGCGGCGACGCCGACCAACGGCAGCCCGTCCCGGATCCTGCGCTACAACCTTCAGACGGGTCGCCTCGACAGGGAATACCTCTACGAGACCGACCCGATCTTCGAGCCGCCGATCCCCGCGACGCAGTTCGCCGTCAACGGGATCGTCGAGCTGCTGCCGTTCAACAACGAGCTGATGCTGTCGATGGAGCGCTCGTTCTCGGTCGGCGTGCCCGGCACGGGGAACGAGATCAAGCTCTACTCGGTCGCGCTCCCGGGTGCGACGAACGTCCTGGGCACGCCCAGCCTCGCCGGGAAGCTCGGCTCGATCCGCCCGGCGCAGAAGACGCTGCTGCTCGACCTCGGCTCGCTCGGCATCCCGCTCGACAACATCGAGGGCATGACCTGGGGGCCGAAGCTCCCGGACGGGCGGCAGTCGCTGGTGCTGGTCAGCGACAACAACTTCGCCGCGTCGCAGTTCACGCAGTTCCTGCTCTTCGCCGTCAGTCCCTAGACGGTCACCTCGAGGCTCTCGAGGCCCCAGATCACGAAGGCGCGGTTGCGCCGGGGCTCCTCCGCAAGGGCGAGCCCCGGCGCCCGTTCCACCAGCGTTGCCAGCGCCGCCTGCAGCTCGATCCGCGCCAGCGGCGCGCCGATGCAGACGTGAATGCCGCCGCCGAAGCCGATGTGCTCGGCGGCGTTGGCGCGGCCGACGTCGAAGTCATCCGGATCAAGGAAGACCCGCGGGTCGCGGTTCGCGGCGCCGAAGAGCAGCGCGACCTTGGCGCCTCGCGGAACCGCTGTCCCGGCGAGCTCGACGCCGTCCTCGAGCACCCAGCGCTCGAACAGCTGGAGCGGGGGATCCCAGCGGATCAGCTCCTCGACCGCCGCCGCCGGCTCGATTTCACCCGCCACGAGCCGCTGCCACTGCTCCGGGTGGTGGAGCAGCGCCAGCACGCCGTTGCCGAGCGTGTTGACGGTCGCCTCGTGGCCGGCGTTGAGCAGCACGATGATCGTCGAGACGAGCTCCGGGTCGCTCAGGCGCCTGCCGTCGACCCGGGTCTCGACCAGGCGGGTGACCAGGTCGTCCTGCGGCCGGCGGCGACGCTTCTCGGCCAGGCTCACCACGTAGTCGCGGAACTCGCCCGCCGCCCGCGTCGCCGTCTCGGCCTGCGCCTCGGTCGTGTCGAGCTCGTACATCTTCACCATCGCGTGCGACCAGTCGAGCAGGTCGCGTGCGCGGTCGGTCGGGACGCCGAGCAGGCGGCAGACGACGGCGATCGAGTACGGCTGCGCGTAGTCGCGCAGCAAGTCGAAGTCGCCGTCGGGCAGGAGCTCGCGCGCCAGCGCGCGGGACGGCTCGCGCAGCGCCGCGACCGAGCGCGGCGTGAAGGCGGCGGCCACAAGCTTGCGGATCCGCGTGTGCTCGGGCGGCTCGAGCCAGAGGAGGCTCCAGCGCTCGGTGTCCCAGAACGCCTGGCGCCTCGGGTCGAGCGGCTCGGCGGCCGCGAACTCGTCTTCGCTGCCGAGGTGGCGGAAGTTGCGGCCGAGCCGCCGGTCGCGCAGGCACGCGCGCACCTCGGCGTGCCGCGTCACGAACCAACGGTCGAGCGCCTGCTCGTAGAAGAGCGGCGTCTCCTCGCGCAGCGCCGCGAGCCGCGGGTACGGGTCGGCGAGAAAGGCGGGGCCGGTGGGGTCGAAGCGCGTCAGGTCGAGGCGACGATCGTGATCCCGCCGCGCGCCTTCTGCTCCAGCTCGACGCTGACCCGCTCGTGAGGCAGCTCGAGCGCCTCGGCGACGTCATCCCGGATCCGCACGGCGAGCGCTTCGCAGAACGCGCCTTCGTTGCGGAACGAGGCGAGGTAGAGCTTGAGCGACTTCGACTCGAGGCAGAGCGTGTCCGGCTCGTACTCGATCGTCGCCACGTACATGTCCGGCTGGTTCGTGACCGGGCACATCGCGACCAGCTCGTCGCTCGTCAGCTCGACGAGTGCGACGCCGGGATTCGGGAACGTCTCGAGGCCGGCGTAATGCTCCGAGCCCGCGTGTCCGAGGGCGACGAACTCTTCTGCCATGCCGCGTACTGTACGCCGCCGTGAGGCGCATCTACCTGGCAGGGCCGCCGTTTGCCGAGGAGTACCGCCGCCGGGCCTCGGCCCTCGTCAGCGCCCGTGGCTGCGAGCCGGTCGACCCGATGCGCCGCGACTTTCGCGGCCGGACGGAGGGGAAGGAGGCCGAGATCGTCGAGGGCGACCTGGAGGAGATCGCCTCCTGCGACGCCGTGCTCGCGGCCTTCACCGCTCCGGACGAGGGGACGGCGATGGAGGCCTGGCATGCGCACACGCTCGGCATCCCGGTCGTCGCGTACACGGGCGGCACGCCGGCGCACCCGTGGACGGTCTACGTCGCCTCGCCGATCTGCGCCGAGCTCGAGGCGGCAGTGGACGCGGTGTGCGGCTGAGATACCTCTAGGTATCCAACAGGACTACCAATCGGTATCTTTCGGGACGACCGTGATCACCGACGTCAACCCGTTCGTCTACTCGCGCCCGATCGAGCCCGAGCAGATCGTCGATCGCGACGAGGAGACCCAGGCGCTGCTCAAGAACGCGGTCGGCGGCCACTACGTCCGCCTCTACGCGCCGCGGAAGTACGGCAAGACGAGCCTGCTGCGGCGCGCGCTCGCCGACGGAGAGCGGCAGGAGGGGCTCGTCCCGGTGCTGGTCGACCTCTACGGCGTCGTCTCGCTGGCCGACGTGGCCGTCCGCTTCGAGCGTGCGTACGCGAAGGAGCTGCGCGGCGCGATCCGGGGGCGGGTGGAGGAGTTCCTGCAGAAGACCGGCCTCGGCCTCTCGCTGGGCGCGTTCGGGATCAGCGCGCGCCTGCAGCTGGAGCCGAAGACCGATCCGCTCCCGGCGCTGCATGCGCTGCTCGACCTGCCGCTGCGGCTCGAAGAGTCGGGCGGCTTCCGGGCTTACATCGCGCTCGACGAGTTCCAGGACGTGCGCAAGGTGCCGTCGCTGGACGGGCTCCTGCGCAGCCACATCCAGTTCCAGGGCGAGGTCGCCTCCTACGTCTTCGCCGGCTCGGAGCCGGGGCTGATGAAGCAGCTCTTCGAGCACAAGGAGGCGCCGCTCTACGGCTCGGCGGTGCCGCTGCGGCTCGGACGCCTGCGCGACGACGACCTTGCCGGCTACGTCGCCGACCGCTTCGGCGAGAGCAAGCGCTCGGTCGGCGAGGCGCTCAACCCGCTGCTCGCCTCGGCCAAAGGCCACCCACAGCGCGCGATGCTGCTCGCCCACCGGCTCTGGGAAGAGGTCGAGCGGACGAAGACGGCGACGCTCGACGACTGGGAGCGGGCACACGCCGCCGCACTTGACGAGCTGCAGCCTGAGTTCGAGGCGCAGTGGCGCGGGCTCGACACCTCGGAGCAGAAGACGCTGCGGGCGATCATCGCCGGTGAAGGGTCTCCCTACCGCGCGGCGGTGCTCGAGCGGCTCGCGCTGACCAAGCCGAGCGCGCAGAAGGCACTGCACCGCCTGAGCGCCCGGGCGGAGATCGAGGCCGACGGCCGCAAGCAGGCGATCGTCGACCCGCTCTTCGCCGAGTGGATCGCGGCTTTCGCCTAGGCCAGCGTGCGTTCGAGCCCGTCGAGCCCGGCACGAACGAGCTCCGGCTGGCTCTCGGAGTGGCCGTAGTGGGCCAGCACGGCGCAGAGCTGGATCGAGAGCACGCGCGATCGCAGCAACTGCGTCTCGTTGACCGGACCGTACGCGTCGAGAAAGGCCTCGCGGCCGTGTGGTGGCACGAAGCTCCAGAGGAGCGGCAGGTCGATCGCCGGGTCGGCGACGCAGACGTCGCCCCAATCGATCACGCCGCTCGCGGCGCGGCCCTCGATGAGCAGGTGCCGGAAGTGGAGGTCGCCGTGCACGACGACCGGCGCCTCGGGCGGAGGCAGACGCAGTGCCTCCTCAAGCAACCGGTCGACCTCCGGCGGTGCGTGCCAGAGCCCGAGCCGCGCGAGCTCGCCGAGCTCCTCGCGCGCCAGCCCGACCCGCTTGGCCATGTCGGTGCGTCCGTTCTGGTCGAGTGGCAGCGGCTCGTCGAGCTCGACTGCGTGCAGCGCGCGCAGGAAGGCGGCGAGCTCGAGCGCGATCTCGAGCCGCGCCTTGTCGTCGAGCTCCGCCACGCCGGCCTCGACGCCGGGGATCAGCTCGGCGCCGAAGAACGGCCAGGCGTACTCCTCGGTCGGCCCGCCGACGAAGGCGGGCAGGGGCACGGGCAGCGGCAGGAGCGGCGCGAGCTTCGGCAGCACCGCGATCTCGCGCTCGAGGCCCGGGATCGCCACCTCGCGGCGCGGGAAACGGAAGGCGTGGCGCTCGTCCACGACCCAGACGCTGTTGTCCCAACCCTCGGCCAGCTTGCGCAGTGGAGCCTGCTCGAGCTCCGGAAAACGCGCGAGCAACCGGCGAACCAGCTGCTCGTCGACCTCCACCTCTGCTGCCCAGACCGGCATCGCACAAGCCTAGGGAAGAAGGCGCACGGCACCTCTGGCGGCGGACAGACCAGTCTGTCGGATCCGCAGTACACTCAGCGGGTGACGCAAGCGGCCGCAGCAGTGCCCGTCGCCGCGCGCGACCGGATCCTCGCCAGTGCCTACGAGCTGTTCGCGCGCCACGGCATCCGCGCGGTCGGGATTGACGAGGTGATCAAGCGCGCCGAGGTGGCGAAGGCGACGCTCTACCGCCACTTCCCATCCAAGGACGAGCTCGTGCTCGCGTTCCTGCAGCAGCGCGAGCAGCTCTGGACGAAGGAGTGGGTCGAGGCCGAGGCACGGCGCCGCGGCGGGACCGCCGAAGAGCAGCTGCTCGCGATCTTCGACCTCTTCGACGAGTGGTTCCAGCGCGAGGACTTCGAGGGCTGCTCGTTCATCAACGTGCTGCTGGAGATGAACGACCGGACGACGCGCGTGGGCGGGGCGAGCGCCGTCCACCTCGCCAACATCCGCTCGATCATCCGCCAGCTGGCGACCGAGGCTGGCCTGCGCGACCCGGAGCAGTTCTCGCACTCGTGGCACATCCTGATGAAGGGCTCGATCGTGGCCGCCCGCGAGGGTGACACGGACGCAGCCAAGCGCGCGCAGGCGATGGGCCGCTTGCTGATCGCGCAGCACCGCTAGAGACTTCCGCCGATGCGGCCGCTGATCGGGATCACCACGTACCTGACGCGCGCGAGGTTCGGCGCCTGGGAGGAGGACTCCGCGCTCGTGCCGGCCGACTACGTGCGGGCGGTCGAGCGCGCCGGCGGTCGCGCGCTGCTCGTGCCGCCCTCCGACGACGGCGTCGAGGAGACGCTCGACGCACTCGACGGGATCGTCTTCTCCGGCGGCTCCGACCTCGACCCGGCGGCCTACGGCCAGGAGCGCCACGAGGCGACGCGCGGGATCGTGGAGGAGCGCGACCGCGCCGAGCTGGTGCTGCTGCAGGCCGCGCTCGCGCGCGACATGCCGGTGCTCGCCGTCTGCCGTGGCTCGCAGGTGCTGAACGTCGCCCTTGGCGGCGACCTCGTCCAGCACCTGCCCGAGGTGGTCGGGGACGAGAAGCACAAGGAGCAGCCGGGCGAGTTCGCCGACCACGACGTCGCGATCGAGCCGGAGACGAAGCTCGGCGCGCTGATCGGCGACCACGCGCCGGTCAAGTCGCATCACCACCAGGGCTTCGGCCGGCTCGGCGAGGGGCTACGCGAGGCCGCGCGCGCAGACGACGGCACGATCGAGGCGCTCGAGGATCCGTCCCGCCGCTTCGCTCTCGGCGTGCTCTGGCACCCGGAGGCCGGCGAGGACCTGAGGCTCTTCGAGGCGCTCGTCCGCGAGGCCCAGGACTACCGCGCCGCCCGTTGAGCGGCCTCGCCGAGCTCGTCCCGACGCTGCCGGATCCCCTCCGCGCGGTGCTACGGAACGCCGTCTGGACGTACGGCCGCGCCACCTCGGCCGCGCGCCCGCTGCCGGACTTCCTGATCCTCGGCGCGCAGAAGGCCGGCACGACCGCGCTCTACTCGTACCTGCGCCGGCACCCGTCGATCACCGGACCGTCCTGGAAGGAGGTCAGCTACTTCGACCGGCACTACGCGCGCGGCTCCGCGTGGTACCGCGGCAACTTCCCGAACAAGGCGCGTACGCGCGGCAAGCTCGTCGGCGAGGCCAGCCCGAGCTACCTCTTCCACCCGCTGGCACCGCAGCGCGTCCGCGCCGTTGTTCCCGCGGCGCGACTCGTAGTGCTGGTCAGGAACCCGGTCGACCGCGCGCTGTCGCACCACAACCACGAGGTCGCGCTCGGCCGCGAGCCGCTGTCGTTCGAGGACGCGCTGGCCGCCGAGGACGAACGGCTGCGCGGCGAGGTGGAGCGGCTCGTCGCCGACCCGCGCTACTTCAGCCGCGAGTGGTGGAGCCACACCTACAAGGCGCGGGGGCGCTACGCCGAGCAGCTCGACCGCTGGCTCGAGGTCTTCCCCCGCGAGCAGGTGCTGGTCGTTCCGAGCGACGACCTCGCCGCCGATCCGGCCGGCACGCACGCGCGGGTGCTCGAGTTCCTCGGGGCGCCGCCGCACCGGCTCGAGTCGTACCCCCGCGTCTACGAGCGGGAGTACGAGCCGATGCAGCCGGAGACGCGCGCTCGCCTGTCCGCAGAGTTCGAGGAGCCGAACCGGCGGCTCTACGGGCTGCTCGGCCGCGAGCTCGGCTGGAGCTGACGAGGCACGACGCGCCAGGTAGCGACGAGGCTGACGAGGCAGACCGTCGCGAGCATGAGGTAGGGGAGAGCGTCGCCGGCCAGCTCGGCCAGCCAGCCGCCGACGGCCGGGCCGACGACGTTGCCGGCCGCCCACGCGCCGTTCATCGCCCCGAACGCAAGCGCAGCCGAGATCCCGCGCCGCTCGGCCGCGTCGGTCAAGAGCGTCATTCCCGGCGTGTAGAAGCCGCCGTAGGCGAGCCCGGCCAGGAGGACGAGCGCGGCCACGGCCGGAGCCGACCTCGTCCAGGCGAAGCCGAGCGACACCACGGCCGAGCCGACCAGCGCGACTCGCACCGGGAGCAGGTAGCCGCGACGGTCGGTAAAGCGGCCGAGCAAGGGGTTGAGCACCGTCTCGAGCGCGGCCGTCGTCAGGAAGACGGCGCCAATCGCGACACCGCTCCAGCCCGCGTCGTGCAGCCGCAGCGGCACAAGCACGGCAACGACGCCGAACAGGAGCGCGGGTAGCACCAGCAGCCACATCCCGCCGAGCAATCGCCGGTCGGCGCGTCGGAAGAGCTCCTTGAACGGCTGCGGCTGGGCCGGCACTCCCGGCGTCGCGAAGACCCAGACGGCCAGCGCGACGCCGAGCAGGCCGACGCCGCCGAAGGTGGGGCGCACGCCGGCGACCGTCGCGATCGCCCCGATCACCGGCCCGAGCAGGGCGCCGAAGACCGCCGCGCCCATTGTCGTGCCGATCAGGGCGCCACGCCGCTCCCGGGGCGCAGCCGCCACGAGCCAGGCGAGGGCACCGGACCAGGAGAGCGCGCTGCCGACGCCTTGGAGGAAGCGAGCCCCGCCGAGCAGCCACGCGGTGTCCGCGAAGGCAAAGGCCACGCTCGAGGCAGCGGTCAGCGAGACGCCTGCGAGCGCTGCGTTGCGCGGGCCGTAGCGCGCGGCCGCGTGCCCGCTCGGGAGCGAAGCCGCGAGCACGCCGGCGGCGTAGCTGGCTGAGAGTACGCCGGCCGCGCCCTTCGACAGACCGTACGCGGACACGAAATGCGGCAAGAGCGGCGCGAGGGCGGCGAAAAAGGCGATGTCAAGCGCCACGATCGAGCTCAGCAGGACGACGAGCCGGCGCATTTCTCGACGGTAGCAAGCGGGTTGGCGGCGCATTTGGTGCGGAACCGCACGAGTTTTCACTAACCGTCGACAAGTTTGGGAGTCGAATCAGGTCGGAACAAGGTCGAAATCGACCAGGCCATCGAGCGCCGTGCTGCCGCGCCGCCCGCGGACGCGCCCGGTAGAGCCGAGAAGAGTTGGGCTCCAAAGGAGGGGTCACTGCGGTGAATCGAAAACGTCTACTCCTGCCTATGTTCGCGGCCGTGCTGATCGGCGCGGCGGCGGCGTCCACGCTCGCGGCGGCGTCGGGGCCGCTCGTGGACGTGCTACCGGCAGGCAAGAAGAGCTCGCATCGCGGGCTGCTGCGGCCGCATCGGGGCGGCAGCAAGCCGCGGCGGCATGTCAACGCGGCGCTCGTACGACGCCTGCGCCACACCACGTGGCACTGGCAGAGCGTGATCGGGATCCGTCACGCGCGGTCGGTCGCGGCCCTGGGCTCGCCGCGCGCGCTCCACTACTGGCGCCGCCAGGTCCGTCAGGTCAGCTGGCTCGCGGCCCATCCGCCGCACAAGCGCGGCTGGCTCTGCATCCATCGCTTCGAGGGCGGCTGGAGCGACTCCGGCGACCCGTACTGGGGCGGCCTGCAGATGGATCGCGGCTTCATGCGCACCTACGCGCCGGCCTCGCTCCTGCGTAAGGGCTGGGCGAACCGGTGGACGCCGCTCGAGCAGATGTGGGTCGCCGAGCGCGCTCACCGCAGCGGCCGCGGCTACGGCCCCTGGCCGAACACGGCGCACTCCTGCGGCTTGCTCTAACCTCGTTTTCGACCCGGAGCGAAACGGGAAGAGGACTTGTATGAGCGAGATCGGGACACTGCTCGCCCGTGGCGAGGACGAAGGCTGCGTCAACCTCTCGCAGCTCAACGAGCTCGTCGCGGCCGAGGAGCTCGACGACGGCGAGATCGGCCGGCTCTACGAGCAGCTCGAGGAGCGCGGGATCGAGGTGACCGACGACTGCGGCCGCGAGCAGGAGCACAGCACCTACGTCAACGGTGACCTCGCCGTGGCGACGACCGACGCGCTGCAGCTCTTTCTCAACGAGGCCGGTCGCTGGCCGCTTCTGACGAAGGAGGAGGAGGTCGAGCTCGCCAAGCGCATCGAGCGCGGCGACGCCGAGGCGAAGGAGCGGATGATCAACTCCAACCTGCGCCTGGTGGTCTCGATCGCGAAGCGCTACCAGGGTCACGGGCTGTCGCTCCTCGACCTGATCCAGGAAGGGATCATCGGGCTGATCCGCGCGGTCGAGAAGTTCGACTGGCGCAAAGGCTTCAAGTTCTCGACCTACGCCACGTGGTGGATTCGCCAGGCCGTCCAGCGCGGCGTGGCGAACAAGTCGCGCACGATCCGGATCCCGGTGCACATCGTCGACCGCGAGCAGAAGATCGCGCGTGCCGAGCGGGCGCTCGCGCCGAAGCTCGGCCGGCAGCCCACCGAGGAGGAGGTCGCGAAGCACGCGAAGCTGCCGCTCAAGCAGCTGCGCGAGGTGCGCCAGGCCGCGCGGGCGATCACGAGCCTCGATCGTCCTGTCGGTACCGAGAACGACACCGCCTTCGGCGATCTGCTCGCCTCCGGCCACGCGGCGCCCGAGGAGGAACTGACGGTCAGCCTCGAGCAGGAGGTGCTCCGGCGCGCGGTCGCTCAGCTGCCGGAGCGGGAGCAGGAAGTCGTCAAGCGGCGCTACGGCCTGAACGGCGACCGCGACCCGGCCTCGCTCGAGGCGATCGGCCGCGAGCTCGGCCTGCCGCGCGAGCGCGTCCGCCAGATCGAAGCCAGCGCGCTCGAACGGCTCGCCGTGAACCGCGAGATCGAGGCGCTGAAAGTCGCCTAACCGGCCGGCGCGCTTAGGAAGTCACGCCGAGCTCGTCCACCAGCGTGAAGAACGCCTTCGCGTACGGCGAGTGGGCGGTGCGCAGCCGGACGTCGTCCCAGTCGATCTGCTCGCGCACGGTGCGGGCGATCTCCAGCAGCTGGTCGTAGTCGAGCTCGTGCTCGCGGAGGGCGAGTAGCTTCGTCACCAGCACGTCCTTCGGCTGCGCCACCGGGATCCGGAGCGCGTTCACCTCGAGCTCGGTCGCCCGCCTCAGCAGCCGGTCGTCGACCGGCGCGCCGGAGGTCTCGAAGATCAGGTCGACGAGCACGTCGCCGTCCCAGGCCTTGTAGAGCCAGCCCTCCGGCGGCTTCTCCGGCCGGAAGCCCTCGTCCACCAGCGCCTGCAGCGCGAGCTCGGCGTCCTCGGGCTTGACGAAGAAATCGAGATCGTGCTCGCTCTCGGGGCCGCCGTGAGCCCAGATCGCGAGGCCGCCCGTCAGGGCGAACGGGATCTCCGCGTCGCGCAGGGCGGCGCCGGCGCGTTTCAGCGTCTCGAGCAGCTTCTCGAAATCGACCGCAGCAATCTCCACGGTGTGGGCGTACCCGGCATGCGCCGGCGCCAATCGGTTGAATCCAGGCCCATGGCCAGGCCGATTCGCGTCGCCGCTGCGGGCGACGTGCACTGCGACGAAGTGAACCGCGACGAGATCGCGCGTGCCCTCGCCCGCGTGGAGGGCGAGGTCGACGCGATCCTGCTCGCCGGCGATCTCACTACCTGCGGCGAGCTCGAGCAGGGCGAGCTGCTGGCGGAGATCTGCGCGCCGCTCGAGACGCCGATCTACGCGGTGCTCGGCAACCACGACTGGCATTGCAACCAGGCGGCCGAGCTGACAACCGCGCTCGAGGCGGCGGGAGTGCGGATGATCGACCGCGGCCACGCGATCCAGGAGCTCGACGGCGCGCGGATCGGGATCGCCGGCGCCAAGGGCTTCGTCGGCGGCTTCCCCGACTCGGCGCTGCCGGACTTCGGCGAGCCGCTGCTGCGCCAGGTCTACGCCGAGACGACCGCCGAGGTGGAGGCGCTCGCAGCCGGGCTCGCGGTGATCGCCGACTGCGACTACCGCATCGCGCTCCTGCACTACGCCCCGACCGCGAGCACGCTGGAGGGCGAGCCGCGCGGCATCTTCGCGTTCCTCGGCTCCGATCGCCTCGCCGAGCCGATCCTCGAGCACCATCCGGATCTCGCCTTGCACGGCCACGCGCACGTCGGGGCCTTCCGGGGTGCCGTTGGCGACGTGCCCGTGTACAACGTGGCCGTGCCCTCGCTTGCGCGCGACTTCTTCATCTTCGAGCTCGACGGCGACTCCGTCCGCGTGGGGTCGTGAGCCGGCGCTTGCGACGGCGTCGTCAGGACGCGCCGGCTGTGCCGGTGCGTCCGTCTGCAATGACCGGTCGACACGTCATGCGTCAGAACGGTCGGCCGTGAGCACCGCGGCGCCGGTCGAGGTCGAGGCGCCGCGGCAGGTCGAGGACTTCGAGCACGACCGGCCGTGGATCGTGATCGTCTGGAACGACCCGATCAACCTGATGTCGTACGTGACGCTCGTCTTCCAGAAGCTGTTCGGCTACTCGAAGGCCAAGGCGACGCAGCTGATGCTCCAGGTGCACAACGACGGCAAGGCGGTTGTCTCCAGCGGGTCGCGCGAGAAGGCGGAGCACGACGTCGCCCGCCTGCACGCGCACGGACTCTGGGCGACCATGCGGCAGGACTGACGTGTTCGAACGCAGCGAGGGAGGAGCGGTCGAGCTGCGGCTCTCGCGTGACGAGCGCTCGCTGCTTGCCGGGGTCGTCGCCGAGCTACGCGCGCTACTGGACGGCGCGCCCGGCGACCCTTCGCTGCGCCGGCTGTTCCCGCCGGCCTACGATGAGGCCGAGGACGAGCGGGCCTACCGCGACCTGATGGGCAGCGAGCTGCTCGACGGCCGGCGGGCGGCGCTCGACGTGGTCGCGCAGACCGTCGACCACGAACGGCTCAGCACCGAGGAGGCCGACGCTTGGCTGCGGGCGCTGAACGACCTGCGCCTCGTCCTCGGCACGCGCCTCGACGTGCAGGAGGACACGTTCGCCGAGGAGCTACGTCGGGACGACCCGCGCGCTCCTGCGCTGGCGGTCTACGGCTACCTGTCGTGGATGCAGGAGCAGTTGATCGAAGCGCTGTCGAGCTAAGTCCCGACGACCTGCACTATCCAGCGCCGATCGCGTTCCCGATCGAGCTCGAGGAACAAGACGCGCTGCCAGGTGCCGAGGCAGAGCTCGCCGTCGCGCACCGGGATCGACTCGCCCGCCGTCCCGAGCAGCATCGCCATGCAGTGCGAGTGGCCGTTGCCGAAGTCCATGTCCTCAGGGCAGATGTTCTCGGTGCGCCGGTCCCAGTCGTCGTGCGCGTAGTAGGTCTCGCTCGGCACGAGGCGCTTGAGCATGGAGGCGAAGTCCTCCAGGAAGCCGCTCTCGAACTCGTTCACTCGCACGCAACAGGTCGTGTGGGGCGAGTAGACGCACGCGATGCCGTCGACGACGCCGCTCTCGCGGACCGCGTCGACGACCTCCTCCGTAATGTCGCGGACAGCGAGCCCGCCGGTCGTTCGAAGCTGCCGTTCGTGCTGGAAGACCTTCACCGTTCGCCACCCTCCTTCGTGGACGGCCCTGGAGTGCGGAACACGCGGCCTATTGTGAGGGTTGCACCCGGTTCCCGTCTAGCCGAACTGCGCGCGGACAAACCTCGGGACCTGACAGACACCGGCGTTAGGCTAGGCGAGCGGGGCCCGTAGCTCAGCTGGTCAGAGCAGCGGACTCATAATCCGTTGGTCCCTGGTTCGAATCCAGGCGGGCCCACTCGAGCCCCGATCGTCAGCCGAGAGCGGGGCGGCGGTGGCGCCGGGCGGCCACGACCAAGCCGGCGGCGGCGACCGCCAAGGCGATCGCGCTCGCGCCGGCCGCCCACGGCCACGTCAGGCTCGACCCTTGACGTGCTGCGGGCGTCGCGCTCGGCTCTGACGGCTTGCGCACGGCGAACGTCTTCGTGTTGACGACGAGCTCCGTCTCGCTCCCGTCCCGGACGGCGAGTTGCTTCCCGTCGCTGTGGACGGTGAGGCGCAAGCGCCAGAGGTACCGGTTTCCCTTCAGCGCGTCGAGGTCGACGCAGCGCGCGGTCGCGCGGCTCGTGTCGAGCGCGTGGACGAACGGCGTCTTGCCGTTGCCGTCGTAGAGCGTGTACGCCCAGCGCCCGTCGGGGCTCATCGCCCGAGAAAGCGGCTGGCCCCGCATCTGCTCGTCGGCCTCATGCGGGTCGACGATCGGATTGGGAAGCAGGCGCCCCGCTCCCACGTCGTACGCACGGACCGCGTACTTCGTCGCATCCCTCGGCGAGAGGTACTGGATCAGGTAGATGCGGTTTCCGCTCGGTGAGATGGCGTCGAAGCTGAAGTCACCCTTCAGCCGCAGCACCTTGACGACCCGCAGGAGCCTGGCGTCGAGGACGGCGAACGATGTGCGCACGCGGGGGAACGAGAGTCGCGGCTGGATCAGCACGAGCACCCTCCCATCCGCCGAGAGGCCGCTTGCCGATCCGTCGTAAGCGACGGCCGGGATCGTGAACGTTCCCTGGAGCAGCCTCGAGCGGTCGATTCGCCCGCCGTGCCGGCGGACCCGTGCAACGACGGTGCTCTTCCTGCCTGACCACAACGTCACGTAGCGCGCGGTGGCGCCCGGAACGGTCACGCCGGTCGAGCCGACGTCCACCCCCAGCACCGGCAGTCCGTCGGCAACCGCAGTCGCCGCCCCGGCGCCGGCAACGATCGCCGCACTTCCCAGTAGCCCCAGGATCCGCCGTGTCATCGCTCCTCCTTCGTCGCGTCTGGAGGAGATACGCCCGCGGGGCGGCTCGGGGTCCCTCATCGGCGGTACGCAGGCTTGCGGACCGGGCCCGAAGGTCGTACCTTCAAACTAAGGCAACCGGTTCGTTTGCGGCACGGACAAGGCAGGAGGCCAGATGAACACCGTGCTCGCGCGACTCTTTCACGGCCACGCCGACGCAGACGCCGCGGTCACCCGCGAGCAGAAGGAACACCTAGAGCTGCAGCAGGTCACGTTTCCCGACCTCACCTGGGATCATTTTCACTGGGAGCGCCAAAGGCGAACAGGCAGCAGCGACAACCCGGAAGCCGCCGGCAACTATCGCAAGACGAGAGCCGCGTTCGAGGCCAAGTACGGCGAGATCGTCGGCGAGTACTGGTCGATCGTGGAGCCATCTGGAGTCGCACTCACCTTCAAGAAGGCGCCTCTCTTGCTGAGCCCGGTCATCAACGACAGCCGTGAATTCCATCGCTCGACCGACTGGGTGACGCGACATAACCCGCCGCTCGCGGACGTGCTGTTCGACTGCGAGAACCTTTCGATCCGCATCAGCGAGGTGCTCAGATACACGAGCGAGAGCGTCGGCCTGAAGCGGATCATGGCCGTTGCGAGTCACGTGCTCGGAGTGATCGATCGCGCCGACGGCAAATTGGACGACGCCCAGGCAACGCGCATCGCCGAGCAGGAAAACCTCGAGCTCCGGGAGATCCGCGACTATTACCGCCGGGCGGGCGTGCGGATCGGCCTGACGGTCTACACGCAAGGGATGATCATCGGGCTGCTGCTGATGGCGCTGGTGGTCGCGCTTGTCGTGGCGCCGCTCCTCCTCAGCGGCTCGGTCAAGTGGGACAGCGACACTTCCCTGCACCAGATCCTGATCTCCGGCGCCGCCGGCGCAGTCGGCGCGATCGTGAGCGTCCTTCAGCGAATGGCGTCCGAGAAGTCCAAGTTCACGGTCCACTACGACCTCGGCAAGCGCACGCTCTACATGCTCGGGAGCTACAGGCCGGTCCTGGGAGTCGTCTTCGGCGTCTTCACCTACTTCGTGCTCGTGAGCGGGATTCTCGGGACGCCACCGCCCGACGAGACAAAAGCCTTGTACTACTACGGCTCGCTCGCGTTCGTCGCCGGATTCAGCGAACGCTTCACGCAGGTGCTGGCCAAGAGCGTCGAGGGCCTGGTGCCCGCCCAGGGAACGACGGACCAGTCGGACACCGGCGGGCGATCAGACGTCGAGGAAGAGGGAAACGCCGGCGCGTCACCGACTAGCTGAGCGGCTGACCTCGAGCGGGACTCCGCCGGCGAGAGTTTGGTAGACGATGCAGTAGCGCTCAGTGGTCTCGAGCAGCGAGTCCAGCTCCTCGTCGCTCGCCTCGGAGTCGAGCTCGAAGCGCAGGCGGATCGCGGTGAAGCCGACCGGGGCGTCGCGGTCGACGCCCATCGTGCCGCGGAAGTCGAGGTCGCCCTCGGCCACCACGCGGCCGGTCACTTCGAGGCCGCGGTTGACGGCCACCGAGCGCAACGTCACACCCGCGCAAGCGACCAACGACTGCAGCAGCATGTCGCCCGAGCACGCGAGCGTGCCGTCGCCGCCGCTCGCCGGGTGGAGACCCGCCTCCACGAGCGCGCGGCCGGTCTCGACCGAGCAGGCCATGCCCTCCGCGCCGAGCTCGCCGTCGGCCGCCAGCGTGAGCAGGGCCGTTTCAGGCTCCTCGCGGTAGCGCTCCTTCAGCGGCCGCTGAGCCTCGCGTAGCTCGTCGCGCTTCACGAGACCACGCTCGACACGTGCTTGCGGTACGGCTCGCTCTCGTACTCGTGCAGCGGGTGCGGCTCGAGCTGGTGCTCCCGCACCTCGCCGCCGCGCCGGACGTACAGCGTTGGGACGATCGTCCCCGTCTCGTCCACCTCGACGCTCGCGGCGTACGCGTCCGGGCCGGCGGCGTCGAGGAACCAGGCGAGCGGGACGACGCCCTCGTCCACGTGTGAGCGGTCCTCCGAGGAGATGACCCGGCAGAGGTAGCCCTTCTGCACCCACAGCTCCGGCGCGCTCGTCAGCTCGTGCAGCAGGAACGGCACGACGTCGGCCACGGGCTCGCGCGGAGGCGCCTGGCAGTCGAGCCGCTCGGCGAGGTGACGCGCCAGCACGCGCGCGTTGTAGCGGAAGCCGTTCACGGAGGACGAGCTCGCGCCGGCGCCGCGCTTGCCGATGCCGCGAGCACCCTGCGACGCGTTTCCGGCGAAGAAGACGCCCGGCAGCGAGACGCTTTCCCAGAACGGCGTCAACGCGGGGATGCGGCCGTCGGCGACGGTCACGAGCCCGAGCTGCGGCAGGTCCTGCAGCGGCGCCTGGAAGCCGGTCGCGGCGATCACGTCGTCGACCTCGAACTCAAGCGTGCCGTCCCAGGCGGTCCCGCGGGTGACGACACGGAGACGCTCGCCGGCGCGCTCGATCCGCTCGATGGTCACGTCGATCACGTACGTGCCGGGTCCGCCGCGCGCGTACTCGTCGTAGGGGTGGAGGTAGCGGACGCGCAGCGCGGACAACGCCAGCGCGTCGGTCTGGACCGGCCGCGGCGAGCCGAGCACGATCGAGCGCGCCCACGGCAGGATCCCCTGCGCCACCTCGAAGCCGGAGTTGCGCTTGCCGACGACAAAGACGTCACGCCCCTCGTATCGCGCCGGATCGCGCGTCTCGACGTAGTGGGCCGCGTGCGCGAGACCGGGAATCTCCGCGCGCCAGGGCACGGTCACCCCGAGCGCAAAGACGGCTGCACGGCAGCGGTACTCGCCGTCGCTGGTCTCGAGCACAAGCTGCTCGCCCTCGTAACGAGTGGATTCCCAGGTGCAGCCGTAGCGGGCCTCGAGGCCGGCGCGCTCGGCGAAGGCGCAGAGGCCGGCCTCCATCTCGGCGCGCGAGGGGAGGTCGTAGGCGCGGTCCATCAGCGCCGGCACGAGCGCCTTCAGCTCCGGCTCCTCGGCGAGCAGGCTGTTGTGGTCGTACCACTCGTACTCGCGCGAGCCCCGCTCGACCGGCGCGTCCGGTTTCGTCCAGGTGATCAGCCGCTGGAAGATCGGGAAGCGCTGGAACATCCCGCCCGGTCGCTCGTCCCGCGAGAGCAGCGCGTGCCGGATGCCGAGCTGACGCAGGAAGTAGCTCGTCTGCAGTCCGCCCGGGCCGCTGCCGACGACGACCACGTCGTAGTCGCCGGGCGGGAACGGTCGTTCCTCTGATCCGAGCCCCTGACGAAACGGTGATGAGGCCCCCGGGCCGCGCTGCTCGCCCCGATGCTGCGTCTTCAGTCGCACCCGTAGCCTCCGGCTACGAGCGCTCCCTGCGTCCTTGCCTCGGAACGACCATCGCACCCCGAGGGCGTGCACCGTT
>Ga0307304_10000027_pt1 | contig 23574 bp, 22 predicted proteins | sample ER_DNA_185_FD_194503 | JGI IMG/M metagenome (GOLD analysis project Ga0307304, IMG submission 194503) | Bulk soil microbial communities from the East River watershed near Crested Butte, Colorado, United States - ER_DNA_185 | ecosystem: Environmental > Terrestrial > Soil > Floodplain | place...
AACGGGCCCGAGCGCTCACCGAACGCGCGACTTTTTCCGACGTCGAGCGTGCAGACGTCCTCTTTCGGCTCGGCGTCGCGCGCTACAAGCTGAACAGCATTCAGACGGCGATCGGGCTGTTCGACGAAGGGCTCAAGCTCGCGGAGCGCTCCGAGATCCCGTCGGACCAGCTTCGCTCGAACATCCTTGCGTGGCGCTCACGCTGCTACCGGCGCCGCCGCGACCTCGAGGCCGCGCGGGAGGACGTCGAGCGCGCGCTCGAGCTCGCCGAAGGACTGAACGACAAGCGCACCGCCGCAGATATCTATTTTCAGGCGTCGATCATCGCTGACCGCGAGGGCCACTGGGTGCTCGCGCGCTCCTACGCCGAGCGGGCGAAGGCCGCGTACGAGGAGCTCTCCGATCGCGGCAATCTCGGCCGGCTGCTGAACAACCTCGGTGGAATCAACTTCCTGCTCGGTCATCCGGAGGAGGCGGTGGACTTCCTGAAGGACGCAGTACGCATCGCCCTCGAAATCGGCAACGACGCCGAGGCAGCGCACGCGGTGAACGGCATCGCCCAGGTCCACCTCCGAACCGGTGACGTCTCGCTCGCGGAGGAGCAAGCGCGCTACGCGCTCCGGCTGCTCGGCGACCGGGTCGACGAGGTCAGCGAGATCGGCAACGCGCAGCTCGTTCTGGGCCGCGCGTTGCTCGAGCAGGATCGCCTCGACGAGGCCGAAGAGGCCTTCGCGGCGGGTGAGCGCGCATACGACCAGCTCTCTTCGGGGAGCCATCGTGCGTCTGCGTGGGTCGCCCAGGGGGATCTTGCGGCACGACGTGGGGACGATCGGGCAGCCGCCCGGCTCTACCGCCAGGCCGCCGACGCCCTGCAAGACGTCCGCTTCTAATTCGACGCTCCCAAAGGAGGTGACCACGTGTCCAAAGCTCGCCTGATGTATTTCGCGGTCTTCGCGATTCTCATCGCCGCCGCACTGCTGCCGGCCCTCGCGTTCCTGCCCCTCGGGGCTCACGACGGCGCGGAGATCTAGAGTGAAAGCGTGCGCGCTTTGCTCGCCGTTCTCGCGCTTGCCGCGCTGACGGCAGGCTGTGGCTCCTCGACGAGCCGTTCGGAGCGGGGCGCGCCCAGGGCGGGATCACTCGAAGGACTCTGGAAGAGCTCCGGGCAGGCTGTGGCGTTGATTCCCGGCACGAACGATTACTCACCCGGCGAGGTGCGCATCTCCTTCCTCGTCGTCGACAACCGCGGCCGCGTGATCGCTCCGCCGACGGCGCGATTCTGGATTGCGCGCTCTCTGAGCGCGAAACCGTTTCAGGAGACCGTCGCAGAGCTCGAGCCGGTCGGAGTGCCCGGCGTCTCGACGGGTGCCGACGCGCCGGCGCTGTACGTGGCGCATGTGCGGGTCGCTGCGGCCGGAAAGTACGTCGTCCTTGCACGCCCGATCGGGAAGGTCGCGATCGGCGGCATCCACGACATCGTCGTGAAGGACCGCTCGGCGACTCCTGACGTCGGCGAGCGCGCCTACGCGTCGCGCACGCCGACGCTCGCCAGCTCGGGCGGGAAGACCGCGCAGCTCACCACGCGGGTCCCTCCCGACCGAGGGCTGCTCCGTTACTCGATCGCCGAGTCGCTTGCTGCCCGTGCTCCTTTCGTCGTGACGTTCGCGACGCCGCGCTACTGCTCGAGCCGCACCTGCGGCCCGGTCGTCGACGTCGTCGAGCACGCGCGGCATCGTTTCGAAGGTTCGGGGATCCGCTTCATCCACGTCGAGATCTACAAGAACAACGATCCACGCCAGGGTCAGAACCGCTGGGTGCGCCAATGGCGGCTTCCGTCGGAGCCGTGGACGTTTCTCGTCGGCCGTGACGGCCGCATCAAGGCGAAGTTCGAGGGATCGGTCTCGACGGGAGAGCTCGAGAACGCGATTCGGCGTTCCCTACGCTAGGCCTCGGGCAGGCGTCAACTGATCCAGATGGCCCATGCGCTCGTGGGAAGAACCTGCAAGGCTTGGTGCGGATCGTGTCGTCAATGAACGAAGACCCCTCCGCGCTCGTCAGCGTGCGGGAAGTCGCCGACCAGCTCGGCGTCCATCCGGAAACGATCCGGCGCCTGATTCACGACGGGCGCCTCGACGCAGTGCGCGTCGGGCGTGTGCTTCGCGTGCACCGTGCGGCGCTCGACACCTTTCTCGCGCGCCAGCGCGTGAAGCCCACGCGTTTCCAAGCCTAGTTACGCGCCAAGCTCTCCGGCGGCGACACGCTCGATCACGACGTGCGGCAGTCTTGCGTACCGGCTCAGACGTAGCAATGTGCGCACCACCTCGGCGCAATCCTCCGGACGGATCATCTGCTCGGGCGGGACGGGCGCCCAGTCCGTCATGGGCGTGTCGACGAAACCGGGGCTGAGCGCGGTCGCGCGCACGCCGTGCTGCTCCTCGGCGCGGTTCAGCGTGTTCGTGAACTGGATCACCGCGGCCTTCGCCGCTCCGTAGACCGGCAGCCCGGGAGATGGGCCAGTTCCTGCAATCGAGGCGATGTTGACGACGAGCCCGCTCCGCTCGCGCAGAAGCGGTAACGCGGCGGCCGTGACGAGCATCGTCCCGCGCAGGTTGACGTCGAGCTGGAGGTCGATCTTCTTCGTCTCGAGCTCATCGATCGGGCCGGCGACTCCGACCCCAGCGGAGTTGACGAGCACGTCGAGTCGTCCGTGCCGCCCGCGGTGCTCGTCGACCATTCGGCGGCAGTCCTCCTCCCGCGCGACGTCCGCCGTGACAGCGTGCGCGCCGAGCTCGGTGGCCGCAGCCTCGACCTTCGCCTTCGTACGGGCGGCCAGCGTCAGCTCGAAGCCCTCTGCCCGCAACATGGTGGCGATCGCGAGGCCGATGCCCGACGAGCCCCCGGTGACGAGCGCGGCCCTGGCCACGGACCCATCTTTGCAAGTCGGAAGGTGCCACGCTCAGGGCGAGGAACTCTGGCGCGGGGGAACCGAAAGGCTCCTCCTCTCCCCTGAACGGCGGCGGCGCTCGCGCCGCCGCTTCTTTCTGCGGAGCGGGAATACCGGGGGTTACCTCGACGTAGCAAGGTGAACCGTCGTCACTCTGTAGACGAAAGGCTCAGAGACGCCTACATTTCGCGGTTCACCCTTCGGGAGGGCTTCCTTTGGACACCCAAACAGGACGCGTCAAGCTCACAGACCTCGCATCGTGCGGAGGCTGCGCCGCCAAGTATTCGGCGGCGCGCCTCGAGCAGTTGCTCGCGGGTTTCGTACCCGCCGAGGCGGAGAACCTGCTCGTCGGCCTCGCGCCGGCGGACGACGCGGCGGTGTACCGCCTCGACGACGAGCGTGCACTCATCTTCACGCTGGACTTCTTTCCACCGGTTGTCGACGACCCCGGCGACTACGGCGCGATCGCCGCGACGAACGCGCTCAACGACGTCTTCGCGATGGGTGGCACGCCGCTCCTCGCACTGTCGATCGCGGCGTTCCCCGAAGAGCTCCCGATGGAGATGCTCGCCGAGATCTTCGCGGCGGCGGACCAGCAGGTACGCGCGGCGGGCGGGCTGCTCGCGGGCGGTCACACCATCCGTGACGCCGAGCCGAAGTACGGGCTGGCGGTGGTAGGCACCGTGCGGCCCGACGGGATCTGGCCGAAGAACGGAGCGAAGCCCGGCGACGCAGTCTTCATCACGAAGCCGCTCGGGACCGGGCTGATCATGACCGGGTACAAGAAAGGTCACGCCGGCGACATGCAGCTCGAGCGTGCGATCCGCTGGATGAGGACGCTCAACAAGGATGCAGCCGAGGTTCTGCGCGGCCTCGAGCCGAACGCCGTCACCGATGTGACAGGCTTCGGGCTCTTCGGCCATGCGCACGAGGTGGCCGACCGCAGCGGCGTGTGCATCCGGCTCGAATCGGAGCGCTTCCCGGCGATCGACGGTGCACTCGACGTCGCGCGGAAAGGCGTGCGGACGAGCGGAGACCCGCGCAACCGCGATTTCGCCGCACGTCACGTCACGACGGATGGGTTGCCGGAGACGCTCGTGGCGCTCGGCTACGACCCGCAGACCGCCGGCGGGCTGCTCGTGTCGCTCCCAGCCGAGCGGGGCGCAGCACTCGAGGCGGAATTCGCGGGCCGCCGGCTCTTCATCCGGAGGATCGGCCGCGTCGAGGAGGGCGCCGGAGTCATCGTCGAGTGAGCTCGGGGATGATTCACGGTCGCTTTCAGCCCTTCCACAACGGACATCTCGAGTACCTGCGCGGCGCAGCGGAGCGATCCGACGAGGTGTTCGTCGGGATCACGAACCCCGATCCGCAGCGGATCAAGGAAGAAGCGACCGATCCACTCCGTCACCTTCCGGAGTCGAACCCGTTCACCTACGTCGAGCGCCTGCTGATGATCGAGGCGGTCGCGAAAGACGAGGGAATCCGCGCACACGTGATCCCGTTTCCCGTCAACGAACCGGAGCTCTGGAACGCCTACGTGCCCGCGCGCGTGACGCAGTACCTCCGACTGTTCTCCGAATGGGGCGGCACGAAGCTCGAGCGCATGCGCGAGGCCGGGTACGAGGTCGTCATCCTCGACGAGGGCGCCGAGAAGCAGATTTCCGGAACGGACGTGCGCGAAGCCCTCCGCTCGGGCGGTGAGTGGGAAGCGCTCGTTCCCGCCGGCGTCGTACGGGTGATCCGTTCCCTGCAGCGAATACCGGCCTGAGTGCACCCGATCGTCGTCCTGCTCCTCGATGGTCTCGCCGACCGCGCCCATGAATCGCTCGAAGGCCTGACCGGTCTCGAGGCTGCGCGCACGCCGAACCTCGACCGGCTGTGCGCGTCGGGATCGAACGGTGTCCTCTACGCGATCGGCCCGGGCCGCGCGCCGTCGAGCGAGGTGGCGCACTGGTCGATGTTCGGCTACAGGCCCGATGAGTTTCCCGGGCGTGCCGTCTTCGAGGCGCTCGGGCGTGGGCAGGACGTGGACGCCGATCATGTCTTCGCATATGCGGCGCTGCGGCCGGCGGAGCGGCGCGCAGACGGCTGGTGGTTGACCGGGCGGCCCAATCCGGACCGCGACGCGGAAGAAGCGGAGCGGCTCGTTCGCGCCTGCGATGGCATCACGATCGACGGACTCACCTTCTCGCTGGAGCATGTCTGGCGCGGTGAGGCGATCCTCCGCCTCTCCGGGGGCGCGGATGAGCGCGTCACGGACAGCGACGCATTCTTCCGCGACCGGCATCCCGTCTTGCGCCCGCAGGCGCTCGTGCCCGAGGCGGAGCGGACCGCACGGGCGGCAGAGTCGTGGAGCCGTGAGGTGATGCGGCGCCTCGAGGACGAACGCTTCAACGTGATCACGTTGAAGTGGTGGGGCCGCCCGCGCGACGTGCCCACCTTCGAGGAACGCCACGGACTGCGCGGGACGTTCATTGCGAGCTCGGCCTTCCTGCGCGGCCTCGGAACGGCCGTCGGGCTCAACACGCGTGAAGAGGCCGAGACGGACGACGCCGCTGCCGATCTGCGCGGCAGGATCAAGCTCGCGCAGGAGCGCCTCGACGCCGGTGACACGTTCGTGTTCTGTCATGTGAAGAGCGCGGACGCAGCGGGACACACGAAGGATCCGAATCAGAAGCGGGCGATGATCGAGACGCTCGACGGAGTCGTCCGCGATCTGCCGGTGGACCGTGCGATCGTGTGCATCACGGGCGACCACGCGACTCCGGCCTTCCCGGACGTCATCCATTCGGGCGATCCGGTTCCCTTCGTCGTCTCCGGACCGGGAGTTCGCGCAGACCGCGTGAGCGAGTTCGGCGAGTCGAGTTGCGCCGACGGGATCTTCGGCCACCTGCGCGGTCCGGACATGATGCCGGTGCTGCTGAACGCCGCCGATCGGCCGCTCTTCCTCGGCTCGAGGCCGACGCCGTTCGACGGCGCCGACGGCTATCCGTCGATCCTCGACCCGCTGTGACGCGTCACTAGACTCGGAGCGTGAACGCCCAGCCCACGGCGCTCGCTCGGCTCCGGACGATCGTCCTCAGCCCTGCGCAGATCTTTCCGCTCGTGGTTGCCCAGCTCGGCGCGCTCTGGCTGATCATCGGCACCGGCGCAGCGGTGCGGTTGACCGACAGCGGGCTCGGTTGTCGCCACTGGCCCGGCTGCGAGGCCGGGCATCCGCTTCCTGCGAAGAATGCCCACGCCTTTGTCGAGTTCGGCAACCGCCTGGTCGGCGGGATCACGATCGCGCTCACACTGCTCGTCTGGCTCGCGGTTCGCCGCACCTCGGGACTGCCGCGCTGGGCACCGCGGCTTGCGCTCGGAGTCTTTCTCGGCACGCTCGCGCAGGCACCGATCGGCCTGCTGGCGATCGCGAGCGATCTGCGCTGGCCGATCGTGATGCTGCACCTGCTGCTGTCGATCGCGCTCCTTGCCGCTGCGACAGTGCTTGCGCTCGAGGTGCGCTCGGCGGTCGTCGGCCGCACGGAGCCGCTTGTTCCGCTCGAACTGCGCCGACTCGGCCTCGCCTTCGTTGTCGCCGGATTCGTCCTCATCGTCAGCGGTTCGCTCGCGACCGCCGCGGGACCGCATTCCGGCGGTGGTGCCGCGGACAAGATCGACCGGTTCGGACGCCTGCAGCCGATCGTCTACGTGCACGCCATGATCGTGGGCATCTTTCTGCTCACGTTCCTGTTCAGCCTCGGCCAGCTCGCCGCGCGACGGGAGCACGCGCCTCGGCTCTTCGCGTTCGGCGTGGGCGTCTTCGTCCTGCTCCTCGTCCAGATGGGCCTGGGGGAGCTGCAGTGGCGCACCCATCTTCCATGGGGGCTCGTGCTGCTGCACGTCTTCCTCGCCGCCACGGTCTGGATCGGCACGGTCGCCCTTGCGACGCTCTTCTTCAGACCGAACGTAGACTTCGCGCATCGCTGACGAACTTCGCATCACCGATCGGCCGAATCTGCGCGAGCCGGTTCTGATCGCCGCATTCCGTGGCTGGAACGACGGGGGCCAGGGCGCGTCGCTCGCGGGCGGCTACCTCGCCAAGGTCTGGGAGGCGGACCGCTTCGCGGAGATCGAGCCCGAGAACTTCTACGACTTCCAGGCGACCCGCCCGCACGTTTCGCTCGTCGAGGGGCAGACCCGCCACATCGAGTGGCCGGAGAACGCCTTCTACCATGCGTCGATTCCCGGTCTCGACCGGGACGCGGTCCTCCTGCTCGGCATCGAGCCGAACCTCCGCTGGAAGACCTTCACGGGGATGATCGTCGACCTCGCGCAGGATCTCGGCGTCGAGTTGATGATCACCCTCGGCTCGTTACTCGCCGACGTGCCGCACACACGGCCTTCGCCGGTAACCGGCGGTGCGACCGACCCGGACCTGATCGAGCGTCTCGGCCTCCAGCGTTCACGCTACGAAGGCCCGACGGGAATCGTCGGGATCCTGCACGACGCCTGCAACCGCGCAAGCATCCCGTCCGTCAGCCTCTGGGCCGCAGTCCCGCACTACGTCTCGCTCGCACCGAGCCCGCGTGCGGCACTCGCGCTCACCCAAAGACTCAGTGACATCCTCGGTGTGAGCATCGACACCGCCGAGCTCGACGAAGCGTCGGAGCGCTACAGCGAGCAGGTGAGCGAAGCCGTTGCTTCGGACGACGAGACAGCCGCCTACGTCGAGGAGCTCGAGGAGCGTGCCGAGCTGCTGGACGACGAGCAGCAGCTTCCCTCCGGTGATTCCCTCGCAGCGGAGCTGACGCGGTTCCTGCGGGACCGTGAGCGTGGCAACGGTGGGCCTGAGCGCGAGGGCCCCTCCGAGCAGCCCTAGCTCTAGCCGAAGGTAAACGCGTAGGCCGAGAGGTCGGAGTGAACTTCAGCTCGAGCAGGCCGTCCTTTGCCTGCAGCTGCGTCACGAGCGGGTAGAGCCGGTCGCCGTCGATCCGCACTGTCCGTTGCAGCTTCCCGTTCAGTCTGACCACGACGCGGCCGTGCCCACCGAGCACGAGATACACCGACCGTGCCTGGAAGTGCAGCCGCAGACGTGCGTTGGCAGCCGCGACGATCCGCTCGCCTTCGACGCGCCACAGGCCCGCATACGCGAACGAGTCCTGTGTCAGCGATGCCGGGAAGGTGTACGCCGCGGTCTGGTCGGTATGAAGCGGCGAGCCCACGTAGTTCCCGATGCGCAGGTAACCGAGGTAGGACTCCGGCGTCCGCAGCTCCTTCGGCGTGTGGTCCGTGTCGCGCCCAGCCTTGGGCAGCTGTTCGGCCTTGCCCGCTGCGAGGAGTAGCCGGATATCGCTTTCCGTCTGCGCGTAGTCGCCCTCACCGAAGTGCACGTCACGGATATTTCCGTCTTGGTCGACGAGGTAGTCGGCCGGCCAGTAGTTGTTGCCGTATGCATTCCAGGTGCCGTACGCGTTGTCGAGCGCGACCGGATAGCGAATGCCGAGCCGCTTCACGGCGGAGCGCACATTGCCGAGATCGTGCTCGAACGCGAACTCGGGCGTGTGCACGCCGAGGATGACCAAGCCTTCTGAGCGGTAGCGCGCGTCCCAGGCCTTCAAATACGGAAGCGTGCGCAGGCAGTTGATGCATGAGTAGGTCCAGAAGTCGACGAGCACAACCTTGCCGCGCAGCTCGGGAAGGCTGAGCGGTTTCGAGTTGATCCACGCGGACACGTCGTGGACGTCCGGCGCGGCGCCGTAGTCCTTCAACGGCGCCTTCTCGACGCGGGTCGCGAGCTGCTGTCCACCGGTGGCGAACACCGGCTTGCTCCGCCCGCCCAGGCGGTCGAGGCGGTTCTGCGCCGCCGAGTTCCCTTCGATCGCGTTCTGCACCCAGTTCGCGTAGCCGGGAACCTTCGTCTGCAGACTCTCCGCCCAGCCCTGGTAGATCACGAGCGCGGACAGCGCCATCAGCACTCCGCCGGTCACACGAACGGCCTGCGCATGCTGCCGAAACCGCGAGACCAGGCTCCGGCTGCCACGTGCGATCGCGAGCATCGGCAGCGCGGCGCCGAGAGCGTAGGCGATCGCGATCACGACGATCCAACCGCCGACACGATTCGTGGCGGCGTTCGCCGTCAGCGTCGCAAGCACAGGCCCGCCGCAGGGAATGAACACGAGCCCGAGGCTGGCCCCGAGCAGAAAGCCGCCGCCGAGGTCGCCTGCCCGGCGGCGGGTGAGGAACGCGAACGGCCGCTCGACGAGCTCGCCCGCCTTCGGCACGACGAGGATCACGGCGAGCACGAGGAGGAGAGCCGCGCCGATCTTGATCTGGTGCTTCGGGCTGACTCCGATCAGGCTCCAGAGCCAGGCGCCGGCGAGCAGGAAGGCGGTGAAGGTCGCGACGAGCCCGGCTGCGATCGCATAGGGGCGTCGCTTCGTCGCACCTCCGACGCCGCCCGCGAGGACGATCGGCAGGACCGGGAGGATGCAGGGCGTGAACGCCGTGATGACGCCCGCCGCGAACGCGATCGGGACGAGGATGAGCACTCTGTGTAGTCGGTCCTAGGCCGCCGGCGTTTCAGCCGGCGCCTGCTCAGCTGCCTTGGGGGCAGGTTTCTTCCTGGCCCGCGGCTTCGGCTTCTTCGCCTCCGCGGGCTGCTCCTGCTGCTGCCCCTCCTGTGCCTGCTGAGCCTGCTGCTGCTGCTGCTGCTGCTGCTGCTGCTGCTGGTTCTGCTGCTGCGGCTGCGTGCCGCTCTTCTTGCGCTTGCGCCGCTTCCGTCGCCGTGAGCGTCCGGACGTGAGCTTCGGCTGCGGGAGATTCTCGGCCAGAGCCCCGGCGACTTCCTGTACCGTGCCGAGCCGCTCGCGCGCCGCCTCGATCAGTTGCGTGGCGCGGGGCGTATAGCCCTCGGCGGAGGCGAGTAGCGCGGCTCCGACGGCGATCGGCAGCTCGAGCGAAGCGTTCACGAGCTTGGCGGCGTTCTCCTCGTGGCGGTGTCCTCGCGAGTTGGCGAGTGCTCCGAGGAGCCGCTTCGCCTCCGGGAACTCCGCGCTCGCGCGCCGGTCCTGCAGTTTCCGGGACGCGCGCGCCAGGCGCCACGTCCAGCGGGCCAGGATCTGGTCGGGCGCATTGGCCTTTCCTTCCGCGATCGCGCGCAGCAGGACGCGCACCCCGCCCATGCGGTCCTTCTCCCACGTGGGCGCCTGGGTCACGAGCGTGACGAGATCGTCGAAGTCCGCGCGCTCGACGGTCATCGAGACTCGGTCGGACAATGCGATCATGCGCAGCCGCCGATTGGGGTTCTCTGCCGCGCACGTTGCGAGGAACTGCTCGAGGCATGCCTTCGAGGCACCGCGCGCGGTCAACTTCTCGACAAACGCCGCCCGTTCGTCGAATCGAATCTGACGGCCGGCGATCGTCGCCCAGTAGCGCTGCTCGTCCTCGTCCAGGTACTTCGGGTCGACGCGCTGCCATTCGCGGGTGATCACGGCGAGCCGGCGCCTGACGTCGGGTGTGACCGGGACGAGCCACGGCGCCGGCGTCAGCCTGCGCCGTGCACGGCGTTGGACGCGCCGGCGCGGAGCGGGAGTGACCCGCGCGCCTTCGCGATAGAAGTCCGCGTCGAGCAGGGAATGCAGCGAGACGACGCGTTCGTTGTGGGTCGCGGCCTTCGGAACGAAGTCGACGACGATGCCTGCTTCCTTGCGGGGATGGGTGCGCATGATGCGGCCGATTCGCTGCTGGTAGACGCGCCGCGAGGCTGTCGGCGCAAGGTGCATGCAGACCGTCGCGCGCGGGGAGTTCCACCCTTCCGCGAGCAGCATGGCGTTGATGAGAACGTTGATCTCTCCGCGCTCGTAGGCGGCGAGCGTCTCCGCCAGGCGCACGGGCGGCGTTCGTCCGGACACCGCTTCGGCCTTGAGCCCAACCGCCCGGAATTCTTTCGCCAGGTTGTAGGCATGGTCGACGCCGGCGGCGTAGACGATGCCGGGCGTGTTGTCGAACCGTTCGCGGTAGAGCGATGCAGCCGCCTGGTTGAGTGCCTGGTGATCGAGCGTCTTCGCGAGGATCTCCTGGTCGAAGTCACCGCCGACGATCGGCACCTGGTTGATCGCGGCGACCGGCGGGACGCGCAAGTCGCGTAGCGGTGCGATCAGTCCGCGACGCGCCGCGTCCTGCAGCGGCAGGTCGTCGACCGACGCGGGGAACACATCCGAGACCTGCTTCGCGATCAGCTGCTCGGTCGCGGTCATGCCGATGTAGAGCGGCTCCGGGAATGCACGGATTGCCGCGCTCGTCTTCTCTCCGAGCGCAGTGTGTGCCTCGTCGCAGATGACGAGCTGGTACGTCTCGCGCGAAACGGTGTTCTGGTGACGTGCGAACCACGCGTACGTCTGGATCGTCAGCGGGCTCGTATCGGTCGGCGGCTCCTTGCCACGTTCGACCGCGGGCGCGAAGCGCTCTCCGTAGCCTTCGTCGGTCAGGTCCCGTTGGAACTGCGCAACGAGCAGACGGCGGTGCGTGAGGATCAGCACGCCGAGCGTGCGTGCTGCCTCGACGAAGCCCGCTGCGGCGATCGTCTTGCCGGATGCGGTCGGGTGACGGAACCGGTAACGACGCGCAGCGCCTGGATCCGGGCCCGTGTAGGCCTCCTCCTCCACCTCTTCGTCGAGGACGTCCTCGCCCGACTCGTCCGCGGGCTCGTCCTCCTCTTCCACATCAGGCTCGCCTTCGGCGACCTCGGCCGCGGCGCCATTGCCGTTAAGCTCGGCTTCCCGCTCGTGCGAGGCGATCAGCTCCGTGAGCATTCCGGCCAGCGCGTCGACCTGGTGACGCCGCAGCTCCGTGCCGGATGCGAGGTGCGGCTTCTCCTCGGCGAGCACGCGCTCGAGTCCGAGCATGAGGCCGTACTCGACCTTCCACCCGGACGAAGGTGTGCGCCGTCCTCCCTCGATCTCCTTGAGGGCGTCGTCGAGCGCGCGCCGGCGGGAAGTGCCGGGCGCGAGGACCTTGGCGGCGTCTTCACCCTCCCGGAGGAAGGGCTCGCCGGCCCAGGCTTCGGCTCGGAGGGCGTCGGCTGTCAGGCCGTCCGTCGCCTCCGACGCTGTAGTCGGCTGCTCTGTGATCTCCTGCATGGACGCAGCGTCTTGACGCGCTGCACTTGTAAGAAAAGGCGACCCCGCGAATCCCCAAGGCGGGCGTCGTTCAACCAGTATATCGGTCGAGAGCCTAGCCGCCGAGACCCCCGAAGACGGCAAAGGGGTTCTGGGGCTGCACCTCGTACACCAGCTCGCCGCCCGGCTCGACCTCGCCGTGGACTCGTTTGGCCAGCTCGACGGCCTCCTCGCGGCTCCCAGCGCCCGCGATGACGTACGTGAACGTCCGGGAGACGTCGTAGCCCTGGCTCCGGAGCTGCTCGGCCAGGTCGGCGGCGTCTTGCCGGGTTTCGGCCTCGACCCGGACCTCCCAGGGCGCGTAGCCCCGCTCCAGCAGCTCCTCCTCGACGTCGGGCTGATCGGGCTCGTCGTCCCAGCGCTCGTCCTCGCGCAGCCAGCGCTCGGTGACGAACCGGGACGGGGCCAGGTCCTGGTCGTTCAGCTCGCTCTCGATGATGCGTGAAGCCTGCTCGGCCTGCATGCCGGTCGAGGCGTACACGAAGATCGTGTTGCCGTCCTGCGACACGGCGAGCCGGTGCGCGCGCAGCTCGTCGGCCAGTTCATCGGCCTCGCTCTGCCTCAGTCCCAGCCGGTCGAGGAAGTCCTCGGCGCCGCTCTCGTCCGGTAGCTCGACGCGGACGCGCCAGTCGTCGTGAGCCATCTAGACCGTTGCTCCTGCCGGCATCTCCGCAAATGTAGTACCGAACAGACGCTCGGATGTGCCTGTCTGGTCGAGGTGCTTCGTGATCCCGCCGAGAAAGAAGGGCCAGCCGGCGCCGAGGAGGAGCCCGGTGTCGACGTCGGCCGCCTCTACGACGACCCCTTCCTCGAGCAGCAGATGGATCTCGTCGGCGACGGCCTCCAGCACGTCGTCCACGATCTGCTCCCGCGTGCGCGGTGAGTTGTCGACGACGACCGGATCGCCGCCGTCCGCGAGCGCGGCCAGCGCGGGGGAGAGCGGGAACCGTTCGGGAAACGCATCGTGCATCCGTTCCAGCACGTGATTGGCGACGCGCGGGCCGACCATCTGCAGAAGCACGGAGGGGGCCATCGGCATTCCGAGAGACATGACTGCCTCGTCCACCTCGTCGACCGGTGTGCCCTGCTCGACGGCGTCCATGATCACGCGCGTCATCCTGGTCAACACGCGGTTGACGACGAAGCCGGGGGCATCGTTGACGAGGATCGGTCGCTTCCGCAGCTTCTCGCCGACGTCCCACACCGTCGCGAGCGCGACGTCGTTCGTCTCCGCCGCCCGCACCACTTCGAGCAGCGGCATCAGTGCGACCGGGTTGAAGAAATGCATGCCGGCCACGCGTTCCGGGCGGCGCAGGTCGGCAGCCATGTCGGTGATCGACAGCCCGGACGTGTTCGTCGCGAGGACGCATTCGTCGCCGACAACCTCTTCGAGATCCGCGAAGACCTGCTTCTTGATCTCGAGCTCCTCGAACACCGCTTCGAGCACGAGGTCGCAGTCGGCGAAGCAGTCGTAGTCGGTGCTGCCGGAGACGAGCGACGCGAGGAAACGCCCTTTGCCCTCGTCGTAGCGCCCTTTGGCGACCTGGCGGTCGATTTCCGCCCTGATGTCTATGAGCGCTTCGTCGACGATCTCCTGCTTCACGTCTCGGATCACGATCGGGAGCTCGAGCCGGCGCAGGAACAGGGTCGCAATCTGGCGTGCCATCAGGCCTGCGCCGACGAGGCCGACCTTGGCGACTCTCACCGGCGCGGCGGTCGGTCGAGCCGGATGCTTCTTCGCCCGCTGCTCGACGAGCCCGAATGCATAGATCGATGCCTGGGCCTGCGGTCCGGGCAGAAGCTCGCCGATTGCATCGCGCTCCCGGCTGTAGCCCTCTTCGACGGTCCAGGTCTCCGCGCCCTCGATCAGGTCGAGTGCGGTGTACGGAGCCGGCGCTGCGCCGTGGACGGTGTCGTCGACATTGGTGCGGGCGCGACGAAACAACGTTTCCGCTTCCGACCAGTCCGGCGCCGGCCGCTCGAGGGGCTGCGCCGCGAGCTCGCGCGCGAACGCAAGAGATTCGTCGACGAACTCCACCGGCTCGAAAAGCCGATCGGCGATCCCGAGCTCGGCTACCCGCGAACCGGTGAGCATGCGGTTCTGGCGCAGCGGGTTCGAAACGATCACCTTGATCGCCGTCTCCGGTCCGACGAGCCGCGGCAGGAGCTGCGTGCCGCCCCACGCCGGAAAGAGGCCGAGGAAAACCTCCGGGAAGGCGAAGTGCCGGACTGCAGTCGACACTGTGCGTGCCGTGCAGTGCAACGCGAGTTCGACGCCACCGCCGAGACATGCGCCGTTGATTGCCGCGACGGTCGGGAACGGCAGCGCGCGCAGGCGTCCGAACAGCTCATGTCCCGCACGTGCGCCTTCGACCGCACGGTCACGTGTGATGCCCGGGAACTCGGTGATGTCGGCGCCTGCCGCGAAGAAGAACGGCTTGCCGGTGATCACCGCCGCGTGGTAGTCGGAGCCTTCGAGCTCTCCCAACAGCCGGTCGAGCGACTCGAGCGCCTGCTCGCCGAAGAACGTCGGCTTCGTCCAGTCCTCGCCGTTGTCGATCGTGACCAGCGCGACGTCGCCGGCGCGCGCAAGCTTGAACTCAGTGACGGGCGCCAAGGTTCTCCCACAAGAGAGCCGCGCCCATGCCCATCCCGACGCAGAGCCCCGTCAGCCCGTAGCGCACATCGGGACGCTCGCCGAACCCGTACGCGAGCTGCGCCATCAGCCTCACGCCCGTCGCTGCGAGCGGATGCCCGCAGGCGATCGCGCCGCCGTACGGGTTGAGGCGCGCGTCCTCGGGATCGACGTCGAGGGCGTCGCACCAGGTCAGAACCTGAACGGCGAACGGCTCGTTCAGCTCGAAGAGGCCGACGTCGTCGAGCGTCAGGCCGGCTTGCTCGAGCACGCGCTCGGTCGCTGGAATCGGCCCGATGCCCATCAGCTCCGGCTCGACGCCCGCAAAGGCGAAGCCGACCAGGCGCATCTTCGGCGCGAGCCCGAGCTCCGCGGCGGTCTCCTCGGCAGCGAGTAAGCAGGCGGTGGCGCCGTCCGTCAGCCCTGCGGAGTTCCCGGCGGTGACGCGACCCCCTGCCCGAAACGGCGTGCGCAACGAGGCGAGCGCCTCGAGCGTGGTGTCCGGCCTGAGGAACTCGTCGCGCTCGGCGATCTGCCAGCCGCCTTCGGTGAAGACGCTCATCGGCACGACCGTGTTGCGCATGACGCCGTTCGACCAGGCCGCCGCCGCGCGCTGCTGCGAGCGGACCGAGAACGCATCCGCGTCGTCCCTCGTGATCTGCGGAAAGCGATCGTGCAGGTTCTCCGCCGTTGCGCCCATCGTCACCGCAGTAGGGTCGACGAGACGTTCGGCGACGAAGCGCGGATTGAAGTCGACATCCTCGCCCATCGGGTGGTGGCCCATGTGCTCGACCCCGCCGGCAAGCACGATGTCGGCGGCGCCGTACGCGATCTCTCCCGCGCCTGCCGTCACGGCGGTGAGCGCGCCGGCGCACATCCGGTCGATCGCGAAGCCCGGCACCGTCTGCGGCAGCCCGGCGAGCAGCGCGACGTCGCGGCCGAGCGTCAAGCCCTGGTCGCCGACCTGTGCGGTCGCCGCATAGATGACGTCGCCGATGCGCTCGGCCGGAATCTCAGGGTTTCTGCGCAGCAGCTCGCGCACGACCTTGACCGCCATGTCATCGGCTCGCGTCTTCCAGAACATGCCCTGCGGCCCGGCCCGGCCGAACGCCGTCCGTACGCCGTCGACGAACACGACCTCCCGACGCTGCATTGCTAGCGAGTGTACGCCGAGGATTCCAGCTGCTCGCGCAGGTCCTCGAGCTGCCAGCAGTCCGCTACGAGCGGATCCTGGTGAAACTGGATCAGGATCGTGCCGCCGGTCTCGAGTTTGCCGTCACGGCAGGCGTCGAGGAGGCTGCGATACGGCCCGAGCCCGTCACCGGGCGCATACACCGCCTCGGGCGGGTCTCCGTCGTAGCGCGGGTCGTGCTTCTCTTCCGGCAGATACGGAAGGTTCGCGACGATCAGGTCGACGGGATGCGGGATCGGCTCGAGCAGATCGCCCTGGAGGACGTGGACACGATCCTCGACGCCGTGGAGGCGCGCGTTCTCACGTGCGAGCTCGACTGCCGCCGGGCTCGTGTCGGTCGCCCACACCTCGACGTGCGGGCGGTTGACCGCGAGGGCGATCGCGACTGCCCCGCTACCGGTGCCGACGTCGGCGACGCGCATCGGGACGCCGTCGATCCGCTCGAGAGCCTCATCGACCAGGAGCTCGGTCGACGGCCGCGGCGTGAAGACCTTGCCGGGCGCAGCGAGGAGTGGAAGATCGTAGAAGGACGTTTTCATAAGCTCTGACGGTGCCGGACTGGGGGCAGCACATGCGTCGGGAGCAGGAACGGTACCTGGACGGAGTGGAGCGACTGCCGGCCGCCGAGGATCAGGACGCCCGCCAGCGCCAGCTCACACGCATGGGGAACGCTGCATCGGGCGCAGGCCTGTCGGAGCTCATGAACGGCAATACGGGTTCCGCCAAGGAATGGTTCGCGAGAGCGGTCGACCGCTACCGCGAGAGCTTCGAGCTCGCGCCACCCGGCAGCTGGGGACGGCCGATCGCGATCCTCAAGGCGCGGCTCCTCGCGGACGACTGGAACTCCGCGGAAGCCGACGCGCGCTGGACGCTCGAGCAGGGCGCGGCGGACGCGGATTCGCCGACCGGGCAGTACGCAGCAACCCTGGCGCTGCTCGTACTCGCCCGTGACGAGGAGGCGCGCGTTCTCGCTGACGGGCTGCGCACGCGCGAGGACTTTCCCGCCGCGGTCGGCGATGCGCTGGCGTTCATCGCCGCGGAGGATCCGGCCGGCTACGTCGAAGCGGTCGAGACCGTCCTCGAATCGTTCGAGACACGCGAGGACTACTTAGAGGATCTTCCCGTCGCGGACACGGTGATCGTCCTGCAGAGACTCGCAGGCCGGCGCACCATGGTCGCCGAGCTCAGCTCGCCGCTCTTGCCGGGCTAGAGGGTTGATGTGAAATTGGGCCGCCGTCGGGGGCGCTCCAGACCAAGCCGGGCAGTGCGGTCGTTCGCGGTGCGTAGCGGCGCTACGTGCCGCGGGCGGGCGTGCTGATCCGGCGCCGTGTCTGGTGCGTCATCCGGCCCGGCGGAATTTCACATCAGGCCTCTAGTCCTTGTTCGCCGGAGGATGGGCGAACACGGTGAGGACGAGCTTATCGGCGTCGTCGTCCTCGCCCTCCCGGGCTGACTCGAGAAAGGCGGATATCAGCTTGACCGCAGCTTCGATGCTGAGCTTCACCTCGACTTGTGCGCTGCGGAAGGTGCCGTCCGCCGAGTAGACGCCGTGCGCGCGTTGCACCTGGTCGATCATCGCCGCCTGGATGTCGCTCGCGCCTCCGGCCGCGAGCAGCTCCGGCGCGATGCGGAAGACCTTCGCGACTGCGCGGTACGGCTTTTCGCGTCCGCGTCCGTTTGCTTCGGCGAGCTCGATGAGGCCTGCCCTGAGCAGCATGCGGACGTGGAAGTGCAGATGACCGGGATCGACGCCGAGGCGTTGCGCGAGCTCGCGGTTCGTGAGCTGCCAGTCGCCTTCCTGGCCGAGCATCTCGAGGACGCGCACTCGCAACGGATGTCCGAGTGCTTTGAGTTGTTCAGGCTTGTCGAGGATCAGCGTTGTGTCTTGCACGTAGACCCGCCCTTCGTCTGCCCCGGGGGCAGTTCTACATATAGAAGGCGGTCTGTCAAGCAGACAACTTGGCTGCAGCAGCGCGATCGAGGATTGCGGTGGTTCTCCCGTTCGTGGCCCGAACGAGGCTGGCAGGGGTCGCGGGGCTCGGTGCCTCCGCGAATGCGCGGCGCGCAGCGTCCGCCTTCTCGGCTCCGCCGAGTGCGAAGACGATCACGCGAGCGCTGGACAGCGCCGGTATGGAGAGAGTGACGCGATCGACGAACGGCTCGAGCCCAGGCTTCGCAGGCAGGACGCGTCTTCGCTCCTGCAGTGTCGGCGCATTAGGGAACAGTGACGCGACGTGGCCGTCGGGCCCGATGCCGAGCAGCGCGAGGTCGAACACCGTGTCGCCGAGCTCGCGCTCGTAGTCGGCTGCCGCGCGCTCCTTGCCGAGCTCACCCTTGATCCGGTGGACTTGACGCGGCGCCGAGCCGAGGTTGTCGAGCAGCGTGCGCTTCGCGAGCGCGTAGTTCGACAGCTCGTCGTCTGGTGGCACGCAGCGCTCGTCGCTCCACCAGAGCTCGACGTTGCTCCAGTCGGGCTCGCGCTTGGCCGCTTCCTCGTACGCCAGCGCAGGTGCCCTGCCGCCTGTCAGCGCGATGTGTCCGCCGCTTCGCGCAGCTTGCGCGAGTATGTCCGCGACCGTCGCTGCGACTGCGTTGGCGTCCGCGACGACGACGAGCTCGACGTCCCCGCTCACAAGTCGCCGGCCGCGAGCTCCTTGGAACGTTCCATCGCAGCTTGAATCGCATTCAGAAACGCGGCACGCACGCCGGCCTGTTCGAGCTCGCGGATTGCGCGAATGGTTGTTCCGCCCGGCGACGTCACCGCTTCGCGCAACTCGACCGGATGCATCTTCTCGTCGCGCAGCAGCTTCGCCGTGCCGAGCATCGTCTGGACGACGAGCTGCGTCGACGTCTCGCGTCCGAGTCCCAGGAGGATCCCGGCTTCGATCATCGCTTCGGCGAGCAGCGCGAAGTATGCGGGGCCTGACCCAGAGACCGCGGTGACGGCATCCATGTAGTTCTCGGGCACCCGCACGACTGCGCCGAGGTGCGTGAGGACCTCCTCGGCGACATCGAGGTGCTCGTCACCCGCGTGCGCACCGGCGCAGATCCCCGCGATTCCTTCGTGCACGAGCGCGGGTGCATTCGGCATCGCGCGAACGACGGGGACTCCCGGGGCAAGCCGTGCCTCGATCTGCGCGGTGGGAATCGCCGCTGCGACCGACAGGACCGTCTGCTCGGCGCTGAGCAGGCCGCCGATCTCCCCGAGGAGGACGTCGAAGTCCTGCGGCTTGACGGCGATCACGACGAGCCCCACGCCGGCGACGGCCTCGCTGTTCGAGAGCGTGCCCTTGACGCCGTGACGGTCGACGACCTCCTTCAGTCGTTCCTCGCGTCGACCGGTCACCGTGATGTCGGCCGGTTTGCGCCAGCCGGAGCTCAGGAGCCCGGCGAGTAGCGACTCGCCAATGCGGCCTGCGCCCAGGATCGCGATCTTCCGATTGGCAGCCATGCTGCAGTCTAGGAATCCAGAGCAGCCCGGTAGATGCCGAGGGTCGCCTCGTCCCTGAAGACGAACCGCGCGGCTACGACCGAGGGATGCGCGGCGAGCGCTTCCCGCGTCGCCCTGATGGCGACAGGCGCGGCCTGTTCCAGCGGGTACCCGTACGCGCCGGTGGAGATCGCCGGGAAGGCGACAGTCGCCGCTCCCAGTTCGTCGGCCAGCTCGATCGCTCGCCGATGCACCGACGCAAGCAGCTCAGGCTCGCCCAGCTCCCCGCCGCGCCAGATCGGTCCGACCGCATGGATCACGTAGCGCGCGGGAAGCGCGCCCCCGCCGGTGGCCTTCGCGTCGCCCGGCTCGCAGCCACCGAGCGCGCGGCATTCTTCGAGTATCGCCGGGCCGCCCGCCCGGTGGATCGCTCCGTCGACGCCGCCGCCGCCGAGCAGGCTCGGGTTCGCCGCGTTCACGATTGCGTCGGCGTCCTGCTCGGTGATGTCGCCGAGGACGAGCTCGATCACGCGTACGCGGGCCGCGGGAAACGCTCGGGTCGCTCGGCCGGGAGCGGGATCAGCCCGTGCGTGAACGCCGTCCCGAGGTAGAGGCCCGCGAGGCCGGCCCACTCGCCGTAGGGCGCGAGCAGCTCGGCAGTCTCGTGAGCCTCGACCCAGCGCCCACGGAGGCGAGACATCAGCTTGATCAGCCCGAGATCGCCGACCAGACCGCGCTCGTGGCGACCCAGCCCTTCCAGGCAGACGACTCCCGCCGACCAGGGGCCGAGCCCGCGCTGCTGTTCGATGAACTGCGCCGCCTTCTCCGTCGGGAGGTCGTGCAGCCGCTCGAGGTCGACGGAGCGGCAGATCCGTACCAGCGCCGCGCCGCGGCTCGCGTGCAATCCCAGCTGGCGCAGCCTTGCAGGTGCGGACCGCGCGAGCGATCCGCACGTCGGCGGAGCGTGCAGGTCGGTGTCTTCGACGCGCGGCTCGATCGCGCGGACGATGGTGCACTCGAGTTGCCGCGCGCGGCGCGACTCGATCAGCTGACCGCAGAACGCGCGGAGCAGCGTGTGCGCCACCGTGGGCATTCGCAGCTGCCGCATTCCCTGGAAACGCGACGTCGCTTCCCCAATCAGCGGGTCGCCCGCGAAGCGGCGCAGGAACTCCGTGTGGTCGGCGTCGAGTGCGAGCACGAAGCGCAGCCGCTCGAGACCTTCCTCGGTGGCGGCGCGCAGCACGATCCTCCCGTCAAGGGTCTGATGTGCCGTCCCGGTCTCCACGCGCTCGCCGATCCGCAGCGTCGTCGTCAGCGTCCCGTCACGGACGTGCCGCGTTGCGTCGCTCGCGTGCTTCGTGCAGAGAGCGAGCGTGAACGGGCCGGCGGGGCGAACGACCCGCTCGAGGCTCAACTGGTGCTGCTGGCGGTCTCGGCGGTCACACCGAGATCGTACGCGCGGCGGAGGATCGGCTCCGCTTCGTCTGCACGGCCCTGCTGCTTCAGGAGATTGGCCCAGTCGAGCGAGGCAAGGCCCGCGTTGTATCGCCGGCCGTGGACCGTCAGGAGATCGACCGCGCGCCGGTACGTGTCGACCGCAGCGCTGACATCGCCCGTCAGCGCGAGGCCTTGTGCGAGGGCCCAGCACGCCTGGCCGAGCTCGGTGCCATGGAGGTCGCCGAGGATTGCGAGCGCATCCCGTGCGTGTTCGACGGCCGCGTCTCCGTTGCCGTCGAGCGAGGCCAGGCGGGACTGGCCGATGCGAAGCATGCCGAGGTCGCTCGGATCGGGTGCAGGGCCGAGAAGCCTCTCTGCGATCTCGAGTTGTTCCCGCGTCTCCTCGGAACGCCCTTCCTGGGACTCGATGCCGGCCGAGAGGAGATATCCGCGTGCAAGCTGCAGCGTGTTGTCGGTCACCTCGAGCAGTGCCATCGCGCGGCGGATCTGAGTGAGCGCCTCTGCCGAGCGCCCTTCGATTGCAGCGACGCGGGCGAGTGACCAGTAGAGCCGCACGCGCGAGTACCCGTCGACCGACTCACCTGCTCGGGCGAGCGCGTCCCGAACCACTTGCACTGCGCGCTCGTAGTCACCTGCATCGCTCAGTGCGTAACTCAAGTAGGTCGCGTACCGGATCTGAAGCGTGACGTCTTCGGACGTGGTCTCGGCGACGTCTGCGAGGCATTGCTCGAAAAGGCGCGCTGCTCGATCGGCCGCGCCCAGCGCCGCGTAGGAGCGGCCGAGCTGCGCGTAGACGTCGGGACGGAGGTGAGGCGGGACGCGTTCGTACTCGAGCGCAGCCTCCAGGCGCTCGACGGCGTCGAGATGATTGCCGCGGTTCGCGGCTGCAAGCCCGAGCCCGATCGCAGCGCGGCCCGCGGAGGGCCGGTCTCCTGCGGAGCTCGCTTCGGCGAGGACTTCCTCGAGCAGCTTCTCGGCCGCGCCCGTGTCGGATTCGAGCCGAAGCTGGAGCTCTGCATTCGAGAGCTTCAGCTCACGGTCGTCGACCTCGCGGATGTCTCGTCCCGTCTCCAGATACTCGACCGAGACCCCGAGCTTCTGGGAAAGCTTCCGCAGCGCCTTGACCGACGGCGTGCGTGCACCCGCCTCGATCCGGGAGATGTAGGCGTATGAGACTCCGGGGGAGGAGAGGTCGCGCTGAGACAGCCCCCGCTGGATCCGGAGGCGTTTCAGGCGCGCGCCAACGCCTTCCGTGTTGCTGCTGTCCTCGGGCACTTGAACGATCATTAGGAGTTTTCGGACATAAGTCAAATTCCTTCTCGGTAGGTTCTCTAGTCAATCGGCGCTTCCTCATGACAACATGAGACCCCATTCTGCGGATCAGGGGAAGGAGGGCGGCCATGCATCCCTGGGGCGACTGATTTGACTGCCACTTAGGGGGCGGGCACGCCTGCGGCGTGTCCCGCCCGGTTTACTACCCGCCTGATGGCTTCGGGGCTAGCGCTAGCCGTTTATGGGCTGTTGCTCGTTCCGGGCGCCATCCTGGTCTGGCGGCGGCCGGTGGCCGCGCTGTACGCGTGGGTCGTCGGGCTGGCCGCGCACAACGCGGTGATGGCGACGCTCTACGGCGCCGGAGTGAGGGGGGGCGCTCTGACCGCCCTCCAGGCCTGGAAGGAGATCCTGCTCGGCATCGCCTTTGCGCGGGTCTCGCTCGATGCTTTTCGTTCACGGCGGCTCGCCTTCCGGATCCAGCCGGCCGACGTGCTCGCTGCGGTGTTCGCGCTAGTCGTCTGCCTCTATGCCGTGCTGCCCCAGAGCTGGCTCGACGGCTCCGCCGACCACAGCGCGATCGGGCTCGCGCTCAAGCACGACCTCGTTCCGGTCGGTGCGTACTTCCTCGGCAGGTCGGTCGTCCTTCGCCGCGAGGAGCTCGTGCCACTCGTCTGGACGCTCCTCGGCGCCGCGGCTGCGGTCTCGGTGCTCGGGCTCCTCGACGACTTCCTCGTCCCGATCTCCTGGTGGCGCAACTCCGCGGTCGTCGACTACTTCCACAAGCACCTCGGCTACCAGTACCACGGCACCGGCGGGCTGCCTGAGAACTTCGTCTTCAACAACGGTGGCGACACCGCGGGCTTCTATCGCCGGCTCGTCTCGACGTTCCTCGGTCCGCTCGCAAGTGCGTACATGTTCGTTACGGCGCTCCTGCTTGCCGCCGCCTTTCTCCGGCGCGCGCGCATCCTCATTCCACTCTGCGCCGTCGTTGCCGCCGGACTGTTGTTCACGTTCTCGCGTTCGTCTTTGCTTGCGCTGGCGGCGGGCTTCGTCGTGCTCGCGTTGGTTGCGCGGCGTTGGTGGCCCGTTGCAGCGGCCGTGCTCACGCTCGCGGTGAGCGTCGCGTGGGTGCACGTCTTCCCGCACGTCGCGCCGCAGGGAAAGTGGACGCAGCAGGATCTCGTCGAACAGCGGAACATCGCGAAACAGACGCCTGGCGCGAGCGGAAACGCCGGCAGCATCGACGAGCCCTCGATCCACAACCACTGGATCAGCCTGCGCGAGGGGGTCCGCACCGTCATTCACCATCCGCAGGGGTACGGGCTCGGCAACGCCGGCCAGACCGCTTCCCGGACCGGCACCGCGATCAAGGCCGGCGAGTCGAACTACACGGAGATCGGCGCAGAGACCGGGTTGCTCGGCGCGCTCCTCTGGATCGGCTGGGGGCTAGCGACCTTTGCGGCCCTCGTGCTCGGCGCGCGCCGG
>Ga0307304_10000031_pt1 | contig 23122 bp, 19 predicted proteins | sample ER_DNA_185_FD_194503 | JGI IMG/M metagenome (GOLD analysis project Ga0307304, IMG submission 194503) | Bulk soil microbial communities from the East River watershed near Crested Butte, Colorado, United States - ER_DNA_185 | ecosystem: Environmental > Terrestrial > Soil > Floodplain | place...
GCCTCGCGCTCGAGGCGCACCTCACCGCCGAGACTGTCGGTACCGTGCGTCAGGATGAACCCGTGATCGCCGCCTGACGACCACGACGACCGCCACCGAAGTTCAACGAGAAGCGGGACAACCTCCAGCGTGCCCCCAGGGTGTAGGAATCACCCTGTGAGGCGGTGGGCGGGGGCGCTGGCGGGAGTGGCGCTCATAGGAGTCATGGGCGCCTGCACGGGCGGCGGTGGCATCAGTATCCCGACGAACATCCCCACGACCATTCCCACCTCGATCACCCTGCCCACCATTCCTACCCAGACCGTTACCACCGAGACACGCACCCAGACCGACACGGTCACGGTCACCACGACCGCCACCTCCCGGCCCTCGACGCGGACCGTCACCGAGACCGCCACGCCCTCCCCCACCACGACGGTTCCGGCCGAGCCGACCAGCAGCACTGGGCTACCGCTGTGGGTGTGGCTGCTCCTCCTCATCCTGCTGATCGCCGTCATTGTCCTCGTGGTGTGGCTGGTCCGCCGCGGACAGTCCCGCACGGACTGGGATGAGAAGATGGCGCAGGCCCGCCGCAACGCCCAGTGGTTCGAGGACTCGCTGGTCCAGCAGGTCATGGCCCGCGGATCGACGGCCGAGGCATGGCGGACCTGGCAGGCGGCGCAGCCGCGGCTGCTCTCGCTCGACGAGCAGCTCTACGACCTGTCGACCACCGCACCCGACGAGGAGCGGGCTCAACAGGCCGGCCAGCTGCGTTCCCGTGTCGCCGGCTTGGTGGAGGCGATGGGCGCGGACACCTCGACCAGTCCAGACGCGAACGTCGACGATCTCCGGGCACGGCGCGCCGCGGTCTGGCGCGCACGGACCGAGCTGCGCAACCTCCTCGACGCCACCGCGCCGGATCGCGCCGGACCGCTCCCGCCGCAGACCTGACGCGGGCCACGCCGCGAACGCCGCCAGACGAGACCTACGGAGCCGGCGGCGCCGGCGCCACCTTCTGCTGCAGCTCCGCCTCGACCCCGGCGTCGACCTCGGCCCAGATGTCGTCGACCCACTCGAGAATGCCCTTGACGTCAGACGGGATCGTCCCGGCCTCCGCGACCCACCAGTGAATCGACATCGGCCGGTAGTCGACGGGGATCGCCTCCCAGATCTCCAATGGGGTGACCAGCAGGTCCAGCCCGGCGTGGGCCAGCACCAGGACGTCGACGTCCGGCCGCGCCGACAGCGCCGCCGCGACACCGCCCGGACGGGGCGGGAGTACGTGCTCTTCTTCCTGCGCCTCCTTGGCTCGCTCGTACTGCCCCGTCCGTAAGAGGTACCGGACCGCGCGCTCGTGCCGCTTCGGCGTCCAGTTGCCGCCTTCGGGGAAGATCAGCAGCGCCTCGTCCCGCTCCAGCGACGTGGCGAGCCGCGCGACGTGCTCGACCCGGTCGTCGCCCGCGCCGGTGACGGACGGCAGAAAGTAGCAGTCCAGCCGGTTGAGCAGCACGTCGATGCCGGGATCCCACTGCATCGCTGCCTTCAACACGACCTTGGGCCTGCGCCGGAACGTCGTGAGGATGAGGTTGACCAGCGTGAACGAGTCCCCCGGGCCGGCGTGCCGGCCGAGGATCACCAGCGGGCGGTGCGGCGGCGGCAACGGTCCCGCGTCGACGACCACCCGGAACCCCACCATGGACCGCGACGCCTTGGCCAGCACCCGCAGCGCGAGGCGCAGCAGCGCGGTGTGCCGCTCGCGCCAGAGCGTGACGTCGCGACCCGGAAGCGGCTGTACGAACCACAGCGCCCAGCACCCGAGGAGCATCCCGACGTCGGTCCACAGGTACGCCATCGCGAACGACACGACCCGCAGCAGCCGGCGTCGCCCCGGGAAGATGGCGATCACGGCACCGATGACGTAGAACGGCAACAGCACCGCCGTCAGCAGAACGACCATCGGCAGCCACAGCACGTGGAGAACCCGGCGCGCCCACAGCGGCGGTACCCACATGGTCATCACGTCACCTCGGTCCCGGCCAAGTACCCGCGAGTCGCCGCGCTCGCCGCCTTGATCCGGGCCGCTACCTGGCTGGCGCCGCGGTAGCTCATCGTCATCGACGGCGACCGCTCCGAACCCGACGGCAGCACGTGCACGGCGATCCCCTCGGGAACCCGCTCCAGGTCCTCGTTGAACCGGTACCGCCGCGCGATCTCGAACGCGACGAGCCCCACCTCCCACGGCCAACGAGGCTCGCGCAGCGCGTGCTCGATCCGCCCCACCTGCAGCACGTAGACGGTCCGAGCCCCGAGGTCGATCGCCCGCGACACGGGAATCGAGTGGACCAGCCCACCGTCCAGGTAGTGCCTGCCGTCGATCTCCCGCGCCGGTAGGAGGCCCGGCACCGCACACGACGCCAGCACGGCATCCACCACGGGTCCCGAGTCGAACCAGCGCGCCGACGCCGTCTCGATCTGCGCGGCGACGCACTGGAACCGGACCGCCAGGTCCTCGATCCGCATACCGTCCAGCTCGTCCGCGAGCAGGCTCTCCAGCGCGTCGCTGGAGTGGAGATGGCTGGCCAGCCGCGCGACCCGCTGCGCGCGCGCCAGCAGCGAGTCGGCGAACACCCCGGACCCGGAGGCTCGGACCCAGACCTCGGCCAGCCGCCCCACCGCAGCCGGCGTGGGGTCGGCGGCCAGGAACGCGCCGTTCACCGCCCCCACGCTCGTCCCCACGACGAGGTCCGGGCGGATGCCCTCACCGAGCAGCGCCTCGAGCATCCCGACCTCGCTGGCGCCGAGAATCCCGCCGCCTCCGAGCACGAAGGCGACCGGACCGGCCTGCGCTGCCACGACCCGAGGCTAGTTGTCGCGGGCGTTCGAGAGCCTCCCGCACCCTCCCTGCCGGCACACACGTCACATACCCCGGAACTACGCTCGCCAGTATGCCGGGACCCACCTTCCGGAAGGCCGGCGCCCACGCACCCCTCGGCTACTTCGCCTGGGAGGCGGCCGGACTGCGCTGGCTGGCCGCCGTTCCCGGTGGCGCCGCGGTGGTCCCGGTCGTCGAGGTCGGCGAGGACGAGCTCCTCCTGGAACGGCTCCAGCCCACCAGCCCGAGCCGGCAGCAGGCGGAGGCGTTCGGTGCGGCCCTGGCGACGACTCACGCGGCCGGAGCCGCCGCATACGGCAGTCCGCCGGACGACTGGCGCGGCGACGGCTGGCTCGGGCCGCTCAGCGACCTCCTCCCGCTGCCCCTGAACCCGGTCGCCACGTGGAGCGAGTTCTACGCCCGCCAGCGGCTCGAGCCGGTCCTCGCTCAGGGTCGGCGGCTCGGCATCTACGACGACGAGGCCGCCGCCCTGTTCGAGAAGGTCGCCGCTCGGGTCGCGTCGGGCGAGTTCGACACCGAGTAACCGCCGTCCCGGCTGCACGGCGACCTCTGGGCCGGCAACATCATGTGGACCTCACGCGGCGGCGTGCTCATCGACCCGGCGGCGCATGGCGGCCACCGGGAGGCCGACCTCGCGTTCCTCGTCCTCTTCGGCGCGCCGCACCTCGACGCGATCCTCGGTGGGTATGCGGATGTGGCACCGCTCGCCGACGGCTGGCGGGAACGCGTCTCCCTCCATCAACTGCACCCGCTGATGCTCCATGCGGTGCTCTTCCGGGGCGGGTATGTCGGACAGAGCTTCGCGACGGCGCGGCGCTGGACCTAGATCACCCCACGAACTTCTCCGCTCCGCTCCGATACTTCGCGGGGACCCCGCCTAGACGAGCGCGAAGCCGATCTTGCCGGTCGAGATATCGGCAGTTTCCACCCGGACGCGCACCTGGCGACCGACTTTCACGTCGCCGCGCGCCGCCGCGACGATCGCCGGATCGGAGAGCTGCACCGTGAGGACGCCGCGCTTGCCGTCGACATCGACGACGTCGGCCGGGAACTCGTCACCGATGCGCGAGGCCATCACCGCCGCCTCGACCGCGTCGGTGGACTCGCGTTCGACGGCTCGGGCGCGGCGGTCGCCCTCCTGCATCGTCTCGGGCAGTCGCGGCAGCGCTTCCCTCACCCAGCCCGGGACGTCCTCACCCGCACCGATGGCGGCGCACAGCACCAGGCCGTACCGGTCGACCAGCCGTCGCAGCGGCGCCGTCACGTGGGCGTACGGCGCGGCCACCGCCGCGTGGACCGGCTGCTCCGGGGGCTGGCCATCGAAGGACGTGTAGGCCGCACCGCGGAAGAGTGAGGCCGCCTCGTGCAGCAGCGCCAGTTGACGAGGATCGGTGAGGTCGAGGCCGCGGATGAAGTCGCCGTAAGGCAGCGCGGTCGGCCAGTCGACGCCCAGTGACCTGGCCTGCCGGCGGAACCGCGCCACACTGCCCTCATCGGGGGGCGGCATGGTCCGGAGGATCCCGACCCGAGCGTCGAGCATCATCTGGGCGGCGACCATCCCGGTGAGCAGGGACAGCTGGGCGTTCCACTCCTCGGCTCGGACCGGCGGGCGGAACCCGAGCTCGAAGCCGCCGTCGGCGCTCAGGGTCACTTCCTGCTCGGGAAGCGGCAGGCTGGCACCGCCGCGCTCGGACTCGAGGGCGATTCGCTTCCCGCCGATCTCCTTGAGCAGCAACAGGTTCTCGTCGGCGGTGCCCGCGTCGACCGCTTCCTGGACGCCGACGTAGTCGAGTCGCGCGCGGCTGCGGATCCGGGCTCGGTGGACCGAGGCCGTCGCTACCTCGCCCCGCCCGTCAAGTTCGATCTCCCAGACGAACGCCGACCGCAGCTGCCCTTCGAGAAGGCTGCCGGCGTGCTCGCCGATGACGTCAGGGTGCAACGGAGTTCGCTCGTCCGGGGCGTAGACCGTCTCGACCCGGTGGTGCGTCTCCAGGTCGAGCGGTCCACCCGGGGCGACGTACGCGGGAACGTCAGCAATCGCATACCGCACCCGGTACCCCTCCCCGGACCGCTGGAGGCACAGCGCCTGGTCGAGGTCCATCGAACCGACCGGGTCGATGGTCACGAACGGGACGTCGGTCTCGTCGCGGTCCGGCATGGCGACGTCGCGGGCGGCCCGTTCCGCTTCCGCCTCGACCTCGGCCGGAAACGCGCCCGGCACGTCCAGCTCGGCCCGGATCGCCGCGAACCGCGACAGCAGTGCAGCCCGGTCGACCTCGGTATGCGTCGGCACCGGAGTGGTGGTCCGGAACCGAATCTCGCGCTGCGGCATGGCCGTCACCCTAGGACGCGCGGCCGGACTACCCTCGCAGCACCGGTTCCGCCGACGAGTCGCAGGAGGCGCGATGGCCCTACTGCCCGATCGGACCACATTGCGGCGACGGTTCTTGGCGGAGTGGCCGCAGATCGTGCGCATCGTCATCGCGGGCGTCGTCAGCTGGGAGGTCTGCAAGCTGATCGACACGAGCTCGGTGCCGATCTTCGCCGTCGTGGCCCCTCTGATGGCGATGCGCGAACAGCCGTATTCGGCACTGAACGTCTCCTTCGACCGGATCGCCGGCGTTATCGTCGGCGTCCTCCTGGGACTCGCGGTCATCAACCTCGTCGGGTTGAACGTGCTGTCGGTCGCGCTCGTCCTGGGGATCGGCCTGCTCATCGGCGTGTTCCTGCGCGTGGGCGTCACGCTCAACATCCAGGTCTCGCTCACCGGTCTGCTGGTCTTCACCAGCGTCGACCCGAACACCTACGGGTTCACTCGGCTGTGGGAGACCCTCATCGGGGCCGCGGTGACGGTTGTCCTCTCGCCGTTCCTCCTTCCACCGGACGCGGGGAAGCTGTACCGCGCCGAGTTTCGCCGCGTCTCCGCTCGTCTGGGCGAGCACACCGCTCAGGCCGCGGTCCTCGTCGGGGAGGGGGGCCGCAACCACGAGGTCATCGTCGGCCTGATGGCAGAGGTGCGGAAGACGAACGACAGCGCGAACGCCTTGCCAACCAACCTGGAGTCCGCCCGCAAGGCAGTGCGGAACAACCCGTTGCGGCGTCGCAAGATCGGGGAGCTCGACGCGCTGGTCGAGGTGACCGGCACGGTCGTGGAGACGGCGCACTGGCTCAGGTTCCTCGTCGAGGAGCTGGTCGACCTCTCGGGGCGCCGAGACGTCGATCCGCTGTGGGCGACCAGCGGTCCGCGGGTGTCACGGGTGCTCCAACCGGTGGCGACGGTGATCGACGCGGCGCTCGTCCGCGGGACGACCGCCACCGGCGAGAAGCTCACGATGGCCGAAGCCACCAAGGCGCTGGCCGAGTGGCGTCGCGTCGACCATCATCCGATCGCCGTCATCCTGCGCCGGTCCTGCTTCCGGCTGGTCCGAGCCGTGGGCCGGCTCGTGGGTGAGGAGGTTGCTGTCCCCCCGGGAGGCCCCACGCACGTCGATGACGTCGTTGACCCGACCCTTCACGACACGTCCAGTGCGCCGCCGTAGTGATGCTCTTGGGCTGAGCCGACTTAGCCCAGCTGCTCGAGGGCGATGACGACGTCCTCGACGAGGTCGAGCGGGTCCTCGAGCCCGACCGAGATGCGGATCGTCCCGTCGGTGATCCCGACGGCGGCGCGCGCCTCGGGAGTGAGCCGGCGGTGCGTTGTCGTGGCGGGATGCGTGACGAGCGACTTCGCGTCGCCGAGGTTGTTGGAGATGTCGACGATCTCGAGGGCGTTCATGACACGGAAGGCGTCCTCCTTGCCGCCGTCGACAACGAACGTGACGACGCTCCCGCCGCCGGACATCTGACGTTTCGCAAGCTCGTACTGCGGGTGGCTGGGCAACCACGGATGCAAGACCTTGATCACCCGGGGGTGCGACTCGAGGGCGGTGGCGAGCGCCAGCGAGCTCTCGTGCTGACGGTGGACTCGCAGCGACATGGTCTCGAGCCCCTTGACGAGGGTCCAGGCGTTGAAGGGTGACATCGCCGGACCGGTGTGGCGCATGAGGTTCTTGACCGGTCCGCCGACGAACTCGCTGGTCCCGAGCACCGCGCCGCCGAGGACGCGGCCCTGGCCGTCGATGTGCTTGGTGGCGGAGTAGACGACAACGTCGGCGCCCAGCTCGAACGGCCGCGAGAACACCGGCGTGCCGAAGACGTTGTCGACGACGACCTGCGCCCCTGCCGCATGCGCGAGGTCGACCACCGCACGCACGTCGACGAGCTCCTGCATCGGGTTGCTGGGCGTCTCGAAGAAGACTGCCGTCGTGGGGACGCTCAGCGCCGACTTCCACTGGTCGAGGTCCGGTCCGTCGACGAGGACCGTCTCCACGCCGAAGCGAGGCAGGATCTCGTCGACGATGACGAAGCACGACCCGAACAGGGCGCGCGAGCTCACCAGCCGTTCGCCCTGGCCGCACAGCGCGGCGAGCGCAACCCAGACGGCCGCCATCCCGCTGGCCGTGGCGAAGCAGGCCTCGGCGCCCTCGACGAGCCGCATTCGCTCCTCGAACATCCGGACCGTCGGGTTGCCGTAGCGCGAGTAGATGAACTTGTCGATCTCGTCCTTGAACGCCGCCTCAGCCTGCTCGGCGCTGTCGTAGACGAACCCGCTGGTCAGGAACAGCGCTTCGGCGGTCTCGTCGAAATCGCTGCGGGCCAGCCCGCCCCGGACGGCGAGGGTGTCGGGCCGGAGTTCTCGCATACCGGGGAGGATAGAGCCGCGCTTCTTCAGGCGAGATGCGACGTCCGGTTGACGAACGGCACGGACATCCGTCCGTCCCGCCACATCTCGACGGCGGTCAGCGAGGCCGGGTCGGTGGACAGGGCCCAGAACCGCTCCTCGTCGATGCCGAGGACCCGGGCGAGCACGACGAGGATCGGCTTGCGGCTGGTGACGACGACGGTGGTGTCACCGGTGCCGATGGCTTTCTCGTACGCGCGAAGCACGCGAGTCTCCAGCTCCACCAACGACTCTCCGCCCGGGCGGCGGTAGTCGCGGTCGCGCCAGAGTCGCATGAGGTCGTCGGCCTGCTGCTCCGCCAGCTCGGTGAACACGGCACCGTCCCAGTCGCCGAAGGACTGTTCGTCCCAGTCGTCGTCGAGGACCGGTGCGACGCCGAGGACGTCGGCGATCGCCGCGCCGGTCTGGCGGGCACGGGCCAAAGCCGAGGTGACGAGATGGACGTCGCCCTCGACAAGAGTCCTGACTGCCGCGGCCGTCTGGTCCGCCTGGCGCCGGCCGGCCTCGCTGAGGTCGGGATCCGCGCCTCCGCGACCGTCCACCCTGCCCTGCTCGGTGAAGGGTGTAACCGCATGGCGCACGAGGAGGAGCCGGGTCGAGCCGGTGAGACTCGGGGCGGAAGGCTCGGGGTTCTCGCCGACCGCGGTGACCTCGGCCGGGTCCGCGCGTTCAGTCGCGGTGGCGACCTGTGGCCGCGTGGCGAGCGCCCGCGCCAGAGTGTCGACAGTGCGGCCGTCCATGCCGACGTTGCTGAGCCGGTCGGCCGCCCGGTTGGCCTCTCGGGGAACCCAGGTCCAGCGCACCTCACCCAGGTCGGCGAGCAGGTCATGGGCTCGCCGAGCGAGCTCCCTCATGTCGGGGTGCTTGGTCTTCCAGCGGCCGGCCATCTGCTCGACGACCAGCTTGGAGTCCATTCGGACCTCGACGCCGGCTCCCGGGGCGAGCGCGGCGGCCGCTTCGAGCCCGGCGATCAGGCCCTGGTACTCCGCGACGTTGTTGCTGCGCTGGCCGAGCGGTCCGGCCCGTTCGACGAGCACTGTGCCGGTGTCCGCGTCGCGGACCACGGCGCCGTAACCGGCGACGCCGGGATTGCCGCGCGAGCCGCCGTCGGCCTCGACCACGAGCCGTCGGGGCGGAGCCGCCGGCGACGGGGCCGGCTGGGCGGCGTCACTCGGCATCAGGACGCGGGCAGGCCGGACTCAGCGGTCCGCACGAGGATCCGGCCGCACTCCTCGCAGCGCAGCACCTCGTCGGCGGGCGCCTGGGTGATGCGGTTCATGTCGACCTGGTTGAGCTCGATGTGGCAGCCGCCGCAGCGCCGCTGCCGCAGCTCGGCTGCGCCGATTCCCGCGTGCCCGGACCGGATCCGCTCGTAGAGAGCCACGAGGTCCTCGCCGACCGCGGCGACGGTCGCCGCGCGACGCCCCGCCACGGAGTCGCGCTCCGACGCATACTCGCCCATCGCCGCGTCGCGGGACTCGACCGCGGCGCCCAGCCGGCCGGCGAGCTCCTGCTGGTCGTGTTCGAGAACGGTGACGTGCTCGCCGAGCGCCTCGGCGCGTTCCATGACCTCGAGCTCGATGTCCTCCAGCTCAGACTGCCTTCGGGACAGCGAGGTCAGCTCGTGCTGCAGGGCCTGCAGATCCTTGGCCGAACCGGTTCCGGCCTCGAGCCGAGCCCGGTCGCGGGCCGCGCGGTCGCGAACGAGCTGGACGTCGGCCTCCGACTTCTCGACCTCGCGTTGCACGTCGGAGTGAGCGGTACGCGAGTTGACGAGCTGAGTGTCGAGGGTGCGGGTCTCGTCCTCCAGCGCCGCGATCTCCCGGTGCTGGGGCAGGTTCGCCGTCGCATGGTCGATCTGGTCGAGGCGGGTGTCGATGGCCTGGAGGTCGAGCAGCGCAAGCTGACGGGTCGGGTCGGCTTTCAGCTGGTACTCCCCTCTGCGGCGTTCGCCCCCACGACGAACGTCCAGGGCTCCGTGCGCAGGGTCGAGACGTAGGTGTCCAACCTAGACGACCCGTCGGGTACCGCCTCGACAAGGCGACGTACCGCCGAGGCCAGCCAGACCGACTCGCTGGCCCAGTGACCCGCGTCGATGAGGTACGGCCGGCCCCCGCGGGTCGTCTCGCGCTCCTCCAGCGCGGGATGGTGGCGAAGGTCGGCCGTGACGTAGACGTCCACGTCGGCCGCCCGGACGACGTCGAACCGGTCGTCGCCGGACCCCCCGAGGACGGCGACCTTCTCCACGAGCGCGTCGGGATCTCCGCTCACGCGGATGCCGCCGACGGTGGCCGGCAGTCCGGCGGCGACCTGGTCCGCGAAGGCCCGCAGCGGCATCGGCGCGGGCAGCCAACCGATCCGGCCGAGCGCATACGGGACGTCCTCGAGCGGTCGAACGTCGGCGAGCCCGACCGCCTCGGCGAGCGCGTCGCATACGCCCGGAAAAGCGATGTCGGCATTGGTGTGGGCGCAGTAGATGGCGAGGTCGCCGAGGATGGCTCGGGTCAGCGTCTCGCCCTTCGCGCCGGTGGTGGCGACGCTGTGGATGCCGCGCAGCAGCAACGGGTGGTGAGTGAGGAGGAGGTCGGCGCCGGCGTCGACGGCCTCGCGCACGACGGCGAGGGTCGGGTCGACAGCGAGGTGGACGAGGCGGACCGGCTGGTCGAGGTCGCCGGCGACGAGGCCGACCTGGTCCCAGTCCATCGCGGTGTCCGGCGGGTAGACCGACTCGAGCGCGCCGACCACCTGCCGCAGGGTGAGCGGGTCGTCGAGGGGCACATGGCCGACGATGCCACACCCGCATAGCGTGGCGGGATGGAGACCCCGAGCCCCGACCACCAGCGCCCCCACGGCGTGTCCGACGACACCGTGGAGGCGCTCGGCAAGCTGTCCGAGGCGCTCGAGGTGGTGGAGAACGCCCGCGGCTGCTTGTACGCCTTCCACCGGCTCACCGGGACGGGTGACCTGGCGCTGGGTGATGCCGTAGACCTGCTGCGCGAAGCCGGGCACGACGAGATCGCCGAGCGCATCGACCGGGAACTGCTGGGACGCAACGTGATCGAGGGGCGGTGGACCTTCCAGATCGTCGAGGACTACGACGACGGCTACTACGCGCTGTTCAAGCAGCTCGAGGCCGGGGCGCGCGAGGAGCTGGTCGGCGGGCGGCGGCACCTGTACGAGGCGGAGATGAAGGAAGAGCGGCGCACGCACGGTGCTCGCCATCACGAGGCGGCGCCGGACCCCGGCGAGTGAGGGCGTCTGACGCGCCGGGTCAAACGCGAGCGGCCGGCGGGAGGAGGCGGTCGTCGGCCTCGGGCCAGTACCGAGGCTCGGGGCCCAGGGCCACGAGCTGGGGCACCTGCTCCGTGCACCAGTCAGAGACCTCGCGCGCGCCGGCGAGCACGTCGGCGCTGAAGTCGGACCAGGCGACCCACTCGGTGTCCTCGACCTCGTCGAGCGCGTGCTCGGGATCCGCGCCGTCGGCCAGCCAGCCCGCATACACGGGGCACTGCTCGAGCTCGACGACGCCGTCCATCTCGGCGCGGTACGCGAACCGGGGAAGGACGAGCCGCAGCGCCGTCGCCTCGACGCCGAGCTCGCGCCGGGCCCGGCGGTGCACCGCGTCAGGGAGCGCCTCGCCGGGGGCGGGGTGACCGCATACCGAATTCGTCCACACGCCGGGGAAGGTGCGCTTGCTCAGGGCGCGGCGGGTGACGAGCAGCCGGCCGGCGGGGTCGAAGAGGTATGCGGAGAAGGCCAGGTGCAGGGGCGTGTCGGGGCCGTGGACCTCGGCTTTATCGGCGGTGCCGGTGGCGCGGCCCTCGTCGTCGAGGAGGACGACGAGCTCGGTGGTGCGCACGCCTCACCCTAAGCGGCAGGCGGTTCGGCCGCCGACACGTGTCCGACCGTCGGCGGCAGAGGCCCCGCGGTGCCACGATGGGCCCGTGACGACGCCGATGAAGGCCCCGGCCGGCGCGGCACCGCCTGTCGGGGAGCCGCGGCGGGAGACCGCGGACGCGATCGTCATCGGCGGCGGCCCCAACGGGCTGGTCGCTGCAATCACGCTGGCGGACGCCGGTTGGGACGTCGTCCTGCTCGAGGAGCGGGACAAGGTCGGCGGCGCGATCTCGTCCGTCGAACGGGACGGCTGGGTGATGGACGAGTTCAGCGCCTGCTACCCGCTCGCCGTCGCGTCGCCGGTGATGTCGCGTCTCGGGCTGGAGGACCACGGCCTCGAGTGGTGCCGGTCGGACGTGGTGGTCTCCCATGCCGGCCGGCCGGACGACACGGTCGGAGCGACCATCTTCGCCGACGTCAACCACACGGCCGCGGCCCTGGCGGAGGACCGCCGCGAGGACGGGCCGGCCTGGCTGGAGATGGTCGAGCAGTGGTACCAGCTCAAGGCGCCGTTCCTCGACGCGCTGTTGACCAGGTGGCCGCCGGTCGAGGCGGGATCCCGGTTGGCTCGCTCGGTCGGCGCCGCGGACATGCCGGCGCTGGCGCGGTTCTTCCTGTTGCCGGCCACCCGGATGGCCGAAGAGCGGTTCGCCGGCCAGCGTGCTCGAACCCTGTTGCTGGGCAACGCGATGCACGCGGACATCCCACCCGAGGCCCCCGGCAGCGGGCTGTTCGGGTGGTTGATGTCGATGCTCGCGCAGGACGTCGGGTACCCCTCGCCGCGCGGTGGGGCCGGGCAGCTCGCCGCGGCGCTCGCGGCGCGGGCCCGGGCGGCTGGAGTCGAGATCCATACGGGTGACCGGGTGGACGCCATCGACCTCGTGGATGGCCGGGCGGCTCTCGTCCGGACCGCCAGTGGGGTGACGGTGCGCGCGCGACGCGCGGTCGTGGCGGACACGAGCGCGCCGATGCTCTACGAGGAGCTCCTCAGCGAGCACGCGGTTCCCCCGCGGCTGCGCCACGGGCTCCGTGAGTTCGCCTGGGATCTCCCGACGGTCAAGATCAACTACCGGCTCCGGTCGACGCCGCCCTGGACCGCGGCGAACGCGCGCAAGGCCGCCGTGGTGCACGTAGGAGCCGACGTCGACGGAATCGTGCACTGGGCGGCCGACCTGGCGACGCATACTGTTCCGTCCAACCCGTTCGCACTCGTCGGCCAGATGACGACCGCCGACCCGAGCCGGTCGCCGGCCGGGACCGAGGCACTGTGGCTCTACAGCCACCTCCCGCGCGGCGTCATGGACGACGCGTCGGCGGACCTCCTCGTCAAGCGATCGGAGGAGATGCTCGACCGGTATGCGCCGGGCTGGGGCGACCTCGTCCTCGACCGGTGGGTGCAGCGGCCGTCGGATCTCGCCGCGGCCGACGCGAACCTCGTGAACGGCGCGGTGAACGGCGGCACGGCGCAGCTGTTCCAGCAGCTGATCTTCCGCCCGGTCACCGGGCTCGGGGGTCCGCGGACACCGGTCGACGGGCTCTACCTCGGCAGCGCGGCGATCCATCCGGGCGGCGGCGTGCACGGGGGGTGCGGGTTCCTCGCCGCGCGGCAGGCGTTGCTGGACCATCGGTGGTGGCGCCGACCGGGGACGGCGGCCGCGAAACGCCTGCTCCGCCGCCTCGAGCTCTGACCGCAGCGGCCCCGGCCAGATGTGAGAGGTGTAGAGCTCCGGACCGGCGACCTGGAGCTGGGCTGCGACACGACCCGCACGCCACGCTCGCGCAACCGCGCCTCCACACGGGCGAGGTCCTCCTCTGTGACGAAGTTGACCTCGACCGTCCCCTCGTCCTGCTCGGGATTCGGTCGACGCCATGTCCGCCACGTGCACCATCGGCTGCAGTCGAACTCCGGACGCCGACTCCCGTCGCGCCGTCAGCACCTCCGTCACGAAGTCGGAGAGAGACTCAGAAGACTAGGTCTCTAGCCGGCGCTGAGCCGAACCGCCTCGGCGACGACATCGACCAGTCGCCCCGTGCGCGCGAAGGTCCGGCGCTGTCGCGTCGCGCCGGAGCCTGTCGACAGCAGCCGTGCGACTCCTTCCTCGACGCGCTTCAGATCGCCGAACGACACTAGCGCCGGACGGATCGCGTCGACCAGCCGCTCGACCACGACCGCCGCCCGCTCTGGCCGCATCGAGGCCGGGTCCACGAGCACCCCGTCGACTCCGTCGTGGGCGGCCTGCCACGTCGCCAGCCTCACGAGCGAGGTCGGCAAGGGCAGCGGCGGCTCCCCCGCTGCCGCGGCTCGCGACGCCGTCTCGACCAGTCCCCGGCAGATCGCCGCGACGACCATGGTGTCGTCGAGGTCGGCGCAGACGTCCGCCGCCCGGATCTCCACCGTGGGGTACCGGTGCGACAGCCGCGCGTCGAAGTAGATCATTCCGTCGTCGAGCAGCACGCCCGACTCGACCATCGACCGCACGACCGAGTGGTACGCCGCGGCCGACCCGAACAGGTCGCTCGGTCCCGCCGACGGCCACCGCAGCCACAGCTGGGAGCGGTACGACGCATACCCCGTGTCCTGCCCGTTCGAGAACGGCGAGTTGGCCGAGAGCGCGAGCACCACCGGCAGCCAGACCCGGATCCGGTCGATGACCGCAACGCCGTCCTCGTCCGACTCCACGCTGACGTGGACGTGGGAGCCGCAGGTGAGCACGTCGTGGACGACCGGCCCGAACCGCTCCATCATCCGCAGGTATCGCGGCTTGGGCGTGATGAGCCCGTCCCCCGCCAGTGGTGCCGTCCCGAGCGCCGCCGAGCCGGCGCCCGCCTCGCGAGCCGCGACGGCGACGCGGTGACGCCAGCCTCGCAGCTCCCGCTCGACGTCGGCGAGTTCGGTGCACGCGGACGACTGCGTCTCCACCATGTACCGCTGCAGCTCCCCCTCGACACCGCCCTCCGAACCGGCCTCGGGCGGCCTGCCGCTCGCGGCGGCGTCGATGACGCGCCCGGCTACCGACCGGGGACGCCCGGTCGCCACGTCGACGAGGAGCATCTCCTCCTCGACCCCGACCGTCCTGGCCCCTGTTCCCATGCGAGCAGTCTGCCCAAGTCGGGGCCCCACACGCGCCGGCCGGTCGGCAGGGCGCGGGGGCGGGTAATCGCCTGCGCGAGAAACGGCGCGGACTCAGCCGAACGGCGTGACGAACCGGTGCACGACGTAGCGGCCGACCGTACGGCCGAGGGTCGAGCCCTGCTGGTCGGAGCTCAGGAAGTGGAAGCCCACGAGGACCCGGGCCTGGTTGACGTCACGGACCACGTCGCGCAGCCGCGAGTAGTCCCGAACCGTGGCGGTAGCTCGGCTGTCGAGCGTGAGACTGATCCGGTCGGTGCCGAAGAACGCCTCGAGGGCCGTGACCACCGCGCCGCTGTGACAGGCGTGTGCCGACGGGTACTCCGGGAAGTTCGGAGTTGCCCCCAGAGGCTGCCAGCTCACGTCGGCCGCCGTGTTGGGGTTGCCGTCGGTGTCGGCCAGGTGGATCGCCTGGTACGGGCGCCAGAACCAGTAGTGGTACTTGGCGTCGAAGCAGGCGATCATCGCGTCGCCGCCCGCAACGTGGGCCATCGCCAGCATCCGCGCCGTGCTCGCCAAGCCGAGTCTTCGCGCGGCGGCCAGCCGGAGCATGCCGTCGTTCCACTGTCGGATGTCGTGGTCAGTCCAGAATTGTGCCTGGGTCGTCTGGTCGGGCGTCCTGCTGGTGCTGTCCATGCGGCCCAGCTGTTCCACCTGGTTCAGGTCGTCGGCGTACTGCCGGGTGGTCAGCCCGCTCGGGCCGGCGGGGCGGAACTGTGCGGCAGCCCTGAGCGTGAGCGGCCGCACCCCTGGGAGGCGAAGTCCGAGGACGGCTCCTGTCGGGTTGGGCTGCCAAACGCCCGGACCTGGCGGGGGTGGGTTCAAGTCGGCGAGGCTCGGGTTGCGTTCCAGGCCGTCGCCCGCTCGCTGGGCGAGCACGGCGGCCGCGACGATGCGTCCGACGAGAATGCCGCGGGCTTTCGCCGGCCCCTCCGATATCGCGCTCAGGTATGCGGTGTGGTCGGTATCCAGGGTCGCCCGGTTGGCGCCCAAGCCCAGGGCCGGGAGACCCACCAACGTCTCGTATGCGGCGGTCGCGATCGCCGCCTCCGGGGAGGCGCCCCGGTCGTGGACTGCCGTCGCGTAGGGCCGGAAGCCACCCTCGACGGCCACGGTCGCGTCGTAGATGGCGAGGTGGACGATGCCCATGTATACGGCCGCCTCCCCCGGGAACTTGTTCCCGAAGTTCTCCACGCCGAAGGTCCCGCCGGGACCGGCGGGGACGATCGCGCACCTCGCCTCCGTGCTCCAGAAGGCGACTGGCGTCGACGCCGCGGGGTAGTTCGCCTCGGCGGCACACTGGGTGCGCGGCGTGGTGGCCCCGTACGCAGGGCTCGTGCCAAGGATCGAGGCCGCCCCCAGAAGGGCAGCCGCCATCGCCAGTCGTGATTTCACGGGATCTCCTTCCCGGACGCGATCGCCTCGACGATGCGGAGTGGCTCCAGCCCACGTCGCTGAGCGACCCGCTCAACGACGTGGGCGGATGCGGCCGCGAACCGGAAGAAGCAGATCTCGTCCTCCGGGAAGTGGATCGAACCCTCGAAGTGGACGCGCGTCCCCTCGCGCCTCGTCTCCTCGGCGGCCGAGCGCGCTCGGCCATCTCGCTGCTCGCGCTCATCGGCGGCGCCGCGCGGGAGAAACGTCTCGACGAGGTAGTTCGGCACCCGATCGACGCTAGGGAGCCGTCCTCAGCTTGGAATCGTGAGATCCCCTGAGGTTTGCTCGGCGGCCCGAAACGTTCGGGCGAGCTCGGCCCGCGAGCGAACGCCGAGCTTGGAGTACGCGTGGGAGAGGTGGGTTTCGACGGTCCGCTCACTGAGGAAGAGGGCGGTCGATACCTCGCGGTTCGTATGCCCCTGCGCCACGAGCGCGGCGACGCGCCGCTCGGCGGCCGTCAGGCCGGGCTCTCGGGTACGGCCACCGAGCCGGCCCAGCTCGGCCCGCGCCTTCACCGCCCAACCGGCGGCACCGAGGGCCTCGAAGGCCGCGACCGCCTCCTCGATCACCGCACGGGACGCGCGCTTCTGGCGCGTGCGCCGCCGCATCACCCCGAGGGAGAGCAGGGCGCGGGCTCGCCCGAACAGGTCACCGACCTCCTGGTGCTTCTGTACTGCCTGTTCCAGAAGCGCAAGAGCGCCGTCGAGGTCGCCGCGGGCCGCCGCGACCAGGCCTCGGCTCCGCAGGACCTCGGCGAGCTCCCAGGCGTTCTCGACGCGTGCCGCGTCGGTCGCCCACCGCTCGAGCACGCCGATCGCGGCCTCGGTTCGCCCCAGAGCGAGAAGAGCCTCGACATGCTCCCCCGGGCGGTAGATGAGCGTTGGCCCGGCCAGGCCGGCCGCACGTCGCTCGGCCTCGACGAGGTCGAGCTGCTCGACTGCGCCCAACGGATCACCGGACCAGAGGTCGATGAGCCCCATGATCGCGCGGACCACGCGTCGCCCTTCGCTCCATCCGCCGCGTTCGACGTTCTCGAGCGCCTGCCGGGCGTAGTCGCGGGCGCGGCTCTCGTCGCCGAGGTAGGCGGCCACCAGCGCGAGCCTCCCGTACCCGCCTTCGACCTCGTGGCCGGCCGGGTTCAGCTGACTCTTCAGCTCGCGCATCTGCTGCGCGTAGTCGGCCGCCTCCGCCCAGCGACCAGCGCGGAGCTCGAGGAGGACGTACGTGGCGCAGATTCCCGCGAGCTCGCTCTCGTCGTTCGTCGCGGCCCAGGCGCGGTACTCCTCGAGAATCGACCGGGCGGCCTGGAGGCGGCCGAGCGAGAGCAGGGCTTCGCCGAGAGTCATCGTGGTCAGGGCCGTCGATGCCAGGTCCCGACTGGAGCGGGCCATCTTCACGGCGCGCTCGGCCAGCGCCAGGGCATCCTGCCTTCCGGTCTCGAGGCGGATCCACGCGAGCTGGCTCATGGCTCGCGCGATCCGGGAGTAATCCCCCAGGTCCTCTGCGAGCTTCATCGCCCCACGAGCGTGCGCCTCCGCCGGCACCGTCCCCTCCGTCTGCACGAGGACGGACGCCAGGACCTCGTGAGCGCGCAGCCGCACCTCGCGATCGCCCGGGCTCTCGGCGAGCGCCTCCCTCGCATATCGGGCGGCGGCCACCGCGCCACCCGCGCCTCCCGCCCGCGCGTGGATCTCGCTCAGCAACGTGAACGCCTCCGACCGGGCGAGGGGCGAATCGGCTTGTTGGAGCACGCTCTCAGTCAGAGCAAGAGCCCGATCCGTAGCCGCCGCGGCGACATAGTCCCGTGCGGCACCCAACAGACGGCGTCGCGCGTCATCCGGATGCCCGGGTGACGTTCGCTCGGCCGCCAGCTCCCCGAGCTCGGCAGCGACGTCGGCCGCCCCCCGGACGCGCGCCAGCGTTGCGGCGTCTTCGAGACGTCGAGCCACGCTCTCCCGGGCGACCCTTGGTCCCAGCGCCACATGCCGGGCGGACGCGATGGGGTCCTGGACCACGGAGGCGAGTCGTCCGTGGAGTTCGCGCCGGTCGTCTGGTGCTGCGTCTCCGTAGAGCGTCGACGCCAGCAAGGGATGGGTGAACCTCACGTCCTCATGCACCTCGACGACATCTGCCGCCACGGCCGGCGCGAGGACTCGGTCGGTGACCCCGGTGGCCGCGACGACGGCGCGGCTGGGCCGGCCCAGCGCGGCAATCACCAAGAGCGCCGCACGGGTTTCCATCGGAAGCGCGCCGAGCCGCCTGCGCACGAGATCGGCGAGTGAGTCCGGAACCGGGACGTCAGCCGCCGCCCGGTCCAGGGTCCGGGCCAGCTCAATGGCGTAGAAGGGGTTCCCGCCAGACGTCTGGTGGAGCCGAAGCAGCGTCGGCCGGGCGAACGTGCGTCCGAGCCGCTGCTGGAGGAGCGCGTGCACCGCGCCGACGCTCAATGGGCCCAGGAAAAGTCGTTCGACGTGGTCATCGGCAAGCGCGCTCTCCGGCCCCGTGGGCGCCGCCCCTCGATCGATGCGCCGGGCCAGGAGAACCCTGACGTCAAACGTGTCCAGCCGGCGCAACGCGAAGGCCAGCACCCGCGACGAGGCGTCGTCCAGCCACTGGACGTCGTCGATCGCGACCAGCACGCTCCGTTCGCTCCCCAGCAGCTGCAGCGCATGACGGGTCGCGAGGCCGAGCGCACGGGGGTCCACCAGGTCGCCGGCAGCCTCCTCGCGCAGCAACGCGACCTCCAGCGCACGCCGTTGCGGGGGCGGAAGAGCGGGGAGCACGACGTCGAGGACAGTGTCAAGCAGGTCTCCCAGTCCCATGTAGGCGAGTCCGTGCTCGGCCTCGGTCGGCCGAGTCGAGAGGACGAGGGAACCCCGGTCGCGGGCCGCGTGCACCGCGGCGAGCCATAGCGTCGATTTCCCGATCCCCGCGTCGCCGTCGAGCACGAGCGCAGCCGGGGTGGAGATCGGGGTCTCGAGGAAGGCCTCGACCACCGCAAGCTCCGGCTCGCGGCCCACGACGTCGGCGGTCGCCATCGCGACATGGTGGCACTTCCCGTGCAGCATGGCCGCCGGCGTGTGTGTCAATCGAGGGCAACCCACACAACGGTGGGCCCGGCCGGGATCGAACCGACGACACCCGCGGTGTAAACGCGAGCCGAGGACATCCGTGACCTGCGGCGATGAGTCGTGAAGCGCCTCTGACCAGGCCCTTTACCGTTTGCAAGCGTTGAGCCGCGTTGGTCGTCTGCGGACGTTCTGCGGACTTTCTGCGGACCTGTTGCGGACCAAAAGCAGTCGCCGAAGCCTTGACGTCCTTGACGGATAGGCGATCTGGCTGAGGTCGTGGATGCGGGCCCCGGCGTGGGATGTCGGATGTGCTGCGGCTGCGGCAGCGGCTGGAGGCGGTGGCGGTGGACTGCGCCCAGGGCGTCGTGACCCAGGAGCAGCTGCACGCGGCGACGCGCACCCTGCGGGCCCGGATCGCCGAGTTCGACGGTGCCCTGGCCGCCTCCACCCGGTCCAGGGCCCTGTCCGTCGTGGACGGCGTCCCGACCTGCGGCAGGCCTGGGACGGCTTCGACCTGGACACCCGCCGCGCCGTGGTCCGGGCGCTGTGGCGGGTCGAGCTGCTGCCCCAGCCCTCGGGCAGTACCGGCGTCCACCCGGATTTCGTCCGGATGACACCAGTGATCGAGGTCTGAACGTGTCCGCATGGCCTGCGCGGACTCGACAGCGATCGTGAAAACCGTCGCGGCGCGTCCTGACATGCCGAGATTCGGATACTTGACCGCTGCGGAGGCACTCGTCCGGCTGCGGCCTGATGTGTACCACTCACGCCCAGTCGGGGCGCCCCTACCGCCCAGAAGGGGCGCGTCTGGAAGGTGCTGCACACCGCCCGCAAGGACGCGCTGCTTCCGATGAGTGAGTGAGGCGGTGGCCGTCGTGCCGCCTCCGACACCGCTCGACCCTGATAATCGACGCTGCGCCTCCATCCAACTACTCGCCGGGAGGGCTCGGCCCGCCATTCTGGCCAATCGGGATTGATGAAACCGTCCCAACCTTCGACCTCGATCACTACATCGGCACGGCATCCGCCATGAGCAACTAACCAGCGGAGCCTGACGCCATTTGCAGGTAGTCGGGGTGGGTGGTGGTGTCCGAGCCGGCGTGGGCGTCCTACGCCGGCGGGCGGTGGCTGGTCGGTACCCGGCGTTTCTGCCGGGTTGAACCGGCTTACCGACGTCGTAGCGCTAAGGGGCGTCAGTCCCGTTCCTGAGCCTGCGCCAAGGCGTGAACGTGGGGCGCCGTGAGTCGCCCACTCCAGCCGAGGGGCTGACAGGTCGCCCATCACCTCGGCATACCAGCGTCATGCCAGCGATGCGCGGCCAGGTCGTAGGGGGACGCTCTGGTTCGCGGTGTGGTGATCCATGACGTATTCGCCGGTTAGTCGCTCGACGACGAACGAGCTCGAGTTGTGCTATCGCCGCGCCCGGGCCCACACCTTCGGCTCGTGCCGTTGCACCCACAGGGCTTTGGGCGGCTGTGGGTTGTCGCAACGCCCGCCTTCCTGCTGCTGCGATGCATGTGGCAGCCACATTGTCGCCAACCAGTCGGCGCGGTCCGCCAGCTACCTTGGCCGACACCGTGGGTGTTCGGGGGGCGACGCCGTGGGTTGGCGTGGTGGTCAGTACGGGAATAGCCTTGCCTCAACCAGGTAGCCCCGTGAAACGGCGGGTTCTCGGAATGCCGGTATTTGCGAGTGCGGTCGTCCCTATCGGTGATTCGCGCCGAGACAGGGTCCGACCCCGTCGCGGCTGCCGAACCGGAGCCTCAGTCACAGTGGTGTTGGAGGACCAGCTCCTCAACGCGATCGGCCATCTACCAGAACCGGGCAGTCCCAGAACGCCCTGTACGCCGAGATGCCCACGGTGCCACCGGGCGACGCTCAGGGCACCGGCGATGGGCGGGACGACGCAGCCCATGTTCTTCCGAACGCCGCCGCCGCGGCCCACCACGCGTGTCCGAACCTGCTTCCCGGCAGGCAGAGGGGGGCCCGCGACGGGTTCCCGGGTCGGCACAAGGCAAACCACGCCTGTGCCGCCCACGCCCCGAAGCCACCACGGCCCGCCAGGCGCTATCCCAGGGCGGTGGTGCTCGACGCAGGGTGGCGCCGTCAACCGCTGCGGCGACGTCGCGCCCGGACCCTGCAGACCCGTTACTCGGAACGCCGATATCTCTTCGCATCGGCCTGTCCCCACTCCGCTACGTACCATTCAACGCTGAATGGAAAGAGGGTCGAGAATGACCACCGCACCAAATCCCGGCTTCGACAAGGCCTATGTCAGGAAAGTCACCGTGTCGAGTCTCCTGGGCAACACCCTGGAGTACTACGACTTCCTCGTCTACGGCACCGCCGCAGCATTGGTCTTCCCGCACGTCTTCTTCCCCTCCGGACAGAGCGACTTCGTCAACACCCTCGCATCTTTCGGCACCTTCGCTGTCGGATTCTTCTTCCGGCCCATCGGTGGCATCTTTTTCGGCAACCTGGGGGACAAGCTTGGGCGCAAGGCCATCCTCATCACGACGCTGCTCGTCATGGGGCTCTCGACCTTCGCCATCGGCCTGCTGCCCAGCTACGAGCAGATCGGGATCTGGGCGCCTCTGCTCCTGGTCTTGCTGCGCTGCGTGCAGGGGTTCGCGGTGGGTGGCGAATGGGGAGGCGCGATGATCATCGTGCTCGAGTCAGTACCGCAGAACAGACGTGCCTGGTTTACCTGCTGGCCCAACACAGGAGGCTTCACCGCCCAGATCCTCGTCACCGGCATCTTCGCCATGATCGGTGTCTGGGGCAACGTGGCGGACCATCCGTGGCTGTGGCGGATCCCGTTCTTCCTCAGCATCATCATCGTCGGCGTCGGCCTGTGGATGCGCCGCTCCCTCGAGGAATCACCCATCTACGACGACATGGTCGTCAAAGCGGAGGCCAAGGCCGAGGCCGCCAAGGCGGAGGCCGCCAAGATGCGAGCAGGCGGTGCCGACGGGCTCGTAGCGACGCTAACCCCACAGAAGCTCTCCGCGCACGACAAGTTCCCCATCGTCCGAGTCTTCCTCGACGACTGGCGCTCGATCCTGCTCATCATCGGCCTACGGTTCGCCGAGTCCGTGCCCTACTTCCTCCTGACCGTCTTCGCCCTCGCCTACGCGCCAAAGTTCGTCGGGGTTGACCGGCAAAACCTGCTGACCGTCATCCTCATCATCTCGTTCATCGCACTACCCGCCCACGGCTTCTTCGGCTGGCTCTCCGACCGCGTGGGGAGAAGGCCGGTCTACATGTGGGGCGCACTCGTGGGGGCGGTGATGGCCTTCCCGTTCATGATGCTCCTCAACACCGGCAGCATCTTCCTCATCGGCGTCGGCTACTTCCTCGTCCTCAACATCGGTCACAACGCGATCAACGCCGTGCAGCCGGCCTTCTTCACCGAGCTCTTCTCAGCCGACCGACGTTTCAGCGGAGCCGCCGCGGGCCGTGAGATCGCCTCGATCGTCGCCGGTGGGCTTACCCCGTTCATTGCGACCGCTCTGGCCGGGTCCGAAGGTACCCACTGGCAGTGGGTCTCGGCATACGTGCTCTTCGGTTGCATCCTCACGGCGATCGCAGTGAAACTCGCGCCCGAGACATTCAAGCGTGACCTCCACGCGGTCGAGGCCCCACCCAATCCCGTCAAAGAGCTGATGTGAGTTGACGCCGTCGGTCGCGACACCGGCTACCCCACCCTGGCGACAGTGTCACGCCTCGACGGTCCTCGAGGGCACCGACGGAGACCTCCTGCTCGCCTTCTTTGCCGGCACCCGGGAGGGCGCGAACGACAACGCGATCCACCTCGTCCGTGGCACAGCTCGCCACCCGGCCACGGACGAGGCGGCCGCGAGCGAGAGCTGCTGGTCCTGGTCCGAGCCGACATCACTGACCTATGTCGTTGACGCCCACTGGAACCCGGTCCT
>Ga0307304_10000045_pt1 | contig 20111 bp, 20 predicted proteins | sample ER_DNA_185_FD_194503 | JGI IMG/M metagenome (GOLD analysis project Ga0307304, IMG submission 194503) | Bulk soil microbial communities from the East River watershed near Crested Butte, Colorado, United States - ER_DNA_185 | ecosystem: Environmental > Terrestrial > Soil > Floodplain | place...
ACCGGAGCCGAGCGGATCGACAATCGCCGGCCATCGGGCCGAGTCCGCGTGGTGGGTGCGAAACTGCGGCCCGCGAGCGCGCTCGCAGCCGGCGACAGGGTTCAGCGCGTGCTCGAACTGAAGACCGGCGGCCGACGAGGAGCTCGCTTGATCGTCACCGCTCGCCGGGCGTCGCCTCTCACCGATCCGAAGCTCGGAATGCGGCTGAAGATCGAGCGCTGCCCGAGGGCCTGGCGCGCGAAGAGCAAGGTGTTCACGTGTCCGGCTCGTGCAACGGTCAGCCTTCCGGACGGCCCGGCCGTCGGTATACACAAGCTCCGAAAGCTCAGCGGGAAAGGAAAGAACCATCTGCGGTTGACTCTGGCCATCCCGCAGGCCGCTTCGAATGCGCTCCAGGGGCAAAGCGCGGCGCTCGTGTACAGCTTTCGCTAGGCGGCTGCTGCGGTCTTTGCCCGCTTGGGCGCCGGCAGCACCTCGCGGAGGAACTGCCCGGTGAACGACTCCTCGACCGCGGCAACCTGCTCGGGGGTTCCGGTCGCGACGATCTCGCCGCCCGCTTCCCCGCCCTCCGGCCCGAGGTCGACCAGGTAGTCGGCCTGCTTGATCACATCGAGGTTGTGCTCGATCACGAGCACCGTGTTGCCGGAGTCGACGAGTCGCTGGAGAACGTCGAGGAGCTTCTCAATGTCGGCGAAGTGCAGACCTGTGGTCGGCTCGTCGAGGATGTAGAGCGTCCGGCCGGTCGCGATCTTCGAGAGCTCCTTCGCGAGCTTGATCCGCTGGGCCTCGCCGCCAGAGAGCGTCGTCGCCGGCTGGCCGAGCTTGATGTAGTCGAGGCCGACATCGTGCAGGGTCTGCAGCTTGCGCCGCAGCTTCGGGATCTTCGCGAAGAAGGCAAGTGCTTCCTCGACCGACATGGCCAGCACGTCGGAGATCGACTTGCCCTTGAAGCGGACTTCCAGGGTCTCGCGGTTGTAGCGCGCGCCCTTACAGGTTTCGCAGGGGACGTAGACGTCGGGCAGGAAATGCATCTCGATCTTGATCTGGCCGTCGCCCTTGCACGTCTCGCAGCGCCCGCCCCGGACGTTGAACGAGAAGCGGCCGGGCTTGTACCCGCGCACCTTCGCCTCGGGCGTCAGCGAGTAGAGCTCGCGGATCGGCGTGAACAGGTCGGTGTAGGTCGCCGGGTTGGAGCGAGGCGTGCGGCCGATCGGCGACTGGTCGATGTCGATCACCTTGTCGAAGACCTCGATCCCATCGACCTCGTCGTGGTCGCCCGGCTTCACGCGCATCCGGTGGAGCCGGTTCGCGAGCGCCTTGTAGACGATCTCGTTCACGAGGGTCGACTTGCCAGAGCCGGAGACGCCGGTGACGCAGACGAACTTGCCGACCGGAAACTCGACGTCGATGTGCTTGAGGTTGTGCATCGACGCGCCCTTGACCCAGAACGAACCAAGGTCTTCCTTCCGCCGCTTCGGCACCGGGATGGTTCGCGCGCGGGAGAGGAACTGACCGGTGACCGACTTCTTGTTCCGCTCAACCTTGGTCGCGGAGCCTTCGGCAACGACGTGACCGCCGTGCTCTCCGGCGCCGGGGCCCATGTCGACCAGGTGATCGGCCGAGCGCATCATCTGCTCGTCGTGCTCGACCACGAGCACGGTGTTGCCGAGGTCGCGCAGCCGTTCGAGCGTCCCGATCAGCTTGCCGTTGTCGCGCTGGTGTAGGCCGATCGACGGCTCGTCCAGGATATAGAGGACGCCGACCAGCTGGCTACCGATCTGGGTGGCGAGCCGGAGCCGCTGCGCCTCTCCACCCGAGAGCGTGGCCGCGGTTCGGTCGAGGTCCAGGTAGCCGACGCCGACGTTGTCGAGGAAGGTCAGCCGCTCGACGATCTCCTTGATCACGCGTGAGCCGATCAGCTGGTCGGTCTTGCTCAGCCCCAGGCCCTCGAGGAACTCGAGCGCGCGGGTGACCGACATGCGGGTGAACTCGTGGATGTTCTGCTCTCCGATCGTGACCGCGAGCACCTCGGGCTTCAGTCGGGCGCCCTTGCACACGGGGCAAGGTCGGAAGCTCATGTACTCCTCGATTCGCTCGCGCTGCTGGCTCGAATCGGTGTCGCGGTAGCGGCGCTCGAGGCTCGGCACGAGCCCTTCGAAGGCCATTGTGTAGGCGCGTCGTCGGCCCATCCGATTGCGGTACGAGACGTAGATCCGCTCGCCGTTGGTGCCGTAGAGGAAGAGGTTCTGCTGCTCCTCGGTCAGGTCCTGCCAGGGCTTCTCCAGATCGATCTCGTAGCGGTCGGCGATCGCCTGGATCACGGACTCGTAGAAGCCCGAGTTGCCGAGCGCCCAGGGGACGAGCGCGCCCTCGCCGATCGAGAGCGTCGGATCCGGAATGAGCAGGTCGGGGTCGATCTCCTGCTGGTGACCGAGGCCCGTGCAGCGCGGGCAGGCGCCGTGCGGCGAGTTGAACGAGAAGATGCGTGGCTGCAGCTCCGGGAGCGAGACGCCGTGCTCGGGGCACGCGAACTTCTCGCTGAAGGTGAGCTCCGGGCCGTCGACAACGTCGATGACGACGAGCCCGTCGGCCAGTTGGGCCGCTGTCTCGACCGACTGGGCGAGCCGGGTGCGGAGATCCTCCTTGAGCACGAGCCGGTCGACGACGACCTCGATCGTGTGCTTGAACTTCTTGTCGAGGTCGGGAACGCCCTCTTCGAGCAGATGTTGCTCGCCGTCGACCTTGACGCGGCTGAAGCCCTCGGCCTGGAGGTGCTCGAAGACGTCCTTGTACTCGCCCTTGCGGTCGCGGACGACCGGCGCGTTGACGGTGAAGCGGGTGCCAGGCTCGAGCTGGAGGATCTGGTCGACGATCGAGTCCTGGCTCTGGCCGGAGATCGGCCGGCCGCAGATCGGGCAGTGCGGCTTGCCGATCCGCGCGTAGAGCAGGCGCAGGTAGTCGTAGATCTCGGTGACCGTGCCGACGGTCGAGCGTGGGTTTCGGCTCGTCGTCTTCTGGTCGATCGAGATGGCCGGGCTGAGCCCGTCGATCGAGTCGACGTCCGGCTTCTCCATCATCTGCAGGAACTGCCGCGCGTAGGCGCTGAGGCTCTCGACATAGCGGCGCTGCCCCTCGGCGTAGATCGTGTCGAAGGCAAGGCTCGACTTCCCGGAGCCGGACAGCCCGGTGACGCAGATCAGGGCGTTCCGCGGCAACCGGACGGTGATGTCTTTGAGGTTGTGCTCGCGGGCGCCGTGGACGACCAGCTCGTCTGCAGCAGCCATGAAGAGCCAGTTTAGCCGCGGTCGGGCCTACGAACAAGTGTTCGGTTTTGGAGCGACGAATCCTGTGTGCGACCGGCAGGCTAGCTCGGCCCGGGTCGAGCGCCAGCTTGGGATCTCCCAGCCGATGTGTAATGCTCGGGTTGCGTCTGGCCGCGATCGAAAGCTACGGCTTCCACCCCGTTTCTTTGTCGATCGGCCTGGCGTGAAGGCGGGCAGAGTGCGGCTCGCGCAGCGCCGGCAAGGGGCTTGGATGAGGTTGAGGCAGGCGGTGTCTGGAAGACCTGCGGCACGCGCACCGAGGAGTTGGCTGTAGCCCTGCTGCGACGCAGCTGTGTGGCGTCCGCGGTCCTTGCCTTGGTTGCGCTGGCCTTCGCGTTCTCTGCGGTCGGGCTGCGCGCTGTACCCGCGGCGGCCCAGAGGACTTGCACGGCTGCGCAAAAAGCAGCACATCAAAAGGCCTTGGCCGCGTATCGGAGCGCGATGGCCCGCAAGCGTACGGCGTACTTCAAAACGCACGAGAGCAGCAGGCAGCGGGCTGGTTTCATCAGGCGCCAGCAGGCCAGGCTGAAGACGCTGCGAGCCGCGGCTGGCTGCGTGGTGCGCAGGCCGACCATCCTGCCGCCGCCCGTGTCGCCGCCGCCACCCCTCCCGGCTCCCCCACCGCCACCGCCAGTCCTGCCGCCTCCGCCTCCGCCCCCACCGCCACCCGACCCGCCTCCACCACCGGCAACCGGGGGCTTCTCTCCCTCGCTCGACAAGCCCGCGTTCGCGGACAATGCCTCAGCCGTAGCCGAGCCGTGGGTCGGCGAGTGGGGCCCGAAGACCGACTCGTACTTCCTCTCGGGACACGGCCACCTGCGAACGCTGCTGGTGCCGATCGACTTCTCGGATGCCCCCGCGACACGTCCTGTCGGTTTCTATGACGCGATCTTTCGGGCGGCGCCGCAGTGGTTCGCGACCGCCTCCTACGGCCGGCTCTCGTTCGACCTCACCACTGTCGACCACTGGGTGCGGATGCCACTCCCGGCGGCTTCCTACGGAGTGTCGCACTGCTGTCCGTCACAGGCGATCTACGAATTGATGAGCGACATCGTTCACGCGGTCGAACCGACGGTCGACTTCTCAAAGGTCGACTCGATTTACGCGGTCGGCCCAGAGTCCTCAGGCCAGTACCTCGACATTCTGCTTTACCGGCGCTGGCCTGGACACGGAATCGTCGCGGACGGGAAGGAACTGCGCTGGGGCGTCGTCGGGAACGGCAACTTTCGCAGCGTCGACACAGCGAGCTTGCTCGCAGAGTTCATGGAGCACGAGAGCGGTCATCTGATGGGCCTTTCGGATCTGTACCAGCGCGCTTGCGCGACCTGTACGGACACTCACGAACTGGTCGGAACCTGGTCGATCATGGACACGGCCCCGCCGAACCACGACTTGCTCGGCTGGGACAAGTGGCTACTCGGCTGGATCGAACCGCAACAGATCGTTGGTGTCACATCAGGGTCGGTCGAGACGACGCTCGCGCCAACCGAGACGCCGGGCGGCAACAAACTTGTCGTTGTTCCGATCTCGGGAAGCTCCCTCTATGCAGTCGAGGTTCGACAGCCGCGGGGCGTGGACACGGACCTTTGCGACAAGGGCGTTCTCGTCTACACGGTGCGTGCTGATGTCTTCAACGCGCAGGGCGCGGTGCACGTCATGCAGGCGCACCCAAGCGATCCCGCCCGAAGCTCAACCTGCGGCCCCCTCTGGAACGCCGCCTTCGACACAGGCCCGGGTGAGGTCTCAGCGTTCGAGGACAATGCTCTCAAGGTCGAGGTGCTCTCGGCCAGCGGCCTGAACTACGTCGTCCGGGTCACCAAGAAGTAGCTCTGGCCGAAATGTCTAGTCACCGCTGCTGGGCACGTCCGAGCCGATTGTCGCCAGGAGCCCGGCGAGTCCGAAAACCGCGGCATAGAAGATGCCCGTGAACACCGCCGGCCAGACGGCCAGGGTGTCCCTCGTCCCGTCGGTGTGCGCGGCAACGACAGCCCCAAGCGTGTGACCCGGCGCAAAGCGCGCCGTGTCTCCGACAGCCCCGATTACCGCCTCACCGATCAGCAGCCAGAGCAGGATCAGGACGATCGCGCCCGTCTGCCGGCGCAAGAGCGCCCCGACTCCGACCCCGATCGCGGCTCCGAGCGCGCTGGCACCGATCGTGCCGAGAAGCGGGCCCATCGTCTCGCCGTCGAGTTGAAGCGTCAGCCCTCGACCCCGGTACCAGAGCTCGGCGACCGCGAGCGTGGCGGCATCGGCGAGCAGGGCAAGGCCGACAGCCACCACGAGCGCTGCGGCGACCTTCGCGCCCAGCACCCGGTCACGGCGCGGCACCGCCAGGAACGTCTGATTGATCGTCCCGTGTGTGTACTCCGCCGTGACGATGACGCTGCCGAGCAGCACGGCGAGGACGGCGGCCAGCCCGGCAACCGCGAAGATCGAGTGCTGCGTCGAAACCTGGCTCAGATCGCCGACGTCGTCGGAGCCGATGTGAATCGAGAGCACCAGCACGAGAAACGCAAGCAGGCCGAGCCCGTACCAGAGCAGCAGCCGCGTCGTCAGGGTCTTCAGCACCTCCGCACGCAAGGTTCTCATTGCGGCTCCGCCGTCAACTCCAGGAACGCCTCCTCGAGCGAACCGCTCTCCGCGACGAGCTCGTGCAGCGGGATCCCCGCCTCGGCGGCAAGGTCGCCCACCCGGTCTGGTGATGCGTGCACCGCCAGCAGACCGGCGCCCGTAGCCTCGGCCTCGATCCCGGTGGCCCGCAGGCGCGCAAGCAGATCCTCCGCCTTCGGCGAGCGAACCCTGGTCGCCCCGGAGACCTGGGCCGTCAGCTCGGCCACGGACTGCTGCGCGACGAGGCGCCCCCGGTGGATGATCACGACCTCGTCCGCCAGCTGCGCGACCTCGCCGAGGACGTGGCTGGAGACGAGCACGGTCCCACCGCGGTCGGCGAACTCGCGCAGGAAGTTCCGCAGCCAGCGGATGCCCTCCGGGTCGAGGCCGTTCGCAGGCTCGTCGAGCACGAGCAGCTCAGGCTCACCCAGGAGCGCGGCGGCGACGCTCAGCCTTTGCCGCATGCCGAGCGAGTACGAGCCGACCCGCCGCTTCGCGGCCGCCGTCAGCTCGACCTCGGCCAGCACCTCGCCGACGCGCGAACCCGAAATCCCGGCCGCTGCCGCGAGCACGCGCAGCTGGTTCCGACCGCTGCGCCCGGGGTGGTAATTCGAGGCCTCGAGCACGGCGCCGACCGTTCGCAGCGGCGATTCGAGCTCCCTGTAACGACGCCCGCCAACGGTTGCACCCCCACTCGTCGGCAGGGCGAGCCCGAGCAGGACTCGAAGCGTCGTCGTCTTGCCCGCCCCATTCGGCCCGAGGAACCCGGTGATCCGGCCCTTCGGTACCGTGAAACTGAGGTTGTCGACGGCCGTCGCGCCGCGGTAGCGCTTCGTCAAGCTCTCGACCTGGATCATTACGCCAGGCTGCCTACGGCGACAGGCTCTCGACGACGCCGTAGACGTTTCGCGGCTGCGGCACGTATTTGATCTCCAGCGGCCCCGCGATCAGTGTGCCGTACCCGAGCACACGCCCGAGCAGGGTTTGGTCGACCTCGACCGCGCCGACGCGCTCGAGTCGGACGGACGCAGTCCGGCGACGCAGCGTGCCGCGGACGACCGCAAGCTGGTCGTCGGTGACGATCACATGGGTCCGGTCCCACTTCCAGACCGCCCGCAGGGCAAGCAGCGCTGCGACGATCACGAGCGCGGCTCCCACGACCGGGAGCGGCCACGCAAGAGTGACGAGAAACCCGCCGATGCCCGCGAGCAGGAAGGCGCGCAAAAGCGGGGGCAGCAGGACGACGCCGTGCCGCCTTGAGTCGAGATAGATCCGCTCGCGCTGTCTTTCACGCACGCGCGCGGCTTCGCCGCGGGCCTGCGCGCTCCTGCCCGCCGTTTTCGTTGCGGCTCATCGAGGGAACAAGCTGACGGTGAGAGGAACCGCACGTAAAGCAGCGGTGGCGACGCTGGTCGTGATCGGGATCGTCGTACTCGCACTCGCGTTCTGGAAGCTGCGTGTGCTGATCTCGCTGATGTTCCTCGGGCTCGTGATCGCGGCCGCGATGCGCCCCGGGATCGAATGGCTGCATGAGCGACGCATCCCTCGCAGTGTCGGGGTCGGACTGCATTACCTCGCGCTGGCAGGATTGGTCGCGCTCTTCCTGTGGCTCGTCGTCCCGCGCGCGGTCAACCAGGTCGGTGACGCGCTCGGCGGCTCGGTCCCGACCTCGACGAGCGAGCTGAACCGTGCGACCCGGAACTCGACGGGCATTAAGCACACGATCCTGCAAGCGGTGCAGAAGCGGCTCGAGAAGCTGCCGACCGCGAGCTCGGCCTTCCATGCTTCGATCGGCGTCACAAAGGCCGCGTTCGAGGTGCTGATCGCGATCTTCTTCACCTTCGCCGTAGCGGCGTACTGGATCTTCGAGCGCGACCGGGCGCGACGCGTCGTCTTATCCCTGACCTCCCGCGAGCACCGGAAGGTGGTCTACGACACCTGGGAGCTGATCGACGCCAAGCTCGGCGCGTTCGTTCGCGGCCAACTGATCCTGATCCTCTTCGTCGGGATCGTGCTTTCGCTCGCCTTCTGGGCCATCGGCGTGCCGTTCTGGCTCCTGCTCGGGATGTTCGCAGGCGTCGTCGAGATCATCCCGGTCATCGGGCCGCTGGCGGCCGGGGCGGTCGCGATCGCCGTGGGCTTCACCGTTTCTTGGCAAGTAGCTCTCGGCGCGGGGCTCGCCGTGCTCGGCGTCCGCCTGCTAGAGGACTACATCGTCGTGCCGCGGGTGCTCGGACATGCGGTCGGCCTCTCCCCGCTGGTCGTGCTCGTCTCGGTGACTGCGATCGGACTGCTCCTCGGCGGCGTCTACATCCTGCTCGCGGTCCCGATCGCCGCCGTGCTCGTCACTCTCGTCGACGTGATCGTGCGCGACAAGGACCCCGCAGACGAAGAAGTTCCAGCGCTGCTGTTCCCGGCGAAAGATGCCGAGGCGTAGAGCTAGGCCTTGCGCCAGCGCCCGAAGATGAGCCCGCCGAGCGTGAAGCCGAGCCCGAAGGTGCCGACGCCGAAGGCGCCTACGGCCGCCGCCTTGCGCCAGTGGGAAAGTCGCTGCCAGCGTCCGAGCGCCTCGCGTTCTTCTTCGGTCAGCGGCTCGCCACGACGCTGTTTGCGCATGGCACCGCCGGCACGCAACCCCAGATAGAGATCGTCGAAGATCTCGGTCGATTCATCGGGCACGTAACTCAGTGTACTAGCCTGCTTCGCCGGTGCCAGCGCGGCTCCTTCACCTCTCCGACCTGCATGTCGGCACCGTCGAGGCGCCGGAAGTCGAGCGTGCGCTCGACACTTTGATCGAGCGTGTCGACCCCGGACTGATCGTCGCCAGCGGCGATCTCACGCACCGCGGCCGGCCCGAGCAGCACGAACGCGCGGCCGATTTTCTGAAGCGATTTGGCCGCCCGCTGCTGGTGATCCCCGGCAACCACGACATCCCCTACACCTTTCCCGCCAGGTTCACGCACCCGTTTCGCGAGTTCGAGCGGCACTGGCAGACCACCGAGCCTGTACACCGGGGCGAGGACGTGTTCGTCGTCGGGCTCAACTCGGTCCGCCCCTGGCGTCACCAGTCCGGCGGTGTCCGCTCGGCGCAGCTGCAGCGGGCCCGGCAGCTGCTAGCCGAGGCGCCCGACGGCGCGCTCCGGGTCGTCGTCCTTCACCACCACCTGATCGGGGCACCGTGGCGCTCGCGCAAGAAGCCGGTGGCGCGACGAAGTCACGTCCTGGCGACGCTCGTCGACGCGGGGGCCGAGCTGATCCTCGCCGGGCACATCCACCAGGCGGCGGTCTCGGAGCGCCACGAGTTCGAGGTTGCTCCCGGCAGCCTACGAGGGACGACAGTCTCGATCGCTCCGGGCCTCGGACAGCCGCGTCCCGACCGCCGCGGCGAGGCTCGCGGATTGCACGTCTACGACGTTCGCGACGACTCTCTTCTCGTCGAGACCTACGTCTGGCGCGAGAACGACTGGGGGCTCACCGCCGAGCGGAGGTTTCCGCGCGGCAGCGAGCCCCTAGAAGTAGAGCCCGCCTAGATTCCGGCGTGCGCGCCTCGGCCGCGGTCGCCGTACATGCGACCAACGAGCGCGACGAGGACGATGGCGACGACCACACCGATGATGAAGGCGAGCCAGCCGCTCGAGATGATCGCTGCAACCAGCAGCGAGACGATCCCGATGGCGATCGTGAGCAACCAGCCCATCGGGTCGCTACCGGGGTGAAACAGCCTTCCAAGGGCGCCGACGATGGCGCCAACGATGATGAACCAGATGAAGTGCATGTCCGTCTTTTTTCCGCGCTAGGCGGCAGAAAACATCGGCTCGGCTCTACTGACGCCGAGCGCCTGGCCCCCACACCGGCCGGTGCTGGACGTAATGCCTGTAGGCGATCAACAGGAGCACGGTGCAGAGAAACGCGAGCGTGATGCCTCCCGGATTGCCGAACACGAGCTGCCCGATCACACCGCCGATGATCGAGCCGGCCAATCCGAGGGCAATCGTCATCCAGATCGGCATTGGATCCGGCCCGGGCACAGCCAGGCGCGCGAGCCCGCCGACGATGAAGCCCCAGACGAGCAGGAAGATGATGTAGCCGAGCGTCATTCGCCGCCGATCTTAGGCAGCCGCAGCCGCGTTCAGCTCGCGGCGCAGCTCCTTGATCTCGTCCCTGAGCTTCGCCGCATATTCGAATCGAAGCTCCTCGGCGGCCGTGAACATCTCCTCCTCGAGCGTGATCACGAGCTTCTCGAGCTCCTCCCTGCTCAACCCCTCGACCTTCTTGCCGCCGCGGCGCCGGCCCGGCACCGTCGGCGACTCGAGCGAGAGGAACTCCGCGATGTCGGAGACGCCCTTCTGGATCGACTCGGGCGTGATCCCATGCTCCTCGTTGTACGCCAACTGCTTCTCCCGGCGCCGGTCCGTCTCGTCGATTGCGCCCTTGATTGCTTCAGTCAGCTTGTCGGCGTACATCAGCACCTTGCCGTTCGTGTTTCTGGCCGCGCGGCCGATCGTCTGGACGAGCGCCGTCTTGCCGCGCAGGAAGCCCTCCTTGTCGGCGTCGAGGACTGCGACGAGCGAGACCTCGGGAAGGTCGAGCCCCTCGCGGAGCAGGTTGACGCCGACCAGCACGTCGTAGTCGCCGAGACGAAGCTCGCGGATGATCTGGATCCGCTCGAGCGTGTCGACCTCTGAGTGGAGGTAGCGTGCCTTGACGCCCGACTCGAGCAGGTAGTCGGTCAGATCCTCCGCCATCTTCTTGGTCAGCGTCGTCACGAGGACGCGCTCACCGACCTCCTCGCGCCGGCGGATCTCGTTGAGGAGGTCATCGATCTGGTTCTTCGTCGCGCGCAGCTCGACCTCGGGGTCGACGATCCCGGTCGGCCGAATCAGCTGCTCGGCGATCCGCGTCGAGTGGCGGAGCTCGAATGGTCCCGGCGTCGCGGAGACAAACACCAGCTGCGGCACCCGCTCCAGGAATTCGTCGAAGCGCAGCGGCCGGTTGTCGAGCGCCGAAGGAAGCCGGAAGCCGTAGTCGACGAGCGTCTGCTTGCGCGAGCGGTCGCCCTCGTACATGCCCCCGAGCTGGGGGACGGTCTGGTGCGACTCGTCGACGAAGACGACCAGGTCGCTCGGGAAGTAGTCGAGCAGGGTGAACGGGTGCGTCCCCGGGGCGCGGCCCTCGAGGATGCGCGAGTAGTTCTCGATCCCGTTGCAGAAGCCGAGCTCCTGCAGCATCTCGAGGTCGTACTCGGTGCGCTGCCTGATCCGGTGTGCCTCGAGCAACCGGTTCTCGGCCTCGAACTGCTTGACCTGCTGCTCCAGCTCGTGGCGGATCTCGTCGACGGCGCGCTCGATCGTCGGCTTCGAGGTCACGTACTCGGTCGCCGGCCAGATCGCGACGTTGTCCAGATGCGCGTAGATCTCGCCGGTGAGCGGGTCGAAATGGGAGATCTGCTCGACCTCGTCGCCGAAGAACGAGATCCGATAGGCGGTCTCCTGGTTTGCGGGCTGCACCTCGACGACGTCGCCCTTGACGCGAAAGCGCCCGCGGCCGAGGACCGAGTCGTTGCGGACGTACTGGCTGTCGATCAGCTTTCTCAGCGCGAGGTCGCGGTCGTGCTCCTCCCCCACGTTCAGGATCAGCACACGCTCGCGCCACTCCTCCGGCGAGCCGAGGCCGTAGATGCATGAGACCGAGGCGACGACGATCACGTCCCGGCGCGTGAAGAGGCCGGCGGTCGCCGCCAGCCGCAGCCGCGCGATGTCGTCGTTCTGGGACGAGTCCTTCTCGATGTAGAGATCGGCCTGCGGGACGTACGCCTCGGGCTGGTAGTAATCGTAGTACGAGACGAAGTACTCGACGGCGTTGTTGGGGAAGAACTCCCGCAGCTCGTTGCAGAGCTGCGCGGCCAGGGTCTTGTTGTGGGCGATCAGCAGCGTTGGCCGCTGCACCTGCTCGACGATCCAGGCCATGGTGGCCGTCTTGCCGGTGCCGGTCGCGCCCAGCAGCGTCTGATAGCGCTCGCCGGCCTGGAGGCCTGCGGAGAGCTCCGCGATCGCGTGCGGCTGGTCGCCGGTGGGCTTGTAGGCATCGGATGTTTTGAACTCGGCCATCAAGAAAAGGCTAGCTGCGATGTCCGCATTCGAAGACCGGCCCCCTTATGCCTCGTACGCGGGGATTCTGGGCGCTTTCGCCGGGTTGCTCGCGACGGCGGGCGTTCTCGGGCGGGCGCTCGACCGCAACCCCCAGTGCCAGACGGCGCTCGACTTCGCGGTGCTCTCCGCCGCGTCGTTCAAGGCGGCGCGAACGCTCTCGCACGATCAGGTGGCGAGCTTCATCCGGCAGCCCTTCGTGCGCGGGCAGGCCCATTCCGGCGACGAGGAACCGGTGCCGACCGGCGGGATCGAGCAGGCGATCGGCGAGCTCGTCACCTGCTCGCGCTGCGTGGGAACGTGGACTGCAGCGGCGCTCGCGTCGACCCAGATCATCGCGCCACGGTTCGGCCGCCTGCTGACCTGGTCGCTCGGCGCCGCCGCCGCCAACGACTTTCTGCAGGCCGGCTTCGGAGCGCTAACCTCGAAGGCGAACGAGCTCGAAGAAACCTAGGCCGCAGTCGCCAGCTCCAGCTTGCGGCGCGTCGACCGCACGCGGAGGCAGAGGATCGAGACGAGCGTCATCGCGGCCGTCTGGATGACGGCGAACGCGACGAGCACCGGGTGCGCTCCGGCGGTGCTGAGCACCGGCCCGGCGAAGGCGAGCCCGAGCGGGACGGACAACATCATCAAGCCGGTGAGCGCCGGCAGGACCCGCGCGCGGATCGCAGGCGGGGCCGCCAGGGTCAGAAACGTGTGGATCGACGGGTTGACGATGCCGTTGAAGAAGCCCGAGACGAAAATCGCTGCGATCACCGCGGTCGCGGGCACGTGGAAGACAAGCACCCAGAGCGGCAGCGCCTGTCCGTAGATCAGCGTCGCGACCAGCAGCATGCCGTCGGCGCGGTCCTGAAGCCTGTAGGCAATGACGTTCCCGAGCACGGCTCCGACTCCGAACGCGGCAAAGATCCACCCCGCGATCCTCGGGTCGGCCCCGTAATCGGCGACCACGAGAACGGGCACCGCCGCGAAGAACGCCGTCCAGGCCGCGTCGCCGCTGATGAAGGCGATGCACCAGCCTCGCAGCAGGGGATCACGGACGACGAACCGGAAGCCGTCCAGGAACCTGCCCTGCTCCTCGAGTTTCGTCTCGCGGCGGCCGACCCGCACGAACAGCCCGACCAGCGCCAGCGAGATGAGGTACGTCGCCGCGTCGATGACGAGGACGCTCGGTGCGCCGAGCAAGGCGATCAGGACGCCGGCGAGCGCCGGGCCGAGTAGCAGCGTCACCCGCTGTGCGCTCTGCAGGAACGCGTTCGCCTTGCCGACCAGCCGGTGCTCCTCGCCGACGAGCTCGGGGACGAGCGTGCGCTGCGCGGCGAAATACGGCCCCGTGAGCGCGCCGAGCAGGAAGACGATCGCGAGCAGGAGCGGGAAAGAGAGGTCGCCGCCCCAGTACAGGACCGGCACGAGCAGGGTCAGCGGAGCACGCGAGGCGTCGGCGATCATCATCGTCCGGCGCGAGCCCAGCCTGGTCAGGATCGTCCCGCCTGGCAGTCCCATCAGCAGCAGGCCAAGCGCCTCGCTGCCGAGCACGAGCGTCATCTTTCCCGGCGAGCCGGTGGTGGTGAGGACGAACCACGGCAGCGCGAGCCAGGTCATCTGCGCCCCTGTCGTCGAGACCGTCTCGGCGACGAGCAGGGCGAGCAGCCGGCGGTCGCGCAGCATCGCCGCTAGCGAACAGGTGCGCGAACGACGTCGATGTCGCCGCTCATCGAGGCTGCTCGCAGCTCGACCAGCGGTCCCTCGTCGCCGGACGGCGGCTCGTCGCCGAGCGCGACCTCGGAGTTGAGGTCACCGCTCATCGCGCGCGCGTCGACCCAGACGTTCGAGCCCTCGCGAATGCCGACCCGGATGTCACCCGAGGCCGACTTGAGGTCGACGCTCCCCACCGTCACGGCCTCAATCCGCTGATCGCCGGAGGCGGTACTGACCGTGACGTCGGCCCCGGCGTCGCCGACGGCAACGTCGCCTGACGCGGACTTGACGACGACTTCCCCCTCGACGCGGCCGAGCCTGATGTCGCCGGAGGCGGCGTTGACGGTCGCCGAACCGCCGACCGCGGGAAGCCTCACGTCCCCGCTCGCGGTCTTCGCGATCGCGTTGCCGGCGAGCTGGTCGATCTCGATGTCACCGGAGGCGGCCTCCGCCTCGAGCCAGCCGAAGCGCCCCTGACCGCGGAGATCGCCGGAGGCCGTCGAGACGTTGAGGTTGGCGCCTTCCGGGGCGCGGATCTTCAGTCGAATGTCGAGGCGGCGCCACAAACGGCTCCAGCGCCGGTCCTCCACCTCGACGACGAGCTCATGACCGCGAAGCTCAATTCGTGCTTCGTCGAGCAGCTCGGCGGCCTCGTCGCCACCACGGATGTCGAGCTCGACCTCCGTGGTGGTGCCGCTCACGGACTCGATCTCGATCCGGCCCGTCGGGATCTTGATCGCCAGCGTCAGGTCGCCCGGCGTCTCGAACGTCTCGCGCCTCATGACCGGCGGGCGCGCACGCGCCGGATGATCTCGTGTGCGGTGGTCGAGCGGATCTTGTGAGGATCCCGGTGGTCGACGCGTACTTCGGTATGTCCGAACGGAAGGTGGGTGAACATCGTTCCTCCTTAGCTCCGGCCAAAGCCGGTGAGTCGGTTGCCTGCACTGCGGCGGCCGCCGCCTCCGCCGCCCGTGCTGACCGCTCGTGCGAGCGAGCGGACGAGCCAGGCGTTGACGGAGACGCCTTCACGAGTTGCGGCGGTCTCGATCGCGAGCTTCAGGCCCTCCGGCAGCCGGAGCGAGATCCGCGCAACCAGCGCGTCCTCGCCGGCCTGCGCGGGAGCCGGCTGCTCGCCCGCTTCCTCGACGTAGACCAGCGTCGGATCCTGACCCGAGAGCCGGATCTCGACGTGCCCTGAGGGCAGCTGGCTTGTCAGCTCGAGCGCCGCGTCGGTCAGCGCCTCCTGGAGACGCAGCCCCGCGGACCTGCCAAGAGCCGCCGTCAGCCGGCGAGCGGCTTCGGCGACCTCTTCGTCTCCCAGGGCGGCGATCTCCTCGAGATCGGCCTGGAGACCTTCGATGAATGGTTGTAGTTGCATCGTGACGTCATTATGACATCACTCTGCTGTATGTCAAGCATCACTGTGACGCCGTGCCCAGCTCCTTGCTGTAGCCGCGCCGGTAGAGCGTCTTCAGCTGCTCCACCCGCTTGACGTAGTGCCTCGTCTCGGCGAAGGCGATTCCCTTACCGTCCCGGCGCCATTCGTCGACGTTCTCCTGGCCGGCGTTGTACGCCGCGAGCGCAGTCCGCTCGTCGCGGTACTTCTCCTCGAGGTGCCGTAGATACCAGGATCCGTAGCGGATGTTCAGCTCCGGGTTGTAGAGGTCGTCGACCCGGAATCGGCTTCCCCCCGTGTGCACGGCGATCCCCTTCGCGGTGTCGGGGAGCAGCTGCATCAGGCCGATCGCGCCGGAGCTCGATTTCACGCTGGGGCGGAACTTGCTCTCCTGGTAGATGACCGCGGCCAGGAGCGCGGGGTCGAGCTGGTAGTTCCGAGCGTGGGCGCGAACGATCGAGTCGTATTTGAGCGGGTACCAGAGCCGCACCCACCAGCCCGGCTCGGCGGAACGCACGTAGGCGAAGCCGCCGACGGCCAGTCCGAGCAGTACGAGCAGCAGCGCAAGGCGCTTCAGCTGCCGGCCCTTTCCTCGAGAGCGCGCATGGTCCCCGCGACGAAGTCGTCGAGTTGTTGCCGGCTGCCGTCGTTGACGTAGGCGAAGTCCGCGCGGGTGGCCTTTTCCTCGTCGGGCAGAAGGCGGCTCTCGCGTTGCTCCGCGCTGCTCACGCGCGCGCGGGCCCGGCGCACTTCCTCCGGCGCGGTGATGACGACCACGGCGTCGAAGCGGCTGTCTCCACCCACCTCGTAGAGGAGCGGGACCTCCGTCGCGGACACGGCCGGCGGCTCGGGCAGGTCGGCCAGACGCTCTCGCCAGCCGAGATAGTGCGCGACGACCAGCGGATGCAGCAGGGCTTCGAGCCACGCAAGCGACTCGCGATCTTCGAAGACGACCCGCGAGATCGCGGCACGATCGATGTTGCCGGCCTCGTCGAGGATCTCTTGGCCGAAGCGTTCGAGCAGCGCGGAGCGCACCGCGGGATCGTCGCGAAGCAGCTCGTGGACGATGTCGTCGCTGGAGATCGTGGCGGCGCCATGACGGGCGAATGCCTGCAACGCCTCGCTCTTGCCGGCGCCGATGCCTCCCGTGATCGCGACCGCGACCGGTCGCGTCACTTTATTCCTCCGTGTTTTCGGCTTCGTCCGGCGCGGCGGGGGGTCCACCCTCTGAGTCACCGGGACCGGGCTCTTCGGGGGACTGCGCATCGGCCTCGATGCTCTGGTCGAGCAGGTCCGGTGAGAGGCTCTCGATGCCCTCCGGCGCCTCGGCGGAAGCCTGACCGCCCGGCGTCTCCGGGAAGACGTCCTCGGACAGGTCGAGCTCCGGGCTACCTTCGATCGGTTCCGCGTCGTCGGCGCGCGCGACCACACCGCCACCCTCGACGCGCTTGAGCGAGAGCGAAAGCCGCCGTCGCTCGCCGTCGACCTCGATGATCTTGGCCTTGACCTCGTCGCCCTGCGAGACGACCTCACGCGGGTTTTCGACGTGGTGCTGGGCCAGCTCGGAGATGTGCACGAGCCCTTCGACTCCGGGGAGGATCTCGACAAAGGCGCCGAACGTGACGACCTTGGTCACCTTGCCGTCGACCTCGTCGCCCTCGCTGTAGGTGTCGATCACCTGCTGCCACGGATCCGACTGGGTCTGCTTCAGCCCGAGCGAGATCCGCTGGCGCTCGCGGTCGATGTCGAGGACCTTCACCTTCACGTCCTGGCCGATCTCGAGCACCTCGGACGGATGGTTGACGTGGCTCCAGGACAGCTCGGAGATGTGGATCAGGCCGTCCATGCCGTCGAGGTCGACGAAGGCGCCGAAGTCGACGATGTTCGAGATCTGGCCGTCGACGACGTCGCCGGGGTTGAGCCGGTCGAGAATCTGCTGCCGCTGCTCTTTGCGCTCGTCTTCGAGCACGGCTCGGCGAGAGAGCACGACGTTGTTGCGCGAGCGATTGAGCTCGATCACCTTGGCGCGCAGCTCTTGGCCGAGGAACTCGTCCAAATCCTGGACGCGGCGGATATCGACGAGCGACGCGGGCAGGAAGCCGCGCACGCCGAGGTCGAGGATCAGGCCGCCCTTGACGACCTCGATCACCTTGCCGATCACGGGCTCGCCGGACTCGGCAGCGCCCTCGATCTTCTTCCAGGCGAGCTCGAAACGCGCCCGCTTCTTGGAGAGGATCAGCCTGCCTTCGGCGTCCTCCTTCGTCAGAACGAGCGCGTCGACCTCCTCACCGAGCTGCACCTCGTCCTCGGGGTTGATCGAGCGGCGGATCGACAGCTCCGCGACGGGGATGACTCCTTCCGACTTGTAGCCGATGTCGACGAGCACCTCGTCCTTGTCGACCCGGACGACCGTGCCGTGGACGACCTCCCCTTCGTTGATCGTGGGGAACGTGGCGTCGTAGTTCGGGACAAGCTCGCCTTCCGGGCCCGTCGTCCAGAACGCGGAGTCATCGAGAGGCTCAGGGTTCGGAGGCGCCTGCTGCTCGGCCAGCTCGGTTTCGGGGTTGACTGTCTCGTTCGCCAAAGCGGCGGTCAGTATAGCCTCGCGGCTTCTAGCTCCTTTCGAGGGCGCCGGCGAGGAATTCCCGCACCTGGGCGAGATAGGGCTCGGTTTGCTCGACGAAGCTCATGTGGCCGGCGTCGGCGACGATCACGAGCTTGCTGCCCGGGATCCCTGCGTGGAGGACGCGGGCGGCGCGCGGGGTCGTCGTGCGGTCGTGCTCGCCCACGATCACGAGCGTCGGCTTGTCGACCGCCGCCAGTTTCGGGCGGTAGTCGAAGTCGCCGTACCCGGCGCTGGCGAAGTGGCGCAGCACCTCGGGGGAGCCGACGGTGTCGTCGCCGTAGCCCGGCGGCGGCTCGCCGTGGAAGTGGAAGGGCATCTGGGTGCGGGAGAGCTCCAACAGCTCCTCCTCGGTCTGGACGGTCTGCTCGTCCTCCCAGCTGGCCGCGATCGCCTTGCCGGCTTCGCCCATGGCCTCGAGCGAGGCCTCGACGTCCTTCATCAGCTCGGCGCTTTCATCGCCGCCGCCCGAGATCACATAGGCGGCGGCGGTTCCAAGCTCGGTCGCGTGCCAGGTGGCGATGATCGCACCGAAGGAGTGACCGTAGAGCGCGAATTCGTCGAGACCGAGAGCTTCGGCGAGCAGGTCGACGTCGCGCGCGAAGACCTCGAGCGAGAGCCTGGCGGGGTCGACGCGCTCGGAGCGGCCCTGGCCGCGCTCGTCGACGTAGAGAACGCGGTAGTCGTCGCCGAGGGGGTCGAGGTAAGGCCGGAACATGGAGTGGTCCATGCCCGGCCCGCCGTGGAGGACGATCAGCGGAAAGCCGCTACCAACCTCTTCGACGTTGAGGTTGTAGCCGTCAGGCAGGCGAACCTGCATCGGAACACCCTAAACCGCACGCCAATTAGACGATCGCCAAGAGATGTCGGCGTGGCGGGCTTTGCCCGTCACGGCCAACACGGCGGCGCATTGCCACCGAAAGTCGTGAAGTCGTCATGGCAGCGGCGCAGCCGCTGCCGGACTTCACGACTTAGCTTCGTTCCAGTCGTCGCCGACGCCGATGTCGACGGCGAGCGGCGGGTCGAGGTCGTACGCCCGGCACATCTCCTCGCGGACGACCTCTTTGACCGCCGTCACCTCTTTTTCCGGCGCTTCGAGCAGGAGCTCGTCGTGAATCTGCAGCACCAGCCGCGCCGACCGGCCTTCCTCCCGCAGCCGGCGGTGGATCGCGATCATCGCCACCTTGATGATGTCGGCGTTCGAGCCCTGCATGACGAAGTTGACGGCCAGGCGTTCGCCGAGCGACTTCGTCGCCCGGTTCGAGGCCCGCAGCTCGGGCACCGGCCGCCGGCGGCCGAGCAGCGACGTCGTGTAGCCGTCCTCACGGGCCTGCTCGATCGTGCGCTGGATGAAGTCCTGCACGTGTGGGAACCGCGCCAGATAGGCGTCGATATACGCCTGCGCCTCTTCACGCGGGATCTCGAGGTTCTCCGAGAGCCCGAACGCGGAGATCCCATAGACGATCCCGAAGTTGATCATCTTCGCGATCGAGCGCTGTCCGGTCGTCAGCTCGGCCGGGTCGACGCCGAGCACCTCGGCAGCGGTCGCCCTGTGGATGTCCTCGCCACGCGCGAACGCCTCGCGCAGCTTCGGTTCGCCGGAGACGTGCGCGAGGATGCGCAGCTCGATCTGCGAGTAGTCGGCGGAGACGAGCTTCGACCCGGGCTCCGCAATGAAGGCCGACCGGATCTCGCGGCCGAGCTCGGTGCGAATCGGAATCGCCTGCAGGTTCGGATTCGACGTCGACAGGCGCCCTGTGGCTGCGACCGTCTGGTTGATGGTCGTGTGCAGCCGCCCGTCCTCGCCGAGCAGCGACGGCAACGGCCCGAGGTAGGTGTTGAGCAGCTTCGAGTACTCGCGCCACTCCTCGATCACGGGCACGATCTCGTGTTCCTTCCGGATCGTCCGCAGGACGCGCGTGTCGGTCGAGTAGCCCGTCTTGCCCTTGCGGCCGGGGGTCAGGCCCAGCTGCTCGAACAGGATCCGCGCCACCTGCTGGGTCGACCCCAGCATGAACTCCTCGCCTGCCAGCTCGTGCGCGCGTGCCTCGAGCTCCTCGACCCGGTCGGCAAGCCGGGCCGTGATCTCGCCCATCCGGTAGGTGTCGATCCTGACCCCGGCCTGCTCCATCTCCACCAGCACCGGCGTCAGCGGCAGCTCGATCTCGCGGTAGAGCTGCTCGTGGCCACGCTCGCGAACGCGCTCAAGCAGCGGATCGCGGAGCCGCAGGGTCGCCGCCGCATGCCGGACCAGCTGCGCGGTCTCCTCCTCGGTCTCGGGCTCGGGATGGAGCTCGACCCCGTACTCGGCTGCG
>Ga0307304_10000052_pt1 | contig 19481 bp, 15 predicted proteins | sample ER_DNA_185_FD_194503 | JGI IMG/M metagenome (GOLD analysis project Ga0307304, IMG submission 194503) | Bulk soil microbial communities from the East River watershed near Crested Butte, Colorado, United States - ER_DNA_185 | ecosystem: Environmental > Terrestrial > Soil > Floodplain | place...
CGTCCGGCGGCATCGGCTCCGCCTGCGCCCGGCTGTTCATGGCCGAGGGCTGCGAGGTGGTCGGGCACTATCACCGCGGGCGCGAGCTGGCCGAGGCGCTCGGGGCAGCGCAGGTTGCCGGCGCCGACCTGCGTGTCGAAGCCGAGGTCGAGCGGCTGTTCGAGGAGGCCGGACCGCTGGACGTGTGCGCGGCGGTCGCCGGCATCTGGCCGTCGGAGGACGTCCCGGTCTGGGAGCTCCCGCTCGAGCGCTGGGAGGAGACCCTGCGCGCGAACCTCACGGCGACGTTCCTGACAGCCCGCGGCTTCCTGCGCGGCGTGGCGGAGCGAGGCAATGGATCCCTGGTGCTCGTCGCGTCGACCGCGGGCCTCTTCGGCGAGGCCGGGCACGCGGACTACGCCGCCGCGAAGTCTGCGATCGCGCACGGGCTCCTGCTCAGCCTGAAGAACGAGGTCGTCCGGATCGCGCCTCGCGCGCGCGTGAACGCTGTCTGTCCCGGCTGGACGGAATCGCCGATGACGCGCGGCTCGCTCGACGAGGAGACGCTGCGGCGTGTGACGCGGACGATGGCGCTGGAGAAGGTCGCGCAGCCCGAGGACGTGGCGGCGCAGGTGGTCGTGCTCGCCTCAGACGTGCTCTCCGGCCACGTCACCGGCCAGGTCGTGACCGTCGCAGGCGGCATGGAAGGCCGCCTACTCCGCGGCTGAGCCGCTCCAACAGTGACAGTCACTGTGACTGTCACTGTGACTGTCACCGGGGCCGGCCGAAAAGGCCGGCGGCGGGCCTGAGCCCGCCGCCGAAAGCTCCGAGCCGCAGGATGATTGCCGTCAGTCCCGGGCGAAGGAGTCACCATTGAATCGGCGGGCACATACCCGAACTTGAGCCGGTCCATACATCAGGCGGGCCCGCCGCCCGGGCCCGCCTGAGTCTCCCGTGAGAGAGCCGCAGTTACATCTCCGGAGGGGCCGCGCCGCATCGGGCCCTTTCCGTGGCGTCCGGGCCTCGCCGCATCGGGCCCGTGCGCTTTCGACGTTCTGCCCCTGCCGCATTGGGGCGCTCGTCGATGTTGCTCGCGGAGTATCGCGCCGTGGCAGTCGCTTGATCTATCCCCCTTTCACGGTTGACCGCTTCACTTCACTCCGCCAGTAGAGTCAAACCGCCATGAACAGCCGTTTCGAAGACCGTTTGGCCCAGGGCGCGATCGTCGTCGCCGACGGCGGCATGGGGATGCTCGTCTCGAGCGCCGTGCCACGGCTGCGCTGCCCGGAAGAGGCTAACCTCCGCGCTCCCGAGAGCGTCGTGACGTTGCACACGAGCTTTATCCGCGCCGGTGCCGACCTGATCGAGACGAACACCTTCGGCGCCAACCGCCGCAAGCTCTCGCAGCTCTACCTCGAGAACGACTTCGCGCGGATCAATGGCGCCGGCGTGAAGCTGGCGCGCGAGGCCCGCGAAGTCGCGGGACGCGACGTCTTCATCGCCGGCTCGATCGGCCCGCTCGGCGACCTGGCCGTTCCGGCGGCGCAGCGCAGCGAGCTCTTCGGGGAACAGGCCTCGCTGCTGGACGGCCGCGGCATCGACTTGTTCATGGTCGAGACCTTTTACGACCTCGACGAGCTGGAGGCGGCGATCGAGGCCGTGCGCGGCGTCTCGAGCCTCCCGATCGTGGCGACGCTGACCTTCGACGAGGGCGCCGAGACGCTCGCCGGCGTGTCGGCTGCCGACGCCGCCGCCCGACTGCGCCCGCTCGGCCTGGCCGCGATCGGCGCGAACCACGGCGCCGGCCTGCACGCGGCACTCGCGGCGCTCGAGGCGATGGGAGCCGACGGCGGCCCTCCGCTCGCCGCGCTGCCGAACGTCGGCCTCGCCAGCCTCAGCGGGGGTCGCGTGATCTACCCGCACGCGACGCCCGAGTACTTCGCCGAGTTCGCGGCGCACGCGCGGGAGCTCGGCGCGCGCCTGATCGGCGGCTGCTGCGGAACGACGCCGCTCGAGATCGCGGCGATCGCCTCGGCGGTCGAGGACGAGCGGAAGCCCAGCGCACCACTCGACGTGATCGAGCGCGAGCTGGTCGAGCCGCACCTCGAGCGTGGCGCGTACGAGACCGAGCTGGCGCGCAAGCTGCGCGAGGGCGAGTGGGTCACCTGCGTCGAGCTCGACCCGCCGAAGGGCGGCACCTACGACGCGATGCTCGCCGTCGCGCGCGACCTGAAGCTCTCGGGCAAGGTCGGCTTCGTCGACATCAACGACAACCCGATGGCCCGCGCCCGCGCGAATGCGCTGATGGCCGCGGTGGCAATCGAGCGCGACTGCGGCATCGAGACGATCCCGCACGTGACGCCGCGCGACAGCTCGATCATGGGCCTCGAGTCGCAGCTCCTCGGCGCCCATGCTGAGGGCGTCCGCAACGTGCTGGCCGTCACAGGCGATCCGCCCGAGATCGGCGACTACCCGGGCTCTCAGGGCGTCTACGAGGTCGACTCGATCGGGCTCTCGCAGGTCATCTCGAAGCTGAACCGGGGCGAGGACTACAACGGCAAGGGCATCGACGCCCCCACCTCGTTCTTCCTCGGCGTGGCCGTCAACCCGTCGGCCGACGACCTGGCGGTCGAGGCCGACCGCTTCCGGCAGAAGATCGAGGCCGGCGCGAGCTACGCGATGACGCAGGCGCTCTTCGACCTCTCCTATCTCGACCGCTTCGAGGAGCTGATCGGCGGCTGGCCGGTGCCGCTCCTGCTCGGGATCTTCTACGTGCGCAGCTACCAGCTCGCGGTGCGGCTGCACAACGAGGTGCCGGGGATCGTGGTCCCGGAGGCGATCCAGCGCCGGCTCGAGCAGGCAGGACCGAACGCGGGCGCCGAGGGCCTCGCGCTCGCGCGCGAGCTCTACGCCGAGGCACGCGAGAGAGTGGCAGGGGTCTACGTGATCCCGCCCTTCAAGCAGCCCGAGGCGGCGCTCGACCTGTTGGACTAACGGACGCAGGGGCCAGTCGAGACCGGGCCGCCCGCCGAGGCGACGTCGCGCCGCACGATCGAGGCCGGCACGCCGTAACCGCCGCTGCCCGTCGCTCGCGCGGCGAAGACGGTCGACTGGACGGCGCCCGAGGCGTCCACTGCCGGCCCGCCGGAGTTGCCGTGCCGGATCGTCCCGCCGAGGCTCGTCACAACGCGGCGGGTCGCCCCCTCGCCGTAGGCGTCCTGGGCGAGCACCGTCTCGGTCCCGCCGATCCGGCCGGGGCTCGCCTCGAGCGGCCCGTTGAGCGGATAGCCGACGATCGCGATCGCGGCCCCGGGGTGTGGCTCCTTCAGCCGCAACGGCGGCGCGTCGAGGTTGTCGACGCGCAGGATCGCCACGTCGTTGTGTGGGTCGAACGCGACGGCCTCGGCCCTCAGGACGCCGCCGCTCGAAGACGCCACCTCGGTGTCCTCCTCGCCGGCGACGACGTGCGCCGCAGTGACGACGAGCCCATCCGCAACGACCCAGCCGCTGCCCTCGACGCCGAGCCCGCAGGCCGTGCCGAGCACGCGCACCACGCTCGGCGCCGCCGCGCGAACGCCAGGCGTGCGCAGCACGCGCGGGTCGAGCGGCTCGGTCGGAACCGGTGGCCCGGCGAAGCTCGGAAACGGGTCGATCCGGGCCAGCGCGTTCAGGAGCGACCGCGGCGGCACGATCTCGTTCAGCTGCTGGAGCACGTAGGACCGCTGCACGGCGCGCCGCAGGTCGGCCTGCCCCGGGAGCTGCAGCGCCATCGCCCCGAGCACCCAGACGATCGCGAAGCCGATCAGCGCGCCGGCCACGACCCCACCAGCCGAGTCGGCAGCCCGGACGCTGCGAGCACGCTCCCGGTTGCGGATCACCGAGCCGAGCGTGCTGCCCATCACCTCGAACGCGACTGCGAAGGCGACCGCCCCGACGAGCGCGACCACCGGCGCGTAGTGCGAGCGCGACCCGTTGGCGAGCAGCACCGGCACGAGCCTCCCGCCGAGGAACGCGCCGGCGAGCAGCCCGGCCAGCGAGAGTCCGCTCCAGACGAAGCCCTGAACCGCCCCGCCGAGCGCCGCGAGCAGCACCAGGCCGAGCGCCACCCAGTCGACGACGGTCACGCGCGGTTTAGGCTAGATGCCATGGACGGCCCTGAGCTGCAGGAGTTCATCGACCGGTACAACGCCGCCTGGAACGCGCACGACGTGGACACGATCGTCTCGATGCACACCGAGGACTCGGTCTTCGAGAACCACGTCACCGGCGACGCCAATGTCGGGCGCGAAGCGATCGGTCGGGCCATCACCGGCATCTTCGCCGTCTTCCCGGACCTCGCCTTCGAGACACGCCGCGCGTACGTGCGTGAGGACCTCGTCGTCCAGGAATGGACGGCGACGGGCACGCACGAGGGCACGATGACCCGCTCTGGGATCGAGGTGCCGCCGACCGGCCGCAAGGTCGACTACAAGGGCATGGACGTGATCCCGATCCGCGACGGGCTGGTCGCGCGGAAGGACGTCTACTCGGACTCGGTCACACTCTTGCGACAGCTCGGGTTGACGTCGATCTAGCTAGACTGCGCCGTCCCGGGGGCGTAGTTCAGTTGGTTAGAACGCCGGCCTGTCACGCCGGAGGTCGCGGGTTCGAGTCCCGTCGCTCCCGTTCCTGAAGCGCCTGCAAAAGAGCATCTTGTGTTGTCTCGCTCGGCGGAAAGACGGCGATTGAAATCGATCGTTTACCGCCGGAACGGAAAACCGATCGTAACGAGGGCGCCCCTTGGCGCAGGCGCATCGACGCATGCCGGGTTGCTCCCGCGGCGCGAGCCCCCACGAGCGGTCGGCTAGACCGAGCGAAGTGCTTCGGCTGGTGAGAGTTGAGCGGCGCGGATGGCGGGGAGCAGCCCGGCGATCGCACCGATGAGGATGGCGGCGGCAAGGCCGCCGGCCCAGGCGGTGGTGGGGACGACGGCCGTCCAGTGTTTGAGATACGCGTAGATGATGGTGGCGATCGTGCCGGCGGCGACGCCGACGGCGCCGCCGAGCAAGGCGAGGAGGATCGCCTCGGCGAGGAACTGGTTGCGGATGTGAGCCTTGGTGGCGCCGAGTGAGCGGCGCAGGCCGATCTCGGAGCGGCGTTCGAGGACGCCGATGAGCATGATGTTCGCGACGCCGACGGCGCCGACGAGCAGGGAAACCGCGCCTAGGCCGACGAATAGGCTGTTCAGCGCGCCTTTGGCCTCGGCCTGGGCGACGAGCGCGTCGGAGGGCTGGGCGACGTCGACCTGGTTCGGTTGTTCGGGGTTGGCGGTGGCGGCGAGCAAGTCGTGGACCGCGTCGACCTGGTCGCTCTGTGCGCGCAGGTAGATCTCGGATGGGTGTCCATCGAAGCCGAGAAACCTCTGGGCGGCCGCGTACCCGATGAGCACCGAGGCGTCGATTTCGGGGGCTAGAACGGCGGGGTTGAGGATGCCGACAAGGTAGAACCATTGCCCCCCGACCCAGACCCGCTCGCTGGGATAGATGCGGTCGATGCCCATGCGCCTGGCTGCTGCGGCGCCGAGCACGGCGACCGGCTCGCGAGCGGTGGCGGCGTTCAGGAAGCGGCCTTGGGCCACGGAGGTGCCGACCGTACGGGGCAGTCCCAGGCTGGTTGCCTGCACGGACAGCGCGTTGGTGTTGATCGAGGGGATCAGCGGGCTGCGGTAGGCATTGACGTTGCTGAGGCTGCCGGTGGCGTCCACGGCAGTGACCGGCCCGATGCGCGAGATCATGCCGGGGGCTGCAACCGGGAGCTCCGCGGTTTCCCCGCTGAGGGTCTGCCCGTTGGCGACGGTGAGAAGGTTGGTGCCCAGCTTGCTGAGCTCGTTCATCAGCCCGGCTTGGGAGGAGGCGGAGAGCCCGAGCACCGCGACGATCGCTGCGACGCCGATTGCGATCCCGAGCGCCGACAGGCCGGCCCGGACGCGGCGCGTGCGCAGACCGATGCTGGCGATGCGCGCGAGGTCGGCCACGCTCAGCTTCGGCGAGCTGAGCGCAGACTCCATCAGGCGACGGTGTCGGACGTGATCTGCCCGTCGACCATCTCGACGCGGCGCGGCATGCGCGCGGCAATGCGCTCGTCGTGGGTGATCACCACCATCGTGGTGCCGGCCGCGTGAAGCTCCTCGAGCAGCGCGAGGATGGCCTGGCCAGTGGCCTGGTCGAGGTTGCCTGTGGGCTCGTCGGCTAAGACGATGGCTGGTCGGCCCACAAGGGCGCGGGCGATTGCGACCCGCTGACGCTGCCCGACCGAGATCTGGGTCGGGCGCGCCTGCAGCCGGTCGGAGAGCCCGACGGCGGCCAGCGACTCGGCCGCACGCTCGCGCCGTAGCCTGATCGGCACGCCGGCGTAGAGCAGTCCGTCGGAGACGTTGTCCAACAGGCTGGCGTGCTCGGCGAGGAAGAACTGCTGGAACACGAACCCCACCCGGCTGGCACGTAGCGCTGCGACTTGGCGGTCAGACAGACCTGCCACGTCCAGACCGGTGATCTTGACGGTGCCGGCGCTGGGGCGGTCCAGGCTGCCCATCACGTGGAGCAGCGTGGTCTTGCCCGAACCCGACGGGCCTACCACCGCCACCAGCTCGCCGGGGGTCACGGTCAGGCTGACACTGCGCAGCGCATTCAGCGGCGGCGTACCGGGATAGGTCTTGCTCGCGCGATCGACCTCCAACACGGTGGCAGGCGCCCCGCTCAATCCCCGGGAACCACCACTCGCTGCCCGACTGCCAACCTGGATCCGGACACCTGAACCAGCCCCACTGCATCGTCGAACAGGCCTAGCCCGACCGGCACCAAGCGGTGTGTGCCGTCCCCGGCGACCACCTCTACCGAATAGCCGCCGGCGCGCGCCAACAGCGCGGCAACCGGCACCGCGAGCACGTTGTGCACGGTCCGGTCGATGATCGCCACCTCTACCTGAGCCTGGTCGAGGTTGCCGGTCGCCTTGGGATCAGTAGGTCGGACCTGCACGGGCACCGTCGGTCCGCTCTCCGGGCCGCCGGAGTTCGACGGGATGGTGGCGACCTTGCCTACCGAGGCGACTCGGCCCGGCGTGGTCCTGCCGTCCGGCAACGTGATCGTGACCCGGTCACCGGCTCTGATCTGGGATTGCAGATTCGGATCGAGTGCGACAGTCACCGTCCGCGATGTCGAGCTCGCCCGCAACACCGGGCCGCTCGCGGGCGCACCTGGAGTAGCTTGCAGCGCGGTCACGCGCGCGGCGGTGGACAGGAAGACCACATCGCCGAGGGACAGCTCGCCGGTCTCGTCCACTCCGAGGTGTCTCTGCAACCTCTCCACCGCAGCCGTCGTCGCCCAGCTGAACTGACGCCAGCTCGAGTCCACCTCAGACCTGTCCAGATACCGCAACGCAACCAGGTCGTGGTTCAGCTGCGCCACGTCCACGCCGGTCGCGCCTTCGGCGAGAGCGCGGTAGGCCGGGACGGAGCCGTACAGCAGCACCACCGGCGCCTCATCAACGCGGTACAGCACCTGCCCCTGGCGGATCACCTGCCCGGCTCGGGGCAGCGACGTGACGGCGCCGTGCGCGACGCTCAACACGGTGTAGGAGCCGGCATATCCGAGCGTGCCGTTGAACTGCGTCGTCTGCGACAGCGTCTGTCGCTCGATCGTGGCCAACGACGTTCCCGACCCGTTACCGGACACCCCACTGCTACCTCCGCCGACGCCGAACACGCCGCCCGCCACCGAGAGGCCGGCGGCAACCAGCACCATGACCACCGCACCTCCCACCAGCCACCGTCGCCGAACGGTTCGCGGAAGCGGCACGTCGATGCCGCTCATGGCGAGACCTGGAATGGCGCTCCAGGTAGGTCGGGCATCACGTGCGAGCACTGGTTGCCCTTGGCCCAGATCGGCTTCGAGTACGGATTGAAGCCCTCCTTGCTGATGCTGATCGCAAAAACCGGCCGCCCTTGAGAATCAGTGACTGGGTCAGGCCAGTTCGGTACCCCGCGCGAGCGCATGCACTGCGCGAAGCGCCGCTCCTGGGTCAGCACCTGCTGCACGAGGGCTCGGGGGCAGTCGTCGGCCTCCATGCATTGCTGGACCGACCCGACGTTGATCGCCCGGCCGGTGTTCGGCAGCAGGTGCTGGCAGGCTTGCTGGGTTGCCTGCAGCTGGGTGCTGTTGACTCCGAGGTGGTGCGCATCGGGCTTGGGGAGCTGTCCGCTGCTGTCGGGGTCTGGGTAGTTCGGCACCCCGTGGGAGCGCATGCACGCCGAATAGGCGACGTTCGACGCGGAGGTCGTCGAGCCGCTGACGTACGCTGGACCGGAGGAGCCGATGCCTGACCGGTTCCCGCCGCATGCGGCCGCGAGCAGCAGCGAGACAGCCGCGGCGATGACGGCGGGTGCGGGTCGCGCTTTCAGGAGAGAGCTCATGAGCCCTTGCCGGCGCCGCTCGGCGCAAAGACGAATCTGAACTCGTGCCCGAGGATGTGCTGGCACGCATCGACCCCTCGTTGAAACGCCGGGTTGTTCGAGTTCAGGTCGCTACTCGAACCACCCTGCAGACTGAAGCCGGGATGGCCACCACTCCCCGTGATGGGGTCCGGGAAATCTCCGATCTCATGCGAGCGCATGCATGTCGCAAACCTCAGGTACTCGTTCTGCAACCGCACGCGCTCCGCAGACGCGCCCGACGCCGCTTTGGGCGGGCCGCCTGCGGCCGGCGAGCTGACACGCGCGACCTTGCTCGAGCTGCCGCACGCCGCCAGCAGAGCAACCCCGGCCGCAGCAACGATCGCGGCGGCGCGGAGGGTGTGATTGCTGCCGTCCATGCCTTGCCCGAGCGTCGCAAGCGTTGCTGTGCTAGCCCTGAAGACGGCGCGGTCTTAAGCCAACGCTCAGGAAGGCGGGGATACTTCATCTCGTGAGCGCGCACTCGCCACGGGTGGTGCTCGTCGAGGACGAGGAGCCGGTACGCCACGCGGTCGAGCGCGCCCTCCGACGGGAAGGGATCGCCGTCACCGCCTTCTCGGACTACCCCGACCCCGATCTGGTCCTTGCCGCCGCTCCCGACCTGGCCGTGCTCGATGTGCTGCTTCCAGGCGGCGACGGGTTCGAGCTTGCCCGACAGCTCCGCGCCGCGCGTGATCTTCCGATCGTCTTCCTGACTGCGCGCGACACCGTCGAGGACCGGTTGGACGGTTTCGAGCTCGGCGCCGACGACTACCTGGTCAAGCCGTTCGCATTGGAAGAGCTGCTCGCTCGGGTGCGCGCGGTGCTGCGGCGAACCGGCCGCCTGGGCGCGGCGATCGAAGCGGGCGATGTGGTCGTCGACGAACAGGGCGGCCAGGCCAACCGCGCCGGTTCCTCGCTCGAGCTGACCCCCACCGAACTACGACTGCTCGCCTACCTCGTTCGCCAGCGCGGGCTCGTGCTCTCCAAGCACCAGCTGCTCACCCAGGTCTGGGGCTACGACGCCTACGACCCGAACGTGGTGGAGGTCCACGTCAGCGCCCTCCGCCGCAAGCTCGAAGCACACGGCCCCCGCATCCTCCACACCGTCCGCGGCCTCGGCTACCGGCTCGACCCACGATGAAGACCGGCTCGCTCCGCGCCCGCGTCATCCTCACCACCCTCGGCGTACTCACGATCGTCCTCGCCGGCGTCGTAACCGCGGTCACCCTCGCCTACCGCGCCAAGCTCGATGGCGACACCCACAGCCGACTAGCCAAGGCCGGCGCGGCGGTTGAACGCGCCGGTTCCGCAGGTCAGGCAAAGCGACTCCTACCGGGCCTCGCACTCGAGGGGATCGCCATCCGAATCACGCCTCCCGCGCTCGGCGAACCTCCCGCCGCCAACCGAGCCAAGACCTCGCCGACTATCCAGGCCCGTGGATCACTGCTCGCTCTCGACGAGGCTCTCCCCGACGGGACGAAGGTCTCCTTCACCGCAAGCCGTGCAAGCATCGACCACGCCGTCACCAACCTGCTTCTCGTCGAGCTCCTGGTCGCGGCCGCCGCGCTGGCGCTCGCCACCCTGCTCGTCCTCCAAGGCACTCGCACTGCTCTGCGACCCCTCTCCGCCGTCATCGAGACCGCCACGCGCATCGCCCACGGGGACTCGAAGCTCCGCCTCGAGCCCAGCAGGACCGACACCGAGCTCGGCAGCCTCGCCCAAGCATTCGATCAGATGGTCGACGCTCTCGAGAAGGCCATCGAAGAAGCACGCGCCAGCGACGCCGCAACGCGACGCTTCCTCGCCGACGCCTCACACGAGCTCCGCACCCCCGTCGCCGCCCTCCAGGCAAGCGTCGAAACCCTTCTCCGCGAACAACCGGAGCGGCCCGAGCGCGACCGCCTCGAAGCAGCCGTCGCACGCGAGAGCGAACGACTCGGCCGCCTCGTCGACGACCTCCTCGGGCTTGCCCGCCTCGAAGCACACCCGAATCGTGAGCCGGCCGACCTCGCTGCGATCGCGCTGCCCCTCGTCCAAGATGCCCGCGGACGCGCGCCCCAGGCGACCATCACTCTCAACACCAACAACGACGCCTCCGTGAACGGCGACCCCGACGCACTCGAACGCGTGCTGCGCAACCTCATCGACAACGCCCTCGCCGCCATCCAACCCACCGGCGTAATCGAGGTGCAGCTTCAGCGGCGCAACGGATGGGTCGAGACGCGCGTCACCGATGACGGACCCGGAGTACCCGAACCTCAACGCGAACGGATCTTCGAGCGCTTCGTTCGACTCGACCCCAGCAAACCCGGCCACGGCCTCGGCCTCGCCATCGCCCGCCGCATCGCCCAGCAACACCACGGCGATCTCACCTGCGACACCACGCCACGCGGAGCCAGCTTCACACTCCGCATCCCCGCGGAGCCCTGACGGCATCATTGCTCCAAGGCGCCGAGCGGGGCAGCAAACGGGCGGCAAACGTCTCGGCGCCGCTTGCTCGACCGTGCGGGAGGCTTCTCTTGAGCCCCAAAGAGGCGGCACGAACGGAGCGATGCAGAAACCATCGTCGTTCACCCTGCGACCCTCGAACCTGGCCTGTCACGCCGGAGGTCGCGGGTTCGAGTCCCGTCGCTCCGGCTCATTCCAGAAACTGCGTCTAACGATGTGGAACCACTCGATGTCGCGCCCGGACGTGCGGCCTTCGCGGTCGTGGCGTCTCCGCCTCGCGTTCGTGGCCTTTCTGCTGGTGCTCACAGCGTCCGTCGTCGCGTGCGGCGGCTCGGTCGGCCCGAAGCAGGTGCCCGCGGACGCCGTCGCGGTCGTCGGCGACGAGCCGATCACACGCGCCGCGTTCGCTTCCATGCTCGCGGCGAACCGGGAGAGCTACCGGCTGAAGGGTCAGGCCTTTCCCGCTGCCGGCACGGCTCCGTTCCGGATCGCGAGGAACAAGGTCCTCGACCAGCTCGTCCAGGAAGCCGAGCTCGAGCAGCACGCCAAGTCGCAATTCGGGATCGCGATCGGCGACGCGCAGGTCGACCGGCAGCTGGAGCAGCTCCGCGAACGTGTGTCCGGAGGCTCCGAGGCCCGGTTCAGAGAGGCGCTCGCGCAGCAGGGAGTCACGGAGTTGCAAGTTCGGGAGCAGCTCCGGAAGCAGCTGCTCGGCAGGGCCCTCCTCCCCCGGCTGAGCGCCGAGGCGTCGGTCTCCGACGAGGAGATCGAGCGCTGGTACAAAGGCCACCTCAGCGGTTATGAGCAGCCGGCCAGGCGGCGGGTCCGGCACATCCTCGTCCCCACACGCGCGCAGGCCGACGAGCTGGAACACAAGCTGCGGGCCGGCGCCGACTTCGCCGCGCTCGCGAAGCGCTACTCGATCGACTCTGCCACGGCGCTGTCCGGCGGCGTCCTCGCCGGGGCCATCGTGCAGGGCCAGACGCTCCCCGCGTTCGACCGGGTCGCCTTCTCGCTGAAGACGGACGCGATCTCGGCGCCCGTCCGCACGGCGAGCGGCTGGCACATCATCCAGGCGATCTCCGACGTCACGCCCAAGACAACCACGCCGCTGTCCAGCGTGCGGCCGGCGATCGAGGCGGCGCTTCTCTCGACGAAGCGACAGAACGCGCTTCCCCAGTGGGTCCACGAGACGCAGGCGGCATACGCGAAGCGCGTCCTCTACGCGCAGGGATTCGGGCCCGCTACTTGACGCCGGGCACGGGTGTCGCCTTGCAATAGCGCCGGTCGAAGGTCAGGCTCGAGCCCTTCGCCGCGATTCGACCCCGCATCAGCTCGTACCGCGAAGCGCCGCGAAGGACACGGAAGCCGCCCGGTGGGATGGCCTTGATCTGGACGATCGCGGGGAAGGCGCAGCGGACGCGCCGGGTCGCCGTGACGCTCTTCCTCGGACCACCGTTCCAGCTCGTCGGGAGCGGGTTCGTGGCAAGGTCGCAGGTGTTCGCGTAGTTGAAGCCGCGCGCCGAGAGGAAGACGAAGAAGGCGCGGCTGGCGACGCTGCCGCGCCTGTACACGGTCAGGTTGGGAGCCTTGTTCGCGGGGAACCGGTACGCCTTCACGTACGGATGCCCGTGGGGCCAGAAGTAGACGTCGATCGCGCGCGTCTTGCAGGTGACGCGGACGCCCCCCGACCGGCCGCCGGCGATCGGCGTCCACGCGACGAGGGCCGCCGCCAGGCCGACGACGAGGACGAACGCGAGTCCAGCGCGGCGCTTCACCGCCTGACTTCTAGCAGCGGCGAACACCTTCCTCAAATCGGGCGTGCTCCCCTACTATCAGCCGATGGCGCACGCTCGCTACGCACGAGTCGCCGCGCCGGTGGTGTTGGCCGTGGCGGCGCTCCTCGCGGCTGGCTGCAGCGGGAAGCACGCGGCCACGCCCGCGACGGTGTCAGTGACGACCGAGTCGACCGGCGTTCTGCCGCCGGCGCACGAGTCCCTGCGTGACCGGCTCGCCGCGTGCGACTCCACCGACGAGACGGCCGAGCGCGCGTGCTACATGAGCACGCTGACCCGCATCGTCGGCGCCGCCCGCGACCCGCGGCCAGTGGTCGACAAGATCACGGCGATCGCCTGGTCGAACACCACGGGCTTCCTGCTTCCCAACTGCCACGTGATGATGCACACCGTCGGGCGCTCCTACGTGCGCCGGCATCACGTGACGCTCGCGACGATGATGGACTACCTGCCGCGGAGCAACGACCCGAGCTGTCCGGCGGGGTTCGCGCACGGGCTGATCACCGGCGTCGCCCCGCAGATCAACCTCGCCAACCCGAGGAGCAGCGCCCGCGTGTGCTCGCGGTCGGCGACGCGGTACGAGCGCTACAGCTGCGTGCACGGTTTCGGGCACGCGTTCATGCGCCTGACGGGAGAGCAGATCAAGCCGTCGCTCACGTTCTGCCTGAAGCTCGGCCGCAGTTGGGGGCTCGACTGCTCCGGCGGCGTCTTCCACGACTACTGGCTGGCCGTCAAGGGCTACGACAACACCGTGTCGCCCGGCGCGAGGCCGGTGACCGACCCGCGGAAGCTGTGTGCCGCGCAGGCGCCGCTGTTCGTCAAGCAGTGCTGGTACCGCTCGTTCCTGGAGAGCCGACCCGCCGGCTTCCAGACAGACTCGGCGGCCAGCATGGACCGCCTCTGCGCCGGGCTACGCGGCGCCCAGCGCGACGCGTGCATCACCGCCGCCTCCGTGATCGGCCCGCCCGATCCGGCCGACCAGCTCGCGATCTGCGCCCAGTTCCGCGGGCCCGACGCACTGAGCTGCATTCACGGGACGAAGGTGCAGAACCTGCTGCGCTATCCGGTCGCCACCTACGTCGGCGTGATCCGGGGCTGCGAGCGCTTCGCCGGCGCCACGAGGATCGGCTGCTACAGCTGGCTCGGGAAGACGATCTCCGTCGTCACGAACGGCCGCTTCCGGACGATCGGCTGCGTGAAGCTCGCCGCCGCCGCGCGCCGCGCCTGCGTCGCGGGCGCCCGCTCGATGAACGGCCCGCTCGAGACGTTCAGCTAGTAGCGAAGGGGGCGCCCCGCGTTGGAGCGCCCCCTTTCGCGACGCCGGTCGCTCGGATCTACTTGAACTGGATGAGCGCCGTCTCGACGGTGTTGTCGTTCAGCTTCAGGATGAAGTTCCGGCAGGTGCCTTTCCAGGCCTTGTCGGTCTTCCAGTCGTACGCGTACTGACCGTTCACGAACGTGAGCCCGCTGTCGCTCGCCGTCGGCGTCGACGGCCCTGTCGACACGCCGGTCGAGCACGACACCGGCTGAGAGCGCGGATAGCCGGCGGCGAGGATGCCGAGCCCGAAGTTGCCGCCGATGCCGAAGTGAATGGGCACCGTGCTTCCGGCCGTCCGCGTGGTCGTGCCGCCGTTCACGATCGGCGGCCCGAAGCCCGTCCAGACGTTGTAGACGACGTCGTAGCTGACGGTCTTCGAGGCCGTGTTGTCGGCATTGTCCGAGGCCTGCACGGTGAACGTGTGCGTGCCGACGGTCGACGTGTCGATCGGATTGCCGTTCGGCACCGTGCCGACGCAGGACGCCTTGCCGGAGGTTGCGTCGTCGCAGTCGTAGCTCGCGGCGACGGTGGTGCCGAGCCCGACGTGCGAGCCGTCGACCGGGACGGCGATCGAGATCGTCGGAGCGGTCGCGTCGATCTTGAAGGCGAGTGAGTTCGTTGCCTCCACGTTGCCCGCGTTGTCGGTCGAGTAGTAGTCGAGCGTGTGCGAGCCGTCACCGGTCACCTGGAACGGCGCGGAATACGTCTGGAGCGGCCCTCCGTCCAGCGAGTACTTCGTGGAGGCGATCCCTGCGTCGCCCGAGTCGACCGCGGTCAGCGTGACGGTCGGGTTGACGTACCAGCCGTTCACGGCCGGCGGCGAGAGGCTCGCCGTGGTCGTCGGCGACGCGGCGTCGACGATGAACGTCGCCGTCTGGACCGACGACGTGTTGCCCTTCGGGTCGACCGAGAACCACTTCAGCGTCGTGGTCTGCGTGAAGGTGAGGGTGGCGCCCTCCTGTTCCCGGAAGCCCGCGAGCTGGTACTGGGTCGAGGCCGTGGTCGGGGTCGAGCCGTCCGTCGTGTAGTAGGTGTCCGACGGCTCCGACTCGTTGAACACGAGCGAGATCGGGGTCTGGGAGATCGTCCCCGGCGGCACCGACGTCGTCACCACCGGCGGCGTCGTGTCGAGCTGGTAGTCGAGCGCCGAGCTCATGAGCCCGTACATGCCGTCGGCGAACTCCTGGCCCTCAGCGCGACCCTCGGTCGCGAAGTTCGGCGTAAAGCCCGGATCGCCGCCGCTGTTCGAGGTCGAGGTCGGCGAGAACAGGCGCACGCCGCACTCGAAGTCGTAGGCGATGATGTTCTTGTTGTACCAGGCCTCGTCCGAGCTGTTGCCCGCGGCCGAGTACAGCACGTCGACGACCGAGCCCGTGCGGTCCGGGGTGACGGCCGTGCCACGGTAGGTCTCGATCGCGTTGACCGTCTTGTGGGCCGCCGCCCAGAACTCCTCCTGCCAGCCCTTCGACGGGTACGGCAGCGCCTCGCGGTTCTGTGTCTTGTACGAGGCCGGCGACCACATGAAGTAGCCGCCCGAGGTGTGGATGTTCATCGAGAAGCGGATGTTCGGGAACTGCGTCTCGAGCGCGACCTCGTTCTTGTCCTCCGGCTGGGAGAGCTCGGACGGGCCGGCGTACGTGTCGCTGGTGCAGCTCGACGACGCGCCCTCGTAGCCGTCGAAGAGCGAGCCGACGGAGAAGCCGCGGTTGTCGTCGATGCCCCAGCTCCCGCGCGAGGCCGGGTCGAAGGACGTCGACGCAACATCGCCGAGCGGAGCGGCCGGGTTGTTCGGCCCGCAGAAGCGGGTCATCGTCCGGCGTTGGCCGGAGCCCCCGCCCTGGAGCATCGAGTAGTTGCCGCCGTCGGTGTTGATCGAGGGATCGATGAAGATGTCGAGGTTGTTCACGTACGACGTCGTCGTCGGATCGCTGCCGTAGTTCTTCAGCAAGCGGTTCGCCGTCTCGAGGGCGACCAGCGGGCCGACCCACTCACGGGCGTGCTCCTGTGCGTAGACGAAGAACCCGGTCTTCGAGCCGTCGCAGACCTTGCAGATCCGCAGGATGTACTGCTGGTACGGCGCACGCGGGACCTGGTAGCCCGGATCCACGCCCGCGTCGCCCGGCCTCGGTGCCCACAGGAAGTCGCTCAGGTGCACGACGGCGCTCGGCTGCACGATTCCGGCGCCCGCGTTGCCGCGGTACGTGGCGGCCCACAGGATCGCGGAGGCGGACGGGTCGGCGTTCAGCGCCGCCACGACCTGCGCAGCCGTGCTCGTCAGGGCTCCGGTGCCATCCGTGGCGAGGCTGACGGTGATCGCCAGGCCGCTGGTGCTCACCGACAGCGGTGAGCTCGGAGCAGCCGGGTTGACGAACTGCATCGTCACCTGGTTGCCGTTCTGCGTCGGGTCGTTGGTGTCCTCACCGAACTTCCACGTGTTCAAGACGACCGCGGCGGCCTGCACCGCGGCGCCCGTGCAGGTGGCGGGTGTCGCGAAGCCTGCCGGCGACGAGCCGGGCGCGCCCGGCAGGCCGGTGTTGCCGCCGCTCGACGGAGGCGTGCAGCCCATCGAGGCCATCGCGTTTCGGCGGTAGCCGTTGGTCTTGTAGGTCGCCGGGATGAGTTGCGTGATGTCCGGGTACTGCGCGTGCAGCGCCATGATCATCGCCGTGCCGTCCTCGGGCGTCTGGTAGCGCGAGAAGAAGTCGTGCTGGAACCCGCCCGGGTACGGCGGCGGCGGCGTGTCGATGAAGCTCGTGGCCGACCGTGTCGGGGCGCTGCCGGCCGGCGTGTAGTTCGATGCGACGCGAACCAGGATCGGCAGATGGGGCGCCGTCGCGTCGTCGGCCTTGAGCGCCAGCTTGACCAGCAGGAAGTGGTAGAGGTAGACCCCGTCGTCGAGGTCGGGCTGCATGTTGGTCTGGAACCCGTTGACCCAGGTCGTTCCACCGTCGGTGGAGTACGCGACGTTGAGCGCCGGGCAGGCGGCCGTGCTCAGCGCGGATGCCCCGCCCTCCGGCTTGCCCCAGCACGCGCCGGTCGTCGAGCCCCCGTAGACGCCGCACCGGTTGCTACCGGTGGCCGGGCAGCCGGGAGTCCCCGGCGGCACCGCGGCATTCCCCTGGGCCGCGCTCGACTTGGCCTCGACCGACAGCCACGTGCCGGACAAGCTCTGGTAGTAGTCGGCACGGGTGATCTTGATCGTCTCCGTTGCCGCGAGCGATCGCTTCGTAGCGACGCCCCTGCCGGTTTTCGCGGCTCGCATCGCGGCGTGCTCCATGCGCATCGTCTGCGTCATCTCGGCCCGCGCTTTCTCAGCGTCGGCGGAGGTCTGCACGATCGAGCCCGGCCGGAAGCCGAGCTTGGCGAGGTAGTCGCGCTGCGTGGCGGTGACGACGGCGTAGGCCCACATCGTCCCGTCCCGGTTCTTGTCGAGCGCCTCGCCGAGATCGACGCCCATCTGGTTGAGCCGACTCATGTCGGCCTGGCCTGAGACCAGGAAGCGCTGGTAGGCCCACGGCTGATCGGCCTCGGCCATCGGATACCCAGCAGTGGCAGACGGCGTGCTGACAGCCACGCTGCCGGCGCCCGATGCGCGCGCGACCGAGCCTGCAGTGACAACTAGGACACCGGCCAGGACCGCCAGCACGACTGCCCGGCTTCTTCCCCTCGTCAGTCTGGGACTGAACCGTCGCATTTCTCTCCCCCTCGCCTTAGAAGTGCCCACCGAGCCGCCCTTCCTGCTCCGCCCGATGCCCTCGAGCCGGCAGTCCCCAGGGACTCCGCCCCTCGCAAGTCTCACGGGGCACGCGGACTGAGTCAAGCCCCGAAGCCAGTCGAAAGCCTCCACGAGTAACGTCTCCCCGCGATGCACCTCGTGCCTCGGATCCGAGCGGCAGTGGATCGCGCGGCTGCGCGTGTGATGCTCGTCGGCGCGGATCCCAACGACGACGAGGATCTGCGCGCGCGAAAGGGCCTGCTCGTCCTGATCTCGGTGTTGATCCTGCCGGTCGCCGCGCTGTGGGGGGCGCTGTACCTCGCGTTCGGATCGCCGGTCGGTGTGGTGCCGCTCGTGTACTTCGCCGTCCTGCTCGGTGCGGTGGTCGTGTTCTCGCGCACGCGCGACTTCCCGCGACTGCTCCTGGTGGCCCAGGTCGACATCTTGCTCGCGCCGACGCTGTCGATGATCCCGCTCGGCGGTTTCGTCAACGCGGGCGGTGTGGGCTTGTGGGGGATTCTCGCCCCGCTCGGAGCGCTCGTCTTCAGCGAAGTCCGGGCGGCGGCGCGCTGGTACGTCGCGTGGCTCGTCGTGTTTCTCGGATCGGGAATCGCGGGCGTGATCATCGGCCCGATCTGGCCGCTGCCGCCCGGTTGGTTCACGAGCACGATGCTGGCCCTGAACATCGCGGTCGGCGGCACCATCGTGTTCACGCTGCTCGCGGTGTTCGCCGGCCAGCGCCGCGACGCGCTGGCAGCGTTGCGGGTGGAGCAGGAGAAGGCCGAGAACCTCCTGCTCAACATCCTGCCGCGCTCGATCGCGGACCGGCTGAAGGCCCAGACCCGGCCGATCGCGGACCAGTTCGAGTCGGCCTCGATCCTGTTCGCCGACGTCGTCGACTTCACGCCCTGGTCGGAGCAGCTTCCGGCCTCCGAGGTGGTTGGCTACCTCGATCACCTGTTCAGTCACTTCGATGCGCTCGCCGAGCGGTACGGACTCGAGAAGATCAAGACCATCGGCGACTGCTACATGATCGCCGCGGGCGTTCCCACGCCACGCGCCGACCACGCTCGCGCGCTGGCCCTCATGGCGCTCGACATGCTCGAGGCGATGCGCTCGAACGACGAGCTCGGGCACCTTGGCCTAGAGCTTCGGGCCGGCATCAACTCCGGCCCGGTAGTGGCCGGCGTGATCGGCCGGAAGCGCTTTCTCTACGACCTCTGGGGCGACGCCGTGAACACGGCCAGCCGCATGGAGTCCTACGGCGCGCCGGGGCGCATCCAGATAACCCGGCCGACGTACGAGCTCCTGGCCGACGAGTTCGAGTGCGAGCCGCGAGGGACGATCACGGTCAAGGGGAAAGGCGAGCTCGAGGCGTGGTACCTCGTCGGTCCACGGCGCGACGGCCGCGGACGGTAGAGGGAACACCGACTGAACGCCGTCGTCAGGCAGGTGTTCGCGGTGACGCTGTGCCGGATCGCGACTGCACGAGCGTGATCCCGAGCGCGGCCAGGGCGACCGCGACCAGGAAGCGAACCAGCCAGCCCGCGTTGAAGACGTCCGCGAGCACGCCTCCGAGGAGGCTCGCTGCGATCCCGATCAAGGCGGTCGTGAGCAACCCGACCCGCTGTGTGCCGGGAAGAACGAGGCGGCCGAGCGCGCCGACGATCAGGCCCGTCAGGATCAGCCCGAGCAGCTCGAACGCGAGGCCGACCAGCGTGCCCGCCAGCAGCAGCACGAGGATGACCACCACGAGCA
>Ga0307304_10000057_pt1 | contig 19093 bp, 24 predicted proteins | sample ER_DNA_185_FD_194503 | JGI IMG/M metagenome (GOLD analysis project Ga0307304, IMG submission 194503) | Bulk soil microbial communities from the East River watershed near Crested Butte, Colorado, United States - ER_DNA_185 | ecosystem: Environmental > Terrestrial > Soil > Floodplain | place...
ACGCATCCTCGAGCGCCTCGTGTGCGGCGAAGTACTCGCCACGCCGCGCGAGGTCGAGCCCGCGTTCCAGGTCAGTCGAGACCGACCTTGACCTCTCCGTCCGCGACCTTCACCTCGTAGGTCTGCGCCTGGATCGCGAGGTCGAAGTCGTTCTTGCCCGTCTTCGGGTCGTACTTCCAGCCGTGCCACGGGCACGTGAGGTAGTGGTTCGCGTCGAGCACGCCCTCGCCGAGGGGCCCTTTCAGGTGCAGGCAGTGCCCCTGCAGCGCGTAGAACTCGCCGTCGAGGTTGACCAGCGCGATCTCGATCTCGCCGGCCTTCACCGGGGACACCGTTCCGGGCGCGACGTCTGTGACCTGGGCGACCGTCACGAAATCCATGCTGGTTCCGACGGTAACAGAGTGCTACCCTCGGGCCGCCGTGGCGACGATCCTGTTGGCCGGGGTGGATCTCTTCATCCGGGGCAAGCTCGAAGCCTCGCTCGCCGATCATCACCTCGTGACGACCGACAGCGCGGATCCACCCGATCTCGTGATCGCGGACGTCGCTCGCCTCGATCCGTACGACGTCGCCGACGAGTATCCGGACGTCCCGCTGCTCGGCTTCACGAACCACAAGGACACGGCCGGGCTGCGCCGCGCGAACGAGGCGGGCTTCGATCAGGTGGTCGCGAAATCGGCCCTCGACGCGCAGGCTCGAGAACTGATCGACCGACTTCTTGCCTCGATAGACTGACCGGCCCCGATGACCTACATCATCGCCGAGCCCTGCATCGACATCAAAGACCTGTCCTGCGTGGACGTCTGCCCGGTCGACTGCATCCATGAGTTCGAGCGGATCCTGATCATCGACCCCGAGGAGTGCATCGACTGCTTCGCGCCCGACGAGCAGCTGCTGACGACGTACGGGCCGCGGACGTTCGCGGAGCTTGAGGACCAGCCCTGCCGCGTGCTGACCGATGGCGGGTTCAAGCCGGCGCTCGTCAAGCGCTTCCGGCGCAAGCCGCTCGTCAAGCTCGAGCTCGCGCCCGCATTCGAGGAGCGCGATCGCTACGGCGGCTGGCGATTGACGACGCGCAACGTTTCCCGTTTCCGGCGCACGATCTGGGCGACGCCTACGCATTCGTGGCTCCTCGCCGACGGCGACCGAACCGACTCGCTGACCGTCGGAGATTTCGTCCCCGCGATGCGGCACCAGCCGAAGCGCGAGAACGAGAGTTATCGACTTGGCGTCCTGCACGGTCTTGTGTTCGGGGACGGCGCCTGGAACAAGCAGGAGCTTCGTTCGGGCGAGCACCTGCACTACGTCCAGCTCTACGGCGACAAGATGGCTCGGTTCAGGGACTTCTTCGACCAGGTCAACTTCTCCCCGTGCCTGGACGTGCATCCCGGCTACGTGGGCACCGGTGTGGTGAGGGCGGGCGTCAATCTCAAGCGTTCGCTCCCGGAGACGGCCGACGTCGAGTACATCGCCGGCTTCGTGGACGGCTGGCTTGCCGCCGACGGGGACGAGGTCAAGGCCGGATCGTGGCGGCTGCGATCGACCGACCACGAGGCGCTGGAGTGGCTCGAGGCCGTGACACCGTATTCCGGCTTCGTCACCGTCGGATCGGGTGAGGAGGGGAATCGCGAGACGAACTTCGGCGTCCGAAGCCGGCCGATCCGCTGGCTCTACCTCGCGACGCGCGAGTCGTACTGGCGCGTGATGAGCGTGGATGAGCAGGAGGCAGAACACGAGGAGACGTTCTGTGCCGTCGTCCCCGAGAAGCACGCATTTACACTTGCCGGCGGTATTTACACGGCGAACTGCGGTGCATGCGAACCGGAGTGCCCGGTGGAGGCGATCTTCCCCGAGGACGCGCTGCCCGAGAAGTGGGAGCCGTTCGTCAAGATCAACTACGCGTACGGCGACGGCGCCGACGTCGTGAACAAGCTCACGACCGAGTACGCGACCGAGCACAACGTGCAGAACCCACCCCTGGAATAGAAACCGCGCGTTCGGGCAAACCTCCTGGGCAAGCGAAAGAAGGGGGTCTGTAGTGCCTCAGCAAGCCTGGAGCAACAAGCGCGAACGGCAGTACGAGCACATCAAGAAAGGCGAAAAGAAGCGCGGTGCCTCGACCAAGCGCGCGAAAGAGATCGCCGCACGGACCGTCAACAAAGAACGCGCGCGGGCCGGCGAGTCCCGCACGAGCTCGCGCTCGTCGACGCGCGACATGTCGTCGAGCCGCCGGGGCGGGCTGCGCTCGCGGTCCGGCGCCAAGGGCCAGACGAAGGAGCAGCTCTACAACCAGGCGAAGCGCCTGAACATCAAGGGCCGCTCGAAAATGAACAAGCGGCAGCTGCTCGCCGCGGTCAATCGGAAGAAGTGAACCGGGTCTGGGTCCCGTCCCGTAGTGCGTTGGTAGGGTGAAGAGCGGGATGAGGCCCAAGATCCTCGACCATGTTGCGCTCTGGGTCGCCGACCGCGATCCGATCACGGACTTCGTAACCGAGAGGCTCACGATGCACGTGATCGAGAAGACGGACAAGTTCACGCTCGTCGGCACGAACGCGCGCCGTGGGAAGCTGACGCTGTTCGATGCCGAGGGCCCGCGCGAGCGTGGGGCGTTGAAGCACATCGCGCTGCGCGTGAACGACCTGGACGAGGCGCTCGGCGGCCTCGACGGCGTCGACGTGGCGCGTGAGAACGGCGGCGCCTACTTCGACGTCCACGAGGGGTTGCGGCTCGGGCTCGTCGAGGCGGACACCGATGTCGACTACGACCTCGATCACGTCGCGCTCTTCTCCGCGAGCCCCGAGGAGACGGCACAGAAGTACAAGGAGTTCGGCTTCGCGCCCGAGGCGGAGACGCGTGTCGAGGTCGGCGGCGCCTTCGTCGAGTTCCACCCCGGCGAGCCGGGCGATCCCGAGCGGCCGCTGCTCAACCATCTCGCCGTCCTCGTCGACTCCGCGGACGAGACCCTCGAGGAGGCGAAGCAAGCCGGGATGGACGTTGCGGACGTCGTCGACGCCGCGAACACGCTCGCGGTCTTCGTCTGGGGGCCCGAGCACGTGAAGATCGAGTACGTCGAGCAGAAGCCGACGTTCGCGCTCAAATAGCCGACCTGGTTCTTGCGGGAGCCGGCATGGCCGGCCTGGCCGCGGCCGCGCGCGCGCGTGAGCTCGGCGCGGAGCCGCTCGTGCTCGAGAAGGGCGACCGTGCCGGGGGCTCGATGCTGTTGTCGAGCGGCGTCATCTGGCGACACCGGACGTTCGACGGGTTCCGGGCCGATTGTCCAGGCGGGGATCCTGAGCTTCAGCAGGTGATCGTGGAGCAACTCGACGAGGCGATCGAGTGGCTGGAGTCGCTCGGCGCCCCGGTGCTCGAGCAGGAGACGGGCAACCCGCGCACGATCGGGAAGCGCTTCGACACGCGCGGCCTGACCGACGCGCTGGTCCGGAAGGCGGGACAAGGCTCCCTGGGCCATGCCCTGGGACCTGGTCCCGGGACATGGCCGGAAGGGCCGCTCGTGCTTGCGACCGGCGGGTTTCACGTGCGGCTTGCCCGCGAGCTCGGGCTGCCGATCCGCGGGAACCCGTGGAGCGTGGGCGACGGCCTCGATCTTGCGGTCGAACGTGGCGGCGAGAGCGCCGGCGCGCTCGACGAGTTCTACGGGCGCGCTATGCCCGCCGGGATTGCGATCGACGAGGCGGAGTTCGTCCCGCTGTCACAGCTCTACGGGCAGTTCGCGGAGGTCGTCTCGGAAGACGGCACGCAGCGGTTCGAGGGCGAGGTTTCGTGGTCGGAGACGAACCTCGTCCAGGCGATCGGGCGCTGGCCGGGCGGCCGCGCGTGGTACCGCGTGCACGAGAGCCGCCTCCGTGAGCGCGTGCGCGAGCGAACGGTCGCGGACATGATCGAGCAGGCGCGCGCGGCCGGCGCGGTCGTGCGCGAGGAGCCGCCGTTCACCTCGGTGCTCGTCCAGGCGAGCGTGACCCAGACACTGGGCGGAATCCGGATCGACGAGCGAGCCCGCGTCGTCGGCGCGGAGGGCCTCTACGCAGCGGGTGCGGACGTCGGTGGGATCGCCACGGGCGGCTACTCGAGCGGGCTTGCCGCGGCGCTCGTCTTCGGCCGGATCGCCGCCGAGGAAGCGCTTAGCTCGTAGCCGGCAGCAGGTACGCGCAGGGCCTGCGGTCCTGCGGGAGCGGCGACTGGGAGATCCGGTTCACGACCCAGCTGCCGTCGCCATCGAGCTCGACGGTCGACCCCACGGGCGGCGGTTCTCCCTCGCGGTCCAGGAGCTCGTAGCCGGTCGGCTTGGAGACGAACAGGCAGTGTCCGGACTGGGCGGCCATGCGGGCCGAGTTTATCGGCGCACTCTGTAGGGCGGGAAGACGACGCGGACGACCGTCCCGCCGTCCTGATCCGAGTCGACGCTCATCCGCCCGTTGAGGGAGCGCGCGCGCTCGGTGATCGCCTCGTAGCTCGCCCGCCGCCTCTCGCCCGGTGCGTCGTCCTGGATGACCGCTTCGACTCCGGCCGAGACTTCGGCCACGCGGACCGAGATTCGCGTCGGCGGCCCGCGCCTGATCGCCTGGTGCAGCGCCTCGCGGATGATCTGGAAGATCGCCACCTGCGCGTGCTCGGTCAGGCCTTCCGCCGCGTCGACCTCGAGATCGATCTGGATGCTGTTCGACATGCCGAGCTGCTCGGCGAGCGCTCTCGCCGCCGGGCTGAAGCCCTGGTCGCGCAGGACGACCGGCTCCAGCTCGAACGAGAGGTCGCGCAGTGAGCGGATCGTCTGCCGCTGCTTCTCGAGGGCCGACCCGAGGATGTGCGTCGCCTCGTCCGTGCGGCCTTCCTCGACTGCGTCGATGACGCCGTCGAGCATGAGCGCGATTCCCGACATCGACTGCACGGGGCCGTCGTGGAGGAACAGGGCGAGCCGGCGCCGTTCCTCCTGCTCCGCCGTGATCAGCTGGTCGGAGAGCCGCGCATGCTCGGTCTCGAGCCGGTCGACCTCCTCGGTCATCCATTCGTCCTGATGGCGTTCCGTGAGCAGCAGTGTCGCGCCGGAGGCTGTGACCGCGAACGCGAGCCCGAGCAGCATCAGCCAGTCCTGCTCGAGCGCGATGCCGATCACCCCGACGAGCGCGCCGGCAACGACCAGCGCGACGAGTGATCCGGCCCGTGTGGCGCTAGGTTTGATCCTTCCGCCGTGTAGACCGGTCATTTCAGACGGACTCTCGGGCGAAGCCCGAGAGTCATGAGGTCGGCGCCGCAGGCGGCGCCTTAATCGATGATCGCTTCGCGAAGTGCAATTGCCACCGCGTGCGTGCGTGTGTCGGCCTCGAGCTTCGTGAGGATGTGCCGCACGTGGCTCTTGACGGTCTCCTGGCTGATGAAGAGCTTCGCCGCGACATCGGCGTTCGACATGCCGTCCGCGAGCAGTTGGAGGATCTCGCGCTCGCGCGTCGTGAGCATGTCCTCGCCCTTGCCGGGCAGGAACGCGGGCATCAGCGCCGGGTCGACGTACCCTTCTCCGGCGACGACCTTTTCGATCGCCCGCAGCAAAGTCTGGTGTGGCGCCTCCTTGAGGATGTAGCCCTTCGCGCCCGACTCGAGGCCGCGGCCCAGGAGGCTGCGCTCGCTGAACGCGGTGAAGATGAGGACGGCCGTGTCCGGGACCTTCTCGCTGAGCAGCTTCGTAGCCTCGAGCCCGTCCATGCCGGGCATCCGCACGTCCATGATCACGACGTCGGGCTTGCGCCGCTCCGCGAGGGCGACCGCGCTCGCGCCGTCGGACGCCTCGCCGATCACGCGGATGTGCGGCGCGCGCGAGAGCGACAGGCGTAGGCCTTCACGCACGACCTCGTGGTCGTCGACGATCAGGCAGGTGATCTCGGATTTTCCGTCGGGGCTGGCGGTTTCGGGCACGGCCAGAGGATTGTATTCCGGCGGTCAGACTTCGAGTGCAAGCTGCTCGGGCTCGCGGGCCGGCTCGGCCGGACGGATCCGGCGGTCGGCGACCCCCAGCTCCCGGGCCAGGGCGGAGACCCGGCGGCGCACGGGCGTCGTCTCGTCGGCCGGGAGATAGGCGCGGTTTCGGTACAGCTCGCGGTAGCGGGGCAGGAGCTCGGGCCAGTCCTGGGCGAGGTGCTCGAGGAAATGCTCGCGCGTGCCGGGGCGCAGGAAGAGCAGGTTCGTCCAGACGCCGGTTGCGCCGGCCTCGCGTGCAGCTTTCACGACCTCGCGCAGCTGCTCGGGGCGATCGGAGATGCCGGGGAGGACAGGCGCCATGCCGACGCCGGTCCTGATTCCCGCTTCGACAAGCTTCTCGACCGCACGGAGGCGCTGGCGCGGATGGGCGGTCGACGGCTCGGTCTTGCGCCAGACGTCCTCGTCGAGCGTCGGGATCGAGAACGTGACCGAGACGCTCGCGCGGCGCGCGGCCTCGACGAGCACGTCGATGTCGCGGACGATCATCGGGCCGCGCGTGATGATGCTGAACGGCGTACGCGCCTCGCCGAGGGCCTCGATGCACGCGCGGGTCAGCCGGTAGCGGCCCTCCGCGGGCTGGTAGGGATCGGTGGCGGCGCCGATGGCCACGCACTCGCGCGCCCAGGACGACCGGCCGAGCTCGCGGCGGAGGACGTCGGCGACGTTGACCTTGACGCGGATCGACGTGCCGTAGCGGTCGTCCGAGGGGCGGTCGGCACGGCGCTCGAAGGCGCGGACGTAGCAAAAGGTGCAGCGGTGGACGCAGCCCATGTACGGGTTGAGCGACCAGTCGAACATCATCCCCTGGACGCGGTTCAGGGCGCTTCGGCACGGCTCTTCGCGGTACTCGGGAGCCACGTCTCCATTATACGAACATACGTTCGTCTGGTGTAAATCGTCGCACCTTTGGCCCAGAGACGCCACCACTTCGCGGATACGCTCACCGCGGGTGGCGGGTGGATCCTCATCCCCACCCAGGGTGGGGGTATGGGCGCCGATTCGTGGGCTACACTCCGACGAGATCGCCGTTGGACGACGACGACCATCCGCCTAGTACCGCCGCCCCGGTGAGCGGGGCGTGACGGTTCCACTCGAGCTGCTCGCGGTCGCCGCGCTGCTCCTGCTGAACGCGTTCTTCGTCGCTGCCGAATACGGGCTCGTCACCGCTCGCCGCACGCGAATCACCGAGCTGCGCGACCAGGGCAACCGGCGCGCACGAGCGGTCCTGCGCATCACGTCCAACCCGAACCACTTCATCGCCGCCATGCAGCTCGGCGTCACGCTCACGAGCCTGGCCATCGGTGCCCTCGGCGAGCCCCTCTTCGCCCACATTCTCGACCCGATCCCGGCGACGATCGTCTCCGTCCTCCTCGCGTTCCTGTTGATCACCTACCTCCACGTGGTCGTCGGCGAGCTGATCCCGAAGGGCATCGCCCTCGGCCATCCGGAGACGACCGCGCTCACGGTCTCGAGCCCGGTCCGCGCCTTCTTCTTCGTCTTCAAGCCGCTGATCTGGGTGCTCCAGACATCCTCCGACGGCGCGCTCCGCCTGCTAGGCCTCGAGCCGCCGGGCGACGAACGCGGCGTCCACTCGGAGGCCGAGCTGAAGATGCTCCTCTCGCGCTCGACCCAGGAAGGCGAGATCGAACAGCAGGAGCAGGAGATGCTCTACAAGGTCTTCGACTTCGCCGACAAGGAGGTCTCGGCCGTGATGGTCCCGCGGCCCGAGGTCGTCGCGCTTTCCGTCGACCTACCGCCCGAGGAGTGCCTCGCTGCCGTCATCGACTCGCCCTACACGCGCTACCCGGTTTACCGCGAGTCGCTCAACACCGTTCTCGGCATGCTCCACGTGCGCGACCTCTTCTCGGCGCTCGTCGACCGCGGGATCGCGAACGTCCAGGTCGCGGATCTCGTCAGGCCTGCGCACTTCGTCCCGGAGACGAAGGACCTCGCCGCGATGCTGAGCGAGTTCCGGCGCACGAACCAGCACATGGCGATCGTCGTCGACGAGTACGGCGCGATGGAGGGGATCGTCACGCTCGAAGACCTGCTCGAGGAGATCGTCGGCGAGATCGAGGACGAGTTCGACCTTCCGGACGAGTCGGTCGAGCGCGTCGACGACGACACGATCCGCATCGACGGCACGTTCCCGATCGACGACTTCAACGAGCAGTTCGCGACGCGCATCCCGATCGAGGACTACCACTCGATGGGCGGCTTCATCTTCGGGCTCCTCGGGCGTGCGCCTGAGCCCGGCGACTCCGTCGACTACGACGGTCTTCGCTTCGACGTGCTCGAGGTCGAGGGCCAGCGCATCCATCGCCTGGCGGTCACGTTCGTCGAGCGCCGGGATTCGCCGAAGGAAGTCGCGGCCGAGGGCTAGCCGGACCCCGGTCCTATACTCGGCCGCATCGCACCGACAACGTTCTCCGAGACCTCCGAGCCGCAGGCGTGGCCCCGCCCGCGGGGCTTTCCGCGGCCCGACCGGCTGGCGCGGAGCGTCGATGTGCTCCCCGGTGTCGGCCCGGCCGTGACGAAGCGGCTGGGCAAGCTCGGCCTGCGGACGATCGCCGATCTGCTCGAGCACCGCCCGCACCGCTACGAAGCCGCCGCTGAGGAGATGCGGATCGCCGACCTCCTCGCCGGAGAGGAGGAGGTCGCGATCTCGGGCGAGGTCGTCCGAACGACGGTCCGCCGCCCGCGGCGACGGCTCGCGATCGTCCAGGCGCGGATCGCCGACGGCAGCGGGCAGATCACGGCGGTCTGGTTCAACCAGGCGTGGCTCGCGGAGAAGCTCACGCCGGGCACGCACGTCCGGCTGCGTGGCCATCTGCGGCGCAACGAGTTCAATGTGCGCTCGTACGATCTCAACGGGGCCTCGGCGACCGCCGACTTCGCGCCCGTCTATCCCGCGACCGAGGATCTGACCGTCAAGAAGCTGCGCGAGGTGATCGGGCGCGCGCTGCCCCAGGCGCGCGACTTCCCCGATCCCGTGCCGGCCGGAGTCGCCGATGACATGCCGGTCCGAGCCGATGCCGTCACCGCGCTCCACGTGCCACGCGCTCCGGAGGACGCGGAGGTCGGCCGCAGAAGGCTCGCGTTCGAGGAGTTGCTCGTCCTCCAGGTCGGTCTTGCTCGTAGGCGCCGGGGGCGAGAGCGCGAGGAGGCCCCTGCACTTGGCCAGCCCGGCGGCCTGACCGCGCGGTACCGGGATCTGCTCCCGTTCGAGCTGACAGAGCACCAGGAGCGCGCGATCGAGGAGATCGACGCCGACCTCGCGCGATCGACGCCGATGGAGCGCCTGCTCCAGGGCGAGGTCGGTTCCGGGAAGACCGTCGTTGCCCTCTACGCGCTCCTGCGGGCGGTCGAGTCGGGTCGCAAGGGAGCGCTCATGGCCCCGACTGAGACGCTCGCCGAGCAGCACTTCCTCACGCTCGAGGAGCCGTTCCGTGAGCTCGGCGTCGACGTCGCGCTGCTCACGCGCACCGTGAAGGACGACCCGCGCGCTGCGCAGATCCTCGTCGGCACGCATGCGCTGATCCAGGAAGGCGTCGACCTGAGCGACGTCGCCGTGGCAGTCGTCGACGAGCAGCACCGGTTTGGCGTGGAGCAGCGCCGCGCCATCACAGGAGGCCGCACGCCGCACGTCCTGCACATGACCGCGACGCCGATCCCGCGCACGCTCGCGCTGACCGTCTACGGCGACCTCCAGGTGAGCGAGATCGCAAAGCCGCCGGCGAACCGGAAGCCGGTCAAGACCGCCTGGGTGACGCAGGACCGGTCGAGCGAGGCGTACAGGCGCCTCCGCAAGCACCTCGACGACGGCCGCCAGGCGTACGTCGTCTGCCCGCTCATCGAAGAGTCGGAGACGAGCGTCGCCCGCGCGGCCGAACGAGAGACGGAACAACTCCGAAACGGCGAGCTAAAGGGCTACCGCGTCGGGCTCATGCACGGGCGACTGCGTCCCGCGGAGCGGCGCGAGCTGATGGCGCAGTTCAAGGCGAGGGAGCTCGACGTGCTCGTGGCGACGACCGTGATCGAGGTCGGGGTCGACGTCCCCAACGCGACGATCATGATCGTCCAGGAGGCCGACCGCTTCGGGCTCGCGCAGCTGCACCAGCTTCGAGGGCGCGTGGGTCGCGGCGCCGAGCAGTCGTACTGCCTGCTCGTGTCGCGGGCGAAGGAAGAACTGACGGACTCCGCGCTGGCGCGGCTCGAGGCGCTCGTCGCGTCGACCGACGGCTTCGACCTCGCCGAGAAGGATCTCGAGATCCGCGGCGAGGGCCAGCTGCTGGGCTCGCGGCAGGCGGGCCTGTCGGACCTCCGGTTCACGCGCCTGCGCTCGGACCGGAAGCTCCTCGAGCGTGCGCGGGAGGTCGCCGAGACACTCGTCGACTACGAGGGGCCGCTGAACGACGAAGTCGACCGCGTGTTCGCCGGCCAGGACGTGCAGGCCTGATGACCTCCCGTGAGTGGCTGACGGCGGTCGTGCTCGGCCTGATCGTCACTGCGCTCCTGTTGGTCTACTTCCCGGTCGCAATGGTCGCCTCGATCGCCTCGGGCGTGCTCGCGGCCGTCCGAGAAATGCGCTCGCTCTGGCCGGTCATGGTCTGCCTCGTAGCGGGCCTGGGAGCGGTCGCGTCCGACCTCGTGGCCAACCAGGAGCTTGTCGGCTTCCACCTCGCCGTCACGTTCACGATGTGCGCGCTTGCGTGGTCAGCGTGGTCGATCACGAGCCGTCTGATTCGTGCGGATCGTCGCGGGTAGCCGGAAGGGGGCGCGCATCTTCGCGCCCAAGGGCGAGACGCGTCCGACCGGAGACCGCGTCCGCGAGGCGGCGTTCAACCTGATCGGGCCCGTCGACGAGATGGCGGTGCTCGACCTGTTCGCCGGCTCCGGGGCGATGGGGCTCGAGGCACTCTCGCGTGGAGCGGCGACCGCGGTCTTCGTCGAGTCCGACCGCGAGGCTCAACGCACGATCGAGCGCAACCTGGAGAAGCTCGAGCTCACGGGAGCTCGGATCGTCAAGTCCGACGCACGGCGCGCACTCGCTGCCGAAGCGGCCGCGGGCAGTCGCTACGATCTCGTCCTCGTCGACCCGCCCTACCGGATGTTCGACTCTCTCCAGCCGATACTCGCCACGTACGTCCCCGCGCTCCTCGCCGAGGACGGCCTCGTCGTGGTCGAGACCGACAAGCGCACGGAGCCCGAGCTCCCGCTCACCGAGCGGACGAGCCGCACCTACGGGTCGGCGCGCCTCACACTGTTCGAATGAGCAACGACCTGCGCACGGCGATTTGCCCGGGCAGCTACGACCCGGTCACGCTCGGCCACCTCGACATCATTCGCCGCGCCGCGGTGATCTTCGACCGCATTGTCGTCGGCGTCGTCCGCGAGCCGAGCCACAAGGAGACGATGTTCTCAGTCGAGGAGCGCGTCGCGTTCCTCGAGGAGGCGCTGCGTGACCAGGACAACGTCGAGGTGGACGTGTTCTCCGAACTGGTCGTCGAATTCGCCAAGCGCTGGGGCGCGCGGACGATGGTCAAGGGCCTGCGCGTGATCTCGGACTTCGAGTGGGAGTTCCAGATGAATCATCTGAACCGCACCCTCGCCCCGGACGTGGAGACTGTGTACCTGATGTCGAATCCGCAGTACAGCTTCGTCTCCTCGAGCGGCGTCAAGGAGGTCGCGTCGTTCGGCGGCAACGTCGACGAGCTCGTGCCCGAGCCGGTCGCGCGCCGCTTCAAGGAGATGTTCCCCGCGGGCAAGCCGGGAGCGCCCGTGTCGCCTCAGGAATGAACCGCCGCGCCCGCATTCTCGTCATCGTTGCCGGGCTCGTCGTCCTGGCGGCCGTCGTCGCGGCGCTCGGCTTCGCGTTCACGCGCGGCGACGACTCCCACAAGCCGCGGTATCCGGGCCGGATCGCGGTCCGGGCCGGCTGCGGCCTCAGGCACATGTTCTTCGACGCCAGCGATCAAAAGCTGATGTGCCTCCAGGACGTGTTCGACACGGTCAGCGTGTCCCGGAACGGCGACGGGCTCGCGTGGGACACCAAGAACGGCAGCGTAATCATGGTCTCCGGCGTCGACGGCACGAGCCCGGTCAACGCCCCGGTTCCGCCCGGGTGGAACGCAGCTCCGAGCCTCTCTCCCGACGCCGAGAAGATCGCGTTCCTCCACTCGCCCGAGAACGACGGCAAATACGACATCTGGGTCGGGTCGACTACAGTCTCGGACGCGGAGCAGGAGACGAACACGCGCAACGTCTCCGACGTCGTCTGGTCACCGACGGGCGACTGGCTCGCGTACGTCCAGAACTGGTCCGAAGACACGCTCGAGGGCCAGATCTCGCTCGTCCGTCCGAATGGCGACGACGCTCACACGCTCGTTCCGGGTGATGCGCCGGACTGGTCGCCCGACGGGAAGCAGCTCGTCTACGTCCACAACGGGTCGATCTGGACGGCCAACGCCGACGGCACCGACCCGCACCAGCTGATCCCGAACGGCCACTCGCCTGCCTGGTCACGTGACGGCCAGCTGATCGCCTTCATGCGCGCCGAGAAGTGTGCCCGGAACATCTGCCCCGAGCGCGCCTACCTCGCCTTCGCGAACGGAACCGACCCGCATCCGGTCGGCCCCACGTACCCGAGCGAGCGCCAGGTCGTGTGGCTCCCGGATCCGTTCGAGTAGCGGTTCTTCCGAACCTAGCCATTAGACTGAGGCCATGGACGTCCTCGTTCTGATCGACAAGCTCGACGACCTCGTCCACAACGCGAAGGCCGTCCCCCTGACCGACCAGGTCCGGATCGACCGCGAGGAGATCTACGAGATCCTCGACCAGATGCGGGCCACGATCCCGGAAGAGATCAAGCAGGCTCGCTGGATCGTCAAGGAGCGCCAGGAGATGCTCGCCGAGGCCAAGCGCGAATGCGACCGCCTGCTCGGCGAGGCGCGCGAGCAAGCGACCCGTGAGGCGTCGCAGACCGAGATCGTCAAGCTCGCCGAGCGGCAGGCCCAGGACATCCTCGAGGACGCGCGGCGCCAGGCCCGCGAGACCCGGCTCGAGATGGAGGACTGGGCCGACTCGATCCTGTCGACGCTCGAGGTCAATCTCGACAAGTTCCTCGGCGCGGTGAAGCGGGGCCGCGAGCGGCTGCACGAGCGCTCGCAGGAGACGGTGGTCGCCGGCGTCGGCGCCCCGGGCTCCGACAACGAAGAACCGCCTTATTAAGCGGAGGCGAAGCCGACCGCGGCCGCTCCTGTGGCCACTCACTTGGGCGCTAACCTCGTTGCCATGACCACCTTTAGCTTGCGCTCGTTGCGGCTGAGGCCGGGCGAGGAGCATCGCGAGCCGAAGGAGATCGCGCTCGAGCCGATCTCGCTCGGCGGCCAGCGCTACTTGCCTGTTCCCGACAAGGTGCAGGCCGAGCTCGCCGTCAGCCGCGCTCAGTCGGGGACGGTCTTCGAGCTGCACTACAAGACGCGGTTACACGGGCCCTGCTACCGGTGCCTGGCGGACGCCGTCGTCGACATCGACGTCTCGGCGCGCGAGTACCAGGCGACCAACCCCGAGTCCGACGAGTTGCGGACGCCGTACGTCGCCGACGACCAGCTCGACCTCTCGGCCTGGGCCCGCGACGCGCTCGTGCTCGAGTTGCCGGGCAAGATCCTGTGCCGCATCGACTGCGCGGGGCTCTGCCCGGTGTGCGGCCGCGATCTGAACATCGACCCGCACGGCCACGACGATGAGGAGCTCGACTCGCGCTGGGCCGCGCTCAGCGAGCTGAAAGACAAGCTCTAGTCGTCGTCTCCGCCGCGGCCCCGACCGCTTCCTGAGCCGGAGCCGCCACGGGTGCCGCCGTGGTCGTCGCCCGACTCGCGGGTCGTCGTGCTCGGCGGAGGAGGAGGCGGCGGGGGCGGGGGCACGACACGCTTGCGCTTCTGCGCCGGTGTCTTCGTCGTCTTCGCAGGAGTCGGCGCAAGCGAGCCGGGCGGCGTCTTGAGCTTCGTCACCGGCAACCCGACCTGGTCGCGTGAGACCACGTACGCGGCGTAGCCGAGGGACGCGGCCCCAAAGAGGCCGACCAGGGCGACTGCGAGAACTGTCAGCGTCGCGCGCATTGCGTCACCCAGTCTAGGAGGGGGCGCCTATCGGTTCGCCCAAGTCAGGGTTAGGTGTAGGTAAAGGATCGCCGGCCGGAAGCCGGATCTCGGCGCGGGTCCCGCCTTCGGGCCTCGCGCTCAGGCTCGCCCTCCCGCCCCAGCGCTGCGCGAGCGTCTGGACGATCGCGAGCCCGAGGCCCGAGCCCGAGGAGCTCTTGCTCGCGCTGCCTCTCCTGAAGCGCTCGAACACGGCCTCCTCCTCGCCAGGGGCGATCCCGGGCCCGTCGTCGAGCACCGCGAGGTAGGCGTCGGTGCCCTCGCGGCCGAACTCGATCGTGACCGAGCTCCCCTCGGGCGAGTAGTGGAGCGCGTTCTCGATCAGGTTGTCGAGGATGATCGCGAGGTCTTCCTCGACCGCGAGGAAAACCACGTCATCGCCGGGCTCGAGCCTCAGCCGCTGGCCGAGCTGCTCGGAGCGGGCCTCCCAGCGCTCGTGGGCGTGCTTGGACGCGAGGCCGAGCGATACGAGCCTGCCGGTGACGCGCGTCTGCCCTTCGCGGGCGAGCATGAGCAGCGTGTTCAGCAGCCGCGCGAGCCGGTCGACCTCCTGCTCCGCGGCCGTGAGCTCGCGCTCGAGCTCGGCGCTGTCGGCCTTCGCGGCCGCGGACTCGAGTCGAAGCCGGAGCCCGGTCAGGGGGGTCCTCAGCTGGTGCGAGGCGTTCGAGACGAACTCGCGTTGGGCCGCGAGCACGGTGCCGATGCGCTCGGTCATGTCGTTGAAGGCGATCGTCACCTCGCGCTGCTCCGTCGCGCCGGTCACCTCGGCTCGCGCTTCGAGGTCGCCCTCCTCGACCCGTCTGGCCGTCACTGCGAGCTTGCGCAGGGGACGCGAGAGCGAGTCGGCGAGGAACCACGCGAGCACGAGCCCGAGGCCGAGCGCGGCGGCGCCGATCGCGGCGAGCGCGAGCACGCTGCGGCGGACGCGGTCGTGCACCGAGCCGACGCTCTGCGTCACACGAACGGCGCCTGCGACACGGCCGGAGTCGGTCACCGGAACGGCGCTGTACAGGAGGTCCTCGCCCAGCGTGTCGCTGTGCCGCGTCCCCTGAGCGGTCCTGCCTGTGAGCGCAATTCGGATCTCCGGCCTGTTCGCGAACGACCGCCGAGGGCTCCCGGCCGAATCCGCACGCAACATTCCGGCCGAGTCGACGACGATCACGCGCGAGCCGAGCTGCGCCGCCGCCTGATTCGCGATTCTCCGGAGCTGCGCCGGGCGGCCCATCGAGCCCGACGCCTGCGCGGCGACGATGTGGGCCTGGCCCGCCGCGTCGTTCCGGACCTCGGCGTCGACGCGCCGCCTGAGGTTCAGCGCGAGCGGGACCTCGAGCGCGATCACGATCAGCAGGAAGCCGTACGCGAACGCCAGGAGCAGCCTGAGCCGGAGGCTCACAGCTCGTCGGGCGAGGCGAAACGGAAGCCGACGCCGCGCACGGTGTGGAGGAACCGCGGCTCGCTCGAGTCGTCGCCCAGCTTGCGCCGCAGCCCGCTCACGTGGACGTCGAGCGTCTTCGTGGAGCCGAACCAGTTCGTGTCCCAGACGTCCTCGAACGCCTGCTCGCGCGTGACCACCGAGCCCGCGTTCTGCATCAGCAGCTGGAGGAGCTCGAACTCCTTCCGGCTGAGCTCGAGCACCTCGCCGTCCTTCGTCGCCTGGCGCTTGGCCGGATCGAGTCGGAGCTCGCCGATCTCGATCGGCTTGGCCTCGTCGAGGCCCGGCGACGCCTCGGTGCGCCGGAGCACGGCCCGAATGCGCGCGACTACTTCTCGTGCGCTGAACGGCTTGACCACGTAGTCGTCGGCGCCGAGCTCGAGCCCGATGACGCGGTCCGCCTCCTCGCCGCGGGCGGTCAGCATGATGATCGGCACCTGGGAGCGCTGTCGTAGCTCGCGGCAGACGTCGAAGCCGGACCCATCCGGGAGCATCACGTCGAGCAGGACGAGGTCGGGCTCGATCTGCGCCGCGAGCGCGAGCGACTCCGCGACCGTTCCGGCGACCTTCGTCTCGAAGCCCTCGCGGCCGATCGCCTCCGCGAGCGGCTCGGCGATCGACTGCTCGTCCTCGACGAGAAGGACCATGCGTTTCCGCTGCACGTCGGCATTTTGCCCACTCCGCAGGAAAGCGAAGCGGCCCATTCTCGGCTGCGGCGCAGCCGAGAATGTCGAGCCGCGTAGCGGCGAGACCTTAAGACGCTCGCCGCGAGGATGGAAAAGCTCAGTCGTCGTCGCCCCCGCCATGACCGGAGTTGCCTCCGCCGTGGCCGGAGCCTCCGTTGTCGTCGCCGGGCTCACCGCCGTGGCCGCTGTTCTGACCGTGGTGGCCGTTGTCGTCGACGCCGTCGTTCTGGGCACCCGTCGCGACACCCGTGCAGCGCGGATCGTTCGCGTGCTCGGCCTCGTCGCACGGGCCGCTCACGTCCTCGACGCCCTGGGCGTCGTCGGCGCGGCGATCCTCCTGCCGGACGTCGTCGCTGGTCGTGGTCTGAAGCGTCGGGGTCGAGATCGTCGGCGAGTTGCTGCCACCGCTGCTCGAGAGCGTTCCGGCGGCTGCGATACCCGCGAAAACGAGAATCGCGCTGATGATGATGGCTGCTTTCGTCATGGTCGTCACTCCTTCCGAGTGCGTCGTCGTTGTCTGATCCGAGTGTTCCCGACGACGCCCCAAGGCCGGGCTACGCGAAGGCAAAGCCTCGGTAAAGCCTGAACCGCATGCGGTCTTTTGGCCAACGACCGCCATCGGGCCAACCGCCACGCAGGTCAGGCTCGCCCATGGCTCTCGCCGTGGGCTTAGCCATTTCTCCGCCGGTGGCGGAGAAATGGGCTGCGGCTATACTGCTCGGCCGCCATGGCAGTTCCGAAGCGAAGACAGACATCGGCGCGCCGCGACAAGCGGAGGGCGACGCATCGCCTGGAAGCGCCGCGGGTCAACGAATGTCCCGTCTGCCACCAGCCGAAGCTGCCGCATCGCGTGTGCCCGACGTGCAAGACGTATCGCGGGCGCGAGGTCGAGCCGCTCCGAACCCCGGCTCCGTAGTCCCTTGACCGAGACCGTTCGCGTCGCTGTCGATGCCATGGGCGGCGACAAGGGGCCCGAGGACATCGTCGCGGGCGCGCTCGAGGCAGCCTCGGACACCGTCAAGCCGGTGCTCTACGGACCGAAAGGGCTCGACACGCAGGGCCTCGAGCTCGTCGAGGCGACCGAGACGATCGAGATGCACGAGAAGCCCGTCGAGGCCGTGCGCGCAAAGCCGCAGAGCTCGCTCGTCCTCGCGTGCCGTGCCGTGGGCGCCGGCGAGGCCGATGCGGTCGTCTCCGCGGGGAACACGGGGGCGACGCTCGCCGCAGGGCTCTTCCACATCCGACGCCTGCCCGAGGTCGACCGGCCGGCGATCGCGGTCGTGATCCCTGCCCGCGACGGGCCTTCGGTCCTGCTCGACTCGGGTGCGAACGCGGATGCACGCGCCGAGCACCTGCTCCAGTTCGCCCAGATGGGCTCGATCTTCGCCCACGAGATGCTCGAGATCGCCAACCCCGAGGTGCGGCTGCTCTCGATCGGCGAGGAGCCCGAGAAGGGCAACCAGCTGACGCTCGAGGCGCACGCGCTCCTCGACGAGAGCGACCTCAACTTCGGCGGCAACGTCGAGAGCCGGCACATCCTGCGCAAGGCAGGCGACGTCGTGGTCTGCGACGGGTTCACCGGCAACATTTGTCTCAAGCTCCTCGAAGGCACGATTTCGGTCATCCTCGAGGGCATCCGCGACGAGATCCGTTCGTCGACCCGCGGCAAGATCGGGGGCCTCCTGATTCGGCCGGCGGCGCGCCACCTGCGGGAGCGGCTCGACCCCGACACGTACGGCGGCGCCTACCTCCTCGGCCTCCGTGGACTCGCCGTGATCGCGCACGGCAGCTCGTCGCCGACAGCGGCGGCAAACGCGATCCGCCTCGCGGCGCGAGGAGTCGAGCACCGTGTTGTCGAACGCCTCGCAGAGCGCTTGCGCGGGAGCGTGTTAGCATCCGCGCGCTCTAACTAGCCGGGACAGGCTTAAGCCTGTCCCGGTGTACACAATCCCAACCCCACAAGCGAGGTGAAATGGCCGCTACGCGCGAGGAAGTGTACGAGCGTGTGAAGGAAGTCCTGAGCGAGCAGCTCGGCGTCGACGAGAACGGGATCACCGAGGAAGCGTCGTTCCAGGAGGACCTCGAAGCGGACTCACTCGACCTCGTCGAGTTGATCATGGAGCTCGAGGATCAGTTCGGGATCAAGATCTCGGATGAGGACGCGCAGAAGATCCAGACCGTCGGTCAGGCCGTCGACTACGTCACGTCACACCAGTAACGCAAGCCTCCAGAGCCTGATCGACGACCTGCCCGCCGAGAGGCTGGAGAACGTCCTCACCCACACGTCCTGGGCGCCGGACCGTGCCTCGTCGTACGAACGCCTCGAGTTCCTGGGCGACAGCGTGCTCGAGCTCGCCGTCGCGCGGGAGCTGTACGAGCGGTATCCGGACTTCTCCGAGGGACAGCTGGCGAAGATCCGCTCGCACGTGGTGTCGCGTGCGAGTTGCGCTGTGGTCGCCCGCGAGCTCGAGCTCGGGGAGCGCATGTCGCAGCGCGCGGTCTCGGTGCCTCAGGAGGAGCTCGATCGCCTCTCGGGCAACCGCAACGTGCTCGCGGCTCTGTTGGAGGCAGCGCTCGGAGCGGTGTTCCTCGAGTACGGCTTCGAGCAGATCGAGGACTCGGTCGTCGGCGCGTTCGCAGGGAGGATCGAGTACGCGCGCACGACCTACGTCGATCACAAGACGGAGCTGCAGGAGGCGCTCGCCCGGCTCGGGCGCTCGGTGACGTACACGGTGGTCGACGTCGCAGGCCCGCCGCATGACCGCACCTTTACGTGCGCGGCAATGATCGACGGCGAGCAGGCCGGGGTCGGGACCGGCGCCTCGAAGAAG
>Ga0307304_10000059_pt1 | contig 19025 bp, 20 predicted proteins | sample ER_DNA_185_FD_194503 | JGI IMG/M metagenome (GOLD analysis project Ga0307304, IMG submission 194503) | Bulk soil microbial communities from the East River watershed near Crested Butte, Colorado, United States - ER_DNA_185 | ecosystem: Environmental > Terrestrial > Soil > Floodplain | place...
GGTCGCGGGCCGGCTCGAAGGGGCGTCCTTGGCCGAGGGGGGTGACCTGATCCGCCTCGACGAACGCACGCTCCTCACGGGTGTCGGCTACCGGACGAACGAGGCCGGCGTCGAGGCGCTCGAGCAGCTGACGGGCTTGGACGTCGTCAGCTTCGACCTGCCGCACTGGAACGGCGAGAGCGAAGTCATGCACCTGCTCTCGCTGCTGAGCCCGCTCGCCGACGACCTCGTGGTCGCCTATCCGCCGTTGCTGCCGACCCGGCTCGCCCAGTTGCTCGGCGACCGGGGAATCGAGATCGTCCACGTGCCGGACAAGGAGTTCGGATCGATGGGCTCGAACGTGCTCGCGCTCGCGCCGAGGGTTGCGCTCGTCGTCGAGGGCAATCCGGAGACGCGGCGCCGACTCGAGCGCGCCGGCGTGGACGTGCTCGTCTACGAGGGGGTTGAGCTTTCTAAGGGCGACGGCGGGCCCACCTGCCTCACCTGCCCGTTGCTCCGGACGGCTTAGACCTCCGGCGGCTCGACCGGCGCGAGCTCGGCCAGGCGGCGCGGGTCGACGATGACGCCGTCGAATCCCGCCCGCTCGAGCGCTCCGAGCTCGTCAGGGCTGACATCGGACAGGTCGGCGATCGCGAGCTTCCCCGCCGGCACGTCCGGCAGGAGGTCGAGCACTCCTTCGAGTGCCTCCTCCCCCGCCTTGTCGGAAGCTCCCAGCACGAAGATCTCTGGGTCGAAGTCCTCCAGCGCGGTCGCCAGGTGCTCTTCGTCCTCGATGTGGAAAGCCAGCTCGATTGCCCCATGAAGCTCGGCATGAACCCGCTCGAGCCACTCGCGCTCGGAGTCGACGGTCAGGAGGTACGCGTCGACCCCGTCGAGGTCTGCCGGCGGATTGCCGGGCCACTCGGCGACGAGCGGCAGCTCCGTACGGGCGCGAACAGCGGCGACAAGCCCCGCGTCGGCGGGTGAGACCATCACCGCATCTGCGGCCTCGGTCTCGACGAGCCCCTCGTCGCCGGCTCGCTCGACGAGGGCGATCAGCGAGATGCCGTCGCCCTCCGAGATCGCCTGACTGAAACGCCTGCCCGCGTTCACCGGCACGAATTCTGGACGATTACGTCACCCATCTGCGGCGAATTCCGAGTTAGGCTCGTCGCAGGGGAGGAGGCTGGATGCGCCTTCAATAGGCGCCACGCTCAGACGCCCATCGGGTGCCAGACAGTCTTGAGTTCCAGGAAGCCGGCGATCTCCCACGGGCTCTGATCTTGGGCGGAGCCTCGGACGATCCGCTTCACGTTGTCGGCGGCCAGCCGCTCGAGCTCGGCGACGTCCCCGTTCGAACCGGTGACGTCGAGCGCGTTCACGTCCATGTGCGAGGCCAGCACCGGCGCCAGCTCGCTGTAGTGGCCGGTGAGCAGATTGACGACCCCGCCCGGGACGTCCGAGGTGGCGAGCACCTCGGCCAACTCGATCGCGGCGAGCGGCCGCGACTCGGATGCGACCACGACGGCAGCGTTGCCGCCGACCAGCACAGGCGCCAGGCGCGAGACAAGCGCGAGCAGTGGCGGCTCCTCTGGAACGAGCACGCCGACGACTCCAGTGGGTTCCGGCACCGTGAAGTTGAAGTACGGGCCTGCGACCGGGTTCGCCGAGCCGATCACCTGCGCGAGCTTGTCGGCCCAGCCCGCGTACCAGACGAACCGATCAACCGCCGCGTTGACCTCGGCTTCGTCGCCAGTCAACTCCGCGAACTCGGGCGTGCGGGCCTCCAGCATCTCGGCGACTCGATAGAGAACCTGCCCGCGGTTGTAGGCAGTCATCCCGGCCCACTTCGGCTGTACCGCACGTGCGGCGCGGACGGCGTCGCGGACATCCTTGCGCGAGGCTCGGGCGACGTTCTGGCCCTCCGCCTCATAGGTCCGGCCAGACTCCGAGCGCGGGAACTCGCCCCCGATGTAGAGCTTGTAGGTCTTCTTGACGGGAAGACGACCGCCGCGCTCAGCCACCGGAGGCGCCCACCCGGTCGAAGGCCAGATACGGCTCCAGCCCGTGCCGCCCGCCCTCGCGGCCGAAGCCCGACTCCTTGTAGCCGCCGAACGGCGACGCCGGGTCGAAGCGGTTGTACGTGTTTGCCCAGATAACGCCGGCCTCGAGCCGCTCCGCCATCCAGAGGATCCGCGAGCCCTTCTCGGTCCAGACACCCGCCGAAAGACCGTACGGCGTGTTGTTCGCCTTCTCGACCGCCTCGTCGGGCGTGCGGAAGGTCAGGACCGAGAGCACCGGGCCGAAGATCTCCTCCTGCGCGATTCGATAGCTCTGAGCGACGTTGGTGAAGACGGTGGGCACGAACCAGTAGCCCTTCTCCGGCAAGCGACAGGGCGGCTGGTAGATCTCCGCGCCTTCCTCCTTGCCTGCCGCGACGAGCTCCTCGATCTTCTCGAGCTGCTGACGCGAGTTGATCGCGCCGACGTCGGTGTTCTTGTCGAGCGGGTCGCCGACGCGGAGCGTCGTCAGCCGTCGCTTCAGCTTCTCGATCAACGGCTCGTAGATCGACTCCTGGACGAGCAGCCGCGAGCCCGCGCAGCAGACGTGGCCCTGATTGAAGTAGATCCCGTTGACGATTCCCTCGACCGCCTGGTCGAGCGCGCAGTCGTCGAAGATGATGTTGGCCGCCTTGCCGCCGAGCTCGAGCGTCAGCTTCTTGCCCGTGCCGGCGAGCTCGCGCTGGATCGCTTTGCCCACCTCGGTCGAACCGGTGAAGGCAACCTTGTCGACCTCGGCCTTGACGAGCGCGGCGCCTGTGCGCCCGTCGCCGGTGACGATGTTCACCACGCCCGGTGGCAGTTCCGCCTGGCGCAGCACGTCACAGAAAAGCAGCGCCGACAGCGGCGTCGTCTCGGCCGGCTTCAGCACGACCGTGTTGCCGGCGGCCAATGCAGGCGCGATCTTCCAGGCCAGCATCAGCAGTGGGAAATTCCAGGGGATGATCTGGCCGGCGACGCCGAGCGGCTTCGGGCGGCGGTGCGGGAACGCGTACTCGAGCTTGTCCGCCCAGCCCGCGTAGTAGAAGAAGTGAGCGGCAGCCAGCGGCAGGTCGACGTCGCGCGACTCGCGGATCGGCTTGCCGCCGTTCAGTGACTCGAGCACGGCGAACTCGCGTGAGCGCTCCTGGAGAATTCGGGCGATCCGATAGAGGTACTTCGCGCGCTCGGCAGGCGCCGCGGCAGACCAGCCGTCCGCGAAGGCGTCGCGAGCGGCTTGCACTGCCAGCGCGACGTCCTCCGGCCCGGCCTGCGGGATCTCGGCCAGCGGTTCCTCGCTCGCCGGGTCGATGGTCTCGTAGTACTCACCCGAGGCCGGCTGGACGAACTCGCCGCGTACGAACAAGCCGTATCGCTCTTCGAGCTTGACGATGTCGCGCGACTCGGGCGCGCTCGCGTACTCCCAGAGCGACGGGGTTGGCGTCCGGTCGCCGCGCTGTTCGAGCTCAGCCATCAGTCGAGCGTAAAGTAGTCCGGGGACTGGTAGCGACCGGTCTTCTCCTTGCGGATCTGCATCAGCACGTCGTTCAGGAGCGACGAGGCGCCGAAGCGGAAGAGGTCCGGTGTGAGCCAGTCGACACCAAGAGTCTCGTGGACGACTACGAGTGTCTGCACGGCCTGCTTCGCGTTGCGGATTCCACCGGCCGGCTTCATCCCCACGCGGCGACCGGTTTCCTCGAAGACGTCCCGGATCGCCTCCAACATCACCAGCGTCACCGGCAGAGTCGCCGAAGAGGAGAGCTTTCCGGTCGACGTCTTGATGAAATCGGCGCCGGCGGCGATGGCCAGCAGCGAGGCGCGGCGGACGTTGTCGTAGGTGCCCAGCTCACCGGTCTCGAGGATCACCTTCAAATGCGTCTCGCCGACGGCCTCTTTGACCTGGACGATCTCGTCGTAGACCTTCGCGTAGCGGCCGGCGAGGAAGGAACCGCGATCGATGACCATGTCGACCTCGTCGGCGCCGAGCTCGACCACGCGCCGGGCCTCGGCGACCTTCAGGTCGGTCGGACTCTGTCCGGATGGGAACGCCGTGGCCACGGAGGCGACCTTGACGCCGCTGTCGCCAACGCGCTCCAACGCGGTCTGGACGAGGTTCGGATAGACGCACACGGCTGCGACGGAGGGCACGCTCGCGTCTGCGGGATCCGGACGCACCGCCTTGGAGGCCAGCGCGGCGACCTTCCCAGGCGTGTCGGCTCCTTCCAGGGTGGTCAAATCCATCATGCGAACGGCGAGGTCGAGCGCGAAGAGCTTCGCCTCGCGCTTGATCGAGCGGCGCGAAAGATCCGTGGCGCGGGCCTCGACCGCAACCTGGTCGACGGAGCCGATGCGGGGGAGCCTGGGCTCGAGCGGCAGCTCGAACCCGGTCGGCAAAGCGGGGGCCTGCGCCATGTGTTGAGTGTAGCCCTCGCTACTAGGAAAGCCGATTGGCCGTCAGCAGCGCTCGAACGATCCCGTCCATGTCGTCGACGATCGCGTCGGCGCCCGCTAGCTCGTCGGAATCGTGACTGCGGGGCGAGGTGACGGCGACCGAGCAAAGGCCCGCGGCCTTCGCGGTCGCGACATCCTCGGGCGTGTCCCCGACCTCGGCCGTCGACTCGGCAGGCCAATCGCCGGCGCGCCTGCGGGCCAGCGCGAGCAGCTCCGCCCGCTGCTCGGCCTCGCAACCGAAGGCGCCGCCACCGGGCGGGAAGAAGCGCGCCAGCCCCAATCGCTCGAGCCGGGCTCTGGCGATGGGCTCCGGGTTACCCGTGACTAGCCCGAGCCGAACACCGGCGGACTCCAGCCGGTCGAGCCCCTGGGCGGCACCCGGCCGTGACCGCCAAGCACTCGTGTCCGCCTCTGCGAGCAGCTCGAGGTACCGCTCCGCGTAGCGCGAGCACCAGGCATCGAGATGCTCGTCGATGCTCTCGTCGCCAAGACCTGCCGCCGTGAGCACGTTGCGCGCGATTCGCTTCGCACTCAGTCCGCGATGCTCGACGTTCGCCGGCGCGTCGGGATCAACCCTCGTCTCGTAGGCGGCTTCGAGCGTCGCCACGAGTGCTCGACCGCTGACCGGATCGTGTGTGAGGAAGAGGGTTCCGTCGAGGTCGAAGAGCGCGAGCAGGAGCTTCAAATGCCGAGGCGCTCCAGCATCGCCGCGTCGCTCCGCCACTTCGGACGCGTCTTGACCTGGAGCTCGAGGAAGATCTGCTGGCCGAGGATCTGCTCGATCTCCGGGCGGGCGCGCGTGCCGATCTGCTTGATCACCGAGCCGGCGCGGCCGACGACGATCTGCTTCTGCGATTCGGTCTCGACGAAAACAGTCGCATGCACGACCTTCTCGTCGAGCTCGTCGACCTCGACGGAGATCGCATGAGGAACCTCGTCCCGGGTCAGTTGCAGCGCCTTTTCACGGACGAGCTCGGCGATCTGGTGCTCGACCGCCAGATCGGTGCGCCGATCGGCGGGGTAGTACAGAGGGCCTTCCGGCAGCAGGCCGACGAGCTCCTCGCGCAGTTCTGCGATTCCGTCGCCCGTGACGGCGCTGACAGGGTGGAGCGCGTGGAAATCACCGAGCTGCGAGGCGGTCTGCATCTGGCTGGCGATGTGCCCGGGCTTCAGCCGATCGACCTTGTTCAGCGCGATCACCACCGGTGTGCCGAGGGCGAAGACCCGCTCGGCGATGAAACGGTCGCCGGCGCCGATCCGCTCCCGAGCGGAGAGCACGAACAGGACCGCGTCGACCTCTTCGAACGACCGGTCGACGGTTTTCTGCATCCGCTCGGTCAAGGGGTCCCGCGGCCGTTGGAAGCCAGGCAGGTCGGCAAGCACGAGCTGATAGTCGTCTCCGTTCGCGATGCCCATGATCCGTTGCCGCGTCGTCTGCGGCTTGTCGGAGACGATCGCCACTTTCCCCCCGCTGAGAGCGTTGACGAGCGTCGACTTGCCGACGTTGGGCCGGCCCGCGACTGCGACGAAGCCACTTTTCATGCCGGCGGCAGGTCCCAGGTCTCGGGCAGGAGCTCGCCGGGCGTAAACGAGGCAACCTCCCCGTCGCCCTTGCGGAAGCTCACGCGCTCGAGCCGGAACTCGTGCAACCACTGCCGGCAGCCGCCGCAGGGAGATGCGGTGATCGCGATCTCGACCAGGTCGCCGGGCCGGCAGCCGTCGACGACCGCGCAGGCGATTGCCGTCCGCTCGGCACAGATTCCGAGCGGATACGCCGCGTTCTCCACGTTGACCCCCTCGTAGATGTGCCCGTCACGGGCACGCACGGCGGCACCGACGAGGTAGTTCGAGTACGGCGCGTAGGCCCGCGCTGCGACTGCCTCCGCCCTGGCTAGGAGGTCGTCGCTCATGAGAAGAGCTGGAAGACAGCCAGGGTGACCAGCGCACCGAGGATGCCGCCGTAAGCGACCTCGACCGCGGAGTGAACGCCCGCCTCGATCCTGGTCTGCGCGACCAAAAAGGCCATCACGAGCGCGATCGACGAGATCAAGAAGCGATGCTCGGCGCCGACCACGTACGTGGCGGCCATCCAGCCGGCGAAGGCGAGCGCGGCGTGGCCGGACGGCAACCCCCCACGCAGCGGCGTGCCGCGGCCCGTGTAAGCCTTCGTTGCGATCACGACGAGGATCGTCAGGACGAGCGCGATCAGCGTCAGGTTGGCCGGCGCATCGCGGATCCGGTCGAGCACTCGCGAGCTCCGGTCGGAGATCTCGCCGGCGAAGACGAGGTAGCCGATAGCGACGGCGTTCACGGTCGCGATCAGAACTGCACCCGCCGCGACATCCTTGGCCAGCTTGGCGAGCGGGTCGAAGGAGGTGGTCGCAACATCGATCGCCTGCTCCAGAGCCGAGTTGATCATTTCGGTGATGAAGACGAAGGCGATCGCCAGGAGGAGTGCGATCAGCTCGAGCTTCGACACCCCCACCCACACCGCCGCCACGAGCACCACGATCGCGACGACGAAGTGGACGCGCATGTTCCGCTGAGTGCGGAGCACGTGGATGATCCCCTCGAAGGCGAAGTTGAAGCTGTCGAGAATCGACGGCGCACGCCGGAGCGGCATGCTGAGGCGCTCCTGCTGGCCGGTTCCGTCACCGTCGCGACGAAGACGGGTGCGCGGAAGCGTCAGTCGCGCCACGGGCGCTCCTTCTCCTCCATCTCGGGGCCGTGCTCGTAGCCGAGCAGGTGCAGGAGACCGTGCACGAGCGGCTGCCGCCACGCTTCGCCGACGACCTGTGGGCAAAGGACTGCGTCCCCGAGCTGGCGCGGCACGCCGGCAGGCAGGCGCTCGCGGCCGTCGATCGGGAACGAGAGCACGTCGGTTGACTCGTCGATGCCGAGGTGATCGCGCTTCAAGCTGCGGATCTCTTCGGGGCCGACGAAGACGAGCCCGAGCTCCCCCTCCTCGACGCCCTCGGCTTCCAGGACGCTGCGGGCAAGGGCACTTGCACCCTCTGCATCGACCTGAACGCCGCTGCGATTCGAGACTTCGACTGCGATCACGTCCCCTTATCTGCTCCGCTCGGTACCGGTCTCCTCCGCGTGCAGCCTGTACGCCTCGACGATTCGCTGGACGAGCTTGTGGCGCACGACGTCCTCGTGCCCGAAGCGGACGAAGGCGACCCCGTCGAGTGAGCCGAGGATGTCCTGCACCTGAATCAGCCCGGAGGCCTGGTCGCGGGGCAGGTCGACCTGCGTGACGTCGCCGGTGACCACGACCTTCGAGCCGAAGCCGAGGCGGGTGAGGAACATCTGCATCTGCTCGGGGCTCGTGTTCTGAGCCTCGTCGAGGATGATGAACGAGTCGTTCAGCGTGCGGCCGCGCATGAATGCGAGCGGCGCGACCTCGATGACGCCCTTCTCCATGTGCGCGGTCAGCCGGTCTGGCTCGAGCATGTCGTAAAGCGCGTCGAAGAGCGGCCGCAGGTACGGATCGACCTTCTCGAGCAGCGTTCCCGGCAGGAAGCCGAGCCGCTCGCCCGCCTCGACCGCTGGCCGCGTCAGGATGATTCGCCCGACCTCGCGGTTCGAGAGGGCAGCGACCGCGAGGGCCATGGCGAGGTAGGTCTTGCCGGTTCCCGCGGGGCCGATCCCGAAGGTGACCGTGTGGCTGCGGATCGAGTCGACATAGCGCTTCTGGGTCACGGTCTTCGGTGCGATCTTCTTGCCCCGGTGGCGCCAGACGACGTCGTCGAAGACCTCGCGGATGTCCTCGGTCTGCTCGAGGGCCGAGACGACGGCGTCGACGGTGGTCGGGCTGATCTCGTGCCCGCCCTCGACGAGCTCGGCCAGCTCGTCGACGACCGCCCGAGCCTGCTCGACGTGGGGCTCGTCGCCTTCAATCGTGAGGCGGTTTCCCCGCAGCATGATCGTGCAGCGAAGCCGATCCCGGAGCGCGCCGAGGACGCCGTCGCCGATCGTGGCGAGCTCGGCCGCGACTTCGTTCGATACGGAGAAAACCTCCTGCACCGCGCCTCAGTGTAGGGACCGAATGCTCCGACCGGCCGCCGGCGCCATGTGTCTCCAGACGCACGCCGCCCTGGCGCGAATCGACCCGAAAAGTCCCTCAATCGGCGCGCCCCCGATGCAGAACCGCGGTGATTTGGGGGTTAGCCTGGCCGTTGAGGGCGGCGGGTTGTAGCCCCTCCCATTGAAAGGGTGGGGGCTGCGCGCGCGTGGTACCTGGAGTCAGGCCAGTTTTTCTCGGACGAGCTGGCTGACGACGGAGCCGTCGGCACGGCCCGAGACCTGGGGCATCACGTCGGCCATCACACGCCCGAGATCGCGCATGCTGGTCGCGCCGACCTCGGCGATCGCGTCGTCGATGATCTCCTCGAGCTCCTCCTCGCCGAGCGGCTCCGGCATAAATTCCTCGAGCACCGCGAGCTCCTGCTCCTCCGCCTGCGCCTGTTCCTCGCGGCCGCCGCCTCGGAAGGCCTCGGCCGCTTCGAGCCTGCGCTTCCGCTCTCGCTGCAGCACCTGCAGCTCCTCGTCGTCGTGGAGTGGCCGCTGCAGCTCCTTCTCGGCCGAGCGGAGGCTGGACAGGATCAGCCGGAGCGCATCACGACGTGGCTGGTCGCGCGCGACCATCGCCTGCTTGAGCTCGTCTTCCAGTCTCGCGATCAGGCTCATCAGGGCAACCCTGTCGTATGACCGCCAAGCACGTGCCAATGAAGGTGAAAGATCGTTTGCCCCGCACCCGGGCCGACGTTGACGATCACGCGATAGTCGTCGAGCCCGGCCTCGCGCGCAGTGTCGGCGACGAACTCGAGCATCCGCTTCGACTCGTCGGCGCCGAACTCACCGATCTCGCGGAAGGTGTCGACGTGCCGTTCGGGCAGCACGAGCAGATGCACGTCCGCGCGTGGGTTGATGTCGTTGATCGCGACGAACCCATCGGCTTTTCGGACGTGAGCGCTCTCAGTGACGAGCCGGCAGAAGAGGCAGTCGTCAGGCAGCGAGAATCCCCTCTTCCGAAACGCCGGCTGCTTGCGCACGCACGAGTGAGCCCACCGGAGCGTCGACGAGCCAGGGCGAGTAGTCGTCGCCGTATCCGCGGCCGGGTCGGTCGACCAGCACGACATCCTCGCTGCCGAGCTTCGAGCGCCAGCGCCGAAGGCACGCTTGGTGGGAGCCGGCACGCAGGCGGGCGCTCCGCTCCTTCTTGACCGCGCTCGGAACGGTGTCGGCGGCTTCTGTCCTCGTTCCCGGTCGAGGTGAGTACGGGAAGACGTGCACTTTGGTGACCCCGGCGGCACGGAGGACGCGTTGCGTCCGCCGAAAAGCGAGCTCGTCCTCCCCCGGGAAGCCGACGATCACATCGCTCGTCAAGTTGAAGTCCCCGAGATCATCTAGACGCCGCAAGAAGGTCTCACTGGTGTAGCGCCGGGCCATGGCCCGCAGCACGCCGTCGTCCCCGGACTGCAGCGGGACGTGTAGGTGCCGGGCCAGCGTCGGCGTTTCTCGAAGCGCGGCCACCAGCTCCGGGCCGACGTGATTAACCTCGATCGAGGACAACCTCAGGCGGGCGAGCCCAGGTGTCGCCCCCGCCTCGCGGACGAGCCGCGCGAGCGTGTAGCCCGCCTCGCGGTCGCGGTAACAGCCAAGGTTGATCCCGGTCAGCACGACTTCGCGGTGTCCCTGGGCAACCCGCCGCTGAATCTCGCCGAGCACTGCCGCCGCCGATCGGCTCCGCGAGCGGCCGCGCACGAGCGGAACGACACAGAAGTTGCACGAGAAGCTGCAGCCGTCCTGGACCTTTACGAAGGCGCGGACGCGCTCGAGCCGAGCATCTGCCTGAACGCACCCGATCGCGCCAACGTCGCCCGCGACGAACGCGGGTGTCTCTTCGCTTGGCCGCGAGACCACGGTCACGTGCGAAGGCATGCCGGCGAACGCGTCGCTCGCGAGGTTGGCGCCGCAGCCCGTAACGTAGACGCGCGCGTGCTCTCGCGCGGCGCGCGAGACCGCGCGCCGCGACTTGCGAACCGCCTCGTGGGTGACGCAGCACGTGTTGACCACGGCCACGTCGGCACCTTCGCTCTCGGCGTGGCCGTCGGCCAGCAGCCGCTCCCGGATCTCCTGCGCGTCCGTCTGCGAGACCTTGCACCCGAGAAACCGGATCGAGAAGGTCGCCACGGCGCGGGATGCTACTCCCGCACGTGCAGATCGGCCGCCCAGCCCTCGAGCGTGCGCCGGCCGGTCCGGCGAAAGCCGGGCAAATGCGGAACATGAGGCTCGAAGTAACCCGAGGTGACGAGCTGCCTGCATTCGAGCCGTGGCGCCACGAGGGCGACGAGCTTCTCGGTGATGTTCGCGATCACCAGATCCGACGGAGGCAGCGGATCGACAGTCGCATCCGCCCGACGAAAGTCGAGCTCGAGCCCGTTTGCCTCTGCATTCCGCCCCGCGGCCTCGATCGCGTTCGGATCTTGGTCGACCCCGACGACCGGAGCGAATCCAAGCTTCGCTGCCGCGATCGAGAGCACGCCCGAGCCGCAGCCCACGTCGAGGAGTGGCCCCGGCGGCAGCTCGCTGACCAACTCGAGGCAGAGCCGGGTCGTCGGATGAGCCCCGGTGCCGAAGGCCCTGCCCGGATCGATCGTGATCGTCTCACCCTCGGTGGTCTCCGCCTCCCAGGGCGGCACGATCCAGAGCCCTCCGGCTCGCACCGGCCGGTGGAACTCCTTCCAGCGTTCTTCCCAGTCCCCGCTCAGCTCGGTCGCCACGGCCGTGGTGAAGACCGCCCGCATCCGCGCGTCGCCGCTTGCGTCCGTATAGGCCGCGAGCTCGAGCGCGGCCCCGCGATCGGACTCCTCGAAACCCTCGGGAAAGAGAGCAAGCATCTGTGCGCGCGCCGACTCAGCGGCCTCGGCCTCGACCGTGACGGAGACCCGCCGGAGGCCGGTCAGTGGAACGCGCTCTTCAGCTTCTCGAAGAACCCCTCGTCGGCACGGTACGTCTCATCGTCCGTGGAGGCCGCAAATTGCTCGAGCAGGCGGCGCTGCTCGTCGCTCAGCCGGCGCGGAACCGTGACGTTGACCAGAATCCGCTGGTCGCCCCGCCCGAACCCCTGGAGCACCGGCATCCCTCGGCCGCGCAGAACTCGTACCTCGCCGGGCTGGGTTCCCTCGTCGAACTCGAGCTCGAGGTCGCCGTCGAGTGTCGGCACGGTCACCGTCGCACCGAGGGCGGCCTCGGTGATCGTCAGGTCGGCGGTCGAGAAGATGTCGTCACCTTCCCGGACGAAGCGCGGATCCGGCTTGACGTGAACCTGGACGTAGACATCGCCGGCGCGAGCGCCGAGGGTGCCCGCGTGCCCTTCGCCTGAGATGCGGATTTGTTGGCCGTCGTGGATTCCAGGCGGAATCTCGACGTCGAGCGTGCGCTCCTCCACCGTGCGGCCTTCGCCGTTGCAGTCCGGGCAGGGCTTTTCGATCTGCTGGCCCGCGCCTCGGCAGGCCGGACACGCTTGCGTACGGACGAACTCTCCGAATGCGCTCCGCGAAACCCGTTGGAGCCGACCCGAGCCGCCGCAGTTGGAACAGGTGACCGGGCTCGTGCCAGGTGCCGCACCCGTACCCCCACATCCGGCGCACGCGACGGCGACCGTGAACGGCACCTCGCGCTTGACGCCCGTCGCGGCCTCGGCGAGCTCGATCTCGACCCTCACGCCCAGATCGGCGCCCCGGGACCTCGCCTGGCGGCCGGCGACGCCGAAAAGATCGTCGCCGAAGAAGGCGGCGAAGAGATCGTTGAGACTGCCGAAGTCAAACTGGGTCGGGGTGAACCCACCTCCCTGGAGCCCCGCGTGGCCGAACCGGTCGTAGAGCTCGCGCGTCTCTCGTTTCGAGAGAACCTCGTAGGCTTCGACGACTTCACGGAAGCGTTCCTGCGCGTCCGGTGCCTCGGAGACGTCGGGGTGAAGCTCGCGGGCGAGCCTGCGAAATGCCCGCTTGATGTCGCCCTCGGCGGCGCCACGGTCGACGCCGAGAATCTCGTAGTAGTCCCGCTGCGTCGTCGCCATCAGTCCAGCCTAGCGCCGGTCTCAGCCATCAATTGCGCTCGTAGATCTCCTCGACGAACCGGGAGAGCTCGGAGGCGGCGCCGCGGACCGACCGAATTGCCTTCTCGTAGTCCATCCTGACCGGTCCGAGCAGGCTGACCGCGCCTAGCGTCCGGTTCGCGAGCCCGTAGGCCGCCCCGACGAGCGCCAGGCGCCGGAGGTCCGGATGTTCGAGCTCCTCGCCCACCCGCACGAACGGACGCCGGGGGTCGAGTGCCTGACTGACGACGCCGAGGAGCGCGGCGCGCTTCTCCAGCAGCTCGAGCACGCGCTGATAGGCGACGAGCTCGTCGCCGCGCGCACTCTCGAGCAGCCCGGCAGTGCCTCCGACGTAGAGGCTCTGACGCTCCTCGACCAGGTCTGTGAACGCGACACGCAGAGTCGCCAGGAAGGCCGCTTCGCGCTCGGAGAGGCCGGGATCCTCGAGCCGCTGGCGGAGCTGGTGCGTGCCCGGCTGCACGCCGGCCAGCGTGTCGTTGAGGTATTGCCCGGCCCAGTTGGCCAGCCCTGGATCGACGGGATCGGCGAATGCGTAGATGCGCTTGGTGACCGAGCCTGCGGACGTGATCACGACCACCATCACGACCTGCGGCTGCAGGACGAGCACCTCGACGTGGCGAATCGTCGCGCTCTCCGGGGGCGGCGCCGAAACGAGCGCGAGCAGCCGCGTCACCTCGGAGAGCATCTCGGTCGTCGTCTGCAGGGCCGAGTCGACCTCGGCCTGGGCGGCGCTCAGGTCGAGCGGGAACGGGGTCGGCGTCGGCTCGAGGCGGTCGAGCAGGCCGTCGGCGTGGTAGCGATACCCGGCTTCCGTCGGCACGCGCCCCGCGGACGTGTGGGGATGCGTCAACAGCCCGCGCGACTCGAGCGCCGCGAGCTCGGAACGCACGGTCGAGGAAGAGACGTCCAACCCCGTCCGCTCGAGCAGGGTCTTCGAGCCGACGGGCTCCCCCGTCGCGATGTATTCCTCCACCAGGCCGCGCAGCAGCGCGCGTTGGCGCTCGCTCAGCTCGATGCGGGCTCGATTTGCCATCTCTGCAGGCAAATTTTAGGCGAGAAGGTCAGCCGTGACCGCGTCGCCGAGCAGGCGCCCTCGTTGGGTTAGCGTCAGCTCGCCCCCGCCCGCCGACGGAGTCAGCCGCGCAAGCCCGAGCCGCTCGAGCCGCCGCAGAGCGTCTCGATCGACTTCCGGAGCGCCGGCGCCCAGCCGCAACGGTTCGTCGAGCCGAAGCCCGAGCATCACGCGCTCGTCCCGTTCCACCTCCGCCGAGAGGGGCTCGATCGTGCGCAGGGGCGGGCGACCCTCGTGCAACGCTTCGAGGTAGGGGCCCAGCCTCGGCGTCGTCCGCCGGCGCTCGCCGGACACGGTCGAGACCGCCCCGACGCCGAGCCCGAGGTAGTCACGTCGTCGCCAGTACGCCAGGTTGTGTCGTGAGCGCAGATCGCGGCCATCTGCCGACGACGCGGTCCGACAGAAATTGGCGGTCTCGTACCAGCGGTAACCGGCGACCACGAGTGACTCGACCACCCGTGAGAAGTACTCCTCCATCGCCTCCGCCTGGCGACGGAGCTCTTCCCCGTGGGCGTGCGTGAAGCGCGTACCCGGCTTGGCCTCGAGCTCGTAGCACGAGAGGTGCTCGGGCCCGAGCCCAAGGGCGTCTTCTATGTCGGCGTCGAGGTCGGCGGGCTTCTGCCCCGGGATTCCGTAGATGAGATCGAGTGAGATGTTGTCAAATCCGGCATCACGCAGATGGTAGAAGGCGGCTCGGACATCGTCAGGACCGGCAACACGCCCGAGTACTTGCAGCAATCGCGGCTGGAAGGTCTGGGCGCCCAGCGAAACTCGATTGACGCCGTTGCGCAAGAGCAGGGACGCCAGCTGCGGCGTCACGGTCTCGGGATTTGCCTCCACGGTCACCTCTGCAGCAGGAGGAAGCGCTACGAGCAGGCGCTCCAACTCGGCCGGCTCGGTGAAAGTCGGCGTGCCGCCGCCGAGGAAGAGGGTCTCGAGCTTTGGGTCGAGCACGTCGCCCTCCAGCTCGAGCTCCGACAGGAGCGCGTCGACGTAGGCCGCGTGCTGCCCTCGCCGGCCGACGACGGTGACGAAGTCGCAATAGCCGCAGCGCTGCGCGCAGAACGGCAGGTGGACGTAGAGATGGCGGACACCGCTCATTTCTTGTTCACGTCGTTCAGGTTGAGCACGGCGAGGAAGGCCTCCTGCGGGACCTCGACGGCGCCCACCTGCTTCATCCGCCGCTTGCCCGCCTTCTGCTTCTCTAGCAGCTTCCGCTTGCGCGTGATATCGCCGCCGTAGCACTTGGCGAGCACGTCCTTCCGTTTGGCTTTGATCGTCTCGCGCGCGATCACGCGCGACCCGATCGCCGCCTGGACGGGGACGTCGAAGTACTGGCGCGGGATCTCCTCGCGCAACCGCTCGACGAGCGCCCGGCCGCGGCTGTACGCCGCTTCGCGGTGGACGATCATCGAGAGTGCGTCGACCGGCTCGTCGGCGATCAGGATGTCGACGCGCGCGAGCTGGCCCTCGCGGAAACCGGCGACGTCGTAGTCGAAGCTCGCGTAGCCGCGCGTACGCGACTTCAGCTGGTCGTAGTAGTCGAGCACGATCTCCGCCAGTGGCAGCTCGTAGGCGAGCAGTACGCGCTCGGGCGACAGGTACTCCATGTGGTCGAAGCGCCCGCGCCGGTCGTTGTTCAGCTCCATCACGGGCCCGACGTAGTCCTTCGGGACGATGATCGAGGCGCGGACGTATGGCTCCTCGACCGCCTCGACCTCGCGGGGCATCTCGGAAGGGTTGTGCACCTCGACCCAGTCGCCGTTCTTCTCGAGCACGCGGTAGGCGACGTTCGGGGCGGTCACGAGCAGGTCGAGATCGAACTCGCGCTCGAGCCGCTCGCGGACGATCTCCATGTGGAGCAGGCCGAGGAACCCGCAGCGGAAGCCGAAGCCGAGCGCCTTGCTTGTCTCGGGCTCGTAGAACAGCGCGGCGTCGTTCAACTTCAGGCGCTCGAGCGCATCACGAAGGTCGGGATAGTCGTCGGAGTCGGTCGGGAACAGGCCCGCGAAAACCATCGGCTTGACGTCCTTGTAGCCGGGCAAAGGCTCGGCGGCGGGGCTCCGCTCCGAGGTCAGCGTGTCGCCGACTCGCAACCGGCTGACGTCCTTCAAGCCCGTGATCACGTAGCCGACCTCACCGGCGTCGAGCGTCTTTGCGGCCTTCATCGTCGGCGAGAAGAAGCCGGCCTCCTCGGCCTCAAAGCGCGTTCCCTGCGCCATCGCCCGCACCGGCTCGCCCCCGGCGAAGGATCCATCGACGACGCGAACGAAGGCGACAACGCCGCGGTACTGGTCGTACGAGGAATCGAAGACGAGTGCGCGCGGAGGCGCCGCGGGGTCGCCCGCCGGCGGAGGAATGCGCTCGACGATCGCGTCGAGGATTTCGGCGACCCCGTCGCCGGTCTTGGCGGAGATCCGCAGCACGTCCTCGGGGCGCCCGCCGACGAGCTCCGCGATCTCCGCGGCGGCTCCGTCCGGGTCGGCCTGCGGCAGGTCGATCTTGTTCACCACCGGGACGATCTCGAGGTTGTTCTCGATCGCGAGGTAGGCGTTGGCCACCGTTTGCGCCTCGACGCCCTGCGCTGCGTCGACGACGAGAACCGCGCCTTCGCAAGCTTGCAGCGAGCGCGAGACCTCGTAAGTGAAGTCGACGTGGCCCGGAGTGTCGATCAGGTTGAGCTCATGGCCTTTCCAGCTGACGCGCACGGCCTGGGCCTTGATCGTGATCCCCCGCTCGCGCTCGAGCTCCATCGTGTCGAGGACCTGCGCCCGCATGTCCCGGCCCGAGACCGTGTTGGTCAGCTCGAGGATGCGATCGGCCAGCGTCGACTTGCCATGGTCGATGTGGGCGATGATCGAGAAGTTGCGGATGTGGTCTAGGTCCATGCGCGTCTAGCGCCTACGGAGGCGCTCGCGCAAGGCTAGCAACGCATCGAGCTCGCGAACTTCCAGCAAACGGCAGGAAAAGAGGTAGGCCAGGGTCCCCGCCAGGAGGGCGGTGCCCAGGGAGGCAAGCTGGGCCCAGAAGCTGCGCCCGAGCGCGTCGTCGAGGCGTTCCCAGACCTCATACGCGACCGCCGCGAGGATCGCCGCCGCGACGAGGATCCGCAGGAACGCCTCCGCCGTCTGGAGGAAGTTGATCCCCCTGATCCGCCGCCGCAACAGGATCAGGAGAAGCCCCGTCCCGGCGATGTTCACGAGTGACGTCGCGAGCGGGATGCCCCAGGTGCCGAAGCGGTAGAAAACGGCATCGAGCGCCGCATTCAGACCCAGGTTCGCAAGCGCCACGAAGGTGGGCACCCACGGCGCCTGGAGGCTGAAGAAGCCACGGTTCAGCATCAGCATCGCGCCGTTGAAGGTGAGCCCGAGGGCGAAGGCGGCGAGCGCACCCGCGACGACCGGGGTCTGCTCCGCGTCGAACTGGCCGCGCTGGTAGATCAGCCGGACGATCGGCTCGGCGAGCACGGCCGTCACGACGCTGGCGGGGACGAGGAGAAAGGCGATCTGGCGAAGGCCGTAGGAAACGGTGGCCCGGAAGCCGCGGATGTCCCCGCGAGCGGCCATTCGCGAAAGCGTCGGAAACAGCACCGTCGCGACCGCGACCGAGAACATTCCCTGCGGGAGCATGTAGATCCTGAAGGCGCGGTCGATCGCTGTCGGCGCCAGTTCTGGGTCGATCAGACGCGACGCGAAAACGGAGTCGACGACCGCGTTGAAGTTGATCAGGCCGAGCCCGAGCGTCACCGGGAGCATCAGGACGAAGACCTGCCTGACGGCGGGGTCGCGCCAGTCGATCACGAGCTGGAGGCTCCCGTCGCGGCCGCGTAGCCATGGCAACGGCAAGAGGAACTGAATCACCGTCGCGATCACGATCGAGATCGCGTAGACGTAGAGCTTCGCGTCGATCGAGTCGGCGCTGGGCACGCCGAGGACGAGGCCGACGATGATGGCGATGTTCCAGAACACCGGCGTCAGCGCCGGGATCGTGAATTCCTCGTAGCTGTTCAAAATTCCGACCACGACCCCGGAAAGGCCGAGCAGCACGACGATCGGGAAGAGGACGCGCGCGAGGCCGGTGGCGAGCTCTTTGTCGCCGCCCGGGTTGCCGAACGGGCTGATCAGCCACGGCGCGATCACGATGCAGAGGGCTGTAAGCCCGCCGAGAACGAGCAGGACGAGCCAGAACAGGCTGGACGCCACGCGCCAGGCGCGCTTGCGTTCGCCCTTCTCCAGCAGCTCGCTGAACACCGGCACGAAGGCGGACGAGATCGCGGCGTCGGCCAGCAGCGCCCGGACGAGGTTGGGAACCTGGAAGGCGACGGTGAAGGCGTTGATACGGCCGGCCGCGCCGAAGTAGTAGGCGGCGACGATCTCGCGGACGAGCCCGAGGACCCGCGAGAGCCCGGTTGCGAGCGAGAAAATCGCCGCCGACCCGGCCAGCCGCCGGCCCGCGCCTCGCTCGTCCACGTGGCCGAGTATAGGAACGCGGCCAGTCGTCCCGGCCACGAAGCAGGCCTGGAGCCGGCAGCCGATTCATCCCCCGCCCTGGGTGGGGGGCCTTCCCGCCACCCTCGGCGTCGAGCCTATGCCCGAACTGCACACGGATGGGGAACCCGCCTACGCCGAAAGTGCACCATTTGCCAGGCCGGCGTGACGGGCACGGAATCACGGGGCTCCTCCGGCGCTCTGCTACGATCGCGCGGCCCGCGGAGCGGGCGTTTTTGCGTCATGCCGAACATCAAGCAACAGAAAAAGCGCGTCCGGACCTCGGCCCGTGAGCGGCTCGAGAACCTGCGCTACCGCTCGAGCGTGAAGACGCTCACGAAGCGCCTCGAGACCGCGGTCGCCGAGGGCGACAAGGAACGGGCTGCAGCCGAGCATCGGGAGCTCGTCCGGGCGATCGACAAGGCGACGTCGCGGCGAGCCCTGCATCGAAACACTGCGGCTCGCAAGAAGTCGCAGGCCGAACGCCTGCTCAGCGGCTCGGGCTCCTAACTCAGCGGGCGGCGATCGCCTCGCGCGGACGCGTCAGCTCGACGAGCGCGCGGCTGAATTCGAGCTCACCTGCGAGCCGGCTGCCGCCTTTGAGGGCGAGATCGAGCTCGGCCAGCCGCACGATCGCATCGCGCAGCTCGTCAGGCGTGAAGTTCCCAGCCTGCTCGAAGAGCTTCTCCATGTAGAAGCGATTCTTCTTCAGCCGCTCGGCGGCGTCGCGAGGCGTGGCGCCCTCGGCGGCGAGCGCCTGGCATTCGGCGACACGCGCGATGTGGCTGGTCAAAAGGCCCACGATCCGCGGCAGGGAATCCCTCGCCGGGCCGGGCGACCGCGCGAGGAGCCGCTCACTGGCCTCGAGCACC
>Ga0307304_10000061_pt1 | contig 18793 bp, 16 predicted proteins | sample ER_DNA_185_FD_194503 | JGI IMG/M metagenome (GOLD analysis project Ga0307304, IMG submission 194503) | Bulk soil microbial communities from the East River watershed near Crested Butte, Colorado, United States - ER_DNA_185 | ecosystem: Environmental > Terrestrial > Soil > Floodplain | place...
AGGCGTTGCTGCTGAGCGAGCCGGAGGTGTTCTTTACTACCTCCGCCTACGACTGGTCGCCCCTGGTAATGGTCCGGCTGGAGGCCATCGACGTCACGCGGCTCCGCGAGCTGGTCACCGATGCCTGGCACATGCGGGCTCCAGCCGGGTTGAAGGTCGAATATCCGCTCGCATGCCGCGACAGGTGAGTTGCAAACGCCGCGAACACGCGTCCTGACCTGTCCGGGCTACGAGTTAGTCAGGGTGCGCAGCCGACGTGCGTTGGTCACAGCGTGCCCGTATCCGTCGTTGTTGAAGTAAACGAAGACGCCAAGGTGTTGTCGGTGCCACTCGAGGATGCGGTCGGCCCACCAGTACAGATCGGCATCGCCGTACGAGCCGGCGTAGAGATGATCATGGTCAGGGCCGTGGAGCCGCACGTAAACCGTTGTCGAGGTGGCTCGCAGGACACAGGGCAAGCCGGCGCCACTCATCACCACGTAGGTTGCGTGGTGGCGGCTCAACAGGTCGAAGACGGGATCAACGGCCCAGCTGTGGTGACGGAGCTCGACGGCGACACGCATCCATTCCGGTAGGCCGCGCAGGAAGTAGTCGAGCCGGTCGTCATCACGTTCCTGATCTGGCGGCAGCTGGACCAGCAACAGTCCGCGTCGCTCCCCTAGCTCGTGCCAACAGTCCACCAGCCGAGAGGTCCATGTCTCGGGCCGATACAGCCGCCGGCCGTGGCTGAGGCCGCGGGGCGCCTTTACGCTCATCCGAAATCCTTGGGGTAGCCGATGGCTCCATCCTCGGAAAGTCGTTTGCCGCGGCCATCGATAGAAGCTCGCGTTCAGCTCGACCGTGTCGAACTCTTGTGTGTAGCGGCGGAGCCGGTCTGTGGGTGCCAGCGAGGGCTCGTACAAGACGGTGTTCCAGTGGTCGTAGCTCCATCCCGAGGTCCCAATCCGGATCTCACTCATTCCTCCCCCATCGCCGCCTTCTACCCACCGAGTGCTGCTGGAGCTGGATTATCCACATCCACATCGTCTCCTCTCCCAGCCTGATCGATGAGATCCGCGTGCACGTGATCCCGGTCCTGCTTGGTGGCGGCACGCCGCTGTTTGACAGGCTCGACTCGGCGATCACCCTCGAACGCACCCATGTGCTGGTTACCCCTGCCGCGACGCACCTGGGGTTTCGGGTGGTCCGGTGAGCCGCAGCAGGACGTGACCAGGCCGGAGGATTCAAGGCAGAGGAGGCGCAGCGCTGCCGATCCGGTGTGAACGAGCTGGATGGTCGTGCGCGGATTCTCAAATGACCAGCGGCTTGCACACCTGAGGTGGGACGGAGTTCCGAACTGATCGTTGAAATCCCCGCGCCGTAACGAGAGTCTGGCAAGGAGCGTGCTTGCCAGCAAGGACCACCGAGGTGCTGAGGATCCTCACCCCTACCGAGCCGTATACGGCCAGAACCGGCGCCTATAGGGGTGGCGAGTGTTGATACTGACAGGAGTGTGGCGATGTCCTTCCCGCCCGACCGCTACGTGCTGGGCTTACAGGAGATCGACCGGACGCAGGTCGCGGTCGTTGGGGGCAAGGGCGCCCAGCTCGGGGAGCTTTCGCGGATTGCAGGCATCCAGGTGCCAGCTGGCTTTTGCGTAACGACGGAGGCCTTCCGGCGGGTGATGGCGGACGCGCCGTCGATCGACGATCGGCTCGATCGACTGGCGCGCCTGGACCCCGACAACCGCGAGGCGGTCCGCACGCTGAGCGCGGAGATCCGCCGGACCCTCGAAGGGATCGCCATCCCTGAGGATCTGGCGGCGGCGATCACCAGCGCGCTCGCCCGAGTTGGCGAGCACGCCGCCTACGCTGTCCGATCGAGCGCAACGGCAGAGGACTTGCCGACGGCCTCCTTCGCGGGGCAGCAGGACACCTACCTGAACGTCGTGGGGCCGGCGGCGATCCTCCAGCACGTCAGCCGGTGCTGGGCATCGCTCTTCACAGAGCGGGCCGTGACCTACCGCCTGCGGAACGGCTTCGACCACCAGAAGGTCCAGATGGCCGTGGTCGTGCAGCAGATGGTCTTCCCGGATGCGGCCGGCATCTTGTTCACAGCCGATCCCATTACGGGCAACCGGAAGGTTGCCGCCGTGGAGGCCAGCTTCGGCCTCGGCGAGGCGCTGGTCTCCGGCCTGGTGAACGCGGACGCGTACAAGGTGCGCGACGGCGAGGTCGTCGCCAAGGCGGTCGCCACCAAGCGGCTGGCCATCCACGCCCTGCCGGCTGGCGGGACGCAGGAACAGGCGATCGACCCGGAGCGGCAGGACCAGCCGGCGCTGACTGATGCGCAGGTCGTACGGCTCGCGGAGCTCGGCCGGCGGATCGAAGCGCACTTAGGCCGCCCCCAAGACATCGAATGGTGCCTGGTCGACGACGGCTTCCAGATCGTCCAGAGCCGGCCGATCACCACACTGTTCCCCGTCCCGGCGGTCAGCGACCGGGAGAACCACGTCTACGTCTCCGTCGGTCATCAGCAAATGATGACCGACCCGATGAAGCCCCTGGGGCTCTCTTTCTGGCAGATGACGACCCCCGCGCCCATGGCCGAGGCCGGCGGCCGCTTGTTCGTCGACGTCACCCAAAGGTTGGCCTCGCCGGCGAGCCGCGCCGGAATCCTGGAGGCCCTGGGGAGATCCGATCCGCTGACCGGGGACGCGCTGCAGACCATCCTCGAGCGCGACGGCTTCATCCGGCCGCTCCCTGGCGAAGGTCCCCCCGGGCCGCTGTTTGGCGGCACGCCAGCTCCGATCGAGACCGATCCGGCCATCGTTACCGAGCTGATCGGGCGCAGCGAGGCATCCATCGCCGCCTCGCAACGCGACATAGGGACGAAGTCCGGAGAGGCGCTGCTCGACTTCATTCGGGCGGACATCCAGGAGCTGAGGCGGATCTTGTTCGATCCGCAGAGCCATCAGGTGTTCATGTCGGCGATGGAGGCCGCTTGGTGGCTCAACGACCAGCTGGAGGCGTGGCTGGGCGAGAAGAACGCGGCGGACACGCTCACGCAGTCCGTACCCCACAACGTCACGTCGGAGATGGGGCTGGCGCTGCTGAACGTCGCTGACGTGATCCGCCCGCATCCGGAGGTGGTGGCGTTTCTGCAGCACGTCGAGGACGAGGGTTTCCTGGACGAACTGCCCAAGCTCGCGGGCGGGCGGGAAGCGCGAGACGCCATCGAGGCGTGGCTCGACAAGTACGGCATGCGCTGCGTCGGCGAGATCGATATCACGCGGCCGCGTTGGAGTGAACGCCCCTCCACGCTCGTGCCCCTGATCCTCGGCAACATCAAGAACTTCGAGCCGGGAGCCGGCGAGCGGCGCTTCGAGCAAGGGCGCCAGGAAGCCTGGAAGAGGGAGCAGGAGCTGCTGGAGCGCTTGCGTGCCCTGCCGGACGGGGTCCGCAAGGCCGAAGAAACCAAGCGGATGATCGACCGGGTCCGGACCTTTATCGGGTACCGGGAGTATCCGAAGTACGGCATGGTCAGCCGCTACTTCGTGTACAAGCAGGCCTTGTTGGAAGAAGCCGAGCGCCTCGTGCAGGCCCACGTACTTCGCGAGAAGGAAGATATCTTCTACCTCACGTTCCAGGAGTTCCACGACGTCGTCCGCACGAACCGCGTGGACGATCAGCTCATCGGCCGGCGCAAGGACGCGTTCAGGTCGTATCAAGCGCTCACGCCGCCCCGGGTGCTCACCTCGGATGGTGAGGTCATCGCCGGGGCGTACCGACGCGACGATTTGCCGGCCGGCTCGCTGGTCGGCCTACCGGTCTCCGCCGGGACCGTCGAAGGGCGGGCCCGCGTCATCCTGGACATGGCGGAGGCCGATCTCGAAACGGGCGACATCCTGGTCACGGCCTACACGGATCCCAGCTGGTCGCCCTTGTTCGTCACGATCACGGGACTGGTGACCGAGGTGGGAGGTTTGATGACCCATGGCGCAGTGATCGCCCGGGAGTACGGCTTGCCGGCCGTCGTGGGCGTGGAGCATGCCACCCGGCTGATTCGGGATGGCCAGCAGATCCGCGTGAATGGAACGGACGGGTACGTCGAGATCCTGTCCTAGCGATTGGCTGGTCATCGTGCCCCAACCAACCGATGATTTTGCGGGCCGAAAATTGTCATTCCTAGAGTTGCATCCCTAGACGACGAAAGGAGTCGCCGTGTCGCCAACGCCGCAGCAATCCCAGGACATCTCGATCGCCGATCTCCGCTCCGACCTAAATGGCGAGGTGATCGGCCCAGACGATGCCGCGTACGACCAGGCGCGCCAGGTCATCTTCAAAGGCATCGATCGCCGGCCGGCCGCCGTGGCGAGGGTCGCCGGCGCGGATGATGTTGCTCGCGTCGTCACGCTCGCCCGCGATAGCGGTGTCGAGCTGGCCGTTCGCAGCGGCGGGCACAGCCGCGCGGGCTACGGGACCAGCGAAGGCGGGATCGTGATCGACCTGTCTGGCATGCGCGCCCTCGACATCACCCCCGACGCGAAGACCGCTTGGGTCGAGACCGGGATGACGGCGGGCGAGTACACCACAGCCGTCGGCGAGCAGGGGCGTGCCACGGGCCTGGGCGACACCGGCTCAGTGGGGATCGGCGGGATCACACTCGCGGGCGGAATTGGTTTCCTGGTCCGTAAGTACGGGCTGACGATTGATGACCTGCTCGCGGCCGAGGTGGTCACTGCCGACGGTGAGATCGTGCAGACGAGCGAGGAGAGCGAGCCCGACCTCTTCTGGGCGATCCGCGGAGGCGCGGGCAACTTCGGCGTCGCCACCCGCCTCCAGCTGCGGTTGCACGAGATCTCCCAGATCGTCGGCGGGATGGTGATGCTGCCGGCCACCCCGGAGGTGATCACCGGCTTCCTTGAGGCGGCCGAGGCGGCCCCGGAGGAGCTCTCGACGATCGCCAACGTGATGCTGGCGCCGCCGATGCCATTCATTCCTGAGGAGGCGCATGGCAAACCGGTGCTGATGGGGATGCTGGCCGACGTCGGCCCGGCCGATCAGGCCGAGGAGGTGCTGGCGCCGTTCCGGGCGCTCGGCAAGCCGTACGCCGACATGGTGCGGCCGATCCGCTACCCGGAGATCTACGAAGGCGAGGGACCGGAGGTCCGGTATGCGGCCGGGACGAATTTTTTCGTCGATGCCCTCGCGCCGCCCGACGCGGCGACGATCCTCGAGCAGCTCCACCGGTCGACGGCGATGATGACGGCCGTTCAGCTGCGGGTGCTCGGTGGGGCGCTGTCGCGAATCCCCAACGACGCCACCGCCTTCGCCCACCGCGACCGCGGGCTGTTTGTCAACATCGCGGCGATGTTTATGGATCCGGGCGAGAAGGACACCCATGATGCATGGGTCGCCGGCATGGCCGATTCGCTCGGCAAGGACGAAGCGGGCGGCTACGTCGGGTTCCTCGGCGAGGAGGACGAGGGGACGGTCCGCGCTGCCTACCCTGGCCCGACTTGGGACCGGCTCCGCGAGCTGAAACGGCGCTACGACCCGGACAACCTCTTCCGCCTCAACCACAACATCCCGCCAGCGGACGGCTGAGCGAGACCGCATCAGGTGAGAGCCCGTGCGGCGGGACGACCTCATCGCGTGGCACGTCCCGCAGGTGCTGAGCGAGGATTCAGCGATGCCTAAACGGGTCGTCGAGCTGGCCATGCCGGTCGCCCCAGAACATGTCCGCCACCGGTCGACGAATTGCTGCGGATCCCCGAACGGAGCGCTGTCTCAACTTGCCCCACCTCATCAACGGCCTCCCGACCCAGCCTCCCTGTCCCCGATCTTCGACTGGCTCATCTTCGCGCTGCGTTCGCACCCGAGCAGCTCATAACAGGGCGTCCAGACGAGGAAGGGTGTTGCCGTACGCCGTCAGCCATACGAGAACGCGTCGCCGCAAGAGGACGTCTTGCGGACAGCGGCGGTCTCCAGTGGGCCCCGGTACGATCACCGGATGTCGCGCGTGCTTGTCACCGGGATGTCGGGAGTCGGCAAGTCGACTCTGCTGGAAGGACTGGCGCGCAGGGGCTATACCGTTCTCGACACCGATTACGACGGTTGGGTCCTCGCAGACGGTCGCTGGGACGAAGCCCGGATGAGCGACTTGCTCGACTGTGTGACTAGCATCGTCGTCTCGGGGACGGTCGAGAATCAGGCGAAGTTCTACGATCGCTTCGACCACATCGTGCTCCTGTCGGCACCAATCGAAACGCTCACCGCGAGGTTGATGACGCGGACCTCAAACCCGTACGGCAGTCGTCCGGAAGAACAGAGGGAGATCGCGCACTACGTCGAAACGGTTGAGCCGCTTCTGCGTCAAGGTGCCGGCGTCGAGCTCGACGGTCGAGCCGAGCCCGCCTCGCTGGTTGATGCTGTCGAAACTCTTATCGCAGCCAGCGAAGGATCGCGCCCCGGCGCGACGACTCGGCGCTGTAACGCGCAATCGTTTGCCGGCTGGTGCGAATCGAACACCGGGCCACTCCAGACCATTGACAGCACTGCAGCGTGATCAACGACGCACTACGCTGCGGTCGTGACCGGGCCTGTCTTCGAGTTCTCGGAGGTCTTCAACGAGGACTACCTCTATTTCTATGGCCCTGACTTAGAGGGGGCCAGCGATGCCCAGGCCGAGACGGTCTGGCGCCTGCTCGACTTACAGCCTGGAATGGACGTCCTTGACCTAGCCTGCGGTCACGGGCGAATCGCCAATCGCCTGGCGCAGCGCGGCGCGCGGGTTACGGGTCTCGATGCCACGCCTCTCTTCCTCGAGCACGCACGGCGGGACGCCGCAATGCGAGGCATCGAGGTGGACTACGTCTCCGGTGATATGCGGTCCCTCCCCTGGCCGGAGCACCGCTTTGAACGCGTCATCAGCTGGTTTACATCCTTCGGCTACTTCGATGACACCGACAACCAGAAAGTCCTGTCTGAGGCGCACCGGGTGCTTCGTCCAGACGGCCTGCTCCTGGTCGAGAACAACAACCTTGCTGAGCTCCTCCCCCGCTGGCTACCGGCTGTCGTGGTCGAGAGGGACGGAGACTTCATGATCGACCGGTCCACGTTTGAGCCGGCGACGGGTCGTGCTGTGACCGAGAGGACTTGTGTCCGCGATGGACAGGTCCGACGGTTCACCTTTTCGGTGCGTATGTTCATAGGGGTTGAGCTGAAAGACTGGCTTCTCGCCGCCGGCTTTGACAGCGTGGACCAGCTCGACCACGAAGGCGCAGCGCTGACTGCGGGGTCCGGTCGCATGGTCTCTGTTGCTCACAAGGCATCCGGCGCGGACAAGTTGCGAACCAAATCCAGACCGATCACGTGACGTGTCGATCGCCCGTAGCCCCACCCCTCGGCGAGTGACCTCGGACCCGCGGCGGCCGGCATGACATCGGTCGGGCCACCGATACGCTGATCGAGTGGCGATCCAGACACCGGATCAGCGTGTCCGTGTCTTTGTTAGCTCGACTATGCAGGAGCTGGCGCCGGAGCGGCACGCAGTTCGGGAGGCGATCGAAAGCCTTCACCTAACGCCGGTCATGTTTGAGCTAGGGGCGCGGCCATATCCGCCGCGTGCCCTCTACCGCGCCTACCTGGAGCAGAGCGATGTCTTTGTCGGCCTGTACTGGGAAAGCTACGGGTGGGTAGCGCCGGCCGAGGAAGTGTCCGGCTTAGAGGACGAATACCGCCTGTCCGGGGATCGGCCGAAGCTCATCTATATCAAGGCTCCCGCCCCTAATCGTCAGCCCCGGCTGACCGAGCTGATCGCGCGCATCCAAGGCGCCGACGTCTCTTACCGACCGTTCGGCAGTGCTGACGAGCTGCGTACGTTAGTCGCCGACGACCTCGCGGTATTGCTGACCGAGCGCTTCGCGGCCTCGGTGGAAGTGGCGGTCGAGCCGCGATCGAGGCCTACCGCTCCACTGCCACGACCGACGACACGGCTCATCGGTCGGGACACGGACGTCGCGCAGGTGCTGGATCTGCTCGTGGACCCGGACGTGCGGATGGTGACGATCGTCGGTCCGGGCGGGATCGGCAAGTCACGGCTGGCGGTGGCGGTGGCCGAGGGTGCGAAGCAGCGGTACCCAGACGGGGTTGTGTACGTCGAGCTGGCTTCACTCCGTGAGCCCTCACTCGTACTGCCGACCATCGCGAAAACGCTCGGCATCGAGGAGCCCGGTACGAGCGCCGACGCGCTGCTCCGCGACCAGCTGGCAGAGGCCCGGATGCTGATCGTGTTAGACAACATGGAACAGCTCGCTGCGGCCGCCGGTGACCTATCCAACCTGTTGGGCTCTACAGAGTCGGTACAGGTGCTTGTGACTAGCCGCCGCATCCTCGGCATCCGGGCCGAGCGCGTCTACAGCCTCGAGCCGCTGGCCGTTCCGGCCGACACGGCAGTCACGGCGGCGGTGGAGTTGTTCTTGGATCGCGCTAGGAGCATCCGTCCCAGTTACCAGCCGAGCGCTAAGGACCTTGCCACATTCGCTCAGCTCTCCCGACGTTTGGACGGCCTGCCGCTGGCGATTGAGCTGGCTGCGGCATGGCTGCGGATGCTGTCGCCGCAAGCCTTGTTGCAACAGGTAGGACAGCAGCCGCTGGAGTTCCTGCGGGAGGGCGCGGTGGATCTCCCGGCCCGGCAGCGGACGCTTCGTGACACCATCGCCTGGAGCCATTCTTTGCTGTCGGCCGACTGCAAGGTGCTCTTCGCCCGGTTGGCGGTCTTCTCCGGCAGCGCCGACCTCGGGGCGATCGAGCAGGTGACCAGCTCCGAAGGCCGCCTCGACATTCTGGAACTGATCGCCGAATTGGTGGACCAGAGCCTGGTGCAGGCTTTGGGCGAGGCGGCCGAGCCGCGGTTCGGGATGCTTGAGTTGATCCGTGAGTTCGCTGGCGAACAGTTGAAGGCGAGCGGTACGGCGGACGACTACCGCGCCAGGCATCAGACCTACTACCTGGAGCTGGCCGAACGCGGCAATGTTGGGCTCGGCACAGCTAGCCAGGTCGAGTGGCTGGACCGGCTGGGTCGCGAAAACGATAATTTCCGGGCGGTGCTGCGCCGTGCCTTGCGGCGCGAGGACGCAACCAGCGCATTGCGGATGGGCCGAGCGCTCGCCAGCTATTGGTACATCGGTGGGACAGGTCGTGAGGGGCGCGACTGGATGGAGCAGGTCGCTGGGCTGCCGAGCGCGCCGCGGAACGAACGGACTGTGGCTTGGACTATCGCCGCCATCGAAGCCTTCCTGCTGGGCGATTTCGAACCGATCGAGACCGGCCTGGACGATGCTCTCCCGGTCGCCGCGGAGGGCGAAGACCGGCGCATCATGGCTCTAGCTCAGCTACTGCAGGCGATTGCCCGGGGCACTGGGTCCGACGACGGGCAGTGGCGCGATCCGGTGACGGAAGCGTCCCGCCGGCTAGAGGCTGAGGGCGAGCCGCTCGCGGTCAGCTTCGGCCTCGTAGCGGGTGCAGTCCTCGCCCGGATCCATGGCCGGATGGACGAGGCTCGGCGGCTCGCTCAGCAGGCGCACGACATTTCCACCCGGATGGGCGACTCGTACGTACGGGTGTACGCATCGACCCAGCTCGCTAGGGCCGCCCTCGGGCTGGGCGACGTGGTGGCTGCCCGCAGTTCTGCGGTCGAGGCGCTGCTCGTCGCTCGTCGCCTCCGAAACCCATCCCAGATGGGCTATGCACTGGAGCTCTGGGCGACGGTAGAGCTCCGGGACGGCAGGGTCGAACGTGCCGGCCAGCTCTACGCACTAGCCGAGCGCGGCACCCGGCTGGTCAGTGACCGGGTGTGGCCCACCGACGCGGAGGAGCACCGCCAACTGGACGGGGAGCTGCGGGCCGCTCTCGGCGACCGGTACGAGCAGGCGCTCGCCAAGGCGCGCACCATCGACCTGGATCGGGCCGTTGCGGAGCTTGTCGAGTCCGATCCGGTGGCCCAGCGGTTGTCCGATAGCCGTGATGGACCAACGGGAGCCACGTAATCGACCAGGCCTGACGTCTGAGAGGCCGCAGCCGTTGGGGAGCATGCTGATCTGGGCCGAGCCTGTCTCGGGTCAGCTCGAGCGCTCGACGCGCGCGAGCCACTCAGCGAGGAGGGCGCGCAGGAGTTCCGGTTGCTCGTGGGGTAGGGCGTGGCCCGCGTCGTCGACCACAGCGAGCGAGGCGTGCGGGTAGTGGTCAAGGAGGTCGATAGCGGCGGCATATCCGACCGTCGAGTCCAGCCGCCCCGCCACGACCACGGTCGGACCGGCATAAGCCGGCGCGTGATCGGGCGTAAGCGCCCACCGTTCGCCGATTCGCTCGAGCGCCGCCTCGTCGACGAGCGCTGCGGCTGGGGCGACGTAACGTTCGTACCGTTCGAGCATTTCCGGGGTCTGGATCACGAAGTAGCTCCGGAAGACCTCGTCACCGATCTCACCCGATCCGGCGACGACGCGGTGCTCTGGGACGTCGCGCAGTCCTGACAACAACGGACAGACGAGCGCCAGACCAGCGACCTGCGCCGGGCGCCTCGCGGCCATCGCCTGCGCGTAGTACGCGCCCGCCGAGTGACCGATGAGGAGGTGCGGGGTCCCGCCAATGACCTCCGCGGCGAAGTTGAGCAGCGTGTCGAGGACGTCGTCGGCGCTGCGCATCGTTTCGGGAGCGATTGTCCGGCCCATTCCAGGGAGGTCAGGGTAGATCCGCCGCAGCCCCGCAACGTCATCGAAAGCCAGCTCGAAGCATGCCTCAGCCTCGCGGTGATCGACGCCGGCGCCGTGGAGTATCAGCACCGGTCGACCGGTCCCGTGCTCCACGTAGTGGACCACCACCTTGCCCGCTCGGATCTCCATCCCCGCAAACTAACGCGCGGGTGGCGTCTCGACGAGGCCTCGACGGCCGCGCACCGCACGATGAACTGCCCGATGCTCACTTTGATACATGCTGACTGCTGTTCGGCCGGGTCCTAGCTGAGGGGACCTTCGCGGGTGGCTGGCTTCTCGCTGGTCGGGTTCGGCGCCAAGGCGGCGTCGAGCTCCAGCGACAGCACCATGGCAATCTCCTCGCTCGGTTCGGGGTCTGAGAAGCGTGAGGGCCGGCGGTAGTCGGTGGTGTGGAACCCGAAGTTCTTGGCGAAGCCGACCGCTCGCCCGTTGTCGGTCCCTACCCAGTAGTAGAGCTGCAGGTACGCCTGCTGGGTCGCCAGAGCCGCCGCGGCCTCGACGAGGCGCCAGGAAACGCCGGTACCCCGTGCCTCTGGGACCACGTACAAGCCGAAGACCTCCGCCGCTGAGGGCTCCTGCTCGTAAGGTCCAAGGCTGACGATTCCCTGTGGTAGCAGACCTCGTTCGGCGAGCAGCCGCTGCGACTGGGTCATCCGGTCACGCCAGAACTGTTCGTCACGATCGGCTTCCTCGGCCAAGGTCGCGGTAAACGAACCGGGGGACTCTGCCAAGGCGCTCAACCGGACGTCGCGGTATACGGACCACTCGGACTCGTCCAGCACCCGCACGGTGATCTCTGTCATGATCCATTCTGTCCCGCTCCGTCGAGACCAGCCGGCCCGCTTCCCGTGGCTAAACACGAGTGGCCAAGACATCGCTGATAGATTCCATGACGACTCTTTGGGTCGCGGTCCCCTCTCGCTGGTTGCCCTCGGCCCGTGAGTGCGAGATCATCACCGTGCCGAATCGAGTCGATCCGGCACATCCAGTGAGGAGGCAAATGTGAGCGTCTATCGGGTGATCGACGTCGTCGGCACGAGCACGACCTCCTGGGAGGAGGCTGCCGCTGACGCGATCAAAACGGCGGGCCAGTCGGTCCGGGACCTTCGGGTCGGCGAGGTCATCAAGCAGGACATTCACATCGGCGACGGCGGAGAGCTCATCTACCGCACGAAGATCCAGCTGTCGTTCAAGTACGAGCACGAATCGTAGGGCGCGTCAGTCGCACCTCATCGCTCGGGCGCCGTCGGTAATTGCTACCGCAAACACCGACGCCAACCGCGTCTGCGTGGTGCTCACAGCTGATCACCCAGATACTCGGCGGCAACTTTGCGGTGGCATTGATCATGCGCCACGCGTCTACGACGAGCTCCCGCTTATCCACCGATAAGCAGCTGCTTTCCATACCGGCTATGTTTCTTGCCCAAGCGTTGCCGGGATGATCAAGGAAGTTCTGGAGTGTGGCCTGGTCCTGGGGTGACGCCGTGGCTGACTCGTCGCGAGCGCCGATCCGTCGCGCTTGTGCGGTCTAATGATCGAACATTTGACTCGGGCGGCGGGGCGAGTCGGCCGGTAGTCGGTAGAGACCGCCCGGGGGTATCGACGCTCGATCCACGAGCGTGAATTCTCCGGTAACACCACGACTCCCATCAGCACACTATGGTTTGGCCATGGAGCTTGCTGGCCGTCTGCACCAGTTGACGGCAGTGGAGTTGGCGCCAGTCGTTAAGAAAGCTTTGCGGGATGATCACGCTTGGCCGCTCACCTGGGAATTCGACGCGCTGGACTGGACCGGAAACCCTGCCACCGTCGGTCTATTCCGGCTCGCCGGCATCGCTCGAACAAGCGGCGGCGGGGAAGTGCCGTGGATTATGGTTCTCAAAGTTGTGGCGGACGTCGATTTGACCGGTGACCCGTTAATCGATCGATATACCCACGAACCTGAGGGCATTAACTATTGGAAGCGAGAAGCACTGGCCTTCAATTCTGGGCTGCTCATCGACTGGCCCGGCCCGCTGGTACCGGTGCACTGTTACGGAGTCGAGGAGGTATCAAAGAGTCAGGCATGGATCTGGTTGGAGGCTCGGGAAGGCGCGGGCCCGCATACCTTATGGACGATTGAACAGCTTGCTTCAGCGGCCTACGACTTCGGCGCGCTAGCAGCGCAGTGGCGGTCCAAGCTGCCCGATGTCAGGCAGTATCCGTGGCTAGCGCAGCGGTGGCTGCGCGGCTGGGTCGCCCTAGTTCGGACTTATGCAGTTGATCACTTTCTTGGGCATGATGGCTGCGGGAAAGGCTCCGCGGTCGAGCCGTTCCTCGACGGGAGCACACGGCGTCGCATGGCCGAGTTGATCTCGGATGCGGATGATCTTCTGGCGGGTTTCGATTCACTCCCTGTCACGCTTGCGCATCACGACCCTCAGTGGGGCAATCTTTTCGCTGCGGCTCCAGACGAGTCGCCGGCGCGAACGGTGGCGATCGACTGGGGGTTCTTCGGGCTCGCCCCCATTGGCTCTGACCTTGGTTTGCATATCGGGCAGAACATCATGAGTTGGGGCATTGATCAGCGCCGGGCCGCCGAGCACGACCAGGCATCGACCGTTGCCTATATCAGTGGTCTAGAGGACTACGGCTGGAATGGTGACGTTGATTCAGTCAAATTCGCCCGCGCTACCGCGGCTGCACTCAACGCGGGAACGTGGCTTGCCATGGAAGTGAGTTGGCTTTGTCCCGACATGGCGGAACGATTTGGATCCGACGCCGCTGCATGGCCGACCAGGGTTGCGGCAAAGCAGGGAATTAGCACAACAACGGTTGTGGAGCGCTGGGCTTCTGGCTTCAACTATGTACTTGATCTTGCGGACGAGGCTCGCCAGCTACGGCCGCACGTTCATTGTTGAGCTTCTGCACTGCAGCAGCGCCGCGGCAGTTCCGCTGTTAATGATCAGCGCATTGCCGGACTAGCACGCTGGGGGCGTTACGATTCCATTAAGGCAGCATGGTCATGAACGATTCGTCACCATTGCCCCCCGCCACCAGACAGGCGGAGCGCCCGAATCCAACTGATCGAGGCTTGTCTTGTCGTGTTAGTTGCGGTGACCGCGATAATGACGAAGCTATACTGATCATGAAAACACGATGATCATCGCGCTGGTTCTTGCGCCGATGTTGCCGATGGTTGGCTGTGTCGCATTGATCAGTGGCATGTTCTCAGTGACGTTCCGCGGGCGGGGTCTGAGTCGGTTTACGGGCCGGCCGGCTGCGCCTTCGCGGGCCGCCAACGATCAAGGGCCGCGCGCACCAGAGCGTGACGGATGAGGCCGCCCGCCCAAGCCCCAACTCGACCACTCACAGTAAGGACAGCCATCATGCTGATTCTCGCCCAGGGAACAATCCACCAGCCGGTGGGCGACCAGTCGCGTCGCGCCGCGGCCGCCTGGCTCGGGCCCATGACCGACGCAGGAGTTTTCCACGGGGGTTGGATCGATGAGCGCGGAGGCCGCCTATGGATGGTGCTCAGCGCCTCTGACCTGGACGAGGCGCAGCAGCGCCTCGACAACTTGCCGCCCGTCTCGGACGGGTCGGTGTCCTTTACGCTCGCCCAAGTGTCCGCCCTTCGCTTCTCCTGACCAGAACCTCCCGCGGCTCGGGTCCTTCGCCGCAATGCAGGTCGCGCCGCAGAACGTCACTTGCCGCCTCCCGCCAGGATCAACGGCCAGGCACCGGGGTCCGCACTCGGATCGATGAACTAGGCGATCGCGAGGAGAGTGTCCAACCGGCTGCTGTGCCTAGGGTTGGCGGCGGTGATCACGGCGATGTCGCCGGTTTGCCAGGTCGGGTGCAGGGTCAGCTGGGAGACGACCCATCTGCCGCCGGTAGAGGTGAGGTTTGCCTCCCACCAGCCAACGCGCACCGTGGGTCCGCCATTGAATTCATCGACTGACCACAGCTGCTCGCCTGACCGCGTGCGCGACCTCGCCGCGCCGGGTCGTAGATCGTGCCTCAGAGTCGATTTTGGCAAATGATGATCAGACGGAAGCTAACCCTCCGCGGCTGCTTTTTGTTCTTGAGCTGCCTGTAGTTCCTCCAGGAGGGCCGGACGGGCTTGGGAATCCCACGCTCGAAACAGCACCGCATTTGCGACACCCATCGCCTTGCCCTGTAAGCCACTGAAGCCTGAGATCATCTCCCGAGGCACGGGATGACCTGGGATCGCGGCCAGGTACTCCGCATGTGCCTCCAGCGAGGCAATCCCGCGCTCGAGGGGTTCACCGCTGATGTCCACGCCGTGCGTCGCATTCTCGAATCCGTTCGTGATGAGCCACCGAGTCGAATGCGGCTCAAGTCCCTCCTCGAGCAGCTCGGGGAACACCCACCGGTTCGCCGCATCGCGCATCGCGTCGACCGCCGCCAGCCCGGCGACTCGGTGATCCGCCTGGTTCAAGCCGATCGTGAATTCGACGTCCCAAGCACTCACCACTAGTGCGTCGGGACGAAACGACCGGATCGCCCGGGCGATATCACGGCGCATAGCGATGCTGTACTCAAGCACTCCGTCGGGATATTCGAGGAAGTCAAGATGCGTGACGCCGACCTCGTGTGATCCCTTGATCTGCTCACGTACCCGCAACTCCGCTGTTGCCTTCGGGTCCATGGTGTCAATGCCAGCTTCGCCCCTGGTCAGCAGCAGATAGGCGACCTCGATCCCTTTCGCCGTCCAGGCGGCGACCGCGGACGACGTGCCGTACTCCACGTCGTCTGGGTGAGCCACGACACAGAGCACTCGGGTGAACGCGTCATCGGGAAACGGCTGCACCTGTGGAAATTTCATGAAGCGAGGGTATCGGTCGGCGTGACCGGGACGTGGGGACCAACTCATGAGGACTAGCTGTCGCGAGCTGGCGGTTGCGTCGCCCAAAGACTCCAGACATCTCCTGATCAGATCAGTTCGAACGGCGGATACTCAGGGCGCCACATCGCCTGGTGAATTTGCTTCACGGGGTTGGTCAGCGGCTGTTCGGCCAAGCCGTGCTCATCGGCCGCCTGGGCCACCGCGATAGCGACCGCGGCCGAAACTGTCCGCAGGTCAGTCACTGGTGGCAGCAACGCCCCGGCCGGACCAGTCGTGTCGGCGAGCGCGGCAACGGCGTCCGCTGCCGCAGCAATCATGGCGTCGTCGACTCGCCGTGCCCGAACCACCGCTACTCCGAGACCGAGGCCCGGGAAGACCAGCGCATTGTTGGCTTGGGCAATGGTGTAGGTCCGCCCGCAGTAGCTCACAGGCAGGAATGGGCTGCCGGTGGCCACGAGTGCCCGTCCGTCGGTCCATCGAATCAGATCTTCTGGGACCGCTTCGGCCTTCGATGTCGGGTTGGACAGCGGCATGATGACGGGCCGATCCGCCGTCGATGCCATCTGTCGAACGATGCCCTCGGTAAATGCGCCGGACTGGGCGGAGGTGCCTATCAGCATCGTCGGTTTCGCATTCGCTACCACATCGGCAAGGCCGATCGGTCCGTCCTGTTGTCGTGACCAGCTCGCAACCTCAGCCGCTGGTCGGGCGTACGGCTCTTGGAAGTCCCGCAACGCCGCGGAGTCGTCGGTGACGAGCCCGCGGCTATCTACGGTCCAGAACTTGCCGGTAGCTTCCTGCTCGGAGAGCCCGTCGGAGATCATCACCTCGCGCATCATGTCGGCGACGCCGATTCCGGCGGTGCCAGCACCATGGATCACCACCCGATGGTCGCGCATCCGGCTGCCGGTCACCTTAGCCGCGGCGAATGCGGCGGCCAGCACCACGGCCGCGGTCCCTTGCATGTCGTCGTTGAACGTGCACACATCCGACGCGTACTTGTTCAGGATGCGCCGAGCGTTGCCGGCGCCGAAGTCCTCCCAATGCAACATGGCGTGCGGGAACAGCTTGCTTGCTGCTGTGACGTAGGCGTCGATCAGATCGTCGTAGCGCTGGTCTCGGACTCGGGCGTGCCGGTTGCCGATGTACATCTCGTTATTGAGCAGCCGCAGGTTATCGGTACCCATGTCGAGTACGACCGGGATCACCCGGCGCGGGTGCAGGCCGGCGGCGGCAATGTAGACCGCCAGCTTGCCAATGGCGATGTCGATGCCGCCGACGCCCTGGTCGCCGATGCCGAGGATGCCTTCGGAGTCGGTGGCAACCAGCAGGTCGACGTCGTCACCCTCGAGGCCGTAGTTGCGCAGCGACTCCTCCACATACTCGGGGTGATTGACGTCAAGGAAGACTCCGCGTGGGCGGCGATATTCGTGGCTGTAGCGTTCGATCGCTTTCCCAACCGTGGGGGTATAGACGATCGGCAGCATCTCTTCCAGATGCTCGGCCAGCAGCCGGTAGAACAGCACCTCGTTGCGGTCGCGCATGTTGGCCAAGAACACGTTCTTGGCCAGATCATCGGGTTGGCGTCGGTACTTGGCGTACACCCGCCGCAGCTGGCCATTCAATGTGGTTACGCCGCTGGGCAGCAGGCCCTGCAACCCCCAGCAGCTGGCGCTGCTCAGGCGTGAACGCGGTGCCGCGATTGAGCATGGGATTGGATAGCACCGACCTGCCACGAGCCCGGATCCGGACCGGGTAGCCATCAGCCGTAGAGCCGAGTTCGTATGGTGCGTCATACATCGCATCCACCTCCGGTCGATATCGTCCCGAGCTTGCTTGATCGCTCCTGCTGCCCTGCTGGCCTGGCTCTGTGGACGGCCACGAGAGTCCGACCGACATCGATCTGTTCAAGCTCAACGAGGCGCGCGTACCCGGTTCCACCACAGCGAGAGCCCGACGGCGACCGCAACGAGCAATCCCCCGGCGCCGGCGAACCATGATGCAATGTCGACGTGCTTCCTCACCACCGCCACCTGGCTGGGCAGATCATCCAGTGCCCCCTGCAGCTGGTCGGCACTCTCAGCCTTGTAGTACTGGCCGCCGGTGATCTCGGCGATGGCCTGCAGGGTGCCCTCATCCATGACCCGCGGATTGCGACCCCCGCCGCCACCGAAACCGCCGCCCGGACCGCCGGCCCATCCGCCTGCCTGCTGGCCGGTGCAGGCCATCCGCGATGGGGTGGTCGTGCCGAACCCGATCGTGAACACTCTCAAGCCCCGGACGGCCGCCGATTCGGCGGCTGTCGCCGGTTCGACACCCTGCGTGTTCGCACCATCGGTCAGCACGACGATCACGTCCGCCGCGTATCCCGACCGCTGAGCTGATTCCGCATCGACCCCTGAGGGGGCCACGGTCGGGTTGATCGCGGCGATGCTGTCGATCGAGGTGAGGATCGCCGACCCGATCGCTGTACCGCGGGCCGTAGTGAAGTTGTTGATCGCCTCGATCAATGCATCCTTGTCGGTGGTCGGCGGCACCTGCAGACCCGCGACGCTTGCGAAGGCGACGAGACCGATCTTGGTCTGGCCGTCCTGAGACTCGATGAAAGAGACGGCCGCCTTCTGGGCAACGGTGAGCCGGTTGGGTTCGACATCGGTGGAGCACATGGATCCGGAGACGTCTATCGCCAGCATGATCGTCGTGGAATTGGACGGCACCGGCACGGTCGTCTGTGGCCGTGCCGCCCCGACACCGAGCGTGGCGAAGCCGAGGAGGAGCAACAGGGTCGGGATGAGCCGGGTCCACCTCGTACGAGGTGGCAGCGCGGCCCGTACCAGGGCGATCGAGGTCACCCGCACCGCCGCGCGCCGCCGGCGCCGCCGCACCAGCCAGATGACTCCTACCACGATCGGGATGATCAGCAGCGACAACAGGGCCCACGGCCAGCTGAAGGTCATGGGCGGAGGCTCTCGGGAGTGAGGAGCGATTCCGGGCGACATGCAAACTTCTCGGGCGCCGGGCTGTGTCGCCCGGAATCGCGATCGAACGAGCGAGACCTCCCGGAGCCCATGACCTCGGAGCGCGTAGCGCGACAGACCAACTCCGACATCAGACGAGCCTCCCCGTCCGTACACCGGTCAGCAGCGCGCCAACGGCCAGCAGCACCAGCGCCACGGCGATGAACCCGC